>OCVV011358886.1_pt1 | contig 39816 bp, 27 predicted proteins | sample 1539721 | NCBI WGS metagenome assembly OCVV01 (sample SAMN02144230, study PRJEB22623) | gut metagenome | biome: sheep rumen | host: Ovis aries | place: New Zealand | reverse complement strand
AATTGCCGCTTTCTCGTTCACTTCGGTTACGTTGGTAACATCGTCGCCACAGGCTGTAAGCATGGCGATAACAGCGGCTCCAGCCGCGAAAGAAAATTTGATAGTGCTCATAACGCTTCTTGGATAGGATTTATTGGGTTTTATTCTTCCGTTTTTTTAGCGGCAAAGCGGCGTCCCTTGCCCGGTACGCGTGGCGGAAAATCGAATTTGATTTTTCCCGTTTTGCCGTCGAGTAAAAGGTAGGCGTCAAAGAGACGGTGCGTTTTGGCGGAGCGGAAGCCTTGAATCAGATCCGTCTTTTCTCCTACGAGCAGTTTCTTTAAATTGTCGGGGGAGATTTCCTTGCCCAGGATGACCTTGTTCAGACGGAGACCCGTCTTTTCCTTGTCGACATAGCTTTGAGAAACATAAGCGGTAAGCGTGTCGTAAACCGGGCTACCGTCGATTGGGGATTTTCCAAGTTCTTCGCCGAGTTCGATTTCTTCCGAATCCGCATTGTCGAAGGCGAACTTGATTTTTCCGTTTTCCAGAATGAGTCCGGCCGAAAATTCCATGCCGCGTTTGGAGCGGAATCCGGTCAGAGGGCCGATCTTCTTTTTGGTTAAAAGTTCCACCACTTCTTCGTTAGACATTTTACGGCCGCCAAGGATCTTTCGAATCTGGATGCCGTCTTCGGTTTCGAAACGGGAAACGCTTTCGTAAACCTTGATGCCGTCGACCGGGCTGAACGAAGCTTCTTTTCGGGTATCTTCTTCCTTGAAACTACGAATGTTCGAGACCATTTGTGTCGTCAGGTTTTCGATGCCTTTCATAAATTCGGCACGCGTTTCCTTGCCTTTTTCGATTTGGGACAGCTGATATTCCCATTCGCCGGTGAGCTCCGGAGACGTCAAGTTCTCGATCTTCATTGCGCGGGCGACTTGGATCAGTCCAAAGGCTTTGCTTGTGGGAACAAGCTCCTTGCCATCGCGGACCATGTACTTGTCGGAGATTAGCTTTTCGATAATCGCAGCGCGGGTTGCCGGAGTTCCCATGCCCCGGTCTTTCATGGCATCGGCGAGTTCGTCGTCCTTGACGAGTTTTCCCGCGTTTTCCATCATGGAAAGAAGGGTACTTTCGGTGTAGCGCGGTGGAGGATTGGTCAGTTCGTCTGCAATGACAAATTCAATGGCTTTAGCCTCTCCGCTTTTGTCAATCGGGGCCACATTGGATTCATCGTCCGAGGTCTTGCCGTAGACTTCCTTGAATCCAGGCGTTTTTAAAATCTTGCCTTCGGTTAAAAATTTCTCGCCTTCGATTTCCGTGATGCGAGTCGTATTTAAATATTCCGCAGCCGGATAGAATACCGCGATAAAGCGCTGGCAGATCATCGTGTAAACTTTGAGTTCTGCTTCCGAAAGCGACTTCATTTTGTTGCCGGTCGGGATAATGGCGAAGTGGTCCGAAATTTTTGCGTTGTTGAAAATGCGCGGATCCTTTTTGACCCAATTGTTTTCCAGAGCCTTTTCTGCAAATTTGGCAAGACCGCCTTCCATGGTGGCGAGAGTCTTTTTGACGGTGCCGACGTAATCTTCGGGAAGAGCACGGCTATCGGTACGCGGATAGGAAGTTAATTTGTGCTTTTCGTAAAGAGCTTGGGCAATCGAAAGAGTCGTTTTGGCACTGAAACCAAAGCGGTTGTTCGCTTCACGCTGAAGGGTTGTCAGGTCGTAAAGAGGACCGCATTTTTGTGTACTTGGCTTGGTCGTTTCAGTCACCGTGCCCGTTTTCCCTTTGCACTTTTTGACGATTTCTTCGGCTTTGCCTTCTTCCCAAATATGATCCTTGTCCGTTTTTTGTTCCGGGTCGAACCATTTGCCTTCGTATTCGGATTTGCCGGAGCCGAAGGTGCCTTGGATTGTCCAATAAGGCTTAGAAACAAATGCGTTGCGTTCTTCTTCGCGGTTGACGATCATGGCGAGCGTCGGGGTTTGAACGCGTCCGCATGGGGTCAGTTGGAAACCTCCAAAGCGGCTATTGTACGCCGTAAGACCACGGGATCCGTTGATGCCCACGAGCCAGTCTGCTTCGGAACGGGAGAGTGCCGCGTCGAGAAGGTTCTGCATCTCTTCATGGGTCCGCAGATTTTCAAAGGCTTCGCGAATCGAAGCGAGCGTCATACTCTGCATCCAGAGACGCTTTAAGGTTTTGCCCTTGAGGCCGGTTTTTCCCTTTTCAAATTCCAGAATATAATGGAAAATCAGTTCACCTTCGCGGCCAGCATCGCATGCGTTAATGATTGTTCCGACGTCTTTTCGACGGATCAGTTTTCCGAGGGCGGTGAGCTGCGCCTTGGAAGTCGGAATCGCTTTGAGCTGGAATTCTTTCGGAAGAATCGGGAGCGTTCCCATTTCCCAGCTTTTATACTTATCGCTGATTTCTTTAGGGTCGCAAAGGGTGACCAAGTGACCTAGAGCCCAAGAAACAATGTAAACCCCATTTTCATAATAGGTCTTTTCTTTCTTGAACTTTCCACCGGTCGTGATGGCGCGAGTGAGGTCCGCGGCAACACTTGGTTTTTCTGCGATAACGAGAGTTAATTTTTCTGCGGCTGTATCCGTTTTTTTGACCATTTGAAATTAACCTTTCCACTTAAAATGACCGGCTATTCCGAAGAGCACGGCAAAGACCGTAAAAGGAGCGTGAATGATTTCTACCGGGAGAAACCATCTGTAAAGTTCTTGCTGCTTAAAAATGCGCAGGCCGCGCTTTTCAACACAGCTATCGCCGATAAGTTTGACGAGAACGCCAAAGAGCGTTGCGATAAAAATCTTGAAGCTCAGGAACGAAAGAACGTAGCCGAGCGAAATCAGACAGAAAAAGAAGAAAATGAAACCGAGAAGAACGACGATTTTGGGAGCGTAGTACGTTGTCTTGGAAGCCCAACGTTTGCGCTGTTCCCAAAGCTCTGGAAGGGTTTCTTTTCCTTGGGTTGTGACGAAAGCTTCGGGGTCGATGGAATAGTGGGCCTTCCAAGGAGCTTCCCTGGCGAGCTTTTGAAGAAGCAGATCGTCGTCACCGCTTTGAATTTTTGAAACGCCTTCAAAGCCGTGAACTTCTTCGAAAAAGCTTCGGCGGTAGGCGAGGTTATTTCCGGTACTGGTGATAGGCGTTCCCATGGCGAGGGCTGCGGTCCCGGCGATGCGGTAAGCCATCGTTTCAACAGCCTGCATGTTCAAAATCCAGTTGGTTCTGTCTTTGGGAAGTTCGATATAGGAATGTCCTGCGACAAAATCGATTCCCGGTTCGAATTCGCGGACCATGGCGCGGATCCAAGTCGGCTGTACAATGCAGTCGGCGTCGGTCAATAAAAGAATTTCGCCTTCCGAAGCGGCAACGAGCTTTGCGATGGCGTTCTTTTTGGCGCTTTCTCCGGGAGAAAGTTCTGTAATGGTCACTACGTGGATTCTGTCCGGAAATTTTTTTGCGTATTCGGCAAGAATCTGCGGGGTGCGGTCTGTGGATCTGTCGTCGGCAATCCAAATGTCCCAACGACCCTTATAAAGTTGCTTCATCAGAGAGTCCAGGGTCTTGGAAATTCCGGCTTCTTCGTTTCGGGCGGACACAAGGATGCTGACTGAGGGAAGCGGGTTTCGGATAGAATTCCCCAAATGCACGGAACCCAAGGCTCGGTACATGCGGATTTCAAATACCGCATAGAAGATGGTCAAAAGGACCATCAAAGCGGCAAAGGCATACTCAAAGGCTATCCAAAACATTTTCGCTAAATGTAGTTCAAGAAAGTTTTTGGAGTGGGAGGTTCCGATTTAAAAAGCGTTGCATTTGGGGTAAAAAAATTTGTGCGGAATCTTCCCACTTCAAATCAACTGGGAATTTTTATCCCGCAAACGGAAAATTGAAAATTCGCTTTTACATGGATTTCAAAAAAAGGAAGCCTACTTTTATTGGAAAGGAGTAGACTATGAAGCAATTCTCAAAAAAATTATCTCTGGCGGCTGCAAGTGCATTAGGCTGTGTTGCCTTGTTCGGTTGTGGCAGTTCGGATTCGAATAATACAACTTCTGCAACGGATTCTACGTTCGATTCGGACGTCGAAGCGGTGAATCTTTGTGGGGATTATACCACCTATGAAGATGGCCTTGGAAATACATACTGCATGGATCTTGCGACGGGAGCCGTTGTGTATTCGGTGATGGCTGACGGCACGATTGTCTATGCGACGGTGGAAGGCGAATCGGAAACCAATCCGGGAACGGGTGTGGAATCGTCGGCTTCGACAGGGGATACGTCTTCTGGGGATACGAGCTTGATTACTTCTTCAGGGGCATCTACTGTTGTAGAAAGTTCCACTTCGACCGCTTCGAATGCGGTCTGCGGAGAAACGACGAATCCGACTTCGATTGTGGGGAATCTCTATTTCTATAGCGATGCGCAAGGCTCCTATTATTATAACATGGCTGATGCAAGCTGTACGAAAGTTTACCTGACGGTCGCCTCTTCTTCGAGTGCTGCTGTGGAAACTTCGAGCGCAACCGTGCAGACGTCTTCGGCGTCCAATCCATGGATGGTTTCTTCTTCGAGCGTTGCAACGGCGACTTCGAGTGCAACGGTTGTCGTCATGTCTTCGGCTTCTGTGGAATCGACGGGTTCTACTCCGTCTGTCACCTTCTCCACTTCGGGTGCGAGTGTGGAAAACAATAATAACTGCGTGTCTATCGAAGGATCTGTTGTAACGGTCCTTTGCGCTGGCAATTATTACTTTGCAGGAACTTCGAACAACGGCCAGATCATTGTGGCGGCGCCGACAAGCGATAAGGTTTACCTTTTCCTGAATGGGCTTACGTTGACAAGCAGCGATGCTCCGATTTATGCACAGTCTTCGGACAAGACGTTTATCGTGGCTGTGAGCGGAACGACGAACACGTTGACGGACGGCAGCTCTCGTTCCAATGTATACAGCTATACAAAGGACGGCGAATCGAAAACGGATACGACCGGCGCAGCTATCTATGCCAAGGACGATTTGACGATCAAGGGCTCTGGCACCTTAAAGGTGACGGGTAATTATAACAACGGTATTCAGACGGCCAAGGATTTGAAGGTCAAATATGACGATGAATTCGGTGGCGCTCCGACGATTACCGTGACGGCTAAGAACAACGCTTTCAAGGGTAAGAATTCGGTCGAAATCGACGGCGGTGTCTTGAACTTTACGGCAACATCCGGTGACGGTATCAAGTCGGATGAAGACGACGCAACGGAAATTGCTGAAGGCAAGGGACGAGTTTTGATCACAGGCGGAACGATTACCGTGAAGGCTGGCGATGATGGCATTCAGGCTTCGAATTACTTCTTGATTGACGATAGCGTCAGCGTTCCCAAGCTCACGGTGAATGCTTCGGGTAAAGCTGTGAAAACGGATAGTGCAGGCGGATCCATTTATGTGTACGCGGGAACCTTGGACTTGACTTCGACGGCAGACGACGGTCTCCATTCGAATGCCGATGTGTTCTTGGAAGGCGGCTCGGTGACGATCAGCGCAGGCGATGATGGCGTTCATGCGGAAACAAACCTGAACTTGAACGGATCGACTGTCTATGTGAAGACCGCTACGGAAGCTTTTGAAGGCTATTACATCTACGCGAATGCAGGGATTACGGCTGTATATGGAACGGATGACGGCTGGAATGCCGCGGGCGGTTCGACGAGCACTTCGACAAGCAGTGGCTGGGGCGGTAACATGGGCGGCGGCATGTCGTCGAGCGTAGGCCATATCGTGATTTCTGGCGGTTATCATTACATTAGTGCGTCGGGAAATGACGTGGATGTTTTGGATGCAAATGGAACGGCAACGCAGACCGGTGGTGTGTTGATTCTTGAAATGCCGTCTAGCTCGGGAACATCTTCTGGTGGCATGGGCAGTAGCTGGGGTGGTACTCCTGGTTCTTCGGGAGGTACGGGATCTTGCTCGATTAATGGCGCCGGTGGCTTGATTGATACCGATAACGGTTATTCGATTACGGGCGGCGTGATGCTTGGATTCGGAAGTCAGACGGAAGAATATCCGAATTGCACGGCAACGTCCTATACGAATTCGAATTACTACGGATCTAGCAATGCGGCCTTTAAACCGCAGGGCTCGGGCAGCATGATTCTCTATGGTGGAAGCGTGACCTCGGTTTCTACGGTCGATGTTTCTTCGATGACCGCAGTGAACTTCCCGAATGGTTTGACTTACTATTATAAATAGTTTTACTCCATACCAATAACCGAAAAAGGCTCTCCGAATGGGGAGTCTTTTTCTCTGTAGGATCGTTTTGAAGCGTCAAAAATCTTCTTGGAACGAAAAGTCTCGTGTGGAACAAAATGTTTCGTCAATTTGCGTAAAAAATGGTTCACAGAGAGGTTCTTGTGGGAATGTTTTCCCACTTTGCGGATATATTAAAAGCGTGAGGTTATTATGAAGCAAAAAATGTCTTCTCTCAAATGGGTTTGCGCTGCGTCGGCTTTTGCCTTTCTCGCGGCATGTTCCTCTTCGGATTCGGGAACGAGTGCAAATGATGTGGATTCATCGAGCAGCGTCGCAAGCGTAATCGAAGAGTCTTCTTCTGGAACTTCAACAGAATCTTCTTCTGCCGATGGCGTGACTTCGAGCGCGGCCGGTATCTCTTCGGCTTCCGATAGCGATTCTGACGAATCGACGGCGACAGATACGGATACGCTCAGCACGAGCACTTGGCTCACTTGGGATACCCCGACTTCTCCGACAGCCGCTGCGTATTCGGCCCCGGATTCCGCTGTTATCGTGACTCTGTCTGAAAGCGGATTCTCGGTGACGAATGCGGGTACGAAATCGATTTCGGTTGCGGAGAATAAACTGGTTGTCGGAAGCGCGGGACTTTACGTGTTCAGCGGTTCCATGAGCGATGGCCAAATTCTCGTAGCGGCCGATGAAAATTCCACGGTTGAATTCGTCTTTAACGGCGTCATGCTTGGAAATTCCGAAAACGCACCGCTCTTCTTGGTTTCGGGAGATAAATTGAAGCTCGAACTGGCGGAAGGTTCTGTGAACGTTCTTTCCGATGCGCGCCATTACGCTTACATGTCTGTCGGTGAATATACAGAACAGGATTCCGTTCCGAAGGCGTGTATTTATGGCCGTGAAGATTTGACGATCAAAGGCAACGGAACTTTGTATGTCACCGGAAATTTCAACAACGGAATCCATACAAAAGCGGATCTTGTGATTAATGATAACCCGACGATTTATGTGAACACGGTCAATAATGCCTTGAAGGGCAAAGGCTCTGTGCGCATTAATGAAGGCGGTACCTATTATCTTCGTACCGGTGATGGCTCGGGCATTGTTTCGGATAAGGAAACGGATTTAGCGAAGGGACGTATCTGTATCAAGGCCGGAAATTACACGATGGATGTGGGAAATAGCGGAATAAAGGCTTTCTACACGGATTCGATTTCCGGAGGATCTTATACCATCCATTCGACGGATGATGCTGTGCAGGCTGCGACTGTGATGGTTTATGGCGGTGAATTTACCGTGGAATCGGGCGATGAAGGCTTCAACGCCAAGGCGGCGATGTACCTGCGTGGCGGTTCCGCAACGATTACCAAGAGCTCCAAACCGTTCGTTTCGACAAGCGTGATGGCGGTGTCTGGCGGAAGCTGGTTTGGACTTGGCGGTGGCTATGTAGAAACGATGGTCCCGACCGAAGCGTCGGTATATACCGTTGCGAGTGAACTCCCTGCAGAAATTGCAAGCGGAGCGTTGGTGACGATTGAAAACGCTTCCGGAACGACAATCTATTCTGCTGTAGCGGGTAAAAAGATTTCGTCGATCTATGCGTCTTCCGCAGACTTCTCCGCAGGGACTTATACGGTGTATGCGGACGGGGCATCGGTATGCGCATTCACTTTCGATGGAAATTCTTTTGTCGCATCCAGTTGTGTTGCCGAATAAATCTTTGAATCAATCCATGAAAAGGTTCGCGTTCTGCGAACCTTTTTCTGTTTAGACGGCTTCGGGACTATTATTCGTTTTCTTCGTCTTCCTTTTCTTTGAGAATTTCGGAAGGGAAGATGCGGAAGTATTCTCGCTTTTTGTCTTCGAAAAGTTGCAGCATGCGTTCCTGTTCAAATTGTTCGCGGTCGATATTCTGCATAAAGTATTCGTTGTTGCGGAACTCGTGCTTGGTCAATAGCTCTTTGACTTCGACAGAAAGATCCACGTCATCCCAAAGAATGTACATGGAACCGATTGCGCCTTCGCCAAAAATGCTGACGTCGAATTGAATGGAATTGGCATGCGTGGTATCCACGTTAGAAATTTGAGAAGCCTTTTTTGGCTGAAAAATCACCGGATCGTTCGCTGCGAAAACAGCGGAACTGGTCAGGGTAAAAGCCAAAAGCGCACTTCTCCATTTCATAGACGGATCCTTACATGGCAAGAGGAAGCCACGGTTTGACTTCGGTGGATGTTTCGGGAAGCATTCCAGCACGGGCGCGGCGGATGGCTGCAGCAGCAATCATGGCTCCGTTATCGGTGCTGTTATAAAGCGTCGGGAAGGCAAGACGGATGCCATGGCTTTCGCAATATTTGCCAAGGCGTTCTCGGAGAAGTCCATTTGCAGAAACTCCGCCGCCCACGATCAAGGTTTTAAGCCCTGTCTTTTTGAGTGCCCAGATCGTTTTTGAAACAAGGCTGTCGATAATCGCATCTTCGAGAGAAGCGGCGATGTCGCCAAGATTTTCTTGAATATATTCCGGCGAATTCGATTCCACGAATCTGCGGACTGCGGTCTTGAGCCCGCTAAAGGAGAATTCTCCGTTGTCTTCGTTTTTGAGAGCGCGGGGGAAGTTGTGGAATTTGCGGTTCTTGCCCTTGGCGAGCTTCCCGATGGTAGAGCCAGCTGGGTATTGAAGCCCGATTAAGATTCCGCTTTTGTCAAAGGCTTCTCCGGCGGCGTCATCGCGAGTTCTGCCGAGGAGCGTGTACTTGAAACCCGGTTCTTCTACAACAAGTTCCGTGTGGCCGCCTGAAACGGTGAGGGTCAAATAAGGAGGTTCCAAGTCCTGTTCGGTCAGCCATGCAGCAGAGAGGTGTCCTTCCAAATGGTTGATGCCGTAAGCCGGGATGTTCAGATCGCGGGCGAGTCCGCGGGCAAAACTCGCTCCGACGAGCAGAGGACCCATCAGTCCTGGTCCGCGGGTAAAAGCGATCGCGTCAATATCTTTGAGAGAAATCTTTGCCTCGCGGATCGCTTCTTGGCAAATGGTCGTGATCTTTTCCAAGTGAGCGCGCGCAGCGACTTCGGGAACGACTCCGCCATATTTGGCATGTTCCTGAATTTGGCTGTAAAGCGGGTTCGATAAAATTTCAAGCGGATCGTCGCGTAAAATTGCGCAGGCGGTTTCGTCGCAGCTGGATTCAATTCCGAGCCAAATCATTTTGCTATCTCCGTTTGCACTGTCTTTTGGGTATCTGCCGGTGCGCTTGCAGAAAGCGTTGTCGAATCGCTTTGTGGAGCTTTCTTTTCAACAACAGGCGCTTTCTTTTTTAGATAAAACTTTTCGGGACGAACCTGGAAGCTTTTGACATCGCTGTTGATTCGGACGGTCGGTTCAAGACTGTCGGCATCTTCAATCGCAAAGCGGTTGAATTCGATGAGAAGCATAATATCTTGCTTTTGAAGCTTGGAAAGCACTCCTTGGCCGCCTGAGACTTCGACTGTCGCCATGGAAGGTTCGAGAGCGTAGAGGGAACGGTCATATTGGCCGATCAGCTGAACAGGAATTCGGACAAAGGATTTGCGGTCTAAAGGCTGAACGGAAACCGGAACCTTGGCGATGCTATCGCTAGGAGTCACGTAAGGAGGCAATTTGGAAAAATCTAGAGGAATGTGGAATGTCGCGTCGGCATCCAGATTCTGCTTGGTGACTTCTTCTGTTGTGATTTCAAAAATTCGGGTAAGCGCTTCACGGGCTCCCGAAATGAGAATCGTATCCGGGTTAGGCGTCGGAACACCGATGATGGTGTAGCCATCTTTGGCGTCGAAAGAACCTTTTAAATGCACGGGGATGGATCTTGAAATGCGCGTATCGATTTCCACTTCCAAAGCGGCAATTTGGTTTGCGCTCAAGTAATGGACTTTGGGAAAATCCGGAGCGATAAAGTTTTCTTCGGAAAGAATAATCCGTTCAAGCCCTAATTGGGCGTCGTGCAAATCGACAAGAATTTTCGCTGCCGATTCATGCGAGGCTTTTAAACGAATCAGGTCGATTGCGGTTCCGCTGACGGTAATCGTGATCTTTTGAGCAGGTCTCGAGGCGATGGCGAGCGTTTCGGGTAAACGAGTAAAAACGAGTGGCACTTGAATGTCGATTTCCGTGACTCGCGCGGACACGACATAAAACCACAGGGCAATGCCAAAAATACAGGCGATGATTTTAAGACCGATGTGTTTCATCTCTTATCCAAAAATAGTTATAAAAAGTTATATTCGTCTGCGTGTTCAGTCAGATCCGTTATCTAATATCCGAGGCGTTTCGAGGATGGAAAGAACATCATACAGTTGTCTTTCCGTCTTTGGTGACGATTTTCCTTTGCTCAATCCTTTTGGGGCTTTCCTTGGCGTCTTTGCTGGGCTCTTATCGCCTTTCGCACGTTGAGGATCGGCTGTATCGGGTAGAAGTCTTCCTGAAAAATCCGGTCTCGCCGGATTCACTCGAAAAACTGCAAAATGAGTTGTTCCAAATCAAACAATTTGAGACGGTTGTCTACAAAAGTCCAGACTCTGCCATGCAGGATTTTAAGAAGCACTTTTCGGACGAGATGCTTTCGCTCGTGAACGGAAATCCGTTGCCCGCTTCGTTTGTGATGACTCTTGCCCCTCGTTATCGGGAGCCCGCTCTTTTGCATGAAGTCGTTTTGAGCTTAGAAAACAACCCGTCTTTTGACGCGGTGGAATCTCCGGTGGACTTTGTAGATAGAATTTCGGAGTGGAAGTTTTCGATGATCTTTTGGCCGATTGCGACAACCGCCCTGATCTTTGTGACGTTATTCTTGATTATTGGAAATGCGGTCCGGCTTTCTCTTTTTTCGAGAAAGCTTTTGGTGGAAAACATCAAGTATGCGGGAGGCTCTGCGTTTTTCATTGAATTCCCGTTTTTGCTTGAAGGGGTCATGCAGGGTGTTTTTGCCAGTGGCGTTGCGGCGTTGCTGCTTGGCTTTGCGGAACGTTCTTTAGTGAAGGAAATTCCGGTTTTGGGCTATTACCTGTCGGGCTATAGCGTACTACTTCTTTTGGTCGTGGTCGCTGTAACACTTGTTTCTGTCTATTCGAGTTATCGAAGCGTCCGCGAATTCTTAAAGCGGGATGCGATTGAAAACTAGGCGAAGTCTGGATGTCTCTTTTTCGCCTGATACTTTTATGGATGCTGGTAACGCTTGTGGTGGCGCCTGCTTTTGCCGCCAAGAAGTCTACGAGTTCGCAGCTGGCGACGCAACGTGCGGAATTGAAGAAGCTTGAATCGAACCTTGCCAAGCAGCGTAAAAAGGTAAAGCTTCTGGAATCCGAAGAAAAGGGCGTGCTGAATACGATCGCCCTTCTCGACGAAAACTTGAACCGCACCAAGGAATACGTTCAACTGCTTGCCAAAAATGAATCGACCGTCAAAACATCCCTTTCGGAACTCAATCGCGAATTGGATTCTTTGGACCGCGAAATCGATCGTCGAAATGCGGCCATGCGACTTCGCATCCGGGAACTTTACATTCACGGAAGCTATGGAGCCCTCGAAGGCATCCTTGCCGCTCTTCGGGGCGAAACCTCTCCGGAAGGGCAAATTTATTACGTGAACCGTCTGCTTTCGGAAGATAGGGAAAAGGTGGAAAGGCTCTCTTGGCTTTTGCGGGAAAGGGCTTTGAAAAAGAGAGAAGCATCCGCTCGCCTTTCGGAACTTCAAACGCTGCAAAGCAAAAAAGCGGCGGAAGAAGAAGGCTTGAAAAATCAGATTCAGACGCAGGGGAATGTCCTTGCGACCGTTCAAAAAAGTAAGAACCTGCAGCGCAAGGCCATTCAAGAAATCGAGCGCAATCAAAAGATGATGCTTTCGCTAATCCGGCAGCTCGAAAAAAAGCGCGAGAGGGAACTCGCTCAAGCGAAGAAGGCAAAACAGAAAACGAAAAAATCGGATAAGTCCGGAAAGAAACTGGTCAAGCTTCCCAAGGAGCCTGTAAAACCGGTTGGTCCGAAGTGCATGCCGTTAAACGGATCTGTCATCAGCGAATATGGAATGCATGAACATCCTGTTTTGCATATCATGACGCGAAATTTAGGCGCCGAAATCCGTGGCAAGAAAGGTGAAAAAGTCAAAGCGGCGGCGGCTGGAACTGTGGCGATGGTGACCGAAATCGATGGCCGTGGACCTACTGTGATCCTAGAGCATGAAGGTGGCGTCTATTCTGTGTACGGTCATATGAGCGCGATTCGTGTCAAAGAAGGCGATAAAGTCAAAAATTGCCAAGATATTGGTACGGTCGGCGATATAGGATCGCTAAATGGAATTAAATTGTACTTCCAAGTTAGCGAAGGTACCGATACGGTCGATCCTTTGCAATGGTTGAGAAGAAAATGACGAAGTATTGTTTGCAAGGTCCGGAATCTCAGAAAGGCGCTCGACAGCTCCTCGAAAATGCGCTTGTTGAAAATCGATTCCCGCAGGCAGTGCTGATCGAAGGCGAACGCGGAATCGGAAAAAAAGCGCTTGCCATTGAACTTGCCAAAACCCTTTGCTGCACAGATTCGGAGACGGCTCCCTGTGGACACTGTTTTGGCTGCAAATTGGCGATGGACCCAGGGAATGTCCAAAGCTGGGTGATCCCTCTAGAAACTGCCGAAGCGAATGCGAAGTCGGCAAGTTCGGCCAGCGAAAACTCCAAGGCGAAGACCGTCGAAGATTACAAGGCGGGCTATGTCGCCGAGATATTCAAAAACCCGTATTCGACTTCCATTATTTCTAGCGTAGCCCAGATTTCGGTCGACCAGATCCGTAGCATGATGTCGCAATTTTCTCGTGCAAGTGAAGGCGTACGAGTGGTGATCATTGCCGAAGCGGACCGAATGAATGAAGCGGCGGCGAATGCTCTTTTGAAAACGCTAGAAGAAGTGCCGACGAATACATACTTTATTCTGACGTCTTCGGTAGCTGGACGTTTGTTGCAGACGATCCGCAGTCGCTGCTTAAGTTTGCGGTTGCCGCCCCTTTCGATAGCGGAAGTGGAAGAAATTGTCAAGAATACGACTGGGGAAAGTCTTTCTCCGGATGCGCTTGGCATGTCTCTCGGTTCGCCGGGTATGGCCATGTACTATAATGAAAGCATTGCCGAAAACGAGACTCTCGCGTTTGAATTCTTAAAGGACAGTGTGGAAGGAAATTATTCCGACTTGTTCTTTGAACTGGACAAGGCGTTCCCCCGCGGTGCGGCGGCTGCCGATGCGGCTGTCATGATGCTCGACTTCCTTGCCTTTATGCTGAATGACGCTCTTCGTCTGATGGCGAAAGAACCGGTACGTTTAGTGGATCGCCGAGAGAGTCTTGAACGATTGGATTTGGGACGCTTTGGCGCAGAAGCGATCGAGAAGGCGATTCTCGATGTCAATTCGACAGCGGCAAAAATTGCAGGCCGAAAAAATTCCGCGATCGTTGCCCTGCAGACGCTTTCCATTGGTTTGTTTGAAGGATACAAACGATGAACGCGGAACTGTTATCGACGTCCATTGCGCACAAACTGGACATTCCGCATTTGCTTGCGAGAATCCTTGTGTCGCGGGGTGTCGTTTCGGTAGCTCAAGCGTACGAACGTTTGTACAGTTCCCCTTCGCATGTGCTCGATCCTTTGTCGGAAGAATCCCCGATGCATGGAATGAAAGAAGCCTTGGATTGGATTGACCGGGTCAAAGCTTCGGGCGAAAAACTTTGCATTTTCGGCGATTATGACATGGACGGTCTCACGGGAACGGCCCTTTTAAAACGAGGCCTTTCGGAAATCGGGATCGATGCGTCTTGGCATTTGCCATGCCGGTTTGGAACAGGTTCGGGTTATGGACTTTCGAAAGAAATCGTCGACCAAATGCTTTCCGAAGGCGTCAAATATCTTTTGACTGTCGATACGGGCATTACCGCCAATGCGGAAATTGAATACGCAAATTCCAAGGGCATGCATGTGATGGTAATCGATCACCATGAACCCTCGGGAGACGGACTGCCCCCAAGCGATGTTTTGCTCGATCCTTGCCAAGAAGAATGCGGTTACCCGAATAAGTCTTTATGCGGAGCCGGAGTTTCGTACAAATTCATCGATGCTCTTTTAAAAAAAGAGAACAAGGGTTCCGGTGAAAAATATTTGGACTTGGTCGCTCTCGGAACCTTGGCGGATCTCGTCGAGATGACGCCCGAAAACCGTTATTTGACGCGGCGCGGACTTTCGATGCTGATGAACAGCAAATGGCCTGGCGTCAAGGAACTTTGCCGCCGGCAGCTAGAGAGCTCTCCTTGTGTGGGTGGGCAAGATGTTCTGTTCCGGATTGCGCCGATCATGAACGCTCCGGGTCGTATGGATAAACCGGATGCGGCGCTTGAACTTCTTTTGTGCGATAACGTTTCGGAAGCTTCGGCCATTTTAAACCGTCTTTCGAAGTATAATGATTTGCGCAAAAAGACGGAAGCTGAAATTTCGACCGCGGCGATTGCCTGGGTAAAGGAACGCTATGGGGAAGATATTCCTAGGGTACTGGTTGTGGATGGAAAATCCTGGCATCCGGGTGTAATTGGGATTGTCTCTGCCAAAGTCGCTCAAGCTTTTAATCGACCGGCAGCCGTGCTGACTGTGGAAAATGGAATTGCGCAGGCTTCGGCTCGAGCCGTCCCAGGGTTTAACTGGCACAAGGCGTTGTTCGAAGTTCGGGATCTTTTTTTGCGTTGGGGCGGTCATGCGAATGCAGCAGGATTTAGCTTAAAGGAAGAAGACATTCCGGAATTGCGGGAACGTTTGCAAAAGCTTGCCGACGATCAGAATTTCCAAGCTTGCGAAGAAGCGAAAGAAGAAAATTCGGAACGCATTCCAGCCGCTTTGAACGAAATCACGCCGACGTTCATGTCGGCCGTTCAAGAACTTGAACCCTTCGGCGGAAAAAATCCGTACCCGATTCTGTTTGCAGAAAATGTTCAGGTGGAAAAATTGCGGGAACTTCGTGGCGGGCATTTGCAGCTAAAGCTTTCCCAACATGGAAGCCCGGTTTTTTCGGCGATTGCCTTTGGAATGGCCAATGCCAAAAAACTGATTGAACGCCAGCACAAAAAGATTTCGATTGCCTTCGAGCCGATCTGGAACGTTTACAATGGCCGCAAGAGCATTCAGCTCTTGATCAAGGACATTGGTGAATGAAAAGAAAAAGGTTCCTCGGGGAGGAACCTTTCGCTTTTATTTTCAAAACTTTAGTCTTCGTTCTTGGGGGCCGGAGAACGGAGAATCTTGACGAGCTTGTCTTTGCACTTGTCGATCAAGACGAAGGATTCGAACATACGGGCCTGGCGCCATTTCTTTTCGAACTTTTCTTCCCAGTTGATGGCGACTTCTTGCGGGTTTTCCCGGCCTTTCTGTTCTTCGTTACGATACCAGACTTCCTTGCTGATTTCCTTGATCAGATCAGCCATGTCGGCTGCCGGCTGCAAGGAACCACGAACAAGCAGGTACGCGCGAAGATTGTCGAGGAGGACTTCGTCGCTCGGCGTAGCGCTATCTTCTTTGGAAATTGCCCAGACACGATTTTTATGGCGTTCAGCAAAACCGAGCAGACGCTGTTCGATCTTTGCCAGTTCGCCCTTTTCATATTTGGCTTCAACCGCTTCCCGCGGATAATAGATAGAGTCTGGATAGTATTCGATCATAAGCTCTTTCGGTTAATGCCCGGGGCGGGACTTGAACCCGCACGACCTTAACGGCCAAGGGATTTTAAGTCCCCAGTGTCTACCATTCCACCACCTGGGCAGGAGTGAATAATCCAAATATAGAAAAATTTAGCTTTGAATCAATCAAAAAATGGAAACTTAAAGGCGATTTGCGAGTTCACGCCCTTGGGCAATCCGCTTGGCCATGCCAATTCCGTCGATTCCGTTTCCGCCCATCAGAATGCCCGGATAGGCTTTTTCGATGCCTTTGTAGGCTTCTTCGCGAATCGGGGTCTTCAGATCGTATTGCGGAATCGCTTCTTCGTGATGGGTCACTTCGAAGAGATCCGGCTCCATATGAGGAATTTTCAGGATGTCGGCGACTTCTCGGGAGACCATTTCTTTGAATTTGTCCGCAGGAAGGTCGATGAAGTCCGGGTGACGGAGACCGCCGACAAAGACGGAAAGAAGAGCTCCACCTTGAGGGGCGCGATTCTTAAAGAGCGTCGACATATAGAGAATGCCGAGAATGTTGCGGTGCTCCTTGGAAGGCATCAGGGCTCCGAAGCCGTTCAGGGGAACGCCTTCCCATTTCTTAAAGCCAATCGCTACTTCGGAAACTTTGGCGTAAAGGACTTCGCCTGCGCCTGGGAATTTTTCCTTGACAAAGGGAAGCGCTTCGAAAACATGGCTTGCGCCTGCGGTAAAGATGACGTGATCGAACGGACCGTAGGTTTCTTCGCCGGCGTGAATCTTATACTTGCCGTTTTCCGGAACGACGACAGGATGATTGCCCAGCACAAAATTTTCCCTGCCGATGGCGTTTGCTAAATGTTCGGCGAGAACGGAAAGACCGCCTTGGGTAGAGAAGACCTTCTTGGTCGCTTTTTTGTTGCGTTCGGGTTTGGGTTCCTTCATTTTGGCGATGGCGCCGCGAATAAAGCTACCGTGTTCCTGTTCCAAATTGTAAAGCTTGGGGAGCGCATACTTGGGAATCATCACGTCCGGATTCCCGGCGTAAACTCCCGAAACAAACGGGTCGATTGCGTAATCGAGCATCGACTGTCCCAATCGTCTACGGACCATGCTCGAAAGGTTTTCGTGCGGGTCGGTACCGCGCTTGCGGAACGGTTCAAACGGCATTCCGAATTTGTCTTTCCAAGAGAAAAGCGGAGTCGTGAGACCGCTGAAAATACCCGAAGGCAGGGCGCAAAGCTTGCCATTTTTCAAAATAAAGCGATTGCCGGCAACGCTTGGAGCTTCTTCCAAAAGGTCACGGATTCCCAGATCTTCGTAAAGTTCAACGACTTCCGGAAGGCTGACGGAGCCAGTGCTCGGACCGGTTTCGTACGTAAATCCGTTTTTTTGGATGGTGTGCATCACACCGCCCACGCGGTTCATCTTTTCAAAGACTTGGATCGAATTTCCGTTTTTTTTAGCGTAAAACGCACAAGAAAGACCGGTAATGCCGGCACCGATAATCGCAACGTTCTTCATAGCGCTCAAAAAATACAAAAATGAGGGGGTGTTGTCCGAAGACAACTGAGAAATCACAAAAAAGGTGATAAAGTGCATTTTAGAAGCGATATTTAGAATGGTGGATTATAAAAAAAGGATGTGTGATATGGGAAAAATCTCTCTTTGGAAAAGCGCTCTCGCGATCGCGGGCTTGGCGTTTGGTTTGTCGTCGGCGAGCTCAGTAGCGGTACATGACCCGTCGGTAGTTCTTGTTTATAAGGATGCGTCCGGAAATTCGTACCCGGAACAGGATGCCTCTAAGTCGCGAACAAAATACTATTACATCTTTGGTACGATGGGCGGCGCCGCTTATTCTAAAGATTTAATCAACTGGACGGAATTTACGCCGACATATTTGGCGAATGGAACGCTTTCGACGGACTTTTCCAAAATCGTCAGCGTAGGGGCGACATGGTCCGGCTGGACGACAGCTTCTGATGCGCAGACAAACTATTGGGCTCCGGATATCATCTGGAACAAGTCCATGAAAAAGTGGTGCATTTACTATTCGGAAAATGGAGACGATTGGAAATCATCGATTGGCCTTCTGACTTCGGATCAAATTGAAGGACCGTATTCCTATGCGGGAACGGTTGTTTTTGGCGGAATGGATTCGGGCACGAGTGGCGCAGGTAATGAGGATTATAAAAAAGTCACCGGATCGAGCACGATTGCGAATCGCTATTATATGCGCAACAATGGGACCTATTCGAATGGTTGGGATGGCGGTTATGGCGTGAGCGCTATCGACCCGAATGTCTTTTACGATCAGAGTGGAAATCTTTGGCTTTTGTACGGTTCCTGGTCGGGTGGACTTTTTATGCTGAAGCTTGACCCGTCTACGGGACTTCGCGATTACAGCTACTCTTATGGGACTTCTGAAGTCTGGGATAATGGCGCTTTGCAGTCGGATCCCTATATGGGAATTCACGTGGCCGGAGGCTATTATGTGAGCGGTGAAGGATCTTATGTGGAATATATGAAGGATGCGGATGGAAATGGGTATTATTACATGTTCATCAGCTACGGATTTTATTCTCCGGATGGCGGCTATACGATGCGCGTTTTCCGTTCTAAGGAGGTGACGGGGCCGTATACGGATGTGACTGGCGATAAGGCGATTTTCTCCAAGTATATCTATAATTATGGAACGAATACGACTTATGGATATCCGATTATCCAGGGTTATCGTTGGAGTTTTTGGGATGAAGGCAGCGGTGAAGTCGCCGACGGTCACAACTCCCTGTTGACCGATGATGATGGCCGTTACTTTGTTGTATATCACCGTAAGATGACGAACGGAACGGCTTGGCATAACGTGGAAACGCATGAACTTGTCTTTAACAAGGCGGGCTGGATTGTGCCGCTTCCGTTTGAACATCGTGTCGGCTACGGGCTTCCGGATTCGGCGATTGCTCTCGATGAAATCGCGGGGCTTTATCATGTGATTTTGCATGCTCCTTATGCGCAGGCAGATGGAACGACCCCGGTGAGTACCGAACAGGACCTTTATTTGAACGCGGACGGGACGATTTCTGGCGCCTACACGGGAACGTGGACATATGATTACGCGAAGGGGCGCCATTATGCGACAATTGTCGCCGACGGAACGACTTATAACGGCGTGATGGCGGTTCAGCTTGAAAATGACGTTTCGAAAAAAACGGTCACGTTCAGCGCCATGAATACAGCGGGCGAGCGTACCCTCTGGGGATACCGCGTTCCGGAAACGGAAAATTTGAAAGTGACCCGTTACGGCAAGGATAGTCGACTGCTGATCGGAAAAACGGATTATTCGACGGCTTGGAACGCTTACGAAGAATTCCATTCCATCACGGTTCCGGACAGCTTTGCCGTGGAATATAAATTTGTGAACCATACGGAAGCGAAGAACAATTACAACAATTGGATTCTCGCTTTTGAAAATGGAAGTGAAAGGTGGTATCTGCGTTCAGATCTGTATTCCCTGGAAACGTTCAGCGGATCTTCGGCCGGTTCTGTAGGAACATGGGGCGATGATTGGGCCAGTTTCCGTCAAATGTATCAGGATGCCGAAGTTACTTTAAAGGCGAAACGCAGCGGGACAACGATCAATGTCGCTGTGTACATCGGGGATTCCTTGGTCTCTAGAAATTCAGCGACGAATACGCCGTCGGGGGATTATACGATTTACCTTGGGGCGGATGCTGCATATCTCGAGGTTTCGAAAGTCGCTTATGGCGAGAATGGTTCGAGAGTCCTCTCGGGTGCAATCGATGCGGGTGGAGTTTATACATCGGCTTTCAATACCGCATTTACGCCGACCTATAGCGCACCTGCCGGTGACTTTACCATGAAACTGAAATTTGCGAACTATGCAAATGGAACGGGCTCTGACAATTGGGATAATTTCATTCTCCGCGAAATTTCAGGATCGAAAACGACGCTTTTCCGAGCGGACGTCTATGCCCTGGATGATATGGGAACGACCGCGTTTACTTCGGACTGGAATTGGGATGATTGGAATTCCATTATGCGGAATGCGCAGGTGGAACTTTCCATTTCTCGTTCGGGCAGTGAAATCGCGATTGCAGGCGTAATCACCGCAGAAAATGGAGACGTTTACCATTATGGGGCTTTGCAGACCGGAGCTCCGACGGGCGAAATCTCTTTCGGTCTTACCGTGGAACAGAGCGCTGTGGACCTTTTCCGCGTCGAAAGCGTAGAAACGATCGGTTCGGACACCGAAGAAGAGGAAACGACGTTCCTGATTGCGAAAAAGGCAAAAAGTTCGGAAAAGTCCCTGCGTAAAGTGCGCGAAAATTCGCAGATCCTTTTGCAGAAAGGTGCGTCCAAAGCTTACCGCTTGAACGGAACACGAGTCCATTAACCGAACGTTGTCTTTGGACAATGAAAATTTTCTTTAAAAGATAGGTAGGTCCACTTCCTACCTATTTTAATGAAAAAAGGAGAATCTATGAAAGGGATTGGTGTTGTGGTGCTTTCGGCGTTGTTGCTTGCCGGCGGGGCGAATGCGTCTCGGCAAATGGAAAAGCTCGATCGGGGCCTTGTTGCTGTCAAAGTAGACGGAGGCGTTTATTTGAGCTGGCGCCTGCTAGGCACAGATCTTTCGACTTCGACGGCGTTTAATCTTTATCGGGACGGATCCCTTGTCAACGCGAGTCCGATTACCGGGGCGACGAATTTTACAGACGCATCGGGATCTGAAAATTCGAAGTATGAAGTGCGTCCTGTTATCAATGGGATCGAAAAATCGGCGGATAAATCGGTTTCGGTTTGGTCTTCGCAAAGACTTGTCATCCAGTTGGATCAGCCGGCTGGAGGTTCCAATGCGAGCGGTAGTTACACATATTCTCCAAACGATATTGCCGTTGGCGATTTGGACGGGGATGGCGAATATGAACTGGTGCTCAAATGGGATCCGAGCAATTCCAAGGACAATTCCCAGAAGGGCTATACGGGAAATGTCTATGTAGATGCGTACAAATTAAACGGTAAAAAGCTTTGGCGGATTGATTTGGGTGTAAACATCCGCGCCGGCGCTCATTACACACAAATTCTTGTTGGGGACTATGATTCGGACGGCTATGCGGAAGTCGCCATGAAAACGGCGCCGGGAACGAAAGACGGCCTTGGCAATTTTATCAGTAAAGGCGCTGCTGCCGGAGAAACCGGTCATGGTACCGATTACAGAAATTCAAGCGGTTATGTTCTGAGCGGAAATGAGTACTTGACGATTTTTAATGGTCAAACGGGTGCCGAAATGATGTCCGTTGCGTACAATCCTGGCCGCGGAACGGTGAGCAGTTGGGGCGACTCGTATGGAAACCGCGTAGACCGTTTTTTGGCGACGAATGCGTACTTGGACGGTTTTAAGCCGAGTATGGTTTTCCAGCGTGGATATTACACGCGTATGGCGGTGACCGCTTACGATTGGGACGGAACAAATTTGACTCAACGTTGGTACTATAATGCGGCTTCTAGCGGAAAGGAATGCTATGGTCAGGGCAACCACAACCTTTCTGCAGGCGATGTGGACGGAGATGGCTTTGACGAAATTATCGAAGGCAATTGTGCCATTGATCATGATGGAAAATTCAAGTACCGGATCGGTTATGGCCACGGAGACGCGATTCACTTTGGCGATTTAGATCCCGACAATGCGGGCTTGGAAGTTTGGCAGGTGCATGAAGAAAAACCTTATGGGTATAATCTTCATGATGCAAACAAAGGCTCGATTCTTTTTTATGAAACCAGTTCGGGCGATAATGGCCGCGGCCTTGCTGCGGACGTGGATTCCACAAATCGTGGCTATGAATTGTGGTCGGCCGCAAACTGGAACACTTATTCCGTAAAAGGGGCCATTCTAGCTTCGTCGAGACCCGCTTACAATTTCCGCATCTACTGGGACGGAGATCGTCTTGACGAACTCTTTGACAACACAACGGTCAGCAAATGGAATAGTTCCACCAGTAAAAACACAAACCTCATCACATTCGAAGGAAATTCCTGCAATTCCACCAAGGCGACTCCGAACCTTTTAGGAGATATTCTCGGGGACTGGCGCGAAGAAGTGATCCTTCACAATGGATCAAATCAGCTCTATCTTTACACGACGACGATTCCAACGACCAAGCGTATGTATACTTTGATGCATGATCCGGTTTATCGACTGGGAATTTCGTGGCAGAATACGGCTTACAATCAGCCGCCTCATTTAGGATTCTGGCTTGGAAACGACAAGGATACGATTCCTGTTCCCGATATTGAACTTGTCGGCGACGTGATTGCGCCGTCCCTGACGAAACAGGGTGCAGGGTCTTCGAATCAAACGGTTCTTTGGGCATATTCCATTCAAACTTTCTCCTATGCATACAGAGGCTGTTCATCGGTGAAAGTCGAAGGCTTGCCATCGGGAATTCAGGTGGAAGATGCAAATGGAGTGATAACCCTTTCTGGAATTCCAACGCAGATCGGAACATTCCCCTTTACCGTGACGACTGTGGGTGGGGAAGGTGACGCCGCTGTCAAAAAGGGCTCCATTACGGTAATTCCGATGGCTTCGACTTCAACAACGGGTGAAATCCTTTCCCTGGTGAATGGCGCTTATCCGGAAGATGGCTTTGGAACTTATGAAGAATCGAATGCAGGTTGGATCGATAGCGGTTATTACAACTTTACGAATGATGTTTCGAGTTTTGGCGAATGGAAAATCCTTTCGGAAAAAGTCGAAGGCGATGCGAATTTGACAATCCGCTTTGCCAATGGCGGCTCGGCTGGCCGTATGATGAATCTGACTTGGAATGATTCCATTTTGGGAGCGCTTCCTTTTGAATCGACCGGCGCATGGACGACTTATGATTCTGTTGTTGTACCGGTAAATTTGCGAAAGGGTTTGAATACGATAAAGCTTTCATCGATGACTTCTGATGGTGGCCCGAATGTGGACGAATTTGAATTCGATGTGGAAGGCGTTCGCCGTTGGAGAATGGAAGATTCTTCCTGGGTGGATCCGGATAAGGTAAGCCTCCCTGTGATTTCCGCGGTGACCGAAGCCTCTTTAAGTGCTTCTCGCAATGGAATTTCTTACCGCATTCCGGTTTCTCGTGCCTCTCTCGCTGTTTTGGATGTGAACGGAAACATCATCTTCCAAAAAGAAGTAGGTCGTCAGGGCGTAATCGTTCAGGAATGGGATGCTCTTCCGGCTGGCTCTTACATCATCGGCATTCGTGCGAATGGAAAATTCCTAGCGAAGATTTCAGCCCGCAAACATTAAAAATTTCACACATCCAACAACCACACATCGCGTTCCTGGGAATTCCTCCCGGGAACGTTTTTTTATGGCGTTAGTCCAAAAGTTTGGAAGTGGCTTTTTGGGCCGTTTCTTTGGCGGTTGCGGTGGCTTTTTCTGCGGTATTTTTTACGGCTTCTTCGGCGGCGGCAGATGCCTTAGCTTTGGAACTGTCGATGGTTTCCGTTATCTTGTCGTTGATGGACTTGCGAATGGAATCCTCGGTGTCGAGAATTTTCGATTCCGCTCCGGACTTCTGAAGGGCGTAACTATACGCATGGTAGGCGTATGAAGTGTCGCGCTGCGCTTTTAAGGATCCGGAAAGCGGTAAAAGATAAAGCGTAGAAAGCAAAATGATGCAGGGAATGAGTCCTTTGATCAGTCCCAAGAACCCGCCGGCAAGAGCATTCAACAGGGAAAAATGCCGTTTGATGAATTTGTTTATAAAGTGTCCTAAAACGCGGAGTAGAATGAAGGGGACTAAAAATCCTAGGACGCGCGTGAGAAGGACAAACGTGGTTTCTGAAAAATGGAAGTTTTCGGCTAGAAACGGTCCTAAGAAATCGGGAGCGTAGATGACACCAATCGCGCCGCCGATCCAGGCAATCAGATGGACGATGGTTTTGGCGAGTCCGCAAAAAATGCCGATTCCGATCAGAATTAAAAGAATCGAACCGCAAAAAATGTCAATCCAGTTTGCTTCCATAAAAATCAGCTGCAAATGAGGGCGGTGATAAATGAGGCGAGCAGGGCGCCTGCTGCAGCTCCTGCACCAAGCCCGATTTTGAGCATTTGCATTTTTGAATTCTTCGGAAGTTCCGGCAAAGGTTCGTTTCGCATGGTCGCTTTGAGCCATTCGCGGCAAGGGATGTCGAGCTGACGTGGGTAGCCTTCCATGATGTTTGCGAGAGCGTCTGCCGCTTCTTTAGTAGAACGGAAACGGTCCTGAGGCTTCTTTTGAAGGCATTTTAAGATCCAACGGCGCAAGCTGTACGGAACCTCCGGCGGGAAATTCTTGATTTTCAGATTCAGATTCAAAATGTACTGGGACGTCAGTTCCATGGATTCCCCGCGGAAGGGATTTTTTCCCATGACCATTTCGCAGGCGATAATGCCCAAACTGAAAATATCCGAGGCGTAGGTAACGGTAAAACCCTTTACCTGTTCCGGGCTCATGTAAGCGGCAGTACCGAGAACGCTCCCGGGCAAAGTCATGTCTTGCCCCGGATTGGCGTCGCGGGCAATGCCAAAATCCAGCAACCGCACGCAACCATTCTTTTCGACCATCATGTTCGAAGGCTTTAAATCGCGGTGAATGATCTGGTTTGCGTGCACGCAGATAAGTGTCTGCAAAATTTCGTGAATCAGGTAAAGCGTCACCCAAATCGGAGGGCGATCGTTGACGTCCAAGATTTGGCGAAAGGTTACTCCGTCCACATATTCCATGGCAAGGGCGAGCTTGCCTGTACGTTCTTGCCAAAGCGCATAAGGATGTACAATATTTGGATGATGCAGGGCGGCAAGAATGACGCATTCCCGTTTAAAACGGGCGATTAAATCTTCATAGCCGCGAAGGCTCGGAAGCATTTGCTTGACGACGACACGACGGCAGAGCGAGGGATCTTCGCAAAGCCAAATGTCGCCCATAGCGCCTTGACCGATTTTTTTGATCGGTGTATATCCGCCGATTTTGGTCGGAGCTCTGCGCTTGCGGGTGGATTTTGTCCCGTCCTTTGTTCCTTCTTGGGCGTCAGTGGTGTCGTCAATGATAGATGCCATAGTCGGTTCGAAATATAGAAAATCGAATCTGCTAATTTCTGTCATTTTGGGGAGTTTTACCCGCTTCTTCTAGGGGCTTTTGTAAAACATTTTTTTAGTTCAAAAACAGGGATGTTCTTTATATACATTTGGGGGCGGAAGTGTGGTAAGAAAAAAGGAGATCCGCGGAATGCGTCGATACGGATTGTTTTTTGTTTCTCTATGCTTGGCTATTTTTTGGGGGTGTAATTCGGAAACTTCTTCCGTTTCGTCCGATGACTACCCGACTTCTTCCGATTCCATAGAAATCTCTTCGGCAGCAGAAGAATCCTCTTCTTCGGTCTATGTGCATGTTCCGGGGTTTGATCCGTGCCGTTTTAATTTTGGAGCGGGTTGGCAGGCGTTGCATGAAGATTCCGCCTTTTATGCCGGGCTCGATTATATTTCGGTCTGGCTTGGCGATAACGACTTCTTCAACAGTTTCGAAAGTCGCATGTTCGATGTCGCGACTCAGGTCCAGGCGACTCCGATGATCTACGCTTATGTCATTGCGGAATTCGGTAAGGATCGTGGACTTGTGGACTGCGATATCCTAGATGAAAATAAACAGTATGTGACACCGAACCTTTGCACGGACGGTGCAAATATCATCCGGACATATTTCCAGGATTCGATTCTTTACCGTTATCAGCAATATGCGAAGGGATTCCGCGAATATATTGAGAGCAGTTATCCGATGGGAACGGGGAGCGCGTCGATCCATGCGATCGATCCGGACACGGCGCAGTTCATCTGGCTGATTGAACCCGATTTTTACCAATATTCCGCATCGGGTTCCGAACAGAAGTTCAAGTATGATAGTATCGCTCAAAATGGGGGAGGCATTCCCGAAGAGGTCATGGCCGCCATGTTCAATATGATTGTCGATACGATCAAAGCGTATCTCCCGGCATCCAAAATCGCGATCGATATTTCGCCTTGGGTAGAAGATCAGCAGGCTTGGTATGCTAATTTTGATTTAAGCCGGGTCGATTACGCAAGTACTTCCGGCGGAAGAACTGCGGCGACTTTGGAAAAAATCCGTGCGGGCAACAAGACCACATGGGCAGAAATTGCAGAACTTTTGGGCAAACCGATCCTTGCAGATGCGGGCTATGACGCCGGTGGAATGGGAACGGGATACAGTGCCATTTGGGGCGTTGCCGAAAATTTAAACGCGCGCATCGCGAACGGCGTGATCGGTGTAACGCAAATGGATGCCGACGAACTTTATGCCGCACGAGTCGACTCGGTCCGTCCTCAGTTAAATCCGACGATCTGGTGTAACGAATAGGAATTACGATTCACCGATGGTGATGATGTATTGCGAAATCGTACGGTCCCATTCATAACGGAACTGATAAGCATTTCGCACAAGATAATTCCAGCTTTCTTGATTTGTGCTGTACAGCTGTACAGCATTTTTTAATTTGCGGATCATCTGGTCCGGAGCCGCGGAATCGTCGACGAGCATGGCGTTTGCACGTGCAAAGTCTCCGACGTAATTCGTCAGGAGGTTGGCACATCCGACGTCATGACCTGTCAAAGGAATCGTTCCGCAGGCGAGAGATTTTAAAATCATGCTGGCGGAGGGCTCGGTCGGATTGGCCGCAAACAAAATGTCTGAACCGGCGAGGGCTTGACGAACTGTGAGATTGTTCTCGTGTTCCATATCAAGAACCGCCATATGGGAATGGGGCTGGTTCGCGACGGAACTGTAGAAATCCCATTTCTGGGTGCCCGGGGTTGCCCCGACGACGACAAAGACGTTGAGCTTGTTGATGTCTCCGAGGAGGGTTCCCAGCGTTTCGGATGTGCGCCCGGATTCCTCGCCCAAATGGCAGAACATCACCATGCGGTTGTCAAATTTTTTGCCGAGAAGCGAACTTAAAATGGACCTCGCCCCTTTCTTCGCTTGTTCGATAGGCTGGTTTGCTTTCGCATTGAAATCCCAGAACGGGTAGTTCACGCCGAACTGGATCCCTTTGAGCTTTTCCTTGTTGCGAATCAAGAAGCCCGAAAGTCCGCCGCCCAGATGATCGTTGATAATGCCGTCACAATATCCGGGAGACGGGAGCATCACCTTGTTTGCGTAAAAGACGCCTGCTTTGAGTAAGCTGACTTTTCCCCAGAATTCAAAGCCATCCATGTTGAAGTCCTTGCGTGGAAGTCCGATGCGTTCGATTTCGCTTTCGGTCACGTGGAAGTCGTAAGTCACATTGTGGATGGTAAAAAAGAATGGGATGTTATCGAAACGACCCGCATAGGCAGTCCTAGCGATTGGAGAAATCAAGGCTCCACCCCAATCGTGACCACAGAACATGGTCGGCTCGAAGTGAATCGCGTCGGCATAGGCTAAAGCGGCGGATGCGAGAAAGGAAAACCTCAGGTGGTTGTCGCTATACGGGATTCTATTTTCTCCGTAAATGGCCGCCCTGTTGAAATAGTTGTCGTAGCGGATATAGGCGAACAGAGGGTTTTCGCCCACTAGGACTTCGAAAGGCATATTTTGGAGCTTTTCGACGCCTTTAAAAACGCATTTGAATTGGGAAGGATCCCCTAAAAGTTGGGGATAATAGGGCGAAATCGTGAGCGTCTCGGTACCGGTACGGGCACTTGCCATGGCAAGCTGATTTACAGCCCCTGCCAATTGGCTAGGCTTGACCCATTCTCCAGCTTCGGGACTGATGGCTAAAAACTTCAACCCAAATCTCCAAAAAAATTATTTACGAAGCGTTTGCTTCAGTATAAAAAATATTTAATTAAATTACAGAGGGAATCATATCAACCTTATTTTTTTCCGGATAAAGGGTTAAAAATGAAAACAAGACACTTGATTGTTCTTATGGCTGCGTCGGCAATGCTTTTGGCAGGCTGTAAGGGTACTAATGAAAAAAGAGGTGATTCGTACCTCGAAGAAGGTCGCTATCAGAATGCGATCAATTCTTACCTCACGGCGAAGAGCAAGGGTAAGATTTCGGACGAATTCTATGACAACTTCACCCTGGCGCTTGCCAAGCGTGCTGAAGTCGAAAGCAAGAAGGACCCGCAGAGCGAATTGATCCACGGTCTTTTTGAACAGACTCTTCAGAATATCGATAAGGTGAAGAATGTGGAAACGGCGGCCCAGATCGGCGAAGCTCTTTCCGCTGTCGGCCTGAACCAGGCGTCTGCGGAAGATGCTTCTTTGGGCACTGTTCTTGACGGCTTTGCAAAGATTGACTCCTCCATTTCGTTGCTGAACCGCCTCGGTGGTGATGTCTCGAAGGTCAAGGCTTTCCGCACTCAGGCAGAAAACGTCTACGTGTCCAAGGCTTTGCCGGAAGCTCTCGATGAAGACGATCCGGTTGTGAAGGAATACAACCTTCTTGCCATCGAACTCATCGCTCCGAACAATGCGGATCTGAAGGCTGCTCATAATAAGAGCCGCATTACGACCCGTCCGTACTTCCTGATCTTTGGCGAAAACATCCCGAACAAGTCCCCGCTTGTTGACAAATGGGGCTATATCATGGCCTTCCCGACGATCAAGATTTCGGCGACTTCCCTCACTGGCGAACTCCAGTTCTGGGCTTCGACGGGCAACAATACCGAACTCGATCCGTCCAAGATCAAGCTCGTTTCTACTTCGGGTGAAGAAGTCTTTGCCAAGATGGCTGGTAAGGGCTGGTGCGAAGCCGAAGTAATCGTGGGTAAGAAGGGCCAGGAAAAGATCGAAAAGAAGCAGAAACCTTTTACCGGAAAGGGCAAGCTGATGAACGAATTCCAGTGCTCTGTGAATGTCGTGTTCAATTATCCGAACGGTTTTGTTCCGGATTATGTTGAATATAAGGATGATTTCGGCGTCGGCCGTAAGTATCTCGGTCAGTAATCCTTATTCTAGGTGGATTCTAAAAACGCTCGCTTTCCGCGAGCGTTTTTTTGTATTTTTGGAAGCGATTTTACCCCTATTTAAAAAGGTACTACCCTCTTGTTTTTTCGAGTTCTTGCCTTTCTATTAGTTTTGTCCGCTACGACGATGGCGCAATTGTTGGATGTGCCAGAGGATTTTACGACGCCGACGACGGTGCGTTATGTGCGTGCGGAAGGTCTTGTGAATATGGATGAACGCTCCGTGCTGAGTCGTGTGAGTGTTCGTGCCGGACAATCGTTCCAACCTTCGGCCTTTACGGAAAAGGTGCAGAAGAGCGTTTCTGATCTTTTTGAAACCGGCTTCTTTGACGACGTGACCGCCTGGGTGGATTACCAGCCGGGTAATGAAAACAAAGTGGACCTTGTGTTCCGTGTCGTAGAACTTCCGGCTCTCGATACTGTTTTTATTGAAGGTTGCGATGAAATTTCGGAAGAAGACGTCCGTTTGAAGATCAGCCTTTTGCAAGGACGCGTTTATAGCAAGAGCGGTCTTGAACGTGACCGTCAGAACATTTTGAATTATTACCGCGGTGAAGGATATCTTCTGGCGGAAGTCGGCTTTAGGGAAACCCCGGTTTCGGACCATGAAAACGATGTGACTTTTATTATCCGTGAAGGACCGAAAGTCCAGGTGGATTCGATTGTGATTACGGGTAACGATCATGTTCCTGAGACGGACATTACGGACCACATGGTGACGAAGCGTACCCACTGGTGGGGCGATGGTGAATTCAAGGAAGCGATTTTTGAAGCGGACCGCGATACGGTTTTGAATGCGATTCGCCATTTCGGTTACCTGGATGCGGAGCTCAAGGAATACCGTGCGGAATATATGCCGGATTCGAGCTGCAACTTCTATTTGGGACGTATCGTTCCCAAGGATCGCAAACTGACGCTGCTCTTTGGCCAGTTGAACCAGGCGATTTCGGATACGGCGAATGTGATGAACCGTCTTGCGGGTCGAGTCCAGGAAAAGTCTGCGCACTATTACCGCGAACACCGGACGAACTTCCATCCGTATTCTCAGGCTGTTCCTGTGTACAATGTGCAGGATGAAGAAACGGCGATCAAGATTTTGAACGGGATCATTACGTATGAAGAACTCCGGAAGGAATGGATCAAGAATCTTCCGAAGGATCGCAATTGGAAAAATCGTAAAATCGATACGCTGATGAAAAAGCATAAGCGCAATCGTTATGACGAAAAGCTTTTGACCCGTTATACGATGGAAGAGACGTTCAGCGCTCTGACTCCGTATGACAGCGTGATTACTTCCAAGTACGTACGCATTTATATTGATATCAATGAAGGCCGTCGCTATTATACAGGGTCGGTGCACTTTACCGGCAATGAAATCTTGACGGACAAGATGCTTTCCCGAGCCGTCTATCTGGATAGCGGAGAAGTCTTTGACTATTACGCCTATGAAGCGACTCGCAGCGGAATCATTTCGGCTTATCGTGAAGAAGGTTATCTCTTTGCCCAGTACGATGAAACTCGAGAATTTGTGAACGACAGCATTGTGAACCTGGAATACAAGATTCGCGAAGGTCTGCCGGCCCAGATTCACCGTGTAAATATTACGGGCAACACGAAAACGCGTGATAAGGTGATTCGCCGTGAAGTGAGACTTTACCCGGGCGACACATACCGCCAGTCCTCGATGGAACGCAGCTTCCGCGAAATCATGCAGCTGAATTATTTCGATATGGTCTATCCGGATATTCAGGTCGTCGGCGATCAGGATGTGGATTTGATCTTTAAGGTCGCAGAAAAGGAAGCGGGAACGGGTCAGTTCAGTGCGGGCCTTGCTTACAGCCAGAGTGATGGTTTGACGGGAACTCTTGGCGTTTCGATTCCGAACTGCTGTATGGGTGACGGCCAAAGCGCTTCGTTCAACGTGGAATATGGTGAAGACAAGAAGAGCGCTTCGATTGGCTTTGTGGAACCTTGGTTCCTCGATTACCCAATCACTCTCGGTACGAGCTTGAGTTATGCCTGGTGGAATCAGGATGATGATCCGGACATTACGCGTTATGGTGGTACGATTTATGTCGGTAAACGTTTGAAGTGGCCGGATGACTACTTCTACGGTCAGATCGGTTACAGCTGGATGATGAACAAGCAGGGCGATAATGTGGACGGAAGCCTTATCCGCTACTCCGGTATCGAATCCTCGCTTACGTTCAAGTTGATTCGCGACGATAAGAACTTGCCTCAGTTCCCGACGGATGGTTCCCGCTATGTGCTGTCTGTGCAGTGGGCTGACGAAGTCCTCGGTAGCCACTTCAACTTTGTGAAGACGGACTTGACGGTGAAGTGGTGGTTCCCGCTGATCGGCGATCGCGTTGCCCTTGCTTTGACGAATGAGTACGGCTTTATGGTGGGAGACCCGTTGCAGTACAGAACCTTGTACCAGATGGGTGGTGTCCTCGGTTACGATGGTATGATGCGCGGTTATAGTTCGGGCTCGATTGGCTATCGCCGCTTGGGCCGTAGCTACCAGTACATCGGTGCAGAAATTCAGTGGGGCATTGTCCCGAATACGTTCTACCTGCTTCCGCTCTTCTTCGATGCGGGTAACGTCTTCGGTAAGCGCTATGACCCGGATACCAAGGTTTCCAAGGATCAGCCGAATCCTTTGACGGAATGGGATCCTTCGAGCCTCAAGCGTGACTTCGGTTTCGGCTTCAGAGTGGTCGTTCCGATGCTCGGTATTATCGGTTTCGACTTCGCATGGCCGCTGGATCCGGGTGAAACGTACTCCGGTCTGCAGCGTACAAGCGTTGGCGATATGGAATTCAACTTCGTTATCGGTCAGGGATTCTAATGCACGTCAAAAAACTTTTCTTCATTCTTTTGGCCGCGCTCCTCGTGAGTGGCACCGCTTCTGCGGAAGACGGCTTGCGCGTGGCGCACGTCGATTCCAAGCTGATCTTTGAAGGCTACAAGGGCACCAAGAAAGCTCAGGAAGAATACGACCGCCAGGTGGCGAAATGGGAACAGCAGGCGAACCTTTTGCAGAAGGAACTCGCCGCTATCAAAGAAAAGCTCGACAAGCAGGCCTTGATGCTTTCGGACGAAAAACGCAAGGAACTCGAAGCGGATTACGCTAAAAAGAATACCGAATTGAAGGAATTCATTGACCGCGTTTATGGCCGCTCGGGAGAATTGATTACCGAAAACGAAAAGGTGAGCGCCCCGATCATTTCGCTCATCAAGAAAGCGGTGACCGAAATCGCTCTCCAGGAAGGCTACGATATGGTGGTGGACCGCGCCACGGGATCGGTGCTTTTTTGGAAAGATGAAAATGATTTGACGAAGAAGGTCTTGGACTATTTGAACGCCCGTTAAAAGCGTGCAAGTGAAAATTCAGCAGGGATTCCCAAACGGGAATCCCTATTTTCATTTATATTTATTTATGTGAAAAATATAGATGGACGTACTCAATTGCTCGCCATCTTCGGAAATCCTGTTGGTCATAGCAAGTCTCCTTGTATGCACAATGCGGTTTTTGAAAAGCTGGGCATTAATGCGGCGTATGTGCCGCTTTCTCCTCTGCCTTCCGATCTCGGCAAGGCAATTCTAGGTTTTCGCGCCATGAGATTTGTGGGCGCGAATGTCACAATTCCCTTCAAAGAAAAAGTTGGCGAATATCTGGATGGTCTTTCGGACATTTCAAAGTTTACGGGAAGCGTGAATACGCTTTACTGGGAAAATGGCGAAGTGGGCGGAAAACTGCTCGGAACGACGACGGACCCCTATGGGGCGCTTTGTGATTTGGAAGAACACGGTGTGACGGTCAAAGGCTCCCGTGTGGCGATTCTTGGAAACGGTGGCGCTGCTCGGGCGATCGCTTTTGCGATGCTTGCCGAAGGGGCTGCGAAGCTTACGATTGTTTCGCGAAATGCGGAACGCGGAGCTGAACTTGCCGATGCGCTTTCGAAGGCTTTCCCGGATAAACCTGCGGTTGGCCATGTGCTGTTTGCGGAATTTGCAAAGGTTCGGGATGACCTGGACTTGGTACTGAATGCGACGAGCGTGGGCATGACTCCGAATGAAGAGGCTTCACCGCTTTCGAAGGAAATGCTTTCGCCGAAGTTTGCCGTTTGCGATATCGTGTACAATCCCAAAGAAACCAAGCTTTTGCGAGAAGCAAAAGAAGTGGGTTGCAAGGTTGTCGGCGGCAGCGCCATGCTTGTGCATCAGGGCGCAAAAAGTTTTGAATTTTGGTTCCCCGGCAAAAAGTCCGATGTGAACGTCATGAAGGCAGCAATGGGTCTTTCGGAGGGAGAGTAATGATTTCGCTCAAGAAAACGGTTTATTTTACCGGATTTATGGCAAGCGGTAAAAGCCGCATCGGTCGCGCGATTGCGGAACGTTTGCATGCGACTTTTATCGATACGGACGCTTTGATTGTAGAACGTCAAGGCAAAACGATTTCGGAGATTTTTGAAACCCAAGGCGAAGAAGCTTTCCGCAAAATGGAACTGGATGTAATCCGGGAAATAGCGGCGGATTCCAAGCCTAAAGTCGTTGCCTTGGGAGGCGGTGCGCTGACCCAGACCGCGGTCGTTTCGCTCATTCGCAAAACGGGTTTGATCGTACGCCTTTGGGCAACTCCGGAAGTCCTTTCGGAACGGATTGGCCGTAAGGATACGCGTCCGTTAATGGCGGGACTTTCTTCTGAAGAGCGCCTCGAAAAAATCAAAAAGATGTTAGCGGAACGCGAACCGCGTTATGCGCTTGCTGATTTTAGCGTGGAAAGCACGAACGATTCCGAAGAAAAGGTGATTTCTGCGGTGCTCCGCGGTCTTCAATTCTGGGATTCCCGCGCGGTCTACGTGGAACCATCGGGCGGTTCGCACTATCCGATTTTTATCGGCCATAAGCTGATTCCGCACATGTCGACTTTGCTTTCGGGGCTTCGTCTTGCTCCGAAGGATTCCTTCCTGGCCGTTACTGATACGACGATTGCAAAGGCTCAATCCCGCAATCTGGGAATGCTCAAGCATGAAGCGGGCGATTGCCCTGCGTTCAAGTTCCGCGCCGGTGAAATCTACAAGAATTTAAACAGCTTGAATCAGCTGTTCACGTTTATGCTCCGTCGCCGTTACAGCCGCAAGTCTTGCTTGCTCCAACTTTCGGGCGGTGTTGTCGGTGACATGGCGGGATTTGCTGCGGCAACGTACCAGCGGGGAATCGATTTCATTCAGATCCCGACAACGCTTCTTTCGATGGTCGATAGCTCCGTCGGTGGTAAGGTGGCTGTCAATCATCCGGAAGGCAAAAATATGATTGGCGCCTTTTACCAGCCGAAGGCGGTCGTTTGCGATTTGGATACGCTTTCGACGCTTCCGGATTCGGAATACTTGGCGGGCCTTGCCGAAGTTGTCAAGTATGGCGTGATTTACGATGAAGAATTCTTCCGGTATCTCGAAGAAAATGTTCAGAAAATTCTTTCCCGCGATTCCGAAGCGTTGAAGCATATCGTGCGTCGCAGCTGCGAAATCAAGGCGGAAGTGGTTGGAATCGACGAAAAGGAAATGGGCCTGCGTGCGATTTTGAATTACGGGCATACGTTCGGTCATGCGATTGAAAACCTGCATCATTACGAATTCTCGCATGGAATCGGCGTGAGCCTTGGAATGCGTGTCGCTGGACGTCTTGCTTGCATGCTCGGCATGATTTCGAAGGAAGAAGAAGACCGCCAGACGGCGCTTCTGAATGCTTATGGATTCCCGAAGACGGTGGACGGTGTCGATGTGAATGCCGCTTGGGATTCGATGGGTGTCGATAAAAAGGTGGAAAAGAATAAACGCGTGTATATTCTTCCGACGAAGATCGGTGCTGTGAAGAAAGTCTCGAATGTGGAAGAATCTTTGGTGAAGGAAGCTTGGAAAGTTGTACTGCCGGAGGTAAATGCATGAGTATTCTAGTCACTGGCGGAACGGGAGCGCTTGGCTTCCATATCCTTGCAACGGTCACGCGAAACGGCGAAAAGCTTTATAGTTTTAGCGATGAGCAACCGCAACCTTGGCAAAAGGTTTCGGACGTGACTTATTGCACGGGTGACCTTTTGAATTTTAAGGATGTACTCGCCGTTATCAAGGAAGTGCAGCCGAGAGCGATTTTCCATTTGGCAAGCCAGTCCAGTGTGGGACTTTCGTACAAGAAACCGTATGAAACTCTTTCGACAAATTTGCTCGGCACGCAGAATCTGCTCGAAGCGGCACGTCAGGTTGTTCCCGAAGCGAAAATCCTTTTGCTGAGTTCTAGCGAAGTCTATGGACGTGCCACGGGAACGCTTTTGACTACGTTGCATAAAGAGTCGGATTTGCCGAATCCGCTGACGTCTTATGCGACTTCCAAGGCTTGCATGGAACTTCTCGGCAACCAGTTTACGAATGCCTATGGCATGCATATTGTGATGATCCGTCCGTTCTATTTTACGGGTCCTCATCACAGCCGGCGTTTCTTGATTCCGGCAATCGCCAGTCAGCTGGTGAAAATTCAGAAGTATGGCGCTGAACCGATTATCTATTCGGGAAGCTTGGATGTAAGTCGAGACGTCTTGGATGTGCGCGATGTGGCTCGTGGCCTCATTCAGGTATTGCAGGCTGGAAATCCTGGCGATGTCTACAACATTTGTTCTGGAAAAGCTTATACGTTCCGCGAACTTACCGAAATGCTTGTGGATATTTCGGGCGCGGATGTCGATTTCCGCTTCGATCCTTCAAAGGAACGGACTTTGGATATTCCGCTTTTGATCGGTGATCCGGAAAAGATCATGGAGCTCGGTTGGAAGCCGATGATCACGATTGAAGATTGCCTTGTGGATCTTTATAACGAAATGATTGTTCGTTTGAAGATGGAGAAGGATTTGAAGATGGGCTAATTCGCCCGCAAAATTAAGTTTCTATATTTCCGCCCACTATGATGTTTTCGCAACTGACCGAATCTCTTGAATCGACACTGAAAAACCTGCGTGGACAGGGAACCCTGACTGAAGAAAACGTCGCGGACTCGCTTCGCGAAGTTCGCCGCGCATTCCTCGAAGCGGACGTGAGCTTTAACGTCACCCGCGACTTTGTGAAGGCCGTAAAAGAAAAGGCGATGGGATCCGAAGTTTTGACTTCGGTTACGCCGGGCCAACAGATCGTGAAGATTATCCACGATGAACTCGTGCAGGTGATGGGCGGTGAAACGAAGGAACTCGCTCTTTCGGGCAAGGCGCCTGTCGGTATTATGATGGTCGGTCTTCAAGGTTCCGGTAAGACGACTTTTGCTGCAAAAATTTCTCTCTATCTGCGCAGCAAGCGTAAAAAGAAGCCGCTTCTGGTGGCTGCCGACGTTTATCGTCCGGCGGCAATTAAACAGTTGCAGGTTCTTGGAAAGTCGATCGGTGTTCCGGTATACGATGAAGGCGAAGGCAATCCGGTTGAAATCATTAAGCATGGCTATGAGTATGCGGAAAAGAACGGCTTCGATGTCGTGATTTACGATACGGCTGGTCGTTTGCAGATCGATGAAAAGTTGATGCAGGAGCTGGAACAGGCTCGCGATGCGGTTCATCCGGAAGAAATCCTTTTTGTCGCTGACGCGATGATCGGTCAGGAAGCGGTGAATGTGGCCGAAACGTTCTTTGGACGTTTGAACTTTACGGGAGTCTGCCTTTCCAAGATGGACGGCGATGCTCGTGGCGGTGCCGCGCTTTCGATCAAGAAGAGTACGGGCGTTCCTATTTGCTTTATCGGTGTTGGTGAAAAGCCGAATGAAATCGACCTGTTCCATCCGGACCGTATGGCGAGCCGTATTCTCGGCATGGGTGACGTTGTTTCCCTTGTGGAAAAAGCGCAGTCCGTGATCGATGAACGCGATGCCAAGGATCTGAAAAAGAAGATCCTGAACAATACGTTCGACCTCGATGACTTTTTGCGTCAGCTTCGCACCATCAAGAAGCTCGGCCGCTTAAAGGATATCCTTGGCCTGATTCCGGGATTGAACAAGCTTCCTTTGGATCAGATTAATGAAAAAGAAATGGTCTATGTCGAAGCGATTTTAAGCTCGATGACCGAAAAGGAACGCAAGCATCCGGATATCATCAATGGCAGCCGCAAGGCTCGAATTGCAAAGGGTTCTGGCACGGAAGTGGCTCGTGTAAACCAGGTGCTTCGCCAGTTCGAAGATATGAAAGCGATGTTCAAAAAAATCGGGGCTTTTGCGAAGAAGCAGAATGGTGGGGCTCCGATTGGGTCGAATTATACGCCTCCTAAAAAGAAGAAAAAGAAGCATTAATCGAGTCTGAAATTTAGAGTGAGGGTCTAGGCCATAGCGGTTGATGCGCATCACAGTGCACCCCCCCTCTATGGCTTTACGCTTTTGTAGCAAAAAATTAACTTAGAGGATACTATGAAAAAAATCAAATTCTTGGCTGCTGCCATTTCCCTTTTGGCTGCTACTTCCTTCGCGGAAGATGGCATGTTCTCCGACGCTCTTCCTAAGAACTGGAATGCGGACGTTCTCGCTTCTGCACAGTTTACGCGTCACCATTACAGTAACTGGAAGAATGGTGCGGACGGTGTCAATACAAATGTTTGGATTCTCAAGTATGACGCCGACGTGATCGGTCACTTCTCCCATTTTGACTGGCGTACGGTCGCTAATCTTGCTTGGGGCCAAACCTATATGAAGGGCTCGGGCACGCGTAAGACGAACGACAAAATCTTTATTGAAACGACTGTCGCCGAAAATGATTTTAAGCCGATTGAACCGTATGCCGGTCTTCGCTTTGAATCCCAGTTTACCAAGAGCTATACCTATGACGACGACGATACGAAAACGCCGGTCTCTTGCTTTATGGATCCGGGATATTTCACACAGATGCTCGGTCTCGCTTATGCGCCGAATGACAATTTTAGACAGAGCCTTGCTTTTGCAAACCGCTTGACGATTTCGAAGGGCTACGGTTATGCCGATGACAAGGACACGAAAAAGTTCGAAGAATACAAGGATGAACCGGGTCTTGAAAGCGTGACGGAATATAAGGTCTCTCTTTCTTCTCTCGCTTCCTTCAGAACTCGTCTTTGGGCGTTCGTGAACTTCCATGGCGTCGATGAAATCGACGGAAAGTGGGAAAACTATCTCGATGTGACGATCGCTCCGCTGATCGTTTTGAGCGTTGGCGTCGAAGTCGCTTACGACAAGGATATCGATGAAGATTCCCAGTATCATGATTCTGTGAACCTCGGCATTACTTGGCGCTGGTTCTAATTTAATTGTAACATTTCTTAGACAAAGAAAAAGCTATCTTTTGCGAGGTCACAAACCTTTAGCTCAAGGTAGCTTTTATGATTATTCTTCGCGGTTCGCCTGCGCTTTCATCTTTCAGAGTTCAGAAACTCCTCTCTGATTTCGGGCAAGATTCCCTTCCGGTGAAGGGCATTTATGCAGAGTTCGTTCACGTCGTTGATCTCGAATCCGACCTCACTTCTGAAAAGAAGTCCACTCTCGAAAAACTTTTAACCTATGGTCCATCGCTTGAAGCGAAGGAACCGGAAGGTTCTCTTTTTGTTGTCGCTCCGCGTCCGGGTACGATTAGCCCATGGAGCTCCAAGGCAACGGATATCGCTCACATTTGCGGACTTTCGGAAATCAAGCGCATTGAACGCGCGATTGCCTACTATGTGGACTTTAACGGTAGCGTCACGGAAGAAGTTTCCAAAAAGGTCAAAGCAAAAATCCATGACCGCATGACCCAGGCCGTGTTTACGGATAAGGCTTCTCTCGAAGTGCTCTTCAGCAAGGAAGAACCGCGTCCGCTGAACGTGATCCCGGTGCTTACCGAAGGCCGCGACGCCCTCGTGAAGGCCGACAAGGAAATGGGCCTCGCTCTTTCTTCTGACGAAATCGATTACCTCGTCAAGAACTTCATCGAACTCAAGCGCAACCCGACGGACGTGGAACTTTACATGTTCGCTCAGGCCAACTCGGAACACTGCCGTCACAAGGTGTTCGGTGCCGAATGGACCATCGATGGCGTGAAGCAGGACAAGTCCCTTTTCCAGATGATCAAGAACACTTACCAGCTTCACAATTCCAACATCTTCAGCGCTTATAAGGATAACGCGGCTGTGATGAAAGGTGCAACGGCTGGACGCTTCTACGCGGATCCGCGTACGAACAAGTACGACTTCCACAACGAAGAAGTCGATATTTTGATGAAGGTCGAAACCCACAACCACCCGACGGCCATTTCTCCGTTCCCGGGTGCCGCTACGGGTAGTGGTGGCGAAATCCGCGACGAAGGTGCCACGGGTAAGGGTAGTAAGCCGAAGGCCGGTCTTACGGGCTTCAGCGTTTCGAACCTCAAGCTTCCGGGTGCAGTTCAGCCGTGGGAAAAGGACTTCGGAAGCCCGTCCCGCATTGCGTCTGCTTTGGACATTATGATCGAAGGTCCGCTCGGTGGCGCCGCATTCAACAACGAATATGGCCGTCCGAACATCCTCGGTTACTTCCGTACTTTTGAACAGGAAGTTTCTTCTGAAAAGGGTACCGAAGTCCGCGGTTACCACAAGCCGATTATGCTGGCTGGCGGTCTTGGCAACATCAAGCACCAGCACATTGAAAAGGGTCACATCGACCCGGGTGACCACCTGATCGTTCTCGGCGGTCCGGCGATGCTCATCGGTCTCGGTGGCGGTGCTGCAAGCTCTGTCGCAAACGGTGCCGGTAATGAATCCCTCGACTTTGCTTCTGTGCAGCGTGAAAACCCGGAAATGGAACGCCGCTGCCAGGAAGTCATCGACCGCTGCTGGGCGATGAACGAAGAA
>OCVV012887883.1_pt1 | contig 39819 bp, 34 predicted proteins | sample 1539721 | NCBI WGS metagenome assembly OCVV01 (sample SAMN02144230, study PRJEB22623) | gut metagenome | biome: sheep rumen | host: Ovis aries | place: New Zealand | reverse complement strand
CACCATTCCTGCCATCTTCCCCATCCTGGAACGAGCTGCGAACATCTCTTTCGTCGAGGCTTCGCTCATCATCTTGCAGAAATTGGCGATTGTCATGCTGCTTCCGTTGCTGTTAGGCTGGTTTGTGCAGCACTACGTGAAACCGCTCTGCCAGTGGATGAAACGGCATCCTGACCTCGGTTTCTACAGTTGGGGGTGTTCACTCGCCATCACTACAGGTGTCACTGTGAAGAATATCTGCAATGCCAACACCTCTGTGAGTATCCTTTTGATGATAGCCCTCTTGTCGGCTTGTGTATGTGTTCTTCATTTCATCATCGGTCGTCGCATCGGAAAAAGCTTCAACGAGCGCATCAACTGTGGACAAGGTATGTTCCAGAAAAACACGGGCATGGCAATATGGGTTGCTTATATGTACCTCAATCCCGTTGCCTCCATCGGTGCCGGTTGCTACGTCCTTTGGCAAAACATCATCAATTCCTATGAAATTTGGGAGCAGCGAGAGCAGAATAATTAAAAATTAAGAATGAAGAATGAAGAATGTATTTTAACTCTCATCTATAGTGTAATTTACATTCTTCATTCTTAATTCTTCATTCTTAATTCTTCATTCTTAATTTAAAACTTCACCTTCTTTTCAGCCCCCATAAACGAGCAAAGTCTTGCCTCGCCATCCACGATGTAGAGGATAGCCATGTTGTCGTCGGTAGCTGAGTACATGCCCTTCAGCGAAGGATTCTTGTCGAGCAGAAACTCCTTTGCCTTCACGTCATCGTCGCTCACCAATCGTCCGCTCACTCGGATCCATTCCGCACCCGATGGCTTCACGGCAGTAATCTCGAACTTAGGGTTAGCCACCATCTGCTTGAACACATCCTTCTTCTTTCCTGTCATGATGTAGAGACGTCCGTTATACACTTCAGCCACACCGAAAGGACGCACGCGAGGTTGGTCGCCATCCACCGTAGCCACATAGAAAGTCTTGCATTCCTGCAAGTAATTCTTCACTGTTTCCAAGTTTTCCATTTTCTTCTCTTGTGCTTGCATTGGCATGGCAAACAAAGCCACCATTGCCAACATCATAAATGCCTTTTTCATATTTATTCAGTCTTAATTATTACTTATTTTTCACTTTTCACTTTTCACTCTTCATTTTTCACTCTCCTCCCCTCGGGGAGGCAGGGAGGGAGCCTTCATTCTCACTCCAGTCCATCCATTTTGTTTTCGATATGGCGCAAGCGATCGGAAATCTTCACGATTTGTTTCAGCACAGCCCAGCCAAGGATGGATGCACCCTCAATAAAAATGAAATTAGCTATTGCCCGAGGCACACACATATCCTGTCCGGATTCCAGCACACCCTTACTATAAAGAAAGGCGAACAACGTTCCTCCTATCAAACCCACATAAGCTATCAGAAGGATAAATTTCTCCAATCTTGTCCTTTGCTTTTCCATTTTCACGTATTTCGGTTAATAAGAGAGAAGACACAGGCAAAGCATCAACCCACCTGCATTTATCTCCAAATCAATAATTTTGGCAAATATATGAATTAAAAATGAGAAAGCAAATAAGTAACGATAAAAAAATTATGAGTTTTTCAAAGACCGAAAATAATACCATGCCAAAGGCAGCGCCGTGGCACAAGACAGCACGTCTGCCACAGCCTGACAGATTTCAACGCCCAAGATGCCCAAGAACCTTGGCAACAGGAGAATAAGAGGAATAAAATAGATGCCGTTGCGGGCAGCCGACAAGAAATTGGCTGAGAATGCCCTGCCACTCGTCTGCAAAGTCATATTCGTCATCACCACGAAAGCACACAGAGGCAACGAAACGAGTTGCCAGCGGAATGCCGTTGCTCCCACCTCCACCACGGCAGCATCATGGCGCAGGAAATAGATGATTTCCTCGGCAAAGATGAAACTCGGAATACCCAATATCACAATAATCGCCACACAGAGCTTCAGACTAAAAATATACCCCTTGCGCAATCGGCTGAAATTCTTCGCACCATAATTGAATCCGCAGAAAGGCTGATAGCCTTGCCCGATGCCGAGCATCGTACTAAACACGAAGTTGATGATACGCATCACGATGGACATACCCGCAATGGCAGCGTCACCAAAAGCACCAGCAGCCACATTCAGCATCATTGTTGCCACACTTGCCAAACCTTGGCGAGTGAGCGAAGGCGTACCACCACGAAACATCTCGTTGGCAATCCTCCGCTTCGTACACCGTTCATCGAATTTCATGTCGCCCCAACGAATCGCAATGTTGTCTCCCCTACTCGCCATCACCAGCAGCACCACAAATGCCACAATCTGACTCGACACCGTACCAATGGCAGTGCCCAGAATCCCCATGTTGAGCACAAACATGAAGAACGGAACCAGCACCACATTCAGCGCGGCACCCGTCATCATTCCGTACATGGCTTGATTGGCGTTCCCTTGGAAGCGCATCTGATTGTTGAGCGTCATCGATGCCGTCAGGAACGGAGCACCGAGCAAGATTCCGCCCAAGTATCTCTCCGTGTAAGGCAGAATCGTAGGCGTGGAGCCCAATGCCAACGATAGCGGTTTCAGAAAAAGCAATCCCAGCACCGTAATCAATGCCCCAAAAAACAAAGCGCTGAAGAATCCCGTCGATGCCATCACCCTTGCCGAGTGGACATCCCTGGCGCCCAATGTGCGAGAAATGAACGTGCCAGAACCACTTCCAAAGTAAAAGCCCACTGCCTGAATAATTGCCATCACAGGAAACACCACTCCCACCGCCGCTGTCGCCTGGGTGTTGAGCAATCCCACGAAATAAGTGTCCACGATATTGTAGATGCTTGTTACCAGCATACTGATTATCGTAGGCACCGCCATCTTCGGAATCACCTTCTTGATGGGTCCAGAGGTCAGAAACGTATAGTTGTCTTGTTTTTTCACGAGTGGGAGTACATCTATTTCCTGAGGCGTGTTTTGGTTCAGGGTTCAGAGTTTTGGTTCAGCGTACAAGCTCGATTTCGCAAAACAGCCACAAAGTTACAAATTTCGTTGCACATATCCACGAAATCCGTAAAGGAATTTCAAATCCTTTTTCAAGCATATTCCATGCATTTGAACTATTATCTATAAAAAGGAATATTCATCCGTTTCTTCCATTTCGCAGAGAGTGTATTTGTGCTTTGGAGAATAAACTCCAAAAATTTGTCTTTTTGCACAAAATGCACTAACTTTGCACTCAAAATCAGTAAATAATAATTATTAAAAATAGTAAATCATAAGTGGAAACAGTAGTTAGCGGCATTCGCCCAACAGGAAACCTACACCTTGGTAATTACTACGGAGCTGTGCGTAGCTTCGTGAAAATGCAAAACGAATACAATTGTTTGTTCTTCATAGCCGATTGGCATTCCCTCACCACTCACCCTACTCCTGAAAACATTCAGAATTCGGCTCGCACCATCCTTGCCGAATACTTGGCTTGCGGTCTCGACCCCGAGAAGGCTACCATCTATGTGCAGAGTGACGTGCCTGAGACGTTGGAACTCTACCTCTATTTCAACATGAACACCTATTTAGGTGAGTTGGGACGTGTGACCACCTTCAAGGAGAAGGCTCGCCAGCAACCCGACAATGTGAATGCGGGTCTCTTCACCTATCCTACCCTCATGGCTGCCGACATCTTGCAGCACCGCGCTAAATTCGTACCAGTGGGTAAGGACCAGGAACAGAACATGGAGATTGCTCGCAAGTGCGCTCGCCGTTTCAATCACATGTATAAGACGGACATCTTCCCTGAACCTCAGAACTATTACTTCGGATCTGAAGCGCTGAAAGTGCCAGGACTCGACGGAACAGGCAAGATGGGTAAGAGCGACGGCAACTGCATCTACCTCTGCGACGAGGAGAAAGTGGTGCGCAAGAAAGTGATGCGTGCGGTGACCGACAATGGTCCGCAGGAACCTAACAGCCAAAAGCCTGAAGTGATTGAGAACCTCTTCAAGATGATGAGCATCGTGAGCGAGCCAGAAACCGTGAAGTACTTCGATGAGAAATGGAACGACTGTTCTCTCCGCTACGGCGACATGAAGAAGCAACTCGCTGAAGACATGGTGAAGGTGCTGAACCCTATTCGCGAACGCATTCAGGAATTCTCTTCCAACACGGAATTGCTCGACAAGATTGCTCGTCAAGGTGCTGAGAGAGCACGCGAAAGTGCTGCTGCCACCCTCAACGAGGTAAGAAAGATTATTGGATTTAGAGCCTACTAAAAGCCTCACCCCCAAAAGCCTCACCCCCAACCCCTCTCCGAGGGGAGAGGGGAGTAGATAGAAAGCGAAAAGTGAGGAGTGAGAAGTGAGGAGTGAGAAAGAGGAACATAGATATTATTGAAAAAAAAGAAGAGTGAAAGCAATATTTTCACTCTTTTTTTTGTCTATCGCCTTCTTCCTCCTTGCAAGATATCATGCAAACGAGCTTGCTCTCTGCTCTTACTGCATTCTTCATTTATCACTTTTCACTCTTCACTTTTCATTCATTCTACTCCCCTCGCCCTTTGGAGAGGGGCCGGGGGTGAGGCTTTCACTCTCCCCTCTCAGGGGAGCTGGAGGGGTCCTGGGGTTGGGGGTGAGGCTTGGCTTTGAGGCTTCCTTAGAACAACAGCGGGATGAACTGATTGAGGCAGCGACGCCATGTGAGCCATTCGTGGGCTGTGCCTTCAGAAACGTAGTAGTGAGTCTTGATACCAGCAGCAGAGAGTTTCTCATTCACTGCCTGAGTGCCGAGATTCTCTTCTGAACCCGTACCAAGGAAGAGAGCATGAACCTTCTTGTTGAAAACTGCAGCATCAGCAAAAGCACCGTTATACATCGTGTTGACTTCCTGTCCAGCTGCCATGAAGAGGGCACCGCTGAATGCACCGATGTAGGCAAACTTGTCGAGATTGGCAAGCGTGATGTCGAAAGTTTCCTTTCCTCCCCAAGAGAGTCCTGCCATAGCACGATGATCTCTGTCAGTCAGTGCACGGAAATGGCTCTCGATAAATGGGATGGTTTCCTCGAGCAGTATCTTTGTGAAGCTGGCACCGAAGTCGCCCATACTCTCACCTTTCTTTGCTCCGAAAGAATAGCCGCAGTTGCCATAGTCCATCACCACAAGCATAGGTTTTGCCTTACCAGCTGCAATGGCATTGTCCATGATTTGTGCCATCTTTCCCTGCTGATGCCATCCGCGCTCGTCTTCACCCATACCGTGCTGCAAATAGAGCACAGGATATTTTGTCTTTGGATTCTTTTCATAATCGGCAGGTGTATAGACATAGCATCTGCGCTTGGCTTGCTCCGTCTCGGACCAATAATAGCACTCGCGCACCTGTCCGTGAGGGATGTTCTTATTGTAGGTATAATATGCAGCCTCGGCAGGGTCCTCAGGTATGTCGATACCACTCGCCATACGTCCACAGCCATAATAGGAATCGCAAGCAGGGTCGGTGATTTGCACACCATCCACGAAGAAGAAATAGTAATGGAAACCTACCACAAGCGGATCACTGGTAGCTGTCCAAACACCATCGGCATCTTTCGTCATTGGGTACTTCTTACTGCAAATGTCGAGCACCACTTCCTTGGCTTCAGGTGCCTTGATAGAGAACTGGGCACGACGGTCTGAACTTACTTTTGGAAATTCCGAAGCAGGCACAGCATTCTCAGCTGTCTGCCATGTCTGTGCGCTCATACCTATCGACATCAGCCATGCACAAGCACACAAAATAAATATCTTTTTCATTGTCTATTAATAAATTGATAAAGAAATAACTTGGGAGTTTTTAAGGAAAGATAACTTCGTAACGATTACTTATTTTTCACTTTCCACTCTTCACTCCTCACTTTTCCCCTCCCCTCTCAGGGGAGCTGGAGGGGTCCTGGGGTCGGGAGTGAGGCTTTCACTTTCTCACTTACTTGGTCGCCTGCGGCTCGAAATGAAATTTAAAATTAAAACATAAAAATTTTATTTAAAATTCTAAATGATAATTCTAAATAAAATTTCAAGCGAAGCGCCCCAAATCCTTTTAAATCCTTTAAATCCCTGATTTTTCACTTTTCACTCTTCACTTTTCATTCTACTCCCCTCGCCCTTTGGAGAGGGGTCGGGGGTGAGGCTTTTCTCCTCCCCTCGGGGAGGTCGGGAGGGGGCTTTGGCCTTTACTTCACAATCACTGCTGCGCCATCTTTTGGAACAACTACAGTGAGGTTCTTCTTCACCTTCATTTCCTTCACACCTCCCTCGAAGTTGTTCCAGCCCTTGTCGTCGGTGCTAATCACCTTGTCGGAATAAACCTGCATCATTCCGTCCTTACCGAGGAAAGAAAGGTCGAGCTTCAGTTTGAGCGGTTCTTTCTGGGCATTGATAGCAGCCACGTACCACTTGCCTGCCTGACTCTTTCGTGCCATGACGAGATACTTGCCTGGATAGCCGTCGATGTAGCGCACATCCTCCCAAGTGACAGGTACAGACTTCATGAAATCCATTGCCCAAGCAGGAGCATCCTCAAAATTGTTTGGAGCGAGTGCGAAGTTCTGCACAGGAGTTTGGAAAAGCACTGCCGTTGCCAAAGCAAACACATCACTCGTGCGGCGCATGCGTCCTCGCTGGTTGTCCTTGCTATAGTGCTTGTTGAGTGTGCTGCCTCCGAAGTCCATGTTGCCCACTGCATTGCGGAGCACAGGATGAATGGTGGCACTCTGTGCCTCACGGTCGTTCTCGTCCTGTCCAAACGAGAAGTTCTCGCTGGCACGAACAGCCTCTGCACCCACGAAATTAGGATACATACGTTCCCATCCGCGTGGCAGGGTACATCCGTGGAAAATCACCATCAATCCATATTGGTTGGCATCGTAGAGAATGTCCTCGTACATCTGCATGGTTTGCTGTTTGTCGGAACCGATAAAGTCGATTTTCATGCCCTTGATACCCGTCTTTTGCAACCAAGCCATTTCCTTCTGTCGGTCGATGAGTCGGTGCATCTTGCCCTTAGGTCCCTGAGGAGCATCGTTCCAATAGCCATTGGAGTTGTACCAAAGGAAGAGTCCCACATTCTTTGTTCTTGCATACTGAGCCAAACGCTCAATACCTTCGTAACCGATATTGGTGTCCCAAAGGGCGTCAATCAGCACGTACTCATAACCCAAGCGAGCAGCGAAGTCGATGTACTCCTTCTGCTCATCATAGTTGCAGCTGGCATCCATGCGGATAATCCAACTCCATGTGGCACGTCCATATTTGTAGTTCTGACTGGCAGGATACTGTTCCTTCACCACGTCCCACTGAATGGTGGTTTCCGCCATTGCCTTCATCGTTCTGCCCACAGTGATGGTGCGCCAAGGAAGCTCAGCAGGAAGTGCGATGCCAGGTTCGCTGGTACCTACCCCACCGAATTCCTTTGGATTAGGGAAAGCAATCTGATAGAGGTTTCCACCTGCATTCTGCAAATGCGAAGCACAGTAGTTGGCACCGAGTCCTGTTTCGTTCAGCATCACCCATGCCTTTGTGCCCACCTTAAACAAAGCTGGGAACACATAGCCTTCGCCCCAACCATTCTTGCCGAGCGGAGCATCCCACTCGTAACTGCTTTCATAACTTGGTGCAGTGCGTGCGAATCCACTCTGCGAACCCATCTGAGGGCAGTTGAAACTGGTACTTCCCTCAGGCAAACGATAACCTGTTGCTTCCTTCGTTACCAAAACAGAAAGACGACGTGCATGCTCCTTCACGATGTAGCGGAAAGCCACATTCTGGTTATCCACATGCCATTCCACCGCCAACACATCTCGTCCGTTCTTATCGGTGAGATTCACGGTCTGCTCCGTAGCCTCCACACTGATGTGCTGCTTCTTCGCATTCCGCAATTCATAACGCTCTTTCACGGTCTTAGCATCCGACACCTTTCCAATCTTCAGCCCTTCGGAAAGATTGGCAGCTGAGGTGACAAGACCAAGTGGTGATTCTTCCAAAACGACATCCTGTCCGAGCAACACCCGATAGGTGGCTTTTCCATCCTTGTCGTTCATTTCCACTTTCAACTCTCCGTTGGGACTACTCACAACGGTTTGTGCATTCAGGCTTGAAACAGCAAGTCCGAATGCCCATGCAAAAAACAAAATTTTCTTCATTATGATAATATATAAGTATGTAAGATGAATCAGTGATGTATCAGTGATGAATCAGTGATACTTTGCAAAGTTAAATCTTTTTTTCGAGAAAAAAGCGAATCACTTGTAACACATCCTATCATTTTTGTATCAAACAATCATTCTTTTTTGTTTGTTCCATCTTTTCTGCTTATATTCGCCATGACAAACAACAACGAAAACCACCATGAACATCGCTATTTACACCCTTACATCAGAACTTCACAACGAACAATCAGTGGCAAAAGCAACAGAGGAATACCTTGCCACCATCTCTGCCCATTTTGATTTCTGCGGCAACAACTTCGAAAGCTATGGATCTGCGCCTCTCTCCTTATTATATATTCGCACGGGAGGAACGGAAGGCATCTTCAAGCGCATCTACAAGGAACTGATGGCAAAGTCGTCCGCTCCGTTCTATCTACTCACTTCGGGCAAAAGCAACTCATTGGCTGCATCGATGGAAATCCTTTCTTTCCTTCGTCAGCAAGGCATTCAAGGTGAAATCCTCCATGGCTCCACCGCATATATCAATCAGCGCATCCATCTTCTCCTACAAGTGGGAAAAGCACGCCGAAAACTCCAAGGATGCCGATTGGGAATCATCGGAAAACCTTCCGACTGGCTCATTTCGAGCGAGGCAAATCGTGAGATCGTATTAGAGAAATTAGGCATCACCCTCATCGACATACCGATGCAGGAGCTGCTCACTGCCATTGGTTCCATTGCAGAACCTAAGATAGATGAAACTCTGATGCAGAAAGCACCAAACGAGGGAATCCGCAATGCCTTACCTGGAGCTCTGCGCATCTACCATGCCCTGAAAACCCTGATTGAAAAGTATCAGTTGCAAGGTTTCACCCTCCGTTGCTTCGACCTTCTCTCCACCGTCCACAACACGGGTTGTTGGGCGTTGGCACAATTCAATTCGGAAGGCATCGTGGCAAGTTGTGAAGGCGACGTACCTGCCATGCTGTCCATGAAAATTGCCCATGCCCTCACGGGTTGCACGGGTTTTCAAGCCAATCCAGCTCGCATCAATCCCGACACAGGCGAAATGCTCTTTGCCCACTGCACCATCCCGTTCTGCATGACGGAACGCTATGAACTCGACACGCACTTTGAGTCAGGCATCGGCGTAGGCATTCGTGGATTCGTAAAGCCAGGTCCAGTCACCATCTTCAAGCTGTCAGGCGACCTCTCCCGCCATTTTGCCGAGGAAGGCGAACTCCTCTCCTGCCAAAGCGAATCAGGACTCTGCCGCACCCAACAAATCATCCGTTTCTCCCAACCTTCCCTCACCCACTACTTCCTCACCAATCCCATCGGCAACCACCACATCATCCTCCCTTCCCACTGCAAATCACTGCTGGAGGAATTACGATTGTCTGAATAGCATGTGGGGATTTACTGAAGTGATTTAGGGGATTTTCAGAACCTCATTTTTGGATTGACTGAAGCGTTCCTTTGGATTCAACTAGTTGCCGAGGGCTCGCTATCGAAATGGCGAGCGCTCGGCGTTGCGATAACGAGGGCTCGCCGTGTAAACGTTGAGGGCTCGGCGATTCAGTTCAATCAAAGGAGAGATGCAGTAAAATCAGAGGAGAATGTCAGAACATTCGAAGAAGAATGTCAGTGCAATCGAAGGAGAACACAAAAACAGGAAACGCGCTATAAGACATATCGTCCAAAGCAATCATACTTTCGAAGTTGAGATATTTACTTATCCCGAACTCGCGTTTAGAATAGAACTTGTATTCTGAGTATATTTGGCTATCTGAAAGGGATTGTTCGAAGAGAAGGAAAGATATGAGTTGATTACTAATGATTAGAAAAGGCTTCCTAAGCATAGTTGCAAAAAACAGAAAATGTGATTCCTTATAGAAAAAAACAGTCATCCGCTTTTTCATTAGAAGATTTATCTGTATATTTACAGCCAGAAACTAAAAAAACGAAAAAATGACATAAGTTTAACATAGACATTTTGACATAGAGAAAAGTGTTTGCTTTTACATGATGGGCTTCCGAAAATCGCCAAATCTTTCAGAGCATCAATCAACATTAAAAGTGAATGCTTGCACCGTTAGGTGTGAGCTTCATTGTTGTTTTGATGCAGGTGTTTGGCGATACCTTAAATCCACAACAAAGTGGAGGAGACACTTTTATTTGACCATGTCAAACAATAATTCTTTTTGTTATTCCAATATTGACTATAAGATGTTATTAATTATTCTTCGCTTATGATAATCATATTTAGTTTATTATTATTTTTTTTCTTATTATTACGTTTATTTATTTCATTAAAGAAATACAAAGAAGAGTATTCTATTTACGCTAAAGTTCAAGAATATTTACTCTGTTCTCAGGTTGAACAAATAGGATGGTATGTCTCTATTGCTTCAGCATTAATGAAATGTCAACAATACGCTAATGCTTATGGTTATTTATCTAATGCTGAAGAAAAATTTAAAAAATACTTAGATAATAATACCTTATTGAAAAAAGAAATTTCTGATAATAAAAAGTTTTGTATAAGACCATCAATCATAGAAAAAGAGAGTTTAAGGAACAGAAAACCAACTTGGTTGCAGTATATAAAAGTGTACTACTTCGGGAATGTTCATCATAATAATATATCAAAAGAAACAATGTCAAAAGTTGATAATTATTTCAAAACAATACAATTAAATAATATTTGAAATGGGAATAGAATTATTTTGTGCTCCGTATATTTATGTTCTTACTATTTTAATGGTATTTTTTCTTAGTGAATATACTATTGGACAAAGAACGCCTGAATTTGAGGAATCGCCGTTTTTTTCATCAGCCTGGTATCATGTATGGCAAATATTTACCATATTAGTAATTGTAATCTCTATTGTGGTTTCTTGCATAAAAACTTCGTGGTGGTTTTTATTATGGTTTATTTTAATCTTGTATATATTTGTTCCATTTTTATCAACTCATTTAATAAGAATATTAAAAAAGTATTTAGACAATGATTTTGCGAGATTATTTTTATGGTTTTTTACAATAATTGTTGACATTGCAATGATTGTAGTATTGTTGCTATAAAACGATTCTGTTTATTTTACACTATATTTATCAAACAATGAAAAAAATAATTAAATTTCTATTGTTTTCGACTCTTATAATATTAGTAGGATGTAGACAACATTATAAGATTTATGAGTCTGATTTAGATAACGTATATGAGCAAATAGACGATGTTAAAGAATTTATCGAGGAACTTGAACGGAAAGGAAATGTGAATGAAAATGATTTGAAAACAATCAAAGATAAAGTTAATGATATAGAAAACTTATTAGACGAGTCTATTATAGAAGTTGCTTATTAGTAAAATGAAACATTTTTATCTGATTCTTTCAGTACTATTATTATTATGTCTTGCGCCAATGCCATATGGGTATTTTATGTTGGTGCGTTTCATTGCTATGGTAGCATTTGCTATTATGGCATACCATTATTATGAAGAAAAGAAAGAATATTTAGCCATTTCATTTGGTGTGCTTGCCATTCTTTTTCAGCCTTTGATTAAGATTGCATTGGGACGTACTATTTGGAATATAGTTGATGTGGTTGTGGCTATATTCCTTATTTTTTTATGGGAAAAAGAGAGAAAAAGCTGAGATTGGTTTATTTGCTTTGGAAACTAATTGAATTTGATTGTTTTAATAATAAAGGATTTTTTGTAATTGTGTGGTGGAAGATCTATGGATATGTTTTTTTAGATTTTAGGTTTACCAACTATTCGGAAGTCATCATTGATTGACGAAAAATCGTCTTATTTTTGTTGAGAGAAAAACTTTTTATTATATTTGCAACGTATTGCGTGATAAATCGTACTTCAAAAAACTAAATAACTAATACTTAATTGATATGCATTTCGGAACTGGTGAAATCATTCTTATCGTACTTGTAGTATTGCTGCTCTTCGGCGGCAAGAAGATTCCTGAACTGATGAAGGGACTGGGCAAAGGTGTCCGTAGTTTCAAGGATGGAATGAACGGGATAAACGAAAACGATAATGATAACGAAAGCAAAAATGAAGAATGATAGCTTTGCCGAAATGAAGAATGAAGAATGTAGAATGAAGAATGAATATCACATAAACTAAAATACATTTTTCATTGGCTACGCCGAGCTAAAGGTTCTTCATTGGCTACTCACTTTCTTTTAGCAAGTTGCCCTACGGGCGAGCTAAAGGTTCTTCATTTAAAACTATCAGGTTTTATGGATGATGCTCAGATGACTTTCTGGGAACATTTGGATGTGCTGCGCGACAGTATCATTCGGATGATTGTGGCGGCAGTGGTGATGGGTGTGGTTGCGTTCTGCCTGAAAGAGCCTCTTTTCGACATCGTTCTTGCTCCGAAAGATAGCGATTTCATTACATACAGATGGTTGGGAGGCGAAGCTTTTTCCATCAACCTCATCAATACGGGACTTGCTGAGCAGTTCCTGATACACATGAAAGTGGCTCTGATGGTGGGTATCTTAGTGGCTTCACCCTACATACTGTTCTTGCTGTTTCGCTTTATTGCTCCTGCTCTCTACGAGAACGAACGACGCTATTCGGTGAGAATCACGGTGGCTGCTTACGCCATGTTTCTGTTGGGAATTGTTGTCAATTATTTCATCATCTTCCCGCTGACAGTACGCTTTCTTGGTACTTACCAAGTGAGCGAAACGGTGAGCAACATGCTGACTATCAGCAGTTACATCGACACCCTGATGATGATGAGTCTCATCTTTGGCATCATCTTCGAAATACCTGTCGTCAGTTGGTTGCTTGCCATCTTCGGATTGCTCAAAGCATCGTGGATGAGCCAATACCGTCGCCATGCCGTGATTGCCATTCTTATTCTTGCGGCTGCCATCACCCCTACGGGAGATGCTCTCACACTTGTCATCGTGGCACTACCAATTTGGTTGCTCTATGAAGTGAGTATTTTAATTGTAAAAATGAGTAATAAGTCAACAAATGAACACAAATGAGTCACAAATTAGAATTATGTTTTTGCGATAATTTGTGGAAATTTGTTGACTAAATAAGAAAGACTATGTTAAGAAAAATCCGTACAACCCTCGCCATCATCGTCTTGGCATTGGTAACGCTGCTGTTCCTCGACGTGAGCGGTGCGCTCCATGCTTGGTTAGGCTGGCTCGCAAAGATTCAGTTCCTACCAGCTGTATTGGCATTGAATGTGGGCGTGATAGTGGCACTCGTGGCTCTCACCCTCATCTTCGGACGAATCTATTGCTCCATCATTTGTCCGCTTGGCATCTTCCAGGATGTCATCTCATGGATTCATTCCAAACGGAAGAAGAATCGTTTCAGTTTCTCTCCCGAAAAGAAATGGATTCGCTATCCTGTGCTGGGATTATTCATCATTGCTTTTGTGGCTGGAGTCAATTCATTTGTGGCACTCTTGGCTCCATATAGTAGTTATGGACGAATCGTGAACAACCTCTTTCGACCTGTTTATGAATGGGGAAACAACATCCTTGCTCGTATTGCAGAGCACTATGAAAGTTACGCTTTTTCGGAAACTGATATTTGGATGAAGTCACTACCTACTTTCGTCATTGCAGCGGTGACGCTTGTTGTGATTATCATCCTTGCTTGGAAAGGCGGACGAACCTATTGCAACACGATTTGTCCTGTCGGCACGATACTCAGTTTCTTGGCACGTTTCTCTTGGCTGAAGATTCGCATGGACGAGGACAAATGTATCAAGTGCGGTCTCTGCTCTAAGAACTGCAAGGCTTCTGCCATCGATTTCAAGAACTTCTCCATCGACTACTCTCGCTGTGTGGTGTGTGGAGATTGCTTGTCACCATGCAAGAAGGATGCTATTCACTACACGCTTCCATTGAAGAAGATGATCAAGGAAAAAGAATCAACGGAGCCTCAAAAAGTTAAAACGAAAAACGAAAACGATAACGAAAACGATAACGGAAACGGAAGAGAAAGGGAAAGCATCGACACGTCCCGCCGTTCCTTCTTAGTATCGGCAGCGATGGCAACCACAGCAGCTGCATTGGCACAAGGCAAGGGGAATGTGGATGGTGGATTGGCTGTGATTGAAGATAAGATTGCTCCAGAGCGCAACACTCCCATCACTCCTCCAGGCTCCATCTCTGCTTCCAATATGGCAAAGCACTGCACGGCTTGTCAGTTGTGTGTGTCGGCATGTCCAAATGGTGTGCTTCGTCCATCCACGAATTTACTCACATTGATGCAACCCACTTCGAGTTATGAGCGTGGCTATTGCCGACCTGAATGTACGAAGTGTTCCGACGTATGCCCAGCTGGTGCCATCCGCCCTATCACAGTGGAGGATAAGAGTTCCACACAAATCGGACACGCCGTGTGGATCAAGCAGAATTGCATTCCTGTGACGGACGGTGTGAACTGCGGAAACTGCGAGCGCCATTGTCCTACGGGTGCCATCGAAATGGTTCCTCTCCATGAGGATGAGCCTGAAGGCGTATATATTCCAGCTGTCAATGAAGCCTATTGCATTGGCTGCGGTGCTTGCGAGAACCTCTGCCCTGCCCGACCATTCAGTGCTATTTATGTGGAAGGGCACGAAGTGCATAAAACTATTTAAATGAAGAAAGCCCCCTCCAAACCTCCCCGAGGGGAGGCTTTCTATGGTCAGAAGCTTGCAAACCGGATGGCTTTTCCCTCCCCCTCGGGGGAGTCGGTGGGGGGCTTGACCTGAAACCTAAAAAAGATAAGTAAAATGAATAAGGAACTCAATAGAAGAAATTTCTTGAAATATCTGGGTGGTGGCATCGCAGCTTCCTCTGCATTGTTGGCAGCATGCAAAGATGATGAGCGACGCACCACAGCGGCTCTGCAAGAACCACCCAAGGACAAGATGACCTATCGCACGAATCCTAATACTGGTGATAAGGTATCGCTTTTGGGATATGGCATGATGCGCCTACCCGTTGTGAGTGGTTCGGGTCAAGATAATCAAGATGCTCCTTACGACCAGGAGATGGTGAATCGTCAAGTGGATTATGCCATTGAGCATGGCGTGAACTATTTCGACACATCACCCGCCTATTGCCGAGGTGAATCAGAGACCATCACGGGTATCGCTTTGGCTCGACACAAACGTGAAGAGTTTTTCATTGCGACAAAAATGTCGAACTTCAGTCCCAACACCCAAACGAGAGAAGGGTCGATTCAGATGTTTGAGAACTCGCTCAAGAATTTGCAAGTGGACTACATCGACTATCTGCTGCTTCATGCTGTGGGTGGCGGAGGTATGCCAGTGGTGAATCGCCGATACATGGACAACGGCATCCTCGATTGGCTCGTGGAGCAGAAGCAAAAGGGACGCATTCGCAATCTCGGTTTCTCTTTCCACGGCGACAAAGAGGTGTTCGACGAACTTTTAGCTTGGCACGACGAAGGTCGTTATCATTGGGATTTTGTGCAAATCGAACTGAACTACCTCGACTGGAATTGGGCAAACGAAATCAGCGATACCAATGTGGATGCCGTGTATCTCTATGGAGAATTGGAAAAGCGTGGCATCCCAGCTGTTATCATGGAGCCATTGCTTGGAGGACGCCTTGCCAACGTGCCAACAACCATTGCTTCCAAGATGAAGCAGCGCGACCCCGAAGGCAGCATTGCAAAATGGGGGTTCCGCTTTGCAGGCACTCCAAAGGGTGTGCTTTGCGTACTGAGCGGTATGACCTACATGGAGCATCTCAAGGACAACCTCAACACTTACTCTCCTCTCCACCCCATCACGGAAGAAGAGAACGAATTCCTGATGGAAATAGCCGAGGACATCTACAATCTCAAGACCATTCCTTGCAACGAATGCAACTACTGCATGCCTTGTCCATACGGTTTGAATATCCCTGCCATCTTCTCACATTATAACAAGTGCATCAAGGATGGCAATATTCCTCATGAGAAATTGGACAAGGAATACTACAGAGCTCGTCGTGCCTTCCTCGTTGGCTACGACCGAAGCGTTCCGAAACTGCGTCAGGCAAGCCATTGCATCGGTTGCAACCAATGTGTCGAGCATTGTCCACAGCGCATTCGAATTCCTCAGGAACTACACAAAATCGATGATTTCGTAGAACGCTTGAAGCAAGAAATCGTTCTACCACCTGAAGATAGTAAATGAATATATTTAGGAAAAAACTAAATTGTTTTTCGTCTTTCACTTTTCACTTTCTTGGTCGCCTGCGGCTCGAAATTAAGTTTAAAATTAAAACGTAAAATTTTTATTTAAAATTCTAAATGATAATTCTAAATACAATTTCAAGCGAAGCGCCCCAAATCCTTTAAATCCTTTAAATCCTTGATTTTTCACTTCTCACTTTTCACTTTTCACTCTCCTCCCCTCGGGGAGGCTGGGAAAGGGCATTATTTATACTCCATCACCAATACAACAATTGAATAAGGAGCGAGCTTGATGCTGAACTGATTGCCGACCTTTGCTTTCGATTCCACAGGAACGATATGGCGAGGGTCGGTAATGCTATTTGTGTCTTCAGGTCCAGCACCCTTCATCTCGATTTTCTTTGCAGACTTGGCAATCTTCACACTGCTGCCTAAGTTCACATCCACCTGCTGCTCCGAGTCGCGCACATTGGCAAGTTTCAGATAAACCTTCTTGGCATCTTTCGTAGCCGAGTAATAAACCTGATTCAGTTTCACCGTACGAGTTTCAGCTGGTGCACTGTCCTGAGGACGACCTCTGCGAACAGGTTCCTCAAAACTGAACTGAGCCACGTTGGTTGCATCAATAGGAACAATCTTCGTTCCCACATGGTTGGCAAACATCACCTGAGCATAATACGATGGAGAACCATAGCTGTTGAGCGCATCGTAACCAATCAGGTCGGAAGTCCACTGCATGCCACCAGGGTTCACATTCACGAACAGTGGTGCATAGCAGGAAGCAATCACGATGTCGGAATTCCTTTCCATGCAAGTCATCCACGCCGCATCGCCCAAAGCAGCATTCAAGTTCGGAGTAGGCTCACCTTCTCGCGTTGCCCATTCACCGCAGAACACCAATGGCTCCTTCGAGCGGTCGTAGCTGTCATACTGGAAAGCATTGCGATACATGTCGATGGCATTGCGGTAGTAGTGCTCATCCACAATATCCACTTTCACGCCATCCACATTCATTGACTGCCCCATGCTGGTGTGCCCACCAATCGTGGCAATGATGTTCAGTTGAGGATACTTCGCCTTGATTGCATCGTACATCTGTCGGTAACGCTCAGGATAGGAGCCAGAGCGGTCGAACCAGTCTTCGTTGCCGATTTCCACGTAATGCAAAGGGAAAGGTTCTGGATGTCCATGCTTCGCACGAAGAGCACCCCATTTCGTATCCGTTCCACCCATCACGTATTCAATCTCGTCGAGGGCATCCTGAATGAAAGGCTCCAGATAAGGACCCACCACATAGTCGCCTCGCAACACATAGCCTGCAAAGATACCGACGAGTGGTTCTGCACCCACGTCCTCAGCCCATTCCAAGAACTCTAAGAGTCCCATGCCGTCGGTCGAAGTATAGCCCCAAGGACAGGCATGTCCGGGACGCTCGTCTGGGTCGCCAATCATCTTCTTCCAGTCAAAACGCTCCTTGAACAGGTTTCCTTCCAAGTAGTTTCCGCCAGGGAAGCGCAAGAACTTCGGATTCATGTCCTTCATCATCTGCATGAGGTCGGCACGCAAACCCTTCTCGCGGTTGTTGAAGCATGGAGGGAAGAGCGTGGAGCGAGTCAACCAGTACTGTCCCTTCTTACTTGGCACGAGCACCCATTCCGCATCCTTCGTAGGAGTCACGTCCTTCGCCGTGGTAAGTGTGTATTCGAATTTCTTCCAGCTCGTTCCGATGCCTTTCAGGTCGGCAGAAGCATAGACCGTCTTGCCATCCTTACTGCGCAAGCACACCTGAGCATCAGCACCACTCTCTGCACGAAGCCAGACAGAACCCTTGTAAGTGGTGAGGGGACGAATCGGAATGCCCCAAAAACCATCGTTCTTTACGCCCACCCCATCTGCATTCGTGTTGAAGCTGAGCGACTGCGGAGTGGCTTTGTTCATGGCGTTAGTGCGGTCCACCGTCAACCTGCCTGCCGTCGAATCCGTCAGTTCCCAATGAGCGGGACGCGGACGCATGCCACCACCGCCACGGTTCTGACCTCTGCCCTGCCCTTGGTTAGCCATGTCAATCACGGCAGGATTGCCAAGCAGCTGTGCATAGAGGCCACCCTCGTACGAATAGTTAATCTCTTCGGTCATCAGTCCATACAGCAAAGGACTCACCGTTTTTTCTGCCTTTTCGAGTTGGAGCGTCAACTTCGTCTGAGCCATTGCTCCCGTAGCGAACATACAGCCCAAAGCAAACAATAGGAATTTGTTTTTCATACCGTCTTCTTTTTTTAATAGGTTTGGAATTCAATCAGTTAGTTTTTGCAAAAGTACATTTTTATTTCTATCCTACAAACAATTTTCTACACTTATTTTTCTGTTATTGTTTCATTGACGCATGTTTCAAAGAATTCAGTCCATCAGAAACAAAAAACCTGCCACCACCCCTTTCGAGCAATGACAGGATACGAACTGCTATCTTTATGAAGATTGCGTTATCTCACCTTATAGACCAGCATTCCCTTGCCCTTGAGCAAGAATGAATAGAGGTAGGCAATGTTGACGCCCTTCTCTGTGAGCGGTGCCAATGCCTCGGCAGCACGACCTGGCTCGTCGTCGAGCTCAATGACATTCACGTCGATGAGGTTGACGGTCATTCCCGCATCGGAGAGGATGAGGTATGCCTTTTCGGGATTGTCGCAGATGATGCGATAGATGGCGTTGTCGGCAGTGTCGGCAACGGTGGAAGCAATGATTTGGATGCCTCCACCCTTCAACAGGTTGAGCACGCGGTAGATGGTACCCGACTTGTCTTCAAGAAATATAGAGAGTTGCTTCATGAAATGATTTACGAATTTAAAGATTTACGATTTACCGATTATAGTTACGTGAACAATAACACACTACGTTGTACTTTGTACTTTGTTCTTTGTACTTTGTACTTAGAACAGTTTTCTGAGGTCTTTCACACGCACTGCCTTCTTCTCATCGGAAACGGCAAGCGTTCCCTTAGGCACAAGCTTAACCTTTGGAGTGATGAGGATTTCGTCCTTGAGCTGACGGGTGATTTCGCGAGTGAGACTCTGGATATGCTGATAGTCGTCGGTGAATTCCTTCACTTCCACTTCCACGGTCATGAAATCTCCTTGTGGCTCGATGGTTTCGAGGGTGATGAGGAAGTCGGTGGAGAGTTCCTTGAAGTTCATCAGAATCTTCTCAATCTGGATTGGGAAGATGTTCACGCCCTTGAGGATAATCATATCGTCGGAGCGTCCACGCAGACGGTCGATACGGGCATGGGTACGTCCACAAGGACATTCGCCTGGGAGCAGACGGGTGAGGTCGCGGGTGCGATAGCGCAGCAACGGCATTGCCTCGCGGTTGATGGTGGTGATGACCAACTCACCGAATTCACCTGGTTTAGCAGGCTGGAGGGTGACTGGGTCGATGATTTCCACGATGAAATAATCCTCCCAGATGTGGTTTCCGTTCTGTTCAGGACATTCGAAAGCAACTCCAGGGCCCATCATCTCGGAAATGCCGTAGGAGTTGTATGCCTTCACGCCGAAATTCTCCTCGATGCGGCGACGCTGTTCCTCGCTGTGAGGTTCAGCACCGATGCATAGCACACGCAGTTTTGTGTCCTTGCGTGGATCGATGCCTTGTTCACGCATCACGTCGTAAATACGACTTGCATAGGAAGGAATGGCATGCACAACGGTAGTGCCAAAATCCTTGATGAACTTGATTTGGCGAAGGGTGTTTCCTGCTGCCGCTGGTACGGTGAGCATACCCACGCGCTCAGCTCCGTACTGGAAACCGAGTCCAGCGGTGAACATGCCATAGCCTGCTGAATTCTGGAACACATCCTCGGGACGGCATCCCACCATCCACAGACAGCGAGCCACAGCATTTGCCCACTCATTGAGGTCTTTCTGTGTGTGCGTCACAACGGTCGGATTACCTGTCGTACCACTGGAGGAATGCAAACGGACGCATTCCTTGAGAGGAACAGCAGTGAGTCCCCAAGGGTAGTAATCACGTAGGTCGTCTTTCGTGGTGAAAGGCAATTTCTGTAAGTCGTCGAGCGACTTGATATCTTCGGGCTGAATGCCCATTTCCTTGAATTTGTCCTGATAGAAAGGAGCCTTCGCGCACTGGCGAACGGTTTTCTGCAAACGCTCCAACTGTAGCTTCCGCAGTTCCTCGCGTGGCATGGTCTCCAACTCAGGATTGAAATAATTTGAATAGGACATGGTTATAAGTTAAAAGTGAAAAGTTAAAAGTGAAAAAGCCTCACCCCCGACCCCTCTCCAAAGGGCGAGGGGAGTAGAATGAAGAGTGAAAAGTTAAAAGTGAAGAATGAAAAGTGAAGATAAGAACAAAGGACAAAGAACAAAGGACATGCCTGTACCTTGTAAATTGTACTTTGTACTTTTTGTGATTTTTCACTTTTCACTCTTCACTTTTCACTTAAATAGGATGGTTTTCTTGGAAAATCTGCATGCGCTCTTCGAGTTGTGCATACTGATGGTCCTCAATGAAGGAAGTGCAGACACGCAAGCCTTCTTGATGAGAGCCTGTGGTAATCAGGCAGATGGCACTCACGCCATAATACATCAGTTCGCGAGCCAATTCTCCACTGGTCATGCCTGGATAGCCTATCGTGAAATAGAAACCATCGGCAATGGGTTGGTCGAGGTCGCGGTCGTAAACAACATAGAAGTTGTGGCGGCAGAATATGTCTTTCAATTTACGTGCACGCTCTCCATACACCTTCACTTCATTGCGGAAATTGTACTCTTCGTCGCAGGCTGCACGCATCATGGCTGCCATAGCGTATTGGGCTGAATGGCTGGTGCCTGAAGAAAGTGCATAAAGCATACGGGTGGAGAACACCAAACCGAACGGCAGACCTTCATAGCGAGCAGAGAGGTCGTCGTAGTGGCGATGGAAAAGTTTGTCACTAATGCAAGTGACTCCGATGCGCTCACCTGCATAGCTGAACGCCTTGGAACCACTGATGAGTAATATATAATTGTCCGTGTAGTGAGCCACTGTTGGCTGGAAAGGTGGCTGGAAAGGCTTACTGAAATCCTGACGGAAATCCATAGCGAAATAAGCCAGGTCTTCCATCACGATGGTGTCGTATTTCGTTGCCAAACTTCCGATGGTGCGCAGTTCCTCCTCGCTCAAACAAATCCATGCGGGATTGTTCGGATTGCTATAAAGGATGGCGCAAATGTTTCCCTCAGAAAGATAGCTTTCGAGTTTCGGACCCAGTTTCTCACCACGGAAATCATACACATCGAAGGTCTTGTATTTCACACCTTGCACCTGCAACTGCATCTTCTGAACAGGGAAACCTGGGTCGATGAAGAGCACGGTGTCCTTCTTCTTGTCAGCTTGGGAGCAAGTGAGGAACGAAGCGAAGGTACCTTGCATACTTCCGCTCACAGGCACACAACCCTCGGGCTGAATATCCACGTTGATGAATGCCTTCACAAAACGGGATGCTTGTTTCTTCAGTTCGGGATAGCCTTGGATGTCGGGATAACTGTGAGCTATTCCGTCCTGCAAGGCTTTTATTTGTGCATCCACTCCCACCTGAGCAGCAGGAAGTCCTGGAATACCCATTTCCATTTTGATAAACTCCACGCCCGACTGCTTTTCAGCCATTGCCGCCACCTGCTTCACCTCACGGATGGTTGCTTTGGCAAAGTCCTGTATGCCGAGACTGTCGATTAATCCATCAACGATTTCTTTCTTGATTGGAGTGTTCATTAAATGATTGATCGTTTAAAGTTTAACGTTTAAAGTTTAACGCAGTTACACTTCACGCTTCACATTCCTCCCTCCCCCTCGGGGGAGTCGGAGGGGGCTTTTACTTCTGCGCCTCTCGTCCCAAAGCCAATGCCTTGATATTCGCATCAACGATGGCGGTACCTTTTCTGCCGAATACGCGACGAATGGCATCTTCCAACTTATCGTATTCGATGCCTAAAGCCTTTTGGGCAGCACCCAAGAGAATCACATTCGCAGAACGAGGCACAGCGTTTTCCTTTGCCAACTGCTCGATGTCGATGACAATCACATTCTGAATCTGGTTCAAATCCTTCTTAATGACCTCGATGTCAGGATAATTGGGAATGTTGACAAATGGAGCGCTGGAAGTGATGATCCATCCGTTCTTGTTGAGATAAGGCAAATAGCGAAGCGCTTCCATGGGTTCCATGGAGATAATCACATCGGCACCACCCTTAGCAATGAGGTCACTATTGATAGGCTTGTCGGAGATACGCAGATTGCTCTGCACGTCGCCTCCTCGCTGACTCATTCCGTGTACCTCAGCCTGCTTGATGTAGAGGTTCTCGTTCATGGCAGCCTCACCGATAATAGTTGCGATGGAAAGGATGCCTTGTCCTCCCACACCACACAAGATAATATCTGTTTTCATTGTTTTGCCTCCTTTTCTTTTTCTGCTTGTTCTTTAGCACGTTTTTCCTTCAAATGTCTCTGCAAGGTCTGCATGCACTCACGACGAGGAATAATCACACTCGTACCCTTGTAGTTAATCTCCTGACGGATCACGTTGGTAATCTCCTCCATATTCTTTGGAAGAGGCACCACCACATGCAAGTGTTCATCACTGAGTCCCAAGCCACGGCAGATGGCCTCGAACTTATTGGTTCCAGCAGAATCCTGTCCACCCGTCATACCCGTTGTCAAGTTATCACTGATAATCACCGTGATATTGGCATTTTCGTTGATGGCATCCAAGAGACCTGTCATACCGCTGTGGGTGAAAGTAGAGTCACCAATGATGGCAACTGCAGGCCATTGTCCTGCATCGGCAGCACCCTTCGCCATCGTGATGCTCGCACCCATATCGACGCAGGAATGGATGGCACGATAAGGAGGAAGGAAACCGAGCGTATAGCAACCTATATCGCCAAACACGCGAGGGTTCTCATATTCCTTCAGCACTTCGTTCAAAGCGGCATACACGTCACGGTGTCCACAACCCATGCAGAGAGCTGGTGGACGAGGCACCACATCCTCACAAGGAGCAAAGCATTCATCGCTTTCAATGCCCAACGCCTTCTTCACAATATCTGGAGTCAATTCGCCAGTGCGAGGCAGTTCACCCGAGAGTTTTCCTTGAATCCTTGCATTGTCCTCCACACCTCGGATGATGTCTTCGATGAAAGGCTGACCTTCCTCCACAACGAGGATTTTCTCACAAGCAGCCATCAAATCCCTGACGAGTTTCTTTGGCAAAGGATATTGAGAAATCTTCAAGATAGGGAAAGGACATCCCTCGGGATAACACTCCATGACATAGTTGTATCCTATACCACTGGCGATGATACCCAGCGACTTATCCGCTCCGTCGATGTATTTGTTATAAACGGAACGCACTGAGTCAGCCTCCAACTGTGCTTGTTGTGCAGTGACAATAACGTTGCGCTTGCGAGCATTGGCTGGCAGAAGCACCCAACTGCTTGCCATAGCATTGTAGTTCAATTCATTCTCCTGACGAGGTTCAGTAGCCACCTGCACCACAGCACGGCTATGAGCCATACGAGTGGTGACACGCATCAGCACAGGCAAGTGCTGCTGTTCCGAATACTCGAAAGCAACTGCCATCATATCGTAGGCTTCCTGCTGAGAACTTGGTTCAAAGGTAGGAATCATCGCAAACTTCCCATAGAAACGCGAGTCCTGCTCATCCTGCGAAGAGTGCATGGAAGGGTCGTCGGCAACAAGAACGATGACACCACCATTCACACCCGTCATACCAGAATTCACAAATGGGTCAGCACACACATTCAGTCCCACATGCTTCATGCACACCAAGGCACGTTTGCCCATGAACGACATACCCAAGGCAGCTTCCATCGCTGTCTTCTCGTTCGTACTCCAACGGCTATGAATGCCGCGTTCCATCGCCAAGGCATTACCTTGGATAAATTCAGTGATCTCGGTAGAAGGAGTGCCAGGATAAGCATACACGCCCGACAAACCAGCGTGGATGGCTCCCAAGGCAATCGCCTCATCACCAAGCAAAAGTTTCTTTTCTGACATCTATAATATATTTTTTATATGTGATTTGACTTCGTCAAGTTTCAAGACCAAAGGTCGTTTCAAGTTCGACTTCGTCGAGTTTCAAGTTTCAGTTTGGCTGCGCCAAGTTTCAAGGCACTTCGTGCTTGTTTCAAGTTTCAAGTTTCAAGAATCCTTTTAAATCCTTTAAATCACTGATTTTTCACTTTCCCCTCCCCTCGGGGAGGTTGGGAGGGGGCTTTGGTGCCTCCCTTCAATCTCGATCCTCCAGCACAGGGAATTTCTTTCTGAAAGCCATGAGTTTTTCCATGTCGATGACTGCCGAAACAGCACATTCCTTGTCCACGCCACAGCTTTCCATTTCCTCGCCGTAAGGATTGATGATGGCAGATGCACCGCAGTATTGACAGTGAGGGTCCTCCCCCACCCGGTTCACACCCGCCACATAGCATTGGTTCTCGATGGCACGAGCCTTCAAGAGCGTGCTCCATGCCTTCACACGACTCGTTGGCCACGAAGCCACATAGAGAATCATGTCATAATCCTTGTGGTTTCTTGACCAAACGGGAAAACGCAAATCATAGCACACCTCTAGCAAGATGCGCACTGCCTTCCATTCCACCACCACACGCTCCTGCCCTGCAGTGAACTGCAAATGCTCCTTGCCGTACGTGAAGAGATGATGCTTGTCGTAAGCAGTCACCTCCCCATCGGGTTTCACGAAATAGAAACGATTGTAAAACCTGCCATCCTCTTCCGTTGCCACGCTCCCTGCCAAGGCAGCATCGAGCTCTCGAGCCTTCTTTTTCATCCAAAGGAGCGAAGCACAGTCATTTTCTGCGATGCCCTTAGGCTCAATAGCAAAACCCGTCGAAAACATCTCAGGCAGCACATAGAGGTCGGCCCGAGCCATACTGTCGAGCCAAACATCCAAGTGCTGCCGATTCCGCTCAGGCTGAGCCCAAGCTATATCCGACTGAAGAATCGCAATTTTCACGAATTCGTTTCCCTATATATACCTATATATAATAAGGTGCATAATTCTAAACGAAAAAGCGCCTCATTTTATTGTATCTTTATTGCATCATTGATAACATTCGAAGATTCTGTCCACGTGTCTCTGAGGCAATTTAGGAGTGATCCAGCTCACAAGCGCCACAACCACGAATCCACCCACCATAGCAATAGCACCGCAGTTGATTGGCGAAATAGGATTGCCCAGAAGCATATTCGCAACGGTGATGCCCACGCCCCAGATAAAGCATGCCCAAACACCAGCCTTCGTCACACCCTTCCAGTAGAGACCCAGCATGAATGGAGCCAAGAAAGCACCAGCCAAAGCACCCCACGAAATACCCATCAGCTGAGCAATGAACGTAGGAGGGTTCAAGGCTATCAACAACGAAATGACGATGAAGAACACAATCAGCACACGCATCACAATCACCTTGCGCTTCTCCACCTTTTGCGACACCTCGTCATCGATTTCACCACTATTCACCTCGCCTTCCAGCGACTTCTTGTCTCTATAAATCAAGTCGAGCGTCATCGTACTACTCGAAGTAAGCACCAACGAAGCCAAGGTGGACATCGAAGCAGAAAGCACCAAGAGCACCACCAGCGCGATGAGAATATCAGGCAAGGACGAAAGCATACTTGGCACGATAGAGTCGAAATCGAGACGTCCGTTTGGCAGCGTTGGAGGCATACCGAAAAGACGACCGAAACCACCCAAGAAATAACAGCCACCAGCCACGACGAATGCAAAAATCGTGGAAATGATGGTTCCACGCTTGATGGCACTCTCGTCCGTGATGGAATAGAACTTACCCACCATCTGAGGCAATCCCCAAGTACCCAAACTCGTCAAGACCACCACACCCAGCAAGTTCCAAGGGTCTGGTCCCCAGATGTCAGCCAACTGACCGTTCACAGCAGGGTTGTCATCAGCAGGAATGGCAGCCATCTGTTCCAGGGCTGAAGTCAGTCCACCCTTCTGAGCCAGTACAGCCGCAATGATAGTCACGATACCAAAGAGCATGATCACACCCTGAATGAAGTCGTTCATCGCAGTGGCACGATAACCACCCAGTATCACATAAAGAGCAGTGAGGAACGCCATCAGAATCACACAGTATTCGTAAGGAATGCCGAAGCCCATCTCAAACAAGGTGGAGATACCCTTATACACACCCGCCGTGTAAGGAATCAGGAAGACGAAGGCGATGATGGAAGCCACCACACGCAGATTCTGAGAACGGAAACGAGTGCCGAAGAAGTCAGGCATGGTGCGCGACTCAATATGCTGCGTCATCAACTTCGTGCGGCGACCCAGCACCAACCAAGCCAAAAGCGAACCAATCACGGCATTGCCCACACCAATCCAAGTGGAGGACATACCGTATTTCCAACCAAACTGACCTGCATAACCCACAAACACCACAGCCGAGAAATAGCTCGTACCGTATGCAAAAGCCGAGAGCCAAGGCCCTACAGAACGTCCACCCAACACAAATCCATCCACGCTATTGGCTTGCTTGCGCGACAACACGCCCACGCCCACCAACACAACAAGAAATATAACTGTTAATAATATCTTGACAAACATAAGCTATTCTATTAATAATGAACAATGAAAAATTAAAAACTAAATCGTTGGCGTTGGCTTTTTGCCTTTTACTTTTTAATTTTTAATTCTTACTTTCAATTTTTCCTTTTTACTTTTTAATTTTTAATTCTTTTAAAACGCCACCTGCACCTGTGCTTGGAGCGTTCCGTAATTCTCCTGCTTTTCAGCGATGGAATAAGTGTATTGCAGTTGCAGACGGCAAGACTTATAGAACCAGTGCTGCAAGCCAGCCGTCAAGTTCGTCTGCTTGTAATCCATATCCGTGTTGTAGTTGAAATAATCCACAGACCCAACCACGTCCAATGCCTGGCAGACAGGCACACTGGCAGTACCGTAAGCACCGAAACTATTCACGTCGCCATCCTTGCCACCCAGCACCTCGGCACGCACCGTGGCAGCACGGTTCTTCCAATAATCCACACCTTGCACGTGGCTCTTCCATTCAGCACCTGCCGACCAGCGGTTACGCGTGTAGTTCTCGCCCACCTTAATATTTGGGTTATAGACCGAAGAAGAAACGGCGTTGCCCTTACCCAACTGTCCAGACACCACCACGCGCCAATTCTCCACAGGACGGAAATCCAGACGTCCAATCACATCCTTCTGGTTGTTTCTATCCTTGCGGTTGATGCCCTGACCGTTCATCAGCGCCAGCTCATAATAGAGATGGTTCTTGAAGAGGAAACCATAAAGCTCGATACCCAAGTCACGACCATAGTTCACACCATAAAGCGGGTCGGAGCCACAGCCCGACAAGAACGTCACACCCTGGGAGCAGACATTGACCAGTTCCAATTTCGTTGGCGAAAGCGGATTCTCCAACGTATAACTATTCTTGAACTGACCCACGCGCACCGTCATGGCACGGTTGTTCGTCAGACGGTAATCCGTGTAAAACTCCTGAACCACACTCGAGAAATCGTACATGAACAAGAAGGACCAGCGATCCGTGATTTGAGCCTTCGCCCAAAGCAGTGTGCGCTTCAAGTCGATGAAGTTGGTGTTGTTCCCATCTTGGTGCTGCCAAGTGTAACCAGCTTGAGCATAACCATTCAAAGTAATTCTTTCCGAAAGGTTCTTCAACCAATCAGGTTGGTCGGATTTTGATTTTTGTCCCTGCGCCCAAGCAGCAGTCGCACCTGCGAAACACGCACAGAACAAGAAAAAGTAAATTTTTTTCATTTGCTTAAAACATTTTCAAATTGTGTTATTGATTTCTTGTACTACGATTTCGCTTGCAAATTTACAATAAATATTTCATTTCCCTGACATTATAACAGAAAAAAAGCTCCTTTTGCTTGCAAACAAGAAGCAGCACGGCAATAAGTGACACTTTTACCCTTTTCTCTCGCTTCGAAAACAAGAGAAAACACCAGTTCGGGACAAGAAAGCTGTCTAAATATAGATTTTCGTCAGTTTCTTTAGGGAATTATCAGAAGTTCATGTGAGGATTGACTGAACCGCTCCTTTGAATTCAACTAGTTGCCGAGGGCTCGTTATCGAAATGGCGAGGGCTCGGTGTTGCGATAACGAGGGCTCGCTATCATTTCGTTGAGGGCTCGGCTATTGACTTGCTCCGAGCTGAAGCTTCGGTTGAATCGAGGAAATGGTTCTGCACAATCAAAGAAACAGTTGTGTTCAATCAAAGAAACAGTTCTGTTCATTCCAAGGAATTGCTCTGTTTAATCTATGGATTATGAGATTTTTTTTTGCATTTTAGAAAAAAAGTGTTCCAAAAAGTTGACAGTATCAATTTTTTTTGTTTATATTTGCAGCATGATTAGTTTGGCAAGACATATAGAGATATTGCTCTTGGAGCACGACTGTGTCGTGATTCCTGGCTTTGGAGGCTTTATCACAAAGGCTGAAGAGGCTAAATTCCTTGAGCAGGAGTGGCAGATGATGCCACCTTTTAGAACCGTGAGATTCAATCAGGCACTTCAAGCTAACGATGGTTTGCTGGTGCAGTCGTACATGAACATCTATGACGCGTCGTTCCCTGCCGCCCAGAAGCAGATGCAGATGGAAATCGACGAGATGATGGACCAACTGAACCTCACGGGCGAGTACGTAATGGAGAACATAGGAACGCTTCGCATCGACATCAATCGTAACATTTCGCTGGAGACGGATGAGAGCGGTGTGAACACTCCTTGGTTCTATGGTCTTTCGTCCTTCGCCTTGGAGCCTGTGGATGCGATTGAGAAGCAACGCAAAATCTCTGCTGCCATCCAAGAGACTTCTGTTCTGCCGATCACATCGGCTGGTGAGGACTCGGAGAAGAGTGAGACTGTCGTGGTGAAGTTCAACCGCCGCTGGATCGACATCGCTGTGTCTGCAGCCGCTGCCGTGATCCTGTTCTTCTTACTCTCCTATGAGTCGATGCCAAAGGGTTCGACGGACACGCTGGCAGCGAGTGCTGTGAATATCAGCGAACACAGGTCGAGTCAAGAGGCGGACGTTGCGAATGGGAAATTCACCTTGGTCTTGGCAAGTTATACGACCAAAGCCAATGGTGATGAATACATTCAGAAACTGGCGGAGAACGGCTTTAAGGAAGGTCGCTTCTTTGAAAGAGGTAAGATGACTCGTGTTCTTTATGGACACTATGCCACTGAGGAGGCTGCTGAAGCTGCTCTCAGCGATCTGCGCGAGAAGAGCAGAGAATTCAAACAGGCTTGGGTGTTGGAAGTGGATGAATAGGCCCTTCTCCGACTCCCCCGAGGGGGAGGGAAAAGGGAAAAGTGAAAGGTGAAAAGTGCATCAGGGATTTTAAGGATTTGAAAGGATTTGGGGCGCTTTGCTTGAAATTGTATTTAGAATTATCATTTAGAATTTTTAAAAAAAATTTTACGTTTTAATTTTAAACTTCATTTCGAGCCGTAGGCGACCAAGAAAGTGAAAAAGCCTCACCCCCGACCCCTCTCCAAAGGGCGAGGGGAGTAGAATGAAACTTGAACCTTCAGCTCGACGAAGTCAAACTTGAAACGACCTTTGGTCTTTTTAGCGAAACTATATATATAAAATGAAGCGAGTTAGATGTCCTAAATGTGACACGTATGTGGTTTTCGATGAAACGAAATACGCTGTTGGTCAGAATCTCGTTTTCGTTTGCCAACATTGCAAGAAAGAATTTGGCATCCGTATAGGAATGTCTAAACTAACTGGAATTCATAGCGAAAAAACTCTTGATGAACATGCCTACAGTCAGGATTACGGCAGTATCGTGGTGGTGGAAAATCAGTTTGCCTTCAAGCAGGTGATTCCCCTCGAACTGGGTGAGAATGAATTTGGCAGATACATCAAAGGAACTAACATCAATAAACCCATAGAAACCTCTGACCCGAGCATTGACACGTTCCATTGCGCCATTAAGGTGGAAAAGACGAAGACGGGTGAGTTGCGCTATATCCTGCGAGATGCGCCAAGCGATACGGGTACGTTCTACATGAACAACATCCTGCGCGACAACGACAGAATCCGACTCGAAGATGGTGCCATCATCACAATAGGCGCAACAACGCTTATCTTAAGAAAAGCAGGGGACAAGGAAGAGTGAAAAATCAGGGATTTTAAGGATTTAAAAGGATTCTTGAACCTTCAGTTCGGCGAAGTCAAACCTGAAGAGTTTATCAAGGATTTAAAGGATTCTTGAGAAGTGAAAGGTGAAAAGTGAAAAGTGAAAAATCAGGGATTTAAGGGATTTTAAAGGAACAACGGAAAAAACGGAAAAGAACGGAAAAACAGAAAAGAAGTTTTTTTCATCCGATAATTTTCAAAATTTGGCTACACCGAGCTAAAGGTTCCGATTTTCCGAAAACTTTCCGATTTTTCCGTTGTGAAAAGTGAAAAGTGAAAATTAAGCCTTTGTCCTTTGGCTTTTGAACTTTGACCTTCGTTTCTGAGCGAAGTGATTTTTATGAAAGGAGGAAGATTCGTATGATTGACATTAAAACATTAACAGCTGAGGATGTAACCGCGAATACGTCGTACTTATCCTATAAAGACAAGTACATTTACATTGACAACCTCGATTCGAAGGATGGCTTAGTGAAAGCGGTTGATTCTTTTTTCAATGCCAACTACAGTATCGTCATCACCGTAGTTCAGGGAAGTATGGACATCGTCGTGGATGGTACACTCGTGAAGATGAAGCCAAACGACTACATCTCCATCATGCCTTGCACGACAGTGGAAATACAGGAGTCACGCGCCATTTTCTTTTGCCACATGGTGCAGGCAAGCCTGATGATGGACATTTACAACCACATCGGGTTCGAGACTTCCATCCGCCACAACAGTTTCTGTTTCCACTACCATCATTTCTTGCCTGAGCATATTGCTCGACTGAAGGAGGTTTTCTTGCTTCAGAAGGCAGAGATGTTTAGACCTAACTACTTGATGAAGGAATTCGTGTTTCGTGCCCTCATCGTGGTGTACCTCACCTATCTCTACCACGTGAAATCCACCTTTGGCGAAATCATCCTGGGTAAGAACTCTCGCCAGAGGACGATGTTCAACCAGTTCCTTGATTTACTCAACGACCACTACAACAAGGAGCGTTCCGTGCAGTTCTATGCGGGGAAGATTGGTATCACTTCGAAATACCTCTCTTCCATTACAACGGAATTCGCACAGCTTCCTGCTTCCAACGTGATTGACCAGTATGTCGTCTTTCGTATCAAGCTCCTACTCTATGATGGTACGATCAACATCAAGAGCATCAGCGAAAGTCTGAATTTCCCTACTCAATCTTTCTTTGGACGTTACTTCAAGCGCGTTACTGGCCTCTCGCCTCGTCAGTACATTGCCCAGAACAGCAAGTATCTGATGGATGAAGATAACGCTCAATTAGAAAAGAAAAAGGTTTGATTTTTCATTTTCTCATTCTCAAAATAATCTTTGAACCTATGAAAGAATTTGAATTTGGACCACTCAACCCATCGATTCTGCAAGCATATACTGCTTCTATATCGGATTACATATCTCTCTACGACAACAAAAACGGATTCAATCCCTTTAAGATGGTTGTGGGGAAAGTCTTACCATTCATCACGGAAAAAATGACCGTGTTTGCCATCATTCGTGGACATGTGGAGATGGAAATCAATGGTCAAAAGGTGGGATTAAATCCGCTCAGTTACACTTATATCATGCCTAAGTCGAAGGTGAGAATCGTCAGTTACACCTTGGATTTGCAATATTTCGTGTACATGTTCTATGACACGTTCCTCCAGGACCTTCATTATGACTTAGGACTCGGCTACAACAAATCTGTTCTTTCTTTTGCTTTCCACACGCATCTGCTTTCGCAAGAAGACTTTGATTATCGCCTAAATATTTATCGCCAAATCAAAGACGAGATTCTGCACCGCGGAAGCATACATAGGAAGCTGGCTGTGAGAAGCTGGGGCAATGTGATTCTCATCAATGACTTCCAGTTCTTCGACTATTTCGTGAACAGCAACAAGAAGAACATTTCTCGTCAATCCATCCAATTCCGCAATTTCATTGAATTGCTCAACGAGCATAGCATCAGGGAGCGTGAGGTGCAATTCTACGCCAAGAAATTGGGTATCACACCTAAGTATCTCTCTGCACTGTGCATTGCCTATAGTGGAAAGAATGCAAGTACATGGATTGACGAATACGTGATTGTGCGTGCCAAGGAGTTGCTACGTGAGCGAAGATACAGTGTCCGCGAGGTGGGCGAAATACTGAATTTCCCTTCCCAGAGTTTCTTCGGACGCTATTTCAAGCGCAACATGGGCATTTCGCCAAAGGTATTTATGGAGCAAAGCGTTTAGCAACGATAAGATTCTCCATTCGCAAACATTCAACGAGGTTGAAGTGACAAAGCAATACTTCAGCCTCGTTTTTTAATAGTAAGGAACACGAAATAACATACGAACAAACCAAGAACATCATGCATCGAACCAGGAAAAGCATTCGCTGCAAAACTGAAGGCATGAGAAATGTCCTCATTCGAGCATTTATCGCCACTGCATCCATTGCCATGATGGGTTGTGGCGGACATTCGGCATCTGACAGACTTTCGGCGGAATCCGATTCTGCCACTTTGGCATCCCTCGAAGCACGAAAAGCAAGGGAAGAGAGGGACAGGGCTTGGAGTCGGCAGTTGCATGAGAGATTGCAAACCATTGAAGAGAAAGCGAAAGCAGCCAACTTCAACACGGCTCTTTGTGTTTATGACCTCACGGACGACTCTCTGTTTTCTGCATTCAACGAACAGAAAACGATGATTCCCGCTTCGACCCACAAATTGCTCACCTCCATCACTGCACTTGACACGCTGGGCGAGGATGGCAAATTCCGAACGCATGCTTTCTACGAGGGTAGCATTGAGCAGGGTGTGCTGAAAGGGGATTTGTGTGTGGTGGGTGGATTCGACCCAGCTTTCAGTTACCAGGACCTTCAACGCTTGGCTAAAGCCGTGAAAAACTTGGGAATCCAAAGGATTACGGGACATATCGTTGGCGACATCAGCATGAAGGACTCACTGAGATTAGGCTATGGTTGGAGTTGGGATGATGTCCCCTCCCCTGTCACTCCTTGCCTTACTCCCCTATTCTTCAATCATCAGCGTCCCATTGACGGAAGGATGAACATGATGATGAATGCCGATGCGTATTTCCTTCAGATGCTGCAAAAGGAACTCAAGGCAATCGGTGTGGAAAGCAAAGATAAAGCCATCAAACTCAGTTCATCTCCTTCCGACACACGACAGAACAAAGCGTTTTTCACGGTCACCCATACCATCAAGGACATCCTACCTACGCTCCTGCAGGAAAGCGACAACCTCTATGCCGAAGCACTTCTCTATCGTTTGGCAGCAACGCAACACAATGCTCATGCTACTGCCAAGGACGGCATTTCTCTCCTCTGGAACTTGCTTGAAAAAGCGGGAATTGACAAAAAACGATTGCGCATTGTGGATGGTAGTGGCATGAGTCTTTACAACGGTTTCACCGCTGAAGCGCAAGTCAAACTCCTGCGCTATGCCTATCAGAAGAAAAAGGGGATTTTCGATGTGCTTTATGCATCACTTCCAGTGGCAGGCGAAAGCGGAACGATAATGGAAAGAATGAAAGAAGGAACGGCTCACGGAAACGTACATGCCAAAACGGGTACTCACACGAATGCCTCCTGCCTCACAGGATATGCCACTGCCTCGAATGGTCATCTGCTGGTTTTCGCCATCCTCTGCAATGGCACCACCAACCGCTATGGTTGTCGCCAGTTTCAGGATGAGATTTGTCAGGAACTCACAAAATAGACGGGCATTTGCAAACTCCATTTTGCAGTTTTTGTTTTTTTTCGCGAATCTGTGGATGCGAATGATAGTTTCTTTTTTCTTGCTCCGTCTTTAAGGCATGTGTAGAAAGATATTCTAACCCTATTAAAACAAATAATTATGGAAACGACAGCAACAAAAGAATTCACATTTAAAGGTTTAACCATCAATGGTATCTTGTTCATTTTCATCAACTTGGCTATCCATGCCATAGGTTGTTGGCTCATCTTCTCGCCACCGGTTTATGCATCACATTTCATCATCGGTGCCATCCTCAATGTCATAGCACTGATCTGCTGGGGAGGATTCGTGAAACTGGAACCAGGCGAAACGGCTGTGATGATGTTTTTTGGCAAATATCAAGGTACTTTCTCCAAGGCAGGTTTCTATTGGGTGAACCCATTCATCAACATCAAGAAACTCTCCCTTCGTGCTCGAAACCTCGATGCAGAACCTATCAAGGTGAACGACAAAACGGGTAATCCCGTGATGATTGGATTGGTACTGGTTTGGAAACTGAAAGACACCTACAAGGCCATGTTCGACGTGGACACACAAACCATGGCTGTGAATGGCAAGGATGCGTCAACGGCAGGAATGATGCAAGCATTGCAGCGATTTGTGAGCATTCAAGCTAATGCCGCACTTCGTCAGGTGGCAGGACAATATGCTTACGACAACGAGGAAGGAGACGAAATCACCCTCCGCGACGGAAGTGAGGAAATCAACAAGGAATTAGAGCAGAAAATCGACGAGCGTCTGGCAATGGCAGGCATTGAAGTGGTGGAAGCACGCATCAACTACTTGGCATACGCACCAGAAATTGCTGCCGTCATGCTGCGTCGTCAGCAAGCATCTGCCATCATCGCTGCCCGTGAAAAGATTGTCAGTGGTGCTGTTTCGATGGTGAAGATGGCACTCGACAAACTCAACGAGGACAAAATCGTCAATCTCGACGACGAAAAGAAAGCTTCGATGGTGAGCAACTTACTCGTTGTGCTTTGTGGTGATGAATCCGCACAACCTGTTGTCAATACGGGGAATAGCTAAATGAAGAATGAAGAATTAAGAATGTAGAATGAAAATAAGATAAGCTAAAATATATTCTTCATTCTACATTCTTCATTCCTCATTTAATTACTTCATTCTTCATTTAAAATGGGAAGTTCATTCCTATATTCAGACAAGAGTTCGAAGCAAGAGGAATGCCTTGTTTCGACAAAGAGCCAAGTATGTGGTCCATGCCGAGGAAAAGATTGAAACCATTAGGATGGAAATTGATGATCCAACCAAAATCGGCACCAAACGAACCAACACCCAGATTCATGCCTGCTGAGAAAATTTTGGCAGGAGCCACATTGGCTGACAAACGGAACTGAGTCCAACTGTAAGCACCCTGAAGGCGTGTGCTATTCAACAAACCAAATGTCAAATTGCGATAGACAGGGAGCGTGTATTCTGCACCCACATTGAAAGTGGCACCCAGGGCACGAGCACGCCCACCTTCGTTTCCATTATTCTGAAGCTCATACAGATAGCACAAATCATTCATCAAACGATCACCTTCGTTTTCGAAGCTGTTCTTTGCTTCGTCATCCACATTGAATATATACTTGTCCGTGGTAAATGTTTTTTCGCCATTCGTGGATGCCACCATATTGTTGTTCCACTTGATGAAACCCAAATCAAGCAGAGCAGCTGAAAAACGCCAATCATCATCGAGTTTGTATTCGGCTCCCAAATCAACTGCCAAACCGAATCCATTCACGCCGAACTTATCGTAATCAAGGTCGCTCACGTATGTGTGAGGCTGCTTTTCCCCCTCAGCACCTCTCATTTTCGTCTCCGTTTTGTAAGTCAATCCCTTTATACTTGCCTGCACTTTGGCATCCGTGACAGCTGTCCAAGCATCCTCACCCAAGGCAAGTTGTGCCTTTTGGAATTCAGCATCCACATTTCCAGCTCCAATCAGGATTTTCAGTTTTGCACCCACACGCAAATTCTCGTTAATATCGCGTGAATGTCCAAATGCCAACTCTGTGTAAGCTTCGGCATGTGCCCTGAAATCGCTAATGTCATAGGTTTTATTCTCAATGCCCTGCTTAGCAAGACGAAGCAAAGCACCAGGCACATTCAGATTCACATTGGCACGAGCACTCAATCCGATGGTGTTATAGCCACCGAATGCCTTGAATCCCACTCCCAACAATTGCAGATTCAAATCGGTGCGAATCCTGTTGTTGTCCTTGATTTTGCTGAGAAACTCATCTGTGCTCACAGCAGGATTGAGGAAAGTGGTAGTCTTGCCATTCACATTATAGAGAACATGCTTCAAGCCCAGGTTGCCTCTGACGGAAAAATCAACATTTCCGATTCCCACCATCGACACATAACTCTGTTCGTTACCAGCAGCAGGATTCATCTCATGGCGGAATAAATAGCCATCAGTGAAATAGCCAGAATAAGTGTGCTGCGCAGAAACCTCCGCTGTGGAACAAACCAATGCCCACACCAGCACCAATACTATTTTATATTTGTTGTTCATACTTGTTTCAAGTTTCAAGTTTGGCTATCGCCAAGTTTCAGGTTTCAAGGCACTTCGTGCCAGTTTCAGGTTTCAGGTTTGACTTCATCGAGCTGAAGGTTCAAGAATCCTTTAAATCCTTAAAATCCCTGATTCACTTTTCACTCTTATAACTCATCCTCATAATACCCCGAAGCTTTCACTTTGGTATCGATGAGTGTGATTTTCATATCGGGACCCAAAGCCTTACCATCTTTCGCATCGGCTCTCGCCTTCAGAATAATACCATCAATCTTTTTGATTTCACCCGTCACGACAGCATGGAAATCATGGTTGTTTGCATGGGCAGGAATCCGTGCGTCTTTTACTGTCACACCCTCAATCTTTTTCCCCTTCTTATCAATCGGAATGATGTCGCAAGTCGCATCGACAGGTACCTCGGAATTCACCTTAGCAATTATATCCAAAGAAGTGATGGTCAACTTGTCCATATCATCATCACTCCATCCATCAATCGTGTCAGTATAAACGAAGAACGAACCGTCCGACAATTGAAGTGGAGCAAAGAAGGTATAGGCACCTTCAACTTTGTCATATTTGCCCAACTTGAAATTCGTCAGTTTTTGCTTCACTCCCGCATTCACCTCGATGTTGATAAAGTCAGGAACCTGCAGACCGTTCTTACCTTTACTCTTCAGAATGTCGCTGAAATTGGCAAACTCCTTGAATTCAGCATTTTCCCATCCCGTATAGTAAGTAGCAGGTTTCTGAGGAGAATAGCAAAAAGCGTTCTGTTCCTTTTCGGCAGCCACATCAAAAGTGAATGATTTCCCATCCACATTATCTGGCGATGGAATCAATTCCGCATTGGCAGTCAGAACCACTCCCTGCTGAATAGGATTGGTCAGCGAGAGATAGATTTGTGGATTGACAAGGCCAATTTGCGATTCGCTATCACGGAAAAAATCAGGCAAGTCCGACAAATCGACAGGCGAAACGTTGATATCGTCCACCTCATAGTTCACAGTACCCGAGAACGTTTTAATCACCACGTCATCCTTCATGTTTGCCACCAGGGTGTATCCCACACCTTCCGTTTCATACAATTTGGTAGGATTCACCACCTCCAGCAAGTTGTGAGGATAAATAGTCACGATACCTGTGGCATAGCAGTCAAAATTATAAGAGAACATTTGGTCCTTCAGCGTAGCATCCGAAACACTCACATCGATTCCCTCGACAATAAATCTGAAGTTTCTTGGCTTACCTTCTTCAAGTATCACAGTTTCGTTGAACGACAACAAACCAGTCTTGGGATTATACTCTCCCTCATGCTCAGTCAGTTTCAATCCCTTAGGCAGATGGAGCACCAAATTCTCGAAATCGTAGGTGGTTACAAATTGATCCAATCCGCTCACCGTCACCGACACATTCACTTCGAACGGTTCCGTTTCAATTGCATCGATATGCTCAATGGCTACATCCACATTCGAAGCGTTGAAATTCATATTCACCGTGTCGCTCGTCACCTTACTAGCAATCAGTTTACGGTCGGTCTTATAATGCTCCTTCGTCACCACATTCCAGTCAGGCAAATCCGCCTCCTTAAATTCCTCAGTCACAGGCATGAAAGCTGTTGCCGTCACGTCCTTCAATCTTGCAATACGGAAAGGTTTGATATTTATGTTCGAGGACGAAAAACGTCCTTCCTTCACCACCGCATACTCCCCATTCACACGTCGAATCTTTGCATCGGGTTCGCTATCATCTATGTCGAGCACCCTCTCCAAGGTAATAGGACTCATATTGATGGGAATGACCAAGTCTTTGGCTTGCACCCTCACGTTCGTGTCAATGTCCGACAAATCATAGTCTTTATTGAAACAGGAACACAGACTCAAAACAGTCACCACGACAAATGCCGTAGATAACTTCCTCGTTTTATGCATCATAAAAACAGTCACTAATTGTTAAACACAAACAAACATCTTTATTTATCGTGCAAAGATGAGCATAATTTTTGAATATTTCTTCATTTTCATCAAAAAAACAAGCATTGCAACTGAAAAGAAGACAATAATTGCGAAAAAGCAGGTATCAAAACAGAAAGCGGAATGCCACAAGAATGCTTGTCGTGGGAAATTTCATGCCCATTTATTTGTTAAAATAAAAATAAATATCTTAATTTGCAATCGATTTCATAACACCAGAGTTCATATCACCGGATTTCAAAAAGTCAAAAGCTGATAAGCTACCGAATGCTCCCAGCTCCAAAACAATAATTCTTTCATAGCAATTATCTTTCGTACCATGAAAAAATATACCTTCACTTGGGATCGACTGACCACATGGATTACAGTCATTCTTTCACTTGTCTGCCTATTTCTCTTCTATGAGGGGTATCGCTTGTTTGCCTACGAGGAAGGAAGCAAAGGAATTGGTGTTTTCGTGATTTTCATGTCAGCTGCCATTCTTCTGGTGCCGATATTCTTCTGTCCTTTCTATGCCACAAAGAAGGAACAAACCATCACGATTCATTTTCTGGCGCATCGGAAGATTCTCAACCTGCAACAATTCGAGGTGGAACCACAACATCATTTCTCGATGAGCGGTTGGCTTAGGCTGTGCGCTTCGGGTGGCTATTTCGGCTACTGGGGCATTTGGCGCAGCAAAAACAATGAAAACATCGTCTCCTACCTCACGAACCGGAAAAGGGATGTCTATCTCCTTCGTCCGTCGTCGGGCAACCCTATCGTCATCAACTTACCACGAGAATGGGTGGAGTGAAAAGTGAAAAGCGAAAGGTGAAAAGTGAAAAATAAGCATTTGACCTGAAACACTAGTGTCCACTAAAAATAATTAACACTTCAAAAAGTAACAAATTGAAAGAATGTTTAGAACAATTCTCAATTAAGATACTTGGATT
>OCVV012824594.1_pt1 | contig 39852 bp, 19 predicted proteins | sample 1539721 | NCBI WGS metagenome assembly OCVV01 (sample SAMN02144230, study PRJEB22623) | gut metagenome | biome: sheep rumen | host: Ovis aries | place: New Zealand | reverse complement strand
GCAAATTTGGCGCACTGCGAACAAAGACGGGGACATTTGACGAAAAATATTATTATTCAGTATTGCGTAATGTCCCCTTTTGTTCTTTTACCAAGTAAACATAATTTGTTAAAATAATTGAAAAATAAGCATAAGTGTGCTATAATATAAATAGAGGGTTTGCGCCCTTTGATTTGTGTTTCATTTTTGAGGGTTTCATATATATATACGAAAGATTTTATAAATAAAATACCAAAGATTTAAAAAAAATAACTAAAGAGAAATTGTGATTAATTATCAAGAATAAAAGTGTTTATGTTTGCTAAGAAAGCTAATGTATGTGTGTATTTGTAGTGGTGTTTTATTTATAAAATAAAATGCCACTTTTTGTTTATTGCGTAGAAAAATGCATATATTGTTATTAAAATGAAATACACATGAAACGAAAATAATAAAGAAGCCTATGAAGTTAATCCCTAGAAAACAGTTTAAAAAAGATAAATTAATGAAATTGTATATTTAGATATAAGTATATATATTCTAGAGCATAGGCTAGGAAATAGAAATACCTAGGAAAATCAAATCACAAGTTTAAATCACGAAAGAAAAGGAGGAGCAATATCATGAAAAAATTCAAAAAAATGATTTTGATTGTAATGATTGTTGCAATGCTTTCGAATTATTTTGCTATCATAGGTGAAATTGGTAGCCAAGTATTCGCATCAGAGGAAGGTTTAGCAAGTTCACTTGAACTTACTATGTCGGATGAATCTCTGGTAGAAGAGAACAAAGAGAATATTGAGAAAGAAAATCCATACAAACGAGAAATGTTTGGCGATAGTATGGATCTAAAAAGCGTGCTCGATAATGGAGAAAGGTATAAAGGAATTCTACTTGCAAATAAACTTCTTGATGAAGAACATAGGAAAGAGTTTGAATTTAAGAGTAGCCTTGAACTAAATATCAAAAAGTATGCTGAATTAGATTCTTTCGTGATAGACGAATCAGAATTTGTGATTACTGGAGGAGAAAGAATTAGCTTCTCGAATTACATAGAAATTAAATACATTTCAATTCCAGAAAATGAATTTAAAGAGTTATTTGAGAGTACAGGTTACATCTTGATACTTAACGATAAAGGTGAAGAAGTAGCTATAATTGACTCAAACTTAACTCCAGTGGATGGAAATTATAGGCTAGATTTCGTTAAGGGAGTTTCGAATCTAAAGTTTAAAGTTGCAGGCTTAAAAAGTAATGGAGCTCTAAATCTTGAAATTGGAAAAAATATAGCTAAGGATATTCCATACACAAGAGAGGAAATAGAACTATTTGATGAGATAATTGTTGCAGATAAAGTTAAAGCAACAATTAAAGATACAGCTATAGTGGAAGAAACACCAGAAAATACAGAACCCGCAGTAGACGAAACAGTTGATAGTTTAAGTACAGAAAACACAGTAGTTAACGATACAGAAAATACAGTTGTAGAAAGTCTAAATACAGAAAATACAATGGTTGAAAGTAAAGAACCAGAAGAAATCAAATCAGAAGAAATAACAGAAAAAGCTGACAATGAAATAACTCTTAGCGTTGATAATGAGAGTGAAAAGACAGAACCTCAAAAAGAAGCTGAGCCAGAAATTAAAGAAACACCTAAAAATGATAGTTTAACACTAGACTTAGGAGATACTGAAAAATATTATAATTTTATCGATGTAATAAATGCAGAAAAAACTGAACTTCATTCTGAGGATAGCTTGATATTGGATATGGCAAGTGAAGAAAAAGTTGAAGAAGATGTTGAAGAAGTAGCTGCCAGCAAAGAAGAAGTTTTAGAGATTGAAAATGAAATAAAGCTTAATAAGTCAGAAACAAAAGTAGTTCTTGAAATGTCAAAATATGAAATTGGCACTAAAGAAGCTCAAGAGATTAGTTTCAATGTTAAATTGATGTCAAACAGTGAAAAATATGACATATTTAAGGATCCGTTTGTTGAGATTATATTCCCATCTGAGATTGAAAAAGTTGAAGTTGAGAATGTAAATGTACTTTACAAGAATGGAATAGACATTGAAAGTTACCTAGTTGAGAAAAATGCAGTTGGACAAAATGTTTTAAGACTTGTATTAAGTGGTGTTCAAGATGATTATGCTACTGGATTAATTGATGGTATCACAGTAAAATTTGATGCTTCAATTGAAACTGGCAAAATGGTTACAAGCCACAAATCAAACATAATGTATAGATATTCAAATGAATATGCAAATCATATAGTATATCAAGAAAATGGTCTTGATTCTGAAAGTGTTGATATAGAATTTGTTGGTGATAGTGGATTGTTAAAATCAACTAAAATCACAGATTTAGATTCAAATGTAGTAATAGCGGATAGTTATAATGAAGATAGAAAAGTAGAAAAAATTGAAAATAAAGAAAAATTAAATGTCCTTGTAGAGAGTACTTTCGTTAATAACTATGGCAAAGACATAGAAGGTATTACTATACAAGGAAAGACAATTGATGCAGACATTTTTGAAACAATTCAAACAGAGGCTGCAAAATCTTTTGAAATAAATGGAGCGATTACATGTGATAAAGTAAATGCAGAGATTTACTATTCTGGAATCGATGGTACAGACATAGATAGTTCAAAATGGACAAAAGATATTAGTAGTTTAAATAGTGTAAAAGAATTTAAAATTGTTTTTGGTGAAAATGAAGTAATGCATCATGGGGATAAAGTTGTAGTTTCATATAACCTAAAGATTGATGATGAAATAAGCTATAACGAGCAAATAACATATAAGAATATTATAAACTATATAGTAGATGGTGAAAAATCAAAAGATACAACGATATTTGGAATAGAAACAGAAAAGAAAGAAGCTTCAGTAGAAGATTTAATTACATATAGCTTAATAAAAACTGATATTGAAAAGCCAGAATCTGACGTAGTTATAGACATAGTCAATAATGATAATAATATTAGCGAGATAGAGGAACCTGTTAAAAATAATGATGTTCCTTCTATTAGTGATGTCATAGAAGAGCAAGAACCTGAAACTATAGATGAGGTTATGCCAGAAGAACAACCTGAAACTGTAGATAATAGTGAAGAAAATATTGAACCTGTAACTGATGAAGATAAAACAATAGTTGAAGAAGAACCTACTATTAATAATGAAGCAACTCCTGAAGTTGAAGATGCAAATATGAGTGATGTGCTAAAAGTAGGTACTCAAGTAATGATTAGAAATGATGAAATAACAAATGGTAGCATAAATGAAAGACAAGTTGCAAAAGTTAGAGTAGTTATGAAAAACATATCTAGCAAGCCATTAACTAATGTTAGACTTGAAGGAAAAGCAAATAATGCAAACATTTATTATTTTAATACATTTGAAACAGAAAGCGATACAACATATGAGATGGTAACAGTAGGACGTTATGAAGAAGATACAGAAGGAATTCATACATCTGAAATAGATGAAATACCAGTAATCAATCCAGGTGAAGAACATGTATTTGAGTATCAAATGGTAGTTAAAGCACTAAATGAACTTTCTTCAGAGGATAAAGATTTCTATGGAAAAATTTCGCTACAAGCTGATGGAATGAAGAAAACTGATATCGAAACAGAAAAATATAAAGTAGAAGATGTTGATATAGAATTAAAATTGATGACAGGTAATTACGAAGATGTAAACGAAATGGGAGTTCCAGCTGGAACAGCATTTGCTTACTTCACAGGTGGATTCAAAAATATTTCTAGTAAGAAGATGGAAAATATAAAAATGCATTTCATTTTGCCTGAGAATATGCATATGAGCCCATTAAACTCTTATGAAGAAACTGAAATAATGAGAGAATATCCTAGTGCAAATGGTAGTATCGTTGAAGTAATTGTTCCAGAATTAGAGTCTGGTGAAGCATATACATCTGTTATAACTGTATCCGTTGATAAATTACCTTTAGAAATAAGTGAAAAATATTCTACAGTTGAATTTAATGTAATTGCAAATGGTAAAGAATATAAAGGAAACGAAGTAACGAGAAGAATATACCAAGTTGAATCTGATTATGAAGTAAAAATGGAATCTGATAGTGAAGGAAAAACACTTAAAGATGGTGATACAATACGATATACATACACAGCAAAAAATCTTGGAAGTATAAGTCAAATTAAAAATTTTGATATGATGCTTTCAACTGCTGTTAGACCAACTTCAATGACAATATATAGACAAGATGGAAGTGTTGAAGATGTTGAAATAGATGAATCTATGTTAGATGCTTCATCAAATTTTATAAATACAGATTATGTTATTGACCCAAATGAAGAAGTTAAGATAGCTGTAAAAGCAGTATACAATGCAGAAGATATAATCTTAGAGGATGACAAAGTTTTTGCAGAAGTATACTCTGATAAAGATTTAGGCGTTAGCAATAGCGTTGATCCTACAGTAATTAAGTTGGATTCACAATTATATTTGTCAATGCAAGAAAGTCTTCAAAATGACGATGGAGATATAGATACTAGTGAAGATGAAAGAAAAGATAATATTTTCTATACTGAATACTATGATCCAAGTCAAGATGAAAATACAGAAGAGCAAAATGATATAGTTGAAGATAGTACATATTATGAAAATATTGAAGAAACTACAGAGCAACCAACAGAAGAAACAGAAGTAGAAGAATTTGAAAATCCAGAAGAAATAACAACAGAGGACAATAACATTATAAGTGATACTGAAGATTTAAATTACATTGAAGTATATGTTGATGAAGATGTTTCAATTAAAGATTATACACAAGGAAAAATAGTAAATAGAAACTTACCAATGGGAGTAATATCTGAACAAGCTGAAACATCAGAAGAAAGCAAAAAGAATTCAATACAAGGATTCGTATTTGTTGATAAAGAAGGCGAAGGATATTATGATTCGCAAGATAAATTCTTAGAGGGAATAGTAGTAAAATTATTTGATACAAGCTCAAATGCAATAATTGAATCAACATACACTGATGAGCGTGGTAGATATGCATTTGAAAATTTAGAAGAGGGTAAATATGCTGTATTATTCTCATATGATAAAGATAGATATGAGTTTATTAAAGATGTACCAATTGATGAGAGTAGCTTAATTGCATCTAACATTAATCAAAATAGAGTTATTGATGATATTAATTATGCAATTTCAGATAGTGTTACTATTTCTAAAAACAAGGGAGCCAATATCCATTTAGGATTGAAAGAAAAAGATAATTTTGATTTAACTATTAATGGATATATAGATAAACTTGGAAATGATGATTTTACATATGATTTAGAAAAAGATCAAAAAGTATTAGAAATAAGAAAAAGAGATAGTAGAAAAGAGGTAAATTTACAATATAAAATTTTATTAGAAAATAAGGGAAATATAAATGGAGTTGTAAACAAGATTAGCCTTGAACTACCAGAGGGAGCAAGTTTCGACTCTGCAACCAATACAAACTGGGATTTAATAGGAAATAAGATTGTATATAAAGGGGCACCACTTGGTGTTACAACAGATGATGATAACTCACTTGTAGTTAACATTAAGGGTAAGCTTAAAGACTTATTAAAATCAGAAATTAAAATAGAAAAAGCTACTCCTGAAAAGATAATTTCTGATAGTAATTTAGATAATGATTCAGCAGTAATAGAACTAAAAGTACATAGCAATATTGATATATTAAAAATAGTTATTATTAGTATAGTTATTACGGCAATATTTATTATTGTATTAATAGTAAATAAGAATAATAGCAAAGTAAGAATAAAAGCAGTTGTTATAATTTATGTACTTGCATTAATATTAAATATTTTAGGAAACATTGCTTATGGTTGGAACTATAAAGATTTGGTTGCTAAAGGAAAGTATTGGAGAGATGCAGATGATAGTGATGAAGTTTATGAGTATGGAAATCATATACAAAACTGGGCTATAGGATGGAATGCAGTAAATAATGGAAGTTTCTTTAGCGATTGGAACCATGATGGTGGTGAAACTCATTATCGTATAACGGAATATATGACTAATTTCTATGGTGCAGGTGGAACTAGAGCAGCTCTTCTAAATTGGAATGGAAAATTTGTAAGAGATTTCTCAAAGGCAAGATGTAACTACTGTATGCAAGGAAGCAATGTGTCATATGCGGGTACTGATAGTAGTAATGATTATTCAGGATATAGAATTGTAGGAGCAATTGACTTAGGATATAACAATGGATACTATCAGTGGATTTACTGTTTAAATGGAACTCAAAATGCAAAATTATACAGTGGTGGAAGTACAGGTGGAACTTGGGTAGAAACACACGATGAGGCTCAAACTTTGGCTGCAGCAGCATGGAATGCAGATACAAATCAATATAAGGTAAATGATTTAAAAGGTTCAAAACAGAGATACTTCTATGCTTTAAGATATACGTTAAATTATAATGGATTTACTGATGGCAATGGCAGTAAATACAATTCGAATTTGAATTATTCATTGAATAAAGGCTGGGATTGGATAAGTTGTACAGTAGATGCTGTTTCTCACCATGGGGACGATATGGGTACAAATTATGCTAAAGACATGAAATATATAAACTCTTATCAATCAGCATTTAGAGCAGCATATGATACTAACAAGACTAGATACAATCAAAGATGGTACAGCCTTGCAGACACAAAAATAATAGCACAAAAACCAACTGCAACACTTGAAAATGAAGAATATTCAGAATATACAAATAAAAGCGGAAAAACTGGAACAACATATTTTGTAGGACCAATAAAGTTAAAAATTCCTGCTGGAACATCTTCTGCACCAATTAATAATAAAACAATAGTTGAAGTAATTACACCAGGAGGTGCAGTATATACATATAAGGGAAGTTTATATAAAAAATCAGGAAGTAAAATGGTATATGCATATGGATGTAGTGGTACTGATTTATCTGCTAATGTGAATGAAACGGAGATTTATCTTCCACAAAGTAGTATAGTAAATTTGGCTGGAAAGCATGACGAATATAAAATAAAATTTACTAATTCATTTAATTATTATCAGGCAAGATTATTATATTTTTATCAAACAAGGTTTAAAGAGCCAGGTGTAAGTTATTGTAATAGCAATGATGTTGCAGGACAGAACAAAGCTGTAATGAGAGGAAGACAAAGAACAGCATCTTCGAGTGCAACAATTACTTGGAAACCGGCAACAAAAGTTGCAATTGAAAAAACAGTTGCTCAAATAAATGGTGTTAATGTTACTAGAGACGGAGAAGGTAAAGTTTATATAGAAAATGGTGATAGTGTTACATATAAGGTTACCTTAAAGTGTACAAGAGGAAGAACTACAATGATAAAATTCACAGATCAATTTGAAAATGGTAGGCTAAACAATTATTTTGAATATGAAAGTAGTCCAAGTTTAACTAGAAATAATAATACATTTACATATAATGGAGTAATAAATAGTGGTGGACATGTTGATGTATATATTACATACAAAGTAAAAGATAGTATTGATAATACTGCAAATGCTAATAGAAAAATTACAAATACTGTTCAAATTACTCAAGTTAAGGCAAATAATTTCAAACCAGGTGAATCAAAATTAACAGCATCTGCAGATGCTTATATGAAAATGTATAAAGTGGATATAAGAAAATATATTACCAAGGTTGTACACAATGGTACAGTCACATATGAGTCTAGTAGTAGAAGTGGTAATACTGATCTTAGCAAATTCCAAGCACCAGTAAATGTTGAAGTGGGTGATGAGGTTCATTATCAAGTAAAAGTAATGAACTCTGGAAATAGTAATAAATATGGATCAATTAAGGTTGATGGTATCATAGATATATATGACGAGAAGAATTTCAAAAATGAAGCAAATAGTGTATGTACCTACAGTAAAACAATAGGACCTGAAGGGGTGTATGAGAATCCAGTTGATAAAACACTAGCTAGTGGAAATAAAACATCAGGTGTAAATCTTGGAAGTTCACTAGGATTAGAAGGAATGAAAATTGAATTAAAGAGCCTTGGAAATCCTCCAGGTGAAAGACCAGAAAACTATAAATCTGTTATATATACAGATGGCATCGATGATGAGGTATTGTTTGAGGATCAACAATTCTTCTATGAAGGCGATGATGTTCCAAAGCCTAATTTCGAAATAATAAATACGGAAACAAATGAAACAACGAACTCAGATGAACCTGTAAGGGAAGGATATGCTTTCATAAGTTGGGATGAAATAGATGATGAAAATGGTGAAGAAGGCGATAAGATATACATAGCTCACTGGGCACCTATAAGGACAATTATATATACAGATGGGGATGATACTGTTGAAGTATTTCCAGATATAGTATACAAATATAATTATGGTGAACAGCCTGAACCTAGGCCAAAAGATCCAGATAGACCAGGTTATAGATTCGATGGTTGGAAAGAAATTCCAGAATTGAGCACTATAGAAGGAAATAAAGTATATAAAGCTGAATGGAGTAGAAAGTATAAGGTTACATATACAGACGGAGCTGATAAAACACTATTTAATGATATAACGTTCGAATATGTTCCAGAATATACAATTACTATTGTTGATCCAACTGCACCAGATCCGGAAGAAGGTCAAGGAGAAGGCCAAGGAGAAGGTTCAGGAGAAGGTCAAGGAGAAGATCAAGGAGAAGGTTCAGGAGAAGGCCAAGGCGGAGAACAAGGAGAAAATCCTGGAGGAGGCCCAGGACCAAGCGGAAATGAACCAGTGGTGGATCCAGATGCAAATCAAGATGATCAATCAACAGAAACTCCAGAAGGAGAGACTCAAAGTGTTACGGGTCCAACTCAAAAAATAGAGGTTACTAATTTCCCAAGTCCAGAGTTTAATGCTGTCGTCACTGACTCAAATAATGCGGAGGGTGGAACACAACCAGAAGACGGAAGTGAATTCGAAGAAAATACTTTAAGTACTCCTCAAAGAGAAGGATATACATTTAATGGTTGGGTAGAAACAACTCAAAATACTGAAAATTTGAGTGAATTAGACAAAATATTAAGAGATAGGACATTTATGGCTGACTGGCTGCCAATAGAGAAAACAGAAGTAACATATAGAACTATTAAATATATTGATGGACAAAATGGAAGTAGGTTTGCTGATGTTGTTAAAACAAAAGTTATCGGTGAAGATGGCGTGGAGCATGAAATACAGGATGGTGACTTAACGCCTCCACATGGAATTTCAGAAGAACAAATGTCATATGAAGAAAATGGAGTAACATATGCGTTAGTTGGATGGACTCCAGAAGTTGGCGAATATGTCAACGGAGATAAAACTTATACAGCTATTTGGAAATCTGAAGAAGAAACAGTAATAGAAGGCGATGTTAGTGATATTACACCAACAGGCAATGAGAATGCTGAAGATGAGCCTACTAACTATAATATAGAGGAAACGCCAACTGGTTCATATTCATTAGGATTGGATGAAAGTGAACAAACAGAAAAGGTAGAAATTGATTATTATAATTGGAATGGTATAAATGTTTGGGCAAATAAAGATAGTGAGGGCAATATCACTGGTATTAGCGATAATATGAATAAAGCAAACCATGATGTGCCAAAAGCTAATGTAATAGCGCCTAATGGAAGTGTAACCTATGATTATGTATATTATGCAGATTTTAGAGTTAATACTCCAATAAATCAAGTTATGAATCTAACTAGAATAAAGAAAATTTCAATAGGAAGTACACGAAGCAATAAGACATTGTACTATAGCCAGAACTTTGTTCAAGATACTAATGAAGTAAGCAGGAACTTAATGCATCCTGATAGTAAATACATGTCTGCTGATTATATGAAGATAAGACCATATTCTATAGAAATAAATAAAACAGTTTGTGCAATCACAGATAAAAATGGAAACAATAAAGTGGAATATAGTAGAACTAACCTTTCAGAAGGACAAAAGAAAGATGGTCATATTTATGCTGATGTGGGCGATATAGTTGTTTACAAAATTTCTATAAAAAATAGTGGAGATTCTTCATATGGAAATATTAAAAACATAAGAATAAAAGACAAATTTATAGAGTCATTTGCTTATAAAGTAGGAGAAACAGAAATGACAGGCTTTAATGATGTGGCAATGACATTTAAAGATGCTTGGGCTGGAACTGGAGCAAGTGACACTGACCCTAGTGCTGATACTATAAAAGAAGGCGATAATGCATCTGCATCGGGATTAAGCTCATGGATAAAAAATGGAGATTACTATACTTGTAGAACAACAATAGCTCCAGGTGACACAAAATATTTGTATATAAGATATAGTGTTGAAAAACATACTAAGCTTATAGAACAAGTAATGAACGTTGCAAGTGTTGTAGAAATTCAAAATACTAACGGCAAGAGTATAATGCTAATATCTGATGGTACTTCAGGCACAGCTCCAATATACAGGAAAGCTATTTATAATTCTATAATTGAGTCTGCTGATTATTATACAATTAAGAGATATGAGGTAAGTGTTGACAAAGAAATAGTATCTGTTGATGGTGTTGCTGCAGAAAACATAGGTGAAAACTTTACTTGTGAGGTTGGCGATATTATTGTATATAGTGTTACAATAACTAACACAGGAACGGAACCATCTTTTGGAACAATTAAACAAATTAACATTAAGGATATATTCAACACTCCAGATCATCCAGGATGGCAAGAATATATTAATGCAGAGCCACCAGAAGGATGGACAGTAGACAACCCTAATTCACAAGATATAATTATACTTACAAAAGATGCTGGAATAGCACCAGGAGATAGCATAACATTTATTGTAAAAATGAAGGTAACATTAAGAGATACAGGTACAGGTAATTATATTAGAAATAAAGCAAAAATAGATACAGACAATGCAATTACAAATAGAAATGATATCAATATTAGAGATGTATTATTAGGAAAACTTGAAGATGAAGTATCTTTAAGATACTTAACATATCGTATTGATATTAGAAAATACATCAATGGTCAAGGTCAAGTAAATGGTAAAGACAGAAAAGATTTGACAAATAAGGAAAAATACGATAATCCAGTATTATTTGAACAAACAAATACAGGTACATATGTAATTAGAATTAAGAATACCGGTGAAACTGTACTATATGGTGTTATAATAGACGATATCCTAGATCAAGGTTTAACATTCTATAATGCTGGAACAGAAGCGTCTATTAATAGAATTGAATATCAAAGTGATGAGGAAGCAATTCCAACAAATGTTACTGCAGAATTCGTTAAAGATATCGATAGTTCAAATAGACTATGTGTTGCAGTTAAGACGAATGCAGGAGCATATCAAGGAACCTCAGATCAAACAATAACACCAGGATCAATCTTAAGTATATATATTGACTTTAGAGTAGATGATTCGAATTTGCATTTGTGGAACTTAGAGAACGAAGTAAATGTAATTGGTCTAGTTAATAAACACAATATAGAAATTATAATGGATAATAGTGATATACTAGCATTGGACAGAAATGATAATAAAGATTATGTAAGGCTAAATGATGTACCGATTAATGGTGTTGTTTGGAATGACGTAAACAAAAATGGTATTATGGAAACAGGAGAACCTAAAATACAGGGGGTTACTGTAAGATTGATTGATAAAACCAATAACAAATATATCGAGACAATGACAAATGCAAATGGTAAATACACATTCCCTGCAGGAAATGGTTATAGTCTAACAGATGGCAGTGAAAGCACTGAAGCAATGGTTCTACCTGAAGGTAGAGTGGTAAAGGCTACAAATAGAAATCAAACAACAGGTAACTATTACTTACCAACAAAAGACTCACCAACACCATATGTAGATAAGTATGCAATTTATAAGACCGATGCAGAAAAAACACTTGAGAGTTCTTATATCAACTATATAGTTGAGTATGAGTACAATGGTGCAAGATTTAAAGCAACAAATAACTATGCTGGAGATAGTAATATTAATCAAACAGATTTTACTATGGAAGAGGCATACCATACTGACTCAAATGCTGTAGAGTATAGTCAAATGAGAGAGAATTTCGAAAATAGATTAGAAACTATAAACTATAACAATGCTGTAAGCAGTAATGGTACAGGAAATAAATCAGAAAGACTATTTTACGATAAAGAAGGACATGTAAGTACAATAATAAATGATTTATCTGAAGATAAGAATGACGCATTAAGAATGCAAGCATATAGTTTTGTAACTAAACCAGATGACAATGTAACAGATCTTTCAGATATAATAGCCGGAAATAGAAATGATAATAGTGGAAATATTAAGTACTTATGGTTGAATAGGAAAAATGAAGTAAACAATAGATATTGCTATGAGGGAGATACAGAATATCTAAAAGAAATAAATCTAGGTTTGAAAGTTCAAGAATTTGACTTAAAACTAGAAAAAGATTTATATCAAGTTAAAACATTGGTTGGCGGATATGAAGCAACATATAATTATAACCAAGGAAACAATGGACCTGTTAAAGCAGCTGATTACGTTGGAATGTATGCAACTGGTGGAAAAGAACAAGATGGCGTATTTACTACAAATAATTATCAATTTAAGCTATATTCATCAGACTATGAATATAGAAATAGCAAATATGAAAACTTAGATGTTAGAAATTATATGTCAGGAACTGAACTTGATGTAGAGGTAACATACAAGATTACAGTAACAAATGATAAAGAAAACATTAATGATGATAAGCAACATCTATATGCAGTTGTAAATGAAATAGCAGATTTCTATCCAGCTGAGTTTGTAAATTACAATAAAGCTAATAATACAAAGAAACAAAAATATTATGATAGGTCAACCACTATTGCAGATCAATTACTAAAAACAAGAGATGTTTATGTTACTGAAGCATGGTATGTTGACAAAGATGGAATTAAGCATGATTTGACAACAAATTACTTAAGCAATGAAAGTAATCATAAGATTACGTACAATGGAGTTGAAGCAACAGATAATAGTATGGCAAATCAAAATAAAACATTTAATGGATACAATAAGATGTACATCTCAGGATTGAATAATGTTATATTAGATTGGAATGATAAGTTTGATATCTATGTTAAATATACTGTTGATAGAAATACGGATGAGTCTCGTAACTTAAAGATAAATAAGGGTAATGCACTTTCAGCAGTAGCAGAAATCAACTCATATTCAACATATCAAGATGATGATAAGACGGATCCAGCAGGATATATAGACATTAACTCTAACCCAGGAAATGTTGGATATAACGAGACAACTAATACATTTGATACTTTAAACAATTACAAAGAATATGAAAACGACACATATAGAGCTGGCTTGATATTTGATATAGATGAAGACACAACGAATAATAAGGTATCTGAAAGAGCAATATCAGGATTTATCTGGGACGATGCAAGAAGTCAATCAGTAGGTGCTGGAGAAGAAGTCCAATATGTTGGTGATGGAACTTATAATGAAAGTATTAGCAAGGATGCAAATGCAAGAGTAAATCCATTATTTGACGAAAAAGCTGGATATAGTTCAGACTTTGCTACTAGGTTTAATCCAAATAGAGAGAATAAAGATAATCCAGTAGGCGGTATGAAGGTTAAATTAATACAGTTAGTCACAGTAGATACTGATTCGGATGGCAAAGCAGATAGAATCTATGAAGAAACAGTAAATTACTCATCTCTATCAGAAGTTGTTACAGCCAGTGGACAAGATGGTAAGTTCATGTTAAGTGGATTTATACCAGGAAAATATATTGTAAGATATGAGTATGGTGGTGAGACAACTAATAATGCTAATAGAGATGCAATGATTGTATATAATGGACAAGATTATAAATCAACAGTTTACAATGAAGATCTTGATAGCGTTGAAATCACTAATACTAATAATGTAGAGTCAACAGATGGTGATATAGTTCTAGAGAAATTGACAGGTAAATTTAGAGCATTAGGAACTCCAGAACCAGCAACTAAGTCAATACAGTCTGATGCTAGGGACGATGCTATTAGAAGATTAGAAGTAAACGGATATTCAGAGTACGTAACTAACGATAAGTCAAATGCATTACAAATATCAAAACTTCAAACAAACGGAGATATGAACGATACAAGAAAGACACTATATAAGAAGAGATTATTAGAAAATGCATCAATGTATGCTGATACACCTATGTTCCCAGTAAGACCTGAGGATGATAAGTATTTACAGTCAGTTGAGTATACATTTGATGAACATACTGGTATTACAACATCAGAAAATAGATATATGTTATCAGGTATAGACTTTGGTATTGAATATAGACCAGAAGCTGATATCGACGTTGAAAAGCACATCACAGAAGTAAAAGTAATGACTGGTCCAGAAAAAGTATTGTATGATTTGAAATTTGATATACATGATACTGATGACAAAGCAAAAGCAATTCCAAATACTAGAATAGGTAGTTCAGTATTGAACAGATCAACATCTGTTGGTGTAGCTAATGCACAAATACTAAGAAATAACATTCAAGCAAGTACAAAAGGATTTATATACTTAAATATAGACGCAGATGTAATGAAGGGAACTACTGTTATGATATCATATATCATAAACGTAAATAACATTAGTGAGGTTGACAGAATAAGTGAAACACTAAGAAGAATACTATATGAAGAAAGCGTTAGAACGGGAGCATTAGCAACAGAGTACGATTCTTTAGTAGATATGGAGCCAACAGGATATATGCCTGATGGAACTCCAGAAAGTGACCCAAGACACTATAGAGCATTAATTACAGCTAGAAATAAACTAAATAGTCAATTTAACGTAGCAATACCAAATGGTGTTTCTAATAAGGTAAGATTGGCAAGAGCAGAAGATGGGTCTGAATTAGTTAGAACAAGTGATAATTACTATGGTGTATACTTAGGAAATACATACTATACAGGTACAATTAGTGGTAGAAATACAGCAAAAGCTGATGGTACAAGAGTTAACTACAATGCTCAAGACGATAGAGTATCAATGATGAAGATTGCTGGTATACTAGATTATGTTGATAATGATATGACATTCGAACAAAATGATAATAATAGTGAAAACAATTATTGGAGAAAGACAGTATCTCAAGAACTTGCAGCAAGAGGTTATATAGATGAAGAAACCTTTGTAGCAAAAGATGGTAGTACATCAGGTATGGGTTCTTGGGGAAGTTTACTATTGAATATGATTTCATTGGTAGACAATAAAGGAAGAAAATATGATGCTGATAATAATGAGGTTACTGATGAACAAACAGGAGCAAAGACGAATAACTCAAGGTTGGCACTAGTAGTTGATGATAGTGGCAAAGGAGCTGTGGATGAAACTACAAAGAATGTTTCAATTACAAGATTCCTAGTGCCAGAAGGCGGAAATACAAATAAACCTGCATCTTCAGCATATGTATACATCAATACAATTAAAGTAATAGATACAGAAACTGATACAAAGAATCTACAATTTGACAACGTAGCAGAAGTTGTAGAATACAGAACAGAAACTGGTAGGGTAACTACAATGCTATCTCGTTCAACAAAATCAACGACAGGAAAGAATACAACATTTAATGTAACTGAAGGAAGATCTTCACATATTACTCTTGGTAATGCAAAACTAAGAATGATGGATGAGGAATATCTAGGAGATAATGATTCTAAAACAAATGAACCAGATACAGGTATTACAGAGGTTGTAACTCTAATACCACCTACAGGTAGATATAAACTAGCATATTACCTAGCAACACATAGAGACTTGTTAAGATTCTTTAAAGTATTATTTGCAATAATGTTGATAACACCAGTTTTAATAATAGTATTCAAAAAAGCTAAGAATTACAAAAAAGTTTATAAATAAACAATAAAGAAAAGAGCATTTCTAGGAAATAGAAATGCTCTTTCTTTATTTTATAGGAAAGTGCTTCGCACTTCCCTATAAAATAAAGCCTTCGGCAATTTTGCACACAAATTTGCGTAGCAAATTTGGCGCACTGCGAACAAAGACGGGGACATTTGACGAAAAATATTATTATTCAGTATTGCGTAATGTCCCCTTTTGTTCTTGTTTGAAATATTTATTTGCAATTAGAGGATCATGAATTGTACTTATCATCCATTGCTTTTTTGAAGTTTATGAAATCGTTGAAGCGCTTGAACATGACGTCAACTACCAAATTTCCATAACGGTTTTTAAAAAGCTTTATTTTGTGTATTTCCATTGTGCCAATAAAGTCAAGAAAATGAGATATTGCATAGTAGAATTCTTTCTGATCCAAAGCTTCTTCATTTTCGGCTGCTTCAATCATGACATTGGACATAAGTTTAGGATATTTGTACTTTCTAACACTTGTTGAAACATGGCATTTTCCATCAAAGATAGTAGAATAGACATACTTTGAAGAAATATTCTTAATTTTGTAAACCTCATATCCATAGCCATACATTTTGTTGAGGTCATCAAAGAGGACTTCTATGAGGAGAATATTTAGGCCAATATCTCTTCTCCACCGGAAGAATGTCCCATGGTGCTTTTCAATAAGTTTAAGAACGTCTGCACAATGTCTAAGTGTTTCGCAATTTGCTTTAGCCTTTTTGCCAGGTGTTGCTTTCTCAAGTGCGAGTTGAGAATTTACAGCGTGGATAAAGCTATCAATAGAGTGATAACTACCTTCATTAGGAAGTTCTACTTTCCGGCCACAATTGATAAAGGTATAAACTTTACATTCGAAACCTTTAATCATGATCCTTATACCTCCATATTTAATTAAAAAATAGGTTAACAGTATCGTTTGGGCCCAATTATACAATAGTTTTGATAGAAATACAATGCTTTTCTTTTGAAAAGTATTGATATATAATAGTTTCATGAGGTGATGGTTATGGATAAGTATGATTTAATAATAGTTGGAGCTGGACCAAGTGGGGTGTTTACAGCTTATGAGTTAATTGAATTAGGCATGGCCAATAAGAAAGTATTGATAATTGAACAAGGAAGAGATATAAAAAATAGGGTATGTCCAATAGAGAAAGTTGGAAAATGTGTAAAGTGCAAACCATATTGTAACATAACAAGTGGTTTTTCTGGAGCTGGAGCTTTCTCTGATGGAAAGTTAACTTTGCCAAATAAAGATAGCAAAACAATCGAAGTGGGCGGAATACTTGATAAGTATCTTGGCGTAGAGAAAACAAAAGAACTTATGTATTACGCTGATGAAGTATATCTTAAGTTTGGAGCTGATCCAAAAGTTGAAGGACTTGATAATCTTGACAAAATTGAAGAAATAGCTGAAAGAGCAAGAGAAAATGATATTATTCTTGCTAATTGTCCAATTAGGCACTTGGGAACAGAAAAAAGTCATGAATTGTATGGCAGGATACAAGATTATCTTATTGATAATGGAATAGAAATATTGTTCAATACAAATGTCAAGGACCTTATTGTAGAGAATAACACAGTTTCGGGAGTAATTGTGGAAAACATGCTTGAGAACAATTCAGAGAATGTCAAGGAGTATTATGCTGATAAAGTTGTACTTGGGATTGGAAGAAAAGGTGCAAGCTGGCTATCTGAAATGTGTGCTAAACATGATATAAAAAACAGAGTAGGCATAGTGGATGTGGGAGTTAGATATGAACTTCCGGATGAAGTAATGAAAGATGTAAATAAGTATCTATATGAAGGAAAGTTTGTGGGATATCTTCCTCCATATAAGGACAAAGTTAGAACATTTTGCCAAAATCCAAGTGGTTTTGTTACAAATGAGGTGTATGATAATAACTTAACACTAGTAAATGGACATGCATATAAGGATAAAAAGAGTACAAATACAAATCTTGCAATACTAGCGTCTCATCATTTTAATGATCCGTTCAAAGAGCCTATAAAATATGGTATGAATATAGGAGAAAATGCAAATCAACTTGGAAAAGGGAATGTTTTAGTACAAAGATTAGGAGATATCATTGCTGGAAAAAGAACGTGGGATAAAGAATTGCAAAATAATTCTGTAGTACCAACACTAAAGACTGCAGTTGCGGGAGACATTACATATGTCATTGGATATAGAACGATGGTAGATATTTTGGAGTTTATAAAAAGAATGGATAATGTTATTCCAGGATTTGCACATCCCGATAATCTTTTATATGCTGCTGAAATTAAATTTTATTCAAATGAAATCATAATTGATAATAATTTTGAAACCTCAATAAAGGGCTTATATTGTATAGGAGACGGAGGAGGAATGACAAGAGGATTAATAATGGCCTCAGCCTCAGGAGTTCAAATGGCAAGAATTTTAGGAAAGTTGGAATGATTTTTCATTCCAACTTTATTAATGGCATTGGTGCTTTGAATGAAAGGGTTGAAAATATAGGTAAATTGTTATAAAATACGAACTACAAAAAGAGATTTATAATTCTGAGGAGGTTTTTTATGAAAGTTATTTTAAAACAAGACATTAAGGGTGTTGGAAAAAAAGATCAAATAATTGAGGCTGCAGATGGATATGCGAGAAATTATTTGTTTCCTAGGAAACTTGCCGTTCCAGCTGACGTTGGAAATATGAATAACTTAAAGTCAAAAAACACATCAGCTGACTATAGAAGACAAGAAGATTTAAAGGAAGCAAAGGCTATTGCTGAAAAAATGAGAAAAATAACTGTTAAGATTACTGTAAAGGCAGGGGAGAATGGAAGATTGTTTGGAGCAGTTACCTCAAAGGAAATTGCAGAGGCTTTGAAAAAAGACTTTAATATAGATGTTGACAAGAAAAAAATATTATTAGATGAATCAATAAAGGTTGCAGGAGTTACAAAGGTGGACATTAAATTGAATGAAGGTGTTATGGCGAATGTAACTGTAATGGTTATACCAAGTTTATAACATATAGATAGTGTAAATGTTATTAATGGAGGAAATATGGAATTAGGAAAAGTTCCGCCACATGATGTGGAAGCAGAACAAGCTGTACTTGGATGTATGCTTACTGATAGAGACTCTGTAATTAGTGCAATTGAGGTGCTTAGGAAAGATTCATTTTACAGAGAAGATAACAAAATGATTTTTGAGGCAATTGTTAATTTATATTCTAAAAGCCAACCTATAGATGTTATAACAGTCAAAGCAGAGTTAAGTGATATGGGAAATCTTGAAAGAGTGGGAGGATTAGAATATATTGCAGGGCTTACTGAAAAGTTTACTACTTCTGCTAATATAGATAAATATATTAGGATAGTTGATGATAAAGCTATTCATAGAAGCCTTATTCAAACAGCAAATGATTTGGTTGCGCTTGGATATGATGAAACAGAAGAAGTCGATAAAATAATGGATATGGCAGAGAAGAAAGTTTTTGACTTGTCTTCAAAAAAGAATACTACGGGGTATTCACCAATAAAAGATGTACTTCTTGAGTCATATGGTAAGCTTGAAGAATTGTATAATGCAAAAGGAAAACTTAGTGGACTTACTACTGGTTTTATTGATTTAGATAGTAAGACATCAGGACTTCATAATTCCGATTTAGTTATAGTTGCTGCTCGTCCTGCAATGGGAAAATCAGCATTTGCTATAAATTTAGCCACTAATGTTGCATTAAAGGCAAAAAAAGGTGTTGTTATTTTTAGTCTAGAAATGTCAAAAGAGCAGATTGGAAACAGAATTTTATGCAGTGAAGCAATGGTTGATAGCAATAAGCTAAGAACAGGTATGCTGGAGGATGATGATTGGGCAAAGCTTGCAGAAAATTTAGGAAGATTGTCAGATGCTCCTATATTTATAGATGACACAGCAGGTATCTCGATAATGGAAATAAGAGCAAAAGCTAGAAAACTTCATATTGAAAAAGATATTGGGCTTATTGTTATAGATTATTTACAGCTTATACAGGGTTCTGGAAATAGAAATTCTAGCCGTGAGCAGGAAATATCGGAAATAAGTAGGTCGCTAAAAATATTAGCTAAGGAACTTAATGTGCCAGTTATTGCACTTTCACAGTTATCTAGAAGTGTAGAAAAACGTGATGATAAAAGACCAATGCTTTCAGATTTAAGAGAATCTGGTGCGATAGAGCAAGATGCCGATATTGTTATGTTTTTGTATAGAGATGACTATTATCATCCAGATACAGAAAAGAAAAATATTTCTGAGGTTATTTTGGCAAAGCATAGAGGTGGTTCAACAGGTACAGTTGACTTGGCTTGGCTTCCTAGTTATACTAAATTTGCAAATTTAACAAAAGATAATTTTGAGCTTTAGGTGGGCATCATCAAAAGCTCATTTTATGTTTATATACATCTGTATTTTTGTAGGATGTGTGAATAAAGAAGGATAGGTAAATGGATTTTAAGGAAAGAATAATTAATACAATTAAGAGTAATAATTTAATTGAGAGTGGTGATAAGGTCGTACTAGGTGTATCTGGAGGGCCTGATTCTATTTCAATGTTGAATGTTTTATACAGTATTAAGCAAGAAAAACAGTTTGGCGATTTTGAAATTGTAGTTGCACACATAAATCATGGACTTAGAGAAAATGCTAAAATTGATGAAGTATTTGTTAAAGAATACTGTGATAGAAGGATGATTGAATGTAAGGTATTACATGCTGATATAAGAAAAGAAGCTCAAGATATGAAAAGAGGATTAGAGGATACAGGAAGAATAATTCGATATAAATTCTTTGATGATGTAGCTAGGGAGACAGGAGCTAATAAAATTGCTATTGCTCATAATTCAAATGATAGAGTAGAGACTATTATTATGAATATAATGAGAGGAACAGGTCTCGAAGGCCTTAAAGGTATCGAAGTAAAAAATGGAAATATTATTAGACCACTACTATTTTGCAGTAGGGAAGAGATAGAGAAGTATTGTGAAACTGAAGAATTAAATCCGAGGTATGACGAATCTAATAATGAGAATGAGTATACTAGAAATAAGATTAGAAATATAGTAGTACCTTTTGTGAAAAAAGAATTTAATCCTAATATTGAAGAGTCAATAATACGTTTGTCTGATATTGCAACCGAAAGTATAGAATGGATTGATGAAGAGACGAATAAGGATTATGAAGAAATAGTTATTAAAAAATCGAACATGGATATAGTTTTGAATAGAAAGAAGTTTAATTCTAAAAATAAAATGCTTCAAAAAAGGATAATGCTTAGGGCTATCAAAGACCTTTTTGGAACTACTCAAGGAATTGAAAAGATTCATGTTGACGATATAATCAAGCTTTGTAACAATAATATTGGCAATAAGTATTTAACCCCAAATAAAAACACTAAAGTTGAATTGGTGGATAAGCAAATTAAGGTTAGTAGGATATAGAATCATAATGTTAAATATATATATCCCTAGTAAAAATGTTATTTTTTAAACAAAATGATAATTTTGAGATGATGGAAAACAGAGATTTTTCATCATCTTTTTTATACAAATTTAATAAAAGGCTAATCGGTATTATCCGTAGAAAACCTTAAAATTCAAATATTACAGGAATATTATATTATAGAAAATGTGTTGTTTAGAGCTTTTTACTATGTTAAGATTTGTCTAGAAAAAATAATAAAACTTGTTTGGCAAGCTTTTGCAAGACGAACAACAGAATTAGGAGGAAATAGTTTTGGGAAAAGGTTTAAAAAGCTTAGTTGGATGGGCAGTTGCAATAATTCTTGTAGTAGCAATCGCAACATCAATTACAAATCCAGCTAGCAAGGAAATCAGTTATTCAGAATTGCTTACAAAAATAACAGCAGGGGATATCACTAAAGTTGAAATCTCATCTGATGGTGTTGGAGTTAAAGCTTATTACAAAGGGTATGAAGATGGCCTAACATCAGAAAACGTTAAAGAATCAGCAATTCCAAGTTTAACATCATTTATGGATCAAATATCAGAAAATATAATAGGAGGACAGGTTGAAGTAGTTCAAAAAGCTGAACCTATGGCGTTAACACTTTTAACTTTATTCTCACCATTTATAATAATTTTGGTATTTGTTTTATTCTTCTTCTTTATGATGAATTCAAATCAAGGTTCTGGAAAATCATCAATGTCATTTGGAAAGAGCAAAGCAAGAATGATAAATGGAACAGATGCAAAATCACAAGTTACATTTAAAGATGTTGCTGGTATAGATGAAGAAAAAGAAGAATTAGCAGAAATAGTTGACTTCTTAAAGTCACCAAAGAAATATACAGAAATGGGAGCAAGAATTCCAAAAGGTGTTTTACTTGTAGGACATCCTGGAACTGGTAAGACATTACTAGCAAAAGCAGTAGCTGGTGAGGCTGGAGTACCATTCTTCTTTATAAGTGGTTCTGATTTCGTTGAAATGTTTGTAGGTGTCGGAGCATCTAGAGTAAGAGATTTATTTGATCAAGCTAAAAAGAATGCACCATGTATAGTATTTATCGATGAGATAGATGCTGTTGGACGTCAAAGAGGTGCTGGACTTGGTGGTGGACATGATGAGAGAGAACAAACACTTAACCAATTATTAGTTGAGATGGATGGATTTACAGCAAATGAAGGTGTTATCGTTTTAGCAGCAACAAATAGACCTGATATTTTAGATAAAGCTTTATTAAGAGCAGGAAGATTTGATAGACAAATAGTAGTTAGTCCTCCAGATGTAAAAGCAAGAGAACAAATATTACAGGTACATGCAAGAAAAAAGAAAATTGCCGACAATGTAGATTTCAGTACTATAGCACAAAATACAGCAGGATTTGTGGGTGCAGATCTTGAAAATATACTAAATGAATCAGCTCTTCTAGCAGCAAGAAAGAACAAAATGGAAATTGGAATGGAAGAAATAGAAGAAGCAATGGTTAAGGTAACAATGGGACCAGAAAAGAAATCTAGAGTTATTAGTGACAAGGAAAAGAAATTAGTTGCATTCCATGAAGGTGGACATGCTGTTGCAAGTTTCTTCTTACCAACACAAGATGCGGTTCATGAAATTTCAATCATTCCTAGAGGAATGGCTGGTGGATATACGATGTATAGACCATCAGAAGATAAATCATTTATGAGCAAATCAGAAATGGAAGAACAACTAATATCACTTCTTGGTGGTAGAGTAGCAGAACAACTAGTATTAGGAGACATCTCAACAGGAGCAAGTAACGACATTGAAAGAGCAACAGGTATTGCAAGAAGTATGGTTACAAAATATGGTATGAGTGAAAAATTAGGTGCAATTATGTATGGCTCAGGACAAGAAGAAGTATTCTTAGGTAGAGATATTGCACAACATAAGAATTTTAGTGAAGAAACTTCAAGCATTATAGATCAAGAAGTAAAAAGAATTATAGATGAAGCATACAGAAAGACAGAAGAGATTCTAAATAAAAACATGGACAAATTACACAAAGTTGCTGGAGTCTTAATGGAAAAAGAGAAAATCACTGGAGACGAGTTCGATTCAATAATGAAATCAGAATAACTTAACTTCCCGTGTTTCTAATTAAATACTGCCAAAAAGGAGAGTTATAGGACTCTCCTTTTTGGTATAAAATTGTCAAAAGAAACAGATTTGTGTATAATTATACAAAGATAATAATTATTGAAGGATGGGTAAAAAATGAGTAATATTATTGATTATGTGAAATGGCGTGGTGATATAGAACTTTCATATGATGGATTTAATGAAATAGACAATGTAATTCTATCAAGGCTATCATATTTTGACTTATCAAAATGTTTTGATAAATACGAAGATGAAGTATTATTAGATGAAGCTTATAGAAAGTATTCTAAACTTTCTCCACAAGAAAAGAACATTTTGTGGAAAGATGATGATGAACTTTTTCCTTTGATGGCAATTTCCAAAAGATATCAAAATCTAAAAATTACAAGATTTATCAATAATATTGATATAGAGAAGCAAGAACAGTTTTCAGCCGTTACAATTTTAATGCCGGATAATAGCATTTTCGTTTCATATAGAGGTACAGATAACACAATAGTAGGGTGGAAAGAAGATTTTAATCTTAGCTTTTTGGATGATGTTCCAGCACAACTAGAGAGTATAGAGTATTTAAAAGAAGTCGCAGGAGTATATAAAGATAAAAAGATAAGGCTGGGTGGTCACTCAAAGGGTGGAAATTTAGCTATATATGCCGCATCATTCAGTAAAGGTTTGGAAAAGAGAATTATTGAAGTATATAATAACGATGGTCCAGGACTTAGTGGAGAAGCAACAACTAGAGAAGGATATCAAAGCGCGTTAAAGAAAATCCATACATTTATACCACAATCTTCAGTAGTTGGAAGATTACTTTCTCACGAGGAAAAATACACTGTAGTCAAAAGTGTTCAAACAGGAATAATGCAACATGATGTTTTTTCATGGCAAGTGGAAAGAAATGAATTAATTCATTTAGGTGAAGTTGATAACGGAAGTGAAATAGTAGATAAGACACTAAAAAAATGGTTGAAGGAAGTGGAACCTAAGGAACGTGAACTATTTATAGATACATTATTTGGATTATTAGCTGATACAGAAGGAACAACGATAGGAGATTTGAGAAGAAATTGGGTGAATAATGCTAAAATTGTAATTAATAATTATAAAAACATTGATGAAGAGACGAAGAAAAATTTAAATAGAGCTATAAAAATTTTATGGAATTCCTTAAAGGAAAGTATAACAAAATAGTTTACATAAAAACGATGATATGCTATAATAATGGGAGTAAGGTAGTAGTCAATTTTTAGCTTTATTAAGGAGAAATAGGATGAGTGATAGAACTGACTTAAATAATGAAGAAGAAGTACGGCGGTTATTTGTTCGTGGCTTAAAGATGCGTTCTTTTGGTAGGCAGGTGGATTACATTTTAAATCAAATGATGGAAAAATACAATAATCCTCCTGAAGATGGAGAAATTAGTGTAAGTTATTATGGATATCTTTTTTTGGAAACAGTAACTTATCTGAAAGATATGGGATTTCGTATTCATACAATAGATATTCATGAAACTGGTATACCCAAAAATGTGATTTACATTGCTCCCACTGTTGTTCTGAGTGAAGAAGAAATTATAGAGTCCCTGCGTCAGAGTAGAATAGCCACTATAGAAAGAAATATGGCAGAGAATGAAGACGATGACTTTGAGGAAGACGAAGATCTGGATGAGGAAACCGAATACAAGCCTTTCTGGAAGAGATTCACGGACTGGTTAAAGTCTCTTGTAAACAAAGTTCTTATGCGTGACGAAGAAGACCTGGAAGAGTCTGATGACTTTGAAGACGATTACTGGGAAGGTGATGAAGAATTCGATGAGGAATTCGATGAGGACGACTTTGAAGACTTTGAAGAAGACGATCCTGAAGAATGCGACCCCTTCGATGAAGATTACCTGTAATATATCAAATTAGTGTTCTATATTAGCAAAGAGCTTGCACATAACAGTGCAAGCTCTTTGTATTCTATAGGAAAGTGCTACGCATTACTCATAAAATAAAAAAGCACTCTAGGAATAGAGTGCTTTTGGTGAGCCATAGAGGGATCGAACCTCCGACCGTCAGATTAAGAGTCTGCTGCTCTACCAGCTGAGCTAATGGCCCATAAAACATTAAAATAACAACAACGATTAAGTTAAACATGTAAAAGTCGCAGTACCTGCAGCTACACTACGTTTCGCATACTGAATCTACCAGCTAAGCTAATGACTTAAATACAAAAATACTATTTTGCATCGACAACTGATATTATAAAACAAATGTACCAGGTTTGTCAACAATTTACTGATAAATAATAATATGCAAGAAATGCAATTATAAAAAAATAACATTTGCATTATCTCCGTAAGTAAAAAATATGATAAATCATAAAAAACAAAATAAAATATTTTTTTGAAAAATGTTTAAATGCTTTTGTTTGTAGTTTAGAATGATTTTTTTCTTACGGATACAAAAAATTTAATATTATTTTAAGTTGAAATTTTTATAATTCTTTTGTACAATATAAAAAAACACAAAGGGGTGATAACAATAACTCACATAATAAAAAATATTGTAATTTATTTAAGAGCATCAATAAAAGTTATATTAATGCTTTTGATAGGACTTGCAATAATTGGATTTGTGGTTTTTGTTGTATATAAACCTATGTATAGTGTTTCTTTAAATGGTGAGTTTATAGGGTATACCGAAGATAGGAGTAAGCTACAAAAGAAATTGAATAATTACATCCAAAGTGGAGATGATAATTTAGTTGCTTTTGTTGAGATAGATAACTTGCCTGAGTATAATTTGTGCTTATTAAAAAAGGGATTAACAGCAAATGATGATGAGATTTTTAATAAGGTTATTAGCTCAGGAGTTCCATACTATAAATATTATGCTGTACTGGAAAACAATGAAGAAAAGTACTATGTTCAATCATATGACGAGGCTGAAGGCATAGTGCAAGACTTGAAAGCAAAAAACAGTAGAAATAAAGATAACATTACTTATACGGTTAAATATGACACAGCTACAAAGGAATTTACAGATAGAGAGACTGCAGTTGCGGGCTTATATAAAGAGACACCAGTGGTTAAAGTTACAAAGAGAATTAGTACTTCTATGACACCAGATTATGCAAGTACACCACTTGGAATTGCATTGATTAGGCCAGTATCAGGAATAATCACTTCAAGGTTCGGCCCAAGAAGAAGCGGTACTCACACGGGATTAGATATTGCAACTTCAATCGGTACACCAATTCATGCAGCAGCTTCAGGGGTAGTGGACTATGCTGACTGGAGAGGATCATATGGCAAGATGGTTTCTATTAGGCATAATGGAAGTGTACAAACATATTATTGTCACTGCAGTGCATTATATGTTTCTGTAGGACAGAGTGTTCAACAAGGTGAAGTCATTGCTGCTGTTGGCAGTACAGGAAACTCTACTGGACCACACTTGCATCTTGAAATTCGTGTAAATGGAGCACCACGAAACCCACAAAATTATCTTTATTAGGTCCGAAGCTTTTCGACAGAAAATTGTCAAAAGTACTAGAATTAATGAGATACAAAAATAATTAAATATGATATTGTTAAATTGGGGGCATTTCTTTGAGGAAATGCCCCTTTTTTGTTCTACTATATTATGTGAGAAAAAATAATAAAGAAGGCTTACCTATTTTCCGTCAAAAATGGTCGGCTCTAGGAGGAATATGTTTAAAGAAATTAAAGTTATAGAATATGAGGAATTGCCAGAAAAACTAAAGATGGTAAGTCCCACAATAAAAAAGTTGTTTTACGTTGGAAATATAGAATTGATAGAAGATGATTCAATAGCTATTGTTGGAACAAGACATCCAACTGAATATGGAAAGAGGTGGAGTAAGTATTTCGCCAAAGAAATATCAAAATATGATATAGGAGTTGTAAGTGGTTTGGCTATTCGGAATAGATAAGTATGCTCAGGAAGAATGTGTTTTACATGGAAAAAAGACTATTGGAGTGCTCGGAACAGGTTTTGATAATTTATATCCAAAAGAAAATGTTGAGTTGATGCATGAAATAATCAAAAATGATGGGCTTATAATTACAGAATATGAAAATGAAGTTAAGTATAATAAGTCAAATTTTCCAATGCGAAATAGGATTATAAGCGGTTTAGCAAATGGCGTAATTGTCGTAGAAGCTGCGTATGCGAGTGGATCTACAATTACAGCTAACTATGCGTTTAAGCAAAAGAAAAAGATTTTTTCAATACCAGGAAGAATAGGAGATATTCATTCTGTTGGGACAAATAGGCTTATAAAGAGAGGAGCAAAGTTGATTGAAAACATTGACGATATAAAACAAGAATTGCCAGAATTATTTAAGAAAAGAGTTCCAAGTAATTATAGTTCTATAAAAATGGAGTATAGGAAGATTTATAAGTATTTGGAGGAAGGTGAATATACTTTAGATGAACTAGTGTCATATAAGAAATTAAATTATGAAAATACCATGGAAACATTAATGAATATGGAAATTGATGGAATTATAGAAAACATAAATGGTACTTATAGAATAACTATTATGTAGTTAAGTAAAAAGGAAGATAATGATTGTAATGATTTATAAAGATAAAAACATGCATAATAAGAATATAGGCAAAATTGGTGAGGATATTGCATGCCAGTTTTTGATAAGAAGAGGTTATACTATATTGGAAAGAAATTATATGGAAAGAATTGGTGAAATAGATATAATTGCAAAGAAAAACAAGGAGATTATATTTGTGGAGGTAAAGTCTCGAAAATCAATAAAAAATGGAGGCGGGATTGATAGTATAACAAGTCAAAAAATAAGACACATTGAAAATGTGTCTAAGATATATATATTAAAAAACAAATTATTTGGTTATGCAATAAGATTTGATGCAATAGATATAGACTTTAGCAATACACCATATATCATCAATCATATAAAGTCTATAATATAATTATTATTTGATAATATTTATATTAGAGAGAATGTCTGTAAGAATATTTGTAGCTTCTTCAGGAGTTTCTTCAAGTATTGAATATGGCATTTCTGTATCAATTATATAATAGTAGTCATCCATTTCAATCCATGTTACTTGTAAATAATATGGTGTTTTTGATTGCTTTTCTAGGTATTGTAAACTATATGTGTATGCATTAGGGCTGATATTGGTTTGAAATTCTTGAGGTAAAGATGCATTTGTATAGTTCGAAAATTGATTTACATATTCTTGACAATCTGCTTGGACAACTTGGGCAAAATCTCTATCTTCAAGCTTTTCTTTTCTGGAAATGAAGACATCGATATTGTTTTCAGATCGTAGCTCTATAAGATAATCATTTATTGAATTATATTGTTTGAACTTATATTTCTTGTTTAATTCTTTATCTAGAATAATACTTACTGATTTATCTTTGTCATAATATATTTTTGAAGGAGTAGTCTTACCAGTTTGGCTCATATTAACCACTTGAAGTATGCTATGAATGGTAAAAATTATGATTATGATACTAATAATTGCAATTACAGTAAAAAATAAAATTTTCTTTATATTTAGTTCACGTCTAAATTTGAAAATTTCTGGAATCATGATTCGCCTTTCCCCTCAAAAAATAGTAATATTGAAATTTATAATTTCGTACAAAATAACTATAATGTATTTTCAAAAAAAAATCAATAGCATTTATCTTCATAAAATTTGATTTCCGTAAGAAAAATCTTATTTTTACTTGACTTTTGTTACTTGAATGTTATATAATATTTTAGTAATTTTGGGAGATTAGGCAATAAAGGAATACATACTATTACATTTTCTTGAAAATTATAGCTTTTTGATTTTTATCGGAGGAATTGAGTAAAAGAGGAACTACTTTTAAAATTCGTTTTTTGGCAGGGATGGATTTTAAGAGCAACAACCTTTTATTGCAAGAAGGACCTTTAAAAAGAAGATTGCTAGTACCTGCTAAATATATTAAAAGGGGTATTTATTTTGAAGAAAGTAAACATTAAAGATGTAGTACACGAGAAGTGTGTACGTAAGACTTTTTCTAAAATTGGTGATTTCGTTGATATACCAAATTTATTAAAAGTCCAAAAGGACTCTTACGAATGGTTTGTAAAAGAAGGCCTTGGAGAAGTACTTAAAGATATTTCACCTATCGAAGACTATTCTGGAAACCTAGTGTTAGAGTTTTTTGATTATTATATGGAAGAAAAAACGAAGTACACTTTGGAAGAAGCTAAAGAAAGAGATGCTACTTATTCAACAAGACTTCACGTAAAAGTTAGACTTATCAATCGTGAGACTGGTGAAATTAAAGAGCAGGAAATCTATCTTGGAGACTTCCCACTTATGACAGAGAGTGGAACATTCGTTATCAACGGAGCAGAAAGAGTTGTAGTTAGCCAGTTGGTTCGTTCACCTGGATGTTACTACGATTCTACATACGACAAGACAGGAAAGAAACTTTATACAGCAACTGTAATGCCTATTAGAGGTGCTTGGATAGAGTATGAAACAGATAGTAACGATGTTTTCTGGGTTAGAGTTGATAGAACTAGAAAATTACCAGTTACATGTCTATTAAGAGCAATTGGGTTAGATACAGATGAAAAGATGATTGATTTTTTCGGTGAAGAAGAAAAATTACTTGCAACTATTGCTAAAGATCCTATTAAGACTGCAGATGATGCACTTGTAGAAATATACAAAAAATTAAGACCAGGAGAACTTCCTACAGTTGAAGCAGCTAGAAATTTATTTGATGGTTTATTATTTGATAGTAGACGTTATGATTTAGCAAAAGTTGGTAGATACAAATATAATAAAAAATTAAGTTTAGCAAATAGAATTACAAATCATATTGCATATGAGACAGTTGTTCATCCAGAAACAGGAGAAGTTCTTGTAGAAAAAGATGCTGTTATCTCAAGAGAAATAGCAAAGGCAATTCAAAATTCTGGAATTAACGTTGTTAATATCAATATTGAAGGAAAGAAAGCAAAAGTTATAGGTAACGGTACAGTTGATATTAGAACATTTGTTGATCCAAAAATCGCAGAAGAACTAAAAATCAAAGTAGATGTTAACTATGAAGTACTAAAAGACATATTATCAAGAGCTGAAGGAAAAGATCTTAAGAAAATGCTTGATGATGAAATGGATGAACTTGTTCCAAAACATGTTACAACGGAAGACATTCTTGCATCAATCAACTATTTATTCAATTTAGAATACAATGTATTTGTTACAGAACCTTCAAAACCACATTTAGGAAATATTGATGATATAGATCATTTAGGAAATAGACGTATAAGATGTGTTGGTGAACTATTACAAAACCAATTTAGAATTGGTCTTACTAGATTAGAAAGAGTAGTTCGTGAGAGAATGACACTTCAAGATATTGATGTTGTTACTCCACAAACACTTATAAATACAAAACCAATCACATCATCAATTAGAGAATTCTTTGGAAGTTCTCAATTATCACAGTTTATGGATCAAACAAACCCACTATCAGAGCTTACTCATAAGAGAAGAATTTCTGCATTAGGACCTGGTGGTTTGTCTAGAGAAAGAGCTGGATTCGAGGTACGTGATATTCACTATACTCATTATGGAAGACTTTGCCCAATAGAGTCTCCAGAAGGGCCAAACATTGGACTTATCTCAGCACTTTCAACATTTGCTATTATAAATGAATATGGTTTTATTGAAACACCATATAGAAAAATAGAAAAAGGTACATGTAAAGTTACTGATGAAGTAGAATACATGACTGCTGATGAAGAAGATAAATACATTATCTGTCAAGCATCAGAAAAACTTGATGAAAATGGATGTTTGGTTAACAAGAGAGTAAGAGTAAGAGATAGAGCAGAGATTAGAGAAATAGAAAAAGAGTCAGTAGACTACATAGATGTTTCTCCTAAACAATTAGTTTCAGTTGGTGCTGCAATGATTCCATTCTTAGAGCATGATGACGCTAACCGTGCACTTATGGGATCAAACATGCAACGTCAAGCAGTTCCTCTTATGATTACAGATTCTCCAATGGTTGGAACAGGTATCGAGTATAAAGCAGCTAAAGATTCAGGAGTAATGGTTTTAGCTGAAGAAAATGGTATAGTTGATACTGTTGAAGGAGATAAAATTGTTGTAGTTAATGAACAAGGTAAGAAACGTACATACACTCTTAGAAAATTTAAGAGAACTAACGGAAGCACATGTATAAATCAAAGACCTATCGTTAAAGAGGGTGAAGTAGTTAGACGTGGTGATGTTATTGCTGATGGACCTGCAACAGATAAAGGTGAAATGGCACTTGGTAAAAACCTTTTAATTGCTTTCACTACATGGGAAGGTTACAACTACGAGGATGCTATTCTACTTAATGAAAGATTAGTTAAAGAAGATGTTCTTACATCATTACATATAGAAGATTATGACTGCGAATGCCGTGATACAAAACTTGGACCAGAAGAGATTACAAGAGATATACCAAATGTTAGTGAAGACTCTTTAAGAGATCTTGATGAAAACGGTATTATTAGAATCGGTGCTGAAGTTAGACCAGGAGATATCCTTGTTGGTAAAGTTACACCAAAAGGTGAAACAGAACTTACAGCTGAAGAAAGACTTTTAAGAGCAATCTTTGGTGAAAAAGCAAGAGAAGTAAGAGATACATCACTTAGAGTTCCACATGGTGAAGCAGGAACAATAGTTGACGTTAAAGTATTTACAAGAGAGAATTCAGATGAATTAGCTCCAGGTGTAAATCAAGTTATTAGAATATATATAGCTCAAAAGAGAAAAATATCTGTTGGTGATAAAATGGCTGGACGTCATGGAAACAAAGGTGTTATTTCAAGAATATTACCTGAAGAGGATATGCCATTCTTGCCAGATGGTACACCAGTTGATGTTGTACTTAATCCACTAGGTGTTCCTTCTCGTATGAACTTAGGACAGGTGCTTGAAGTTCACTTGGGTGCTGCTGCTAGAATGTTAGGATGGAAAGTAGCTACGCCAGTATTTGATGGTGCATCAGAAAAAGATATTGAAGATATGCTTGATTTAGCTGGACTAGAAGCAAATGGAAAGAGCATACTATATGATGGACGTACAGGAGAACCATTTGATCATCCAATTACAGTTGGTGTTATGTACATGCTTAAACTTCACCACTTAGTTGATGATAAAATCCATGCTCGTTCTACTGGACCATACTCACTTGTTACACAACAACCACTTGGTGGTAAAGCTCAATTCGGTGGACAGAGATTTGGTGAAATGGAAGTTTGGGCACTTGAAGCATATGGTGCTGCATATACTTTACAAGAAATACTTACAATGAAATCTGATGATGTTGTTGGTAGAGTAAAAACATATGAAGCTATAGTTAAAGGTGAAAATATTCCAGCTCCAGGTATTCCTGAATCATTCAAAGTATTAGTAAAAGAACTTCAATCTTTAGGATTAGATGTTAAGTTATATTCTGAGACAGATGAGGAAATAGAAATTAAAGAACATGTTGAAGAAGGATACGAAATCGAAGACAAAGGCGAAGACTTTGAGGTTGGAGAAATTGTTGACGATACTGATCATAGCGATGACTCAGAAGATAATGAAGAATATTTTGGAAATATAGAGGACTTAGATATTGATATGCCAGAACCTAATGAAGACAACATATTAGATGCTATAGAAGGTTTAGACGATATCGATGATGATAACAATAAATAGAATATTAATTAATTAAATATTGGATAGAATTCTTTAAATAAAAAGCATTAGATATTGCGCAGCGGTGTACTTTTATTTATAGAATTCTCATCCACCCAAAGTAAAAAGAAAATTTAAGGGGGCAACTTTAATTGGAAGAATTAGAAGTTTTTAATAAGTTAAGAATAGGCTTGGCTTCAGATGAGAAGATAAGAGAATGGTCTCATGGTGAAGTTAAAAAACCAGAAACTATTAACTATAGAACTTTAAAACCAGAAAAAGATGGTTTGTTTTGTGAAAAGATTTTTGGTCCTACAAAAGATTGGGAATGCCACTGTGGTAAGTATAAGAGAGTAAGATATAAAGGTATTGTCTGTGACAGATGCGGTGTTGAAGTTACTACTGCAAAAGTTAGAAGAGAGAGAATGGGACATATCGAGCTTGCAGCTCCTATAGCACATATTTGGTATTTCAAAGGAATTCCTAGTAGAATAGGATTATTGCTAGACATTAGCCCTAGAAGCCTAGAGAGGGTTATATATTTTGCATCTTATATAGTTACAGATAAAGGAACATCAGGTCTTTTGAAAAATCAAGTTCTTACAGAGAAAGAATTTTCAGAAGCTGAAGAAAAATATGGAATAGGCTCATTTAAAGCAGAGATGGGTGCAGAAGCTATAAGAAAGCTATTAGCTGAGATCGATATCGAAAAGATGTCGAAAGATTTGAAAAAAGAAATTGCAAAATCAAGCGAACAGAAAAAAGCAAAATTGATAAAAAGATTAGATACTGTAGAATCATTTAGAGTATCTGGAAATAAACCAGAATGGATGGTTATGAGTGTTATACCAGTAATTCCACCAGAACTTAGACCAATGGTTCAATTGGATGGTGGTAGATTCGCAACATCTGACTTAAATGATTTATACAGAAGAGTTATCAATAGAAATAACAGACTTAAGAGATTATTAGAACTTGGAGCTCCAGAAATCATTGTAAGAAATGAAAAAAGAATGCTTCAAGAATCTGTAGACGCTCTTATAGATAATGGAAGAAGAGGTAGACCTGTTACAGGTGCTGGAAATAGACCATTAAAATCACTTTCTGATATGTTAAAAGGAAAGCAAGGTCGTTTCCGTCAAAACCTACTAGGTAAGAGAGTTGACTACTCTGGACGTTCAGTTATCGTTGTTGGTCCAGAACTTAAGATTTATCAATGTGGTCTTCCAAAAGAAATGGCAGTTGAATTATTCAAACCATTTGTTATGAAAGAATTAGTTGAAAGAGGAATAGCACATAATATCAAAAATGCTAAGAGAATGGTAGAAAGATTAAGACCAGAAGTTTGGGATATCTTAGAAGAAGTTATTCAAGATCACCCAGTAATGCTTAACCGTGCACCAACTCTTCATAGATTAGGTATTCAAGCATTCCAGCCAATACTAGTTGAAGGTAGAGCAATTAAACTTCATCCACTTGTTTGTACAGCATTTAACGCAGACTTCGATGGTGACCAGATGGCTGTTCACGTTCCACTTACACCAGAAGCTATTGCTGAAGCAAGATATTTAATGCTTTCTACAAACAACCTATTAAAACCACAAGATGGTAAACCAGTTACAGTTCCTACACAGGATATGATTCTTGGTGCATACTATCTAACAGTTGAAATAGAAGGAGAAAAAGGTGAAGGATTATACTTCCAAGATGAAGATGAAGCTCTTATGGCATACCAAAATGGTGATGTTGGACTTCACTGCAAAATAAAAGTTAGAAGATTTAGAGAAGATGAAGACGGTACTATAAGACATAAAACAATAGAGACAACTATTGGTAGAATTATCTATAATCAAGGAATTCCACAAGATTTAGGATTTGTAGATAGAACAGACCCTGAGAAAGAATTTGACTTGGAAATTGATTTCCCAGTTATGAAGAAAAACTTAGGAAAGATAGTTGCAAATTGTATAAATGTTCATGGTTTATCTAAGACTGCAGAAGTACTAGATTATATCAAAGCTACTGGATACAAATATTCTACAAAAGGTGCTATTACAGTATCTGTTGACGATGTTAAGGTACCAGAAGCAAAGAAAGATATATTAGCAAAAGCTGATGAAGATGTATCACAAGTATTCAGACACTATAGACGTGGTATGATTACTGACGATGAAAGATATAATGAAATCATTAAGATATGGGAAAAGGCTACTGATGATGTTACAGAAGCAATGAAGAATAACTTTGATGAATTAAACCCAATATATATGATGGCACAATCTGGAGCTCGTGGTAACATGAACCAGTTAAGGCAAATCGCAGGTATGCGTGGACTTATGGCTAATACATCAGGTAAAGCTGTTGAAATCCCCGTTAAATCATGCTTCCGTGAAGGCCTTGATTCATTAGAGTATTTCATTTCAGCCCATGGTGCTAGAAAAGGTCTTACAGATACAGCTTTAAGAACAGCTGACTCTGGATACCTAACAAGAAGATTAGTTGACGTATCACAAGATATCATTATTAGAGAGCCTGATTGTGGTACAACAAGAGGAATTGTAGTTGAGGATATTAAAGATGGAAACCAAATCATCGAACCACTTGAGGAAAGATTGGTTGGTAGATTCCCATTAGAAGATATTAAAGATCCATCTACAAAGAAAATTATTGTAGACAAAGATACAATGATTACAGATAAAATAGCAAAAGACATTGTAAAAGCAGGATTTACCCAAGTTAAAGTTCGTTCTATTCTAGAATGTAGATCAAGACATGGTGCATGCTCTAAATGTTATGGTATGGGACTAGCTAGAAGAGAAAGAGTAAATGAAGGAGAATCTGTTGGTATTATAGCAGCTCAATCAATTGGTGAGCCAGGTACACAGCTTACAATGCGTACATTCCACACTGGTGGTGTTGCTGGTGGTGATATCACACAAGGTCTTCCTAGAGTTGAAGAATTATTTGAAGCTAGAAATCCAAAGGGTGTTGCTGTTATTTCTGAAATCGATGGAAAAGTTAAGATTAGCGATGATAAGAAGAGAAAAGAAGTTATTGTTACTAATAAAGAAGCAAGTAAGACATACACAATTAGCTTTGGTTCAAAGATAATTGTAAAGAATGGTGATGAAATTAAAGCTGGTGAACCAATCACAGCTGGTTCTATCAATCCTAACGATTTACTTGCTGTAAAGGGTGTTGAGGGCGTTTATACATACATTATTTCTGAAGTACAAAAAGTATATAGAAATCAAGGTGTTGATATCAACGATAAACACATCGAAGTTATTACAAGACAAATGCTTAAGAAAGTTAGAATTGATGATCCAGGTGATTCAGAATTCTATACAGCTTCTTTAGTAGATCTTCTTGAAGTAGAAGCAAAAAATGAAGAATTGAAAGCAGCTAAGAAAAAGCCTGCTACATATAAGAGAGTACTTCTTGGTATTACTAAAGCTTCTCTTGCAACAGACAGTTTCTTATCAGCAGCTTCATTCCAGGAAACTACAAAAGTTCTTACAGAAGCAGCTATTAAAGGTAAAGTAGATAACCTAATGGGATTAAAAGAAAATGTTATCATTGGTAAGTTAATTCCAACAGGTACAGGACTAAAACGTTATCAAGAAATCAAGATTAACACTGATTTAGAAAATTTAGTTAAAGATAATGTTGAGATTCCTACAGCTGAATAATATATAAAAAGGATACCCACAGTATAGTGGGTATTTTTTTACTTCATAAAACTATTCAAAAATGCCAAAAAGTGTTATAATGTTTGAAAAATAAAGATTGGAAGGGAAAATGAATATGAGAAATGATATTGTAATGCCAGATTATGAACATTGCATTTTAAATACAGTAACATCAATTTTAAAGTATTATAAAGTTGATACACCGTTTAAGTCTTTAAAAGTTCTTGATGAAAAATTTAGTAAAAAAGAGTATAAAAATGTCATTCTAATAATTTTAGATGGGATGGGAGAACATATTTTAAAAAATCTTAATCCAAATAATTATTTTACTCAAAATGAGGCTGATTGTGTAACATCAGTGTTCCCATCTACAACTACAGCAGCATTGACGTCCTATTATTCAGGCAAACCACCAATAGAAACAGGATGGATTGCGTGGTCACAGTATTTTAAAGAATACGGCAGATCACTAGATATGCTTACACACAGAGAGTCATATTATAGAGACGAAATAAAAAACCCTCTTAAATATGTATTTGAAGATGTGGTAAATTACAAGACAATATTTGAGCAAATTGAAGAAGCGTCACCAGAAGTAAAAGCTTTTGAGGTCGAGCCAAGTTATACTGATAGAAGATCAAGAAGAAGTATGAGGGCGGAAAATATAGATGAAATTGTAACTTGTATAGAAGATTTGTGTGAAATACCAACTAAGAAGTTTATTTTTGCATATTCTGATAAACCAGATGGTTTATTACATAAATATGGAGCAAATTCAGATGAGGCAAAAGAGTTTATTCAAGATGCAGAAAGAAAAATTAGAGATATGGTTGAAAAACTTCCAGAAGACACATTGGTAATTATTTCAGCTGACCATGGCCATAAAAACATTGAAAAAGTATATACATTTTTGGATTATCCTGAAATACTTGAATGCTTAATAATGCCACCATCACTTGAATCTAGGACCATTACGTTTTGGGTTAAGGACTATATGAAATCAGAATTTACCCAAAGATTTAACAAGATTTTTAGAGATGAATATTGGCTTATGACAAGAGAAGAATTTTTGGAAAAGAATTTTTTGGGACCCGGAAAAAAGCATCCTAAAATTGATGAATTTATTGGTAACTATATAGCACTTTCTACCTCAAGTAGCATAGTGAGACTAGAAACATTTCTAGTTCACGGAAAAGAAGTAAAAAAATCAACACATTGTGGATTAACAAAAGATGAAATGGAAGTGCCAGTTATAATTGTTGAGAGATAATATAGAAAGGAGAATAAGACATACTTTTGAATGATAAGTATGTCTTAAATGACAGTTATGCCAGGATATGTAGTACATTTAGCTGTTGCCGAGGAGTATTTAAAAAAGCATCCTAACAGCGAAAAATATGAAGAATTTATTAACGGAGTTATATTCCCTGATAGTGTCAAAGACAAGTCACTTACTCATTATGGAAGTGGAAGCTCAGAAGTGAATTTAGTGGATTTTTTAAAGGATAAAAAGTTGGATAATAGCTTTAATAGAGGTTATTTTTTACATTTGTATACTGATTATTTATTCTACAACAAATACATAGATACATTTTCAGACGATATTTATAATGATTACGATTTAACTAATGGATTATTAATAAAAAAATACAATCTAACATTACCTGAAAGTGTTAAAAAATACGTTTTTTTTAAAACAGAAGGCGAATGTAGAATACTGACAATGGAACTAGCGAGTACGGTTATTGACGAACTTAGTGAAGATAGTATAGATGATATTGAGAGGGATATAAAACAAAATCCTCAAAAATGGATGGAACATAGAAAAATGAAAAAAATTTAAAGTTGACATAAGGATAAAAAGGTGATAGAATGTGGGCGAAAACGATAGCGATATAGAATTAAAGGGGAAAGACGTCACAAGAAATAATACATAACGGAGGATACAAGATGAAAGCTATTATTGATGATTGTGAAGTTTTGTCCGTGAGTTTAATGAAAACGATTGACTCCCTTAGGGATGATATCATTATCATAATGCGGACGGACGAAGAAATCCTGTCTCAAAGTGGATTTCAGGCCATGAAGCTTGCAGATGATCGCATAAGAATGGCTCTTGCAATCGAGCATGTAGTAGGGGTCTATTGCGGAGAAAAGTTTTACCCAAAGGAATATACCAAATCAAAAGAGAAAAAACCTTATGGTGTTGGATATGTTCCTGGAACCTATGATCTGCTTCATTGTGGGCACCTTGAGAATATCAGGGCAGCAGCAGAACTTTGTGATGTTGTTGTTGTAGGCGTTAATGCGGATTCGTTGGTATGGCGCAACAAGAATGTAAAACCCAGGCAGAACCAGAAAACTAGAATGTATGTCATGAAACATCTGGAAGGGGTTGATCATGTGATCCTTGTTGAAACTAACAATAAGTCAGATGCAAATGTTAAGATTGCGGCAGCTACAAAGAGAAGTATGGATGTAATAATTCTCGGTGAGGATTTAAAGGGCAAGGCAATTAATGACGAGGAGCTTCCGGAAGGATGTGAACTTGTGTACACTTCCAGGACTGCCCAGCAGATGCAGCAGCGTTCATCTACAGTCGAGAGAGCTTACATTGCTCAGCTGGAAGAAAGAAACCGGAAACTTGAAGAAGAAAACTCTGCCTTACAGAGAAGGTTAGCACAATTTTCTATGCAGGTTGACGACGAGTAACTTTATGAGGGCAGTGAACATGAAAGAAATTTTGATCATGTTTGCTGCCCTACATTTTTAATTTTATAGGAAAGTGCTTCGCACTTCCCTATAAAATAAAGCCTTCGGCAATTTTGCACACAAATTTGCTACGCAAATTTGGCG
>OCVV012848984.1_pt1 | contig 39880 bp, 28 predicted proteins | sample 1539721 | NCBI WGS metagenome assembly OCVV01 (sample SAMN02144230, study PRJEB22623) | gut metagenome | biome: sheep rumen | host: Ovis aries | place: New Zealand | reverse complement strand
GTCTTCGGGGGCATGGCGAACATCAAAAGGAATACCGTTATGTTCGATGGCAAAAGTCAAGAAAATACGGATAGCCGTAGAGGTATCCATGCCAAGAGACTGAAACAAATCATCCGACTTCTTTTTCAGGTCATCATCGACCCTCATTTGCAGCGTAGCCATAGTCAAGCTCCTTTTTCCGTAAATATACACAATTTGCATTTACAAGTCAATAAATTTTAACGAAAATGTATTAACAAATCATTACTCTTTCTATCAAGACGATCTTTTTTCACCCGAAAAACACTTTTTTTGACATTTTGCGCATTTTGAAGCTATATTTAAAGAGTAAAAGAGTTTTTGCTCTTGTTCTCCATACGAAATCTCGACCATTTCACAAAGCGAGAACGAGGCAGACGCTCACGCAGGTACGCCGCTTTGCGGTGTGCTTCAGTTTGTTATGTCAGCTTTTTAGCTGATTCTTGGTCGCGTAGATCAAGGGCAACAGCCCTTATGGGGCGTGGGTCGTTTGCGTTTATCGCTTTGAGGCAGTCGAGAGCCCCGTATGGATAAATGCAACGATCTACGCCTTTTTTGTTTCCTTACAAAAACTGGCAAAGCTCTTTGTTGAACAAAAGCGAACTCACACACTGATTTCGACCAAATAAAACAACAAAGGAGTCAAAAACATGTTTTGCCCTAATTGCGGAAAGGATCTTCCAGAGAACGCGAAATTCTGCGACGAATGCGGAAAACGCTTAGCCAACGAAGAACCCCCAAAGACTATTATACAAAATAAAAACCCTTTTGACGAATTCCCAACATCCAATCTCCATTTCGAAGATCAAGATGGAGAAGAATCCGAAAAAAATTCCGGAATCGTAGGGATATTATGGTTGCTCGGAGGATTGCTTGGTTTCCATGATTTCTATTGTGGAAATTTATCAAAAGGCATAACTAAGGCCATTTTTGGTGCAGCAGGAATAATTCTTTCTGTAATACATCCTGTTATGGCTATTGCGGGTAGTCTCGCAATTATCATTGATGAAATACTTGTCATTATTGACGCTTATAAAATTGGAAAGGGACAATATATGGATAAAAATGATTGCTATGTCAAAGAACCGTGGGTATGGGGTTTACAACTAGCAGTCCTTATTATCGTCCCAATAGTCATTTTGTTAGTAATCATCATCCCAGCATTATTTAAATAGGAGATTTATCATGATTTGTCCCAAATGTATGGCCACAAACGATGCTGATGCAGACAAATGCCGCCGATGTGGATGCCCACTTGGAGCAGGAAACAAATGCCCCCATTGCGGTTCAAAAATTTCCACCCCAGTGAAATTTTGCACTAACTGCGGAAAAAAATTGCCCGAAAAATGTTCATATTGTTCAGGAATATTAACGGAAAACGCAAAGTTCTGCATTCATTGTGGAAAAAAAGTAAAATAGGAGCGAACAAACGATAACAAAGACATATTCGCCTATTGAACGTAACCGTTAAAAAAAAACACAGCCCCCTTTGATAGGAATTATATCATGGCCAGAATTAGCAAACTTATCATTCCTACTATTTTGCTATTGTCTATTTCTTCGTGCTCATTAAAAGGACTTTACGAAGAAGAAGCTTGCAATGCAGTTACTCGCATTTTGCAAAAAGAAGGTAATGGCATATATTATGGATTGGGACGAGAATCTGCCAAATGTGAAGAATTACATTTGGGGGAGCCCATGGTTGAAGAAAATTATTATCCCAACGCTATGGCTTGTTTAGATAATAATCTTCGCCTACGTGTAGTAGTAGAACTTACAGATTCGTCAGTAAAGGTTTCTATTCCCCCGAGAACATATGCTTCAGAAGCTCAATTAGCGAAAACGCCTAATCCATGCCCTCACGCAAAATATTAATTTCATCACCGGTCAATTTAGGATCACCCTAATAATCAAAATTTTTTAAAACCTTTGCGTTAGGGATAGCGAGCCTGCGAAGCGTGGCCCCTTGGGGACAAGCTCGCATAGCGAGGCTTGGTTCTAGGAGGCGAGCGGCAACCGTAAGCGCAGGCGATCGCCCCTAGAATATAGCCCGACCCGCACGAATAGTGCGGGAAACGTCCAAGGAGATTCCCGTGATTCTATCGCAGTTTCTATCGCTGCGCTCCAGAATGACAGCGGGTATGCCAAGAAAGGGCCTTACAGCCCTTGCGTCTTTTCAAATTCGGCCAGCAACTTGCGGCCCTGTTCCCATTCGCCCAGGTTGGAGTCGGCGTTGATGTGCCCGAGGCATCCCACATCCACGAACATAGAGCCCCAGGCATCTGCAAACTGGCGGGCCCGTTCTATGGACACGTAGATGTCGTTTTCGCTGGCCACAACGCAACTGGGCACGGGCAATTTTTGCAGGGGTACAGGCGCAAAATCTTTTGCGAGGTCAAGCTTATCCACATCGGCAGGCGCCACAAGAAAAACCGCCTTGACATTGCCGGGGACTCCGCCTTTTGCCGCCTTCTCCAAAAGCCAGTGGACCGTTGTAACCACCCCCAGGCTGTGAGACACGAGAATGGTATCCGTTTTCAGGCCAGACACGGTTTCGTCAAGGGCCGACACCCAATCCGCCTTTAAGGGATGGTCCCAACTGTGCTGATAGACACGGCTTGCGTCGGGCAGGCTCTTTGTCCAGTAGGTTTGCCAGTGGGTAGGTCCGGAGTTGCTGTATCCGGGGACAATCAGGTAATGCATTGCAGACAAATTTAGCAATCAATCCCAGTTGATGCTGGGAGGCGGGTCCTTAAGGTCCTTATTTTGCTTGGCGGCCTCGAATTTCTTTTCCAGAAGTTCTGCACGGCTTTTCTGGGCTTCCTTGGCGGCGGCGAACTTGGCGTCCAATTCGGAACTGCGGGACTTCTGTTCTTTCAAGAAATCGTCGAAGGACTTGAGTTCCTTCTTGAATTCCTTGTGGGAAAGGACCTCGCCGGTATCGGCGTCCACCACGATTTCGCCCTTGCACATGGGGCATTCGACAGTCAGCGTTCTCACGGCCATAGAGCCTCCTAGTCCCTGCGCCCGCCGATAAGGCCTGCACGGTACGCCCAGTAGAGCAGTTGCAAAATAGAGGAAATGGCGGCAGCCACATAGGTAAGCCCCGCCGCAAAGAGCACGCCGGAGACGGTGTTGTATTCCCGACCCTGGGCCACGATGTCCATGCGGGCAAGGGACTTCTTGGCGCGGGAAGAGGCGTCAAATTCCACAGGAACGGTCACCAAGGTAAAGAACGTCGCAATGGCAAAAAGCAACACGCCCACAATGGCCAGAGAATACCCCAGTGCCCTACCGGCGCTCATCAAGATAATTCCGAGAATCACAAGCCAGGGCCCTAGATTGGAGCCGATATTTGCCGCAGGGACAATAAAGGAACGGAGCCACAGGGGGAAATACCCCTGGGCATGCTGGATGGCGTGGCCCACCTCGTGGGCAGCAACACCTGCGGCACTAGCGTTCTGGCCGTAATAGACTTCCTTGGACAGGTTCAGGGTCTTGTTCAGAGGGTTGTAATGGTCCGACAAAAACCCCTGATGCACCAGGACCTTCACATCGGTAATGCCCGCGTCCATCAAAATAGCCTTAGCCACGTCGGCGCCGGTAAGCCCGCTCGTAATGCGGACTTTCTGACCCGCCGCAAAGCGGCTCTTGACCAGCATGGAAACGGCACCCGAAAGCACCAGGGTCACAAGCAATATGGACATGTACAAAGGATCGAACATCATAAGCGGATCTCCTGGGGAATAATATACAAAATAGTTGTGAGTGGTGAGTGGTGAGTTGCGAGTGGTGAGTGGTGAGGTGTGAGGTGTGGGTCGTGAGGTGTGAGTCGTCATCCTCACGCAGGTGAGGATCCGCTTACTGCAATCTAGCAGATCCTCGCCTTCGCGAGGATGACATCCCTCAAAGCGAAGCGACCTCAAACCCCTAGATCCTAGCCCCTAAATCCTAGTCCCTAAATCCTAGTCCCTAAATCCTAACCCCTAGATCCTAACCCCTACATATCTCCGGTCTTGAGCCTGGAGCCGTCCCGCAGGTGGGTAAGCGTCAGGCCGAGAACCATGTAGAATACCGCCTGGGTCGCCAGAGGCAAGAGGTAGGTAGCGGCATCGCTAACGCCTGCACCCCGCTGTTCAATGGCAAGCCACGCCGGAATGGCAAAAGTCGAGGGGAAAAAGTTGGAAAGTCCTTTCATCCAAATCGGGGCCAATTCAACGGGCCAACTGAAATTGGACAAGAACAGAAGCGGAATGGACATGTACAGGAACAGCTGCACGCTGGTTTCGCGACGCAAAAACACCTGGGACACCACCATGCCGAAATTGATGACCGCAAGCAGGAAAATAACGGCAAATACCGCCATAGGCAAGAATTCGCCACGACGGGGAAAATCAAAGACATCGTAAATAACGAAGTGGTAAAACAGTATGAAGCTGCAATAGTGAACAAAGTAAGCGAAGGAGCGCCCAAAGTACCGATAGAACAGGCCTTCATTTTCATGAGCGGTATTGCGTTGCAACTTGCGGAACTTGCGGTGGGCGCGAGCGCCTCCAAGCAGGCAAAGGCCAATCACCAAGGTCTGCTGCAATATCAGCACCAGCACGCTAGGGACAACGTAGTTGGAATAACTACCCGTATTGTTGTACATGGTCTGAATGCCCAGGGGAATCGGGTCACGCATAGCCATGGCCTGCGCGGCGGGAACCTTCTTGGAAAGGGCGATTCGCTTGACCTTGGTTGTTGCCCCGAGGGTTAAGGCACAGGTGGAAAACGCCGTAGAGATATTTCCATGAAGCATCACGTAGGCGCCATGGGTAAATACGTTGACCACCACATTCTCGCCCTTCTGTAAATTCGCCTCCATTCCCTTGGGAATGACCATAAAGCCGTATATTTCTTCGCTCGCCATGGATTCCTCGGCATCGTGAATCTGGCCGAAGGTTTGCCGCACACTCACCTGCTGGGAAGCGTCTGCCATCTGGACGAGTTCGCGGGAAAGCTTGCTGTGGTCCATATCCACGACGGCTACGGGAATCTTGGAAACGGTCTGGTACTTGTAGGGCATGGGGTAATAGAACGCATAGAGCACGCCCGCCACCACCAGCAAAAGCACCGCCGCCGCATCGGTGTAGAACAGTTTCCATTCCGCAACGGCCACCATGAAGAACCGCTTGAGGATATCAATCATCTGATACCTCCGGCGGTCGATTTTCTTCGTCCCGGTTCATCTGCGGATTCATCAGGTTCAGATGCAGCCTTTCCGTATTTCGGGCACCGTGCCTGTTTCCGATTCCATAATTCGCAGGATTCAAATCGTCGGCGACCACGCCCAGGGCAGCCTTAATCTTGTCCTTCGCAGATCCATGCTGTCGGACCCAGTTCAATTCCTTGCGCTTGGAGGCAGACCAGCGCACATACAGAAGTCTTGTGGCCAGCAGCTGCCAGAACAGTCCCATAAAAAGAAGGGTGACGATACTATCCCAAGCGTGCGCGCTGCCGGCAGGGCCCACCAACATGGCGGACTGGACCTTGAGCAGGTGTGTCAGCGGCAACAGGTAGGCAAAACAGCGAACCACAAAGGGCATGGCCATCAAGGGGAAAGTCTGCCCCGCAAAAGCAAAGGCAGGGCCACCAATCACACCCGCCACGCTTGTTGCCATGCGCATGTTTCCCGTAATGCCCACAAAGGTCGCTCCGGCCCCGGTGCAGGCCAGAATCATCGCCAGCTGGCCCGCCGACACCAAGACGAATTCCCTAAAGGTCATGGGGGTCAGCGTGCTATGGGCGTAGGCATACACCGCCATAAAGGCAAGCCACTGGACAACAATCAGGGGCAACATGGTCGCGCACATAAGGACGGCGCGGGATTTTCCGGCACGCCCGATCATCCAGCGGACCGTATGGTCCCTGAAGGGGAAACTGAACACGTAAACCGCCCCAAGAATCGCCGCCAGATGGAAGATGGCACTGACCAGCCCCAGCCCCAAGAACCCCTGGTAGTTGCCTTCGAGATTGCCGACGGAATGGAGTTCCACCTGAACAGGATTGTCGATTCCTGCGGTAAAGAGCCCTTCGCCCACATTCGTCACCACCGCACGGATTTCTTTTAAGGCAAAGGAATTGGTCAGGTAGTTCTGCCCGCTGGAAAACACGGGAATCACAGGCGTCTCGAGGCGAAGGGCGCGGCGTTCCATATTGTACGGAATAACGAGAAACGCCTGCAGGTCCCCGCGGATTACCGCATGTTCGCATTCCCCGATGTCGCTGCACTCCTGGACCACATCCAGAACGGGGTCCGACCGCAAGGCGTTTTCCAGTTTATCGGCTAGCAGGGACGCGTCCTGGCGGACAATTCCAATGGGCACGTGCAGAATAATGCGAGCCGAAAAGAACTCCACCATAAAAATGGAAGTTCCCACGGGCAAAAAAAGGATGACCAGCCACAAGACAATGTTTGGACTGAAATAAATCTTCTTGACCGTGTCTATGAACGCCCTGAACAATTTTATTTCCTACGCCAAGGAGATTCCCGCCTTCGCGGGAATGACAATTACGCTACTTCAGTTGCTCCAGCGGGAACAACACACTCATGCCGGGTCTCAGGTTTTCCACCTCTACCGTGGGGCGCAGGCGCACTTCGAAAGTCTTCAGGTCAAAGCCGCCGCTTTCCTTGGAACTTTTCCAGGTGGCATAGTCCCCAACGGGGGCAATGTAGGACACCTCCATCTCCACGGCAGCATTCAATGCCGGTACCGGCAGAACAAAGGTCTTGCCCTTGGTCACGTTCTTCAAGAAATCTTCCCGCAGGTGGAATACCGCCCAGGCGTCCTTCAGGTCGGTCACGGCGATTACCGGCATGCCCGCCCCCACGACCTCGCCTTCTTCCACCACCTTCAGGGTGACCTCGCCCGCGATGGGACTCTTGATTTTTGTTTCTTCCAGATAGGCGTTCACCTCGGCGTTGGCGCCTTCGGCCTGCTTCACCAGGGCTTCTGCCGCCTCCTTGTCTTCGTCGCGGGCACCTGCCAGAGCCATCTCGTACTGGGCGCGGGCCGCATCGGCGGCCCCCTGGGAGGCCTTCATCTGGGTTTCGGCCTCGTCCCGTTTCTGCAGCGGGAGCACGCCTTCGTTATAGAGTTTCTGCACCCGCTCGTAGGTGTTCTTCGCCAGGTTGGCGGCATCTTGTGCACGGGCCGCCATGGCCTTCAGGGCCTTGACGTCTTCGGAGCGAGCTCCGTTTTTTGCCTTGTTGGCCTGGGCCTTGGCCGCCCCCAGCGCCCCCTGGGCCTGCATCTTCTTGGCCTCGATTTCGGGGCTGTTGATGACCGCCACCAAGGCGTTCTTCTTGACAGTCTGGCCTTCACGGACCAAAAGTTTTTCTATGCGTCCGGGGACTTTCCCTGCCACCAACACGCGGCGGGCTTCCATTTGCCCCTGCAAGTACTTGTCCTTCGGCTTTGTCGCAAATTCTTGAAGTTGCAGAATAGCCGCCACCATAAGGGCCACCAGCACGACAATCGCAAAAATCTTGCTTGCAAACTTTATCTTGTCCATTATTCCTTCCCCACAGTTTTGCTATTCAACATGGCTCCCGCCTGTTCCACCTCGCCGCTGGCTTCCAGCAGGCCAAGCCAGGCGATGACCGCATCGTAATGGGCCTTCAAATCGGCCACCTGGAGGCGCGACAGCGCAAGTTCTGCATCCACCACGTCCAGGCCCGTAGCAAGGCCGGACTCGTATGCCAGCTTTTGGCTGCGGAGGGCCTCGTCCGCAAGTTCACGGGTTTTCTTCAGGCTCTCCAGACGGCCCTTGGCATGCTCCAGCTCACGCCAGCGTTTTTCCACCAAAAGGCCGATATTGTCCAGGGTCTGCTCTTCCATACTGGCCAGGGAGCGGTCCATGGCCTTGGCGTTTGCCACCTTGGAGCGGGTCTCGCCACCCTTGAACAAATCCCACTGGGCCTTGGCACCTACGGCCCATTCAGGCTCCAGAATGGTCAGGTCCTTGGTGTAGAGTTCCTTGTAGGCAAAAAGCGCTACCGTCGGGAAATAGTCCGCACGAGCGGCACTCACCGCATCCTGGCTGCGCTTGCGCTCCGTACGGAGCTGTCTCAGTCCCGGATGGTTTTCCCTGGCCTTCTGCTTGATTTCTTCCATGGTCCGAACACTCTCCGGAGCTTCCACCGGAGTAACCGCCGTAATGTTCGTGTCCGTATGGAGCAGGCTTGCAAGAGCCATCCGGGCAAGGGACTGGTCCCGCAGGGCGTCGTCGTAGGCGTTTTCCGCTTCGGCCAGCGCCACTTCGGCGCGGAGCCTTTCCGCCTTGCTGATCTGGCCGCTGGCCTCCAGCTTCTTGGAGCGTTCCAGGTGTTCTTCCAGATTCTTCTTGGTGTTCTCCCGCATCACCGCCAGTTCTTCGGCCAGCCTAAGGGTAAAATACTTGGTGGCCACATCCATCAAGATGGCATTTTGCGCCATGTCAAAAGCGGCCTTCTTGGCGTTTACGTTTTCCTTGGCGGCATCGTAGGCGGAATAAATCTTGAGACCCGTAAAAATGGGCCAGATGGCTGTAAGCCGAGCATTGAAGAACAGTTCGTCCTGGACCTTCATCCGGAATTCGGCATCGTCAATCTGGGATTTTGCCGCATCCATCTGCTGTTGGGTGGCAGCAGCGTATTCATCGGCCTTCTGCTGGGCGATTTCCTGGGCGGTCCCTCCGAGCCGACTTTTGGCGAAAGCATCTGCCTGGGCTGCAGACAGCCCCTGAGCCAATGCACCGTTGTAGGCCTGGGCATACCCTGCACTGGCCTGGTTATAGGCGTCAATGTAGGCCTTGGAATAGGCGGCAGCCGGTGCCACCGTAGAAAGCCCCCCGGCAATACCGCTCAAGGCCTGCTGAATTTCACCTAAATCGATATAGATGGGGTCGTTAATTCTCGTAACGCCTGCGCTCAGGCTTACCGTAGGCATAAAACGGGAACGGGCCTCGCCCTGGGCGCTTTCGGCCATGTCCACCTTGGCCTTTTCGGCCTTGATTTGCGCATTACCGGACTTGGCCATTGAAAGCGCGTCTTGCAGGGTGATAGGCGCCGACCACGCCAGCGCCGCCCCCAAAAGAACTGACAAAAAACACTTTCCCATAACCGTAAAAGATACAAAAACAGACACTGATAAATCTTACGAAAAAATAATTTCGCGGAATTTGATGTATTATAAGAAAAATGAAACTTACTCCACCAGCGCTCCTCTGGAGGGTAGCAAACAGAAAGCAGATTTTCTATCTTCTAGACTGTAAGGAAAAAGGGTTACCCATGTACGAAACTTTGAAACAAAGAATCAAATGTCCTGAACTCCATGAAAAAATCCGTTCCAGCAGCGAGGCCGCCAGTTACATTACCCCAGGCATGACCATCGGCGTTAGCGGATTCACCCTCTCAGGTTACCCAAAAGAAGTCGCCAAGGCCCTTGCCGAGCGTTCTCACCGCGGTGAAAAGCTGGAATTGACCGTATATTCAGGCGCCTCCCTGGGCGATGACTTCGACGGACTTTTGACACGGGCAGGAGCCCTCAAGTGCAGAATGCCCTACCAGACAAATACCGATTTGCGCAACGCCATCAACGAAGGCAAGGTCAAGTACGTGGATTTGCCCCTGAGTCTCATGTCCAAATGGGTCCGCAGCGGATACCTGAACCATATCGACGTGGCTCTGGTAGAGGCAAGTTCCATCGACGAAAACGGGAACATCATTCCCACGGCTTCCGTGGGCGCGTCCGAAGCCTACGTGGCCTGCGCCGACAAGGTGATTGTAGAAATCAACACCTACGTTCCCGAAAACATCAAGGGAATCCACGACATCTACATGACGGAACTGGCTCCCAACACCAAACCGATTCCGCTCACCAAGGTGGCTGACCGTATCGGCACACCCTACATTCCTTGCGACCCGTCCAAGATTGTGGCCATCGTCCAAAGCGAAATTCCCGACTGCGGCATACCAGAAACTGCCGGCGACGAAGATTACAACAAGATGAGCGAGAACCTGATCAGCTTCCTAGAAAAAGACGTGGAAGCGGGCAGGCTCTGCAATCCGCTGCCGCCTATCCAGGCGGGCATCGGCGCCGTTTCCAACGCAGTGCTTTCGGGCCTACAAAAGTCCAAGTTCGAGCACCTGACCGTCTATTCCGAAGTCATGCAGGATTCCCTGGTGGACCTGATTGAATGTGGCAAGGTGGATGCGGCTTCTGCTACCGCCATCACCATGTCCAAAGAAAAGATGAAGGCCTTCTTCGAAAAGCTGGATTCGCTGAAGGGCAAGATCGTGCTCCGCCCCATGGAAATCAGCAACAGTCCCGAAGTGATTCGCCGCCTGAACGTGATTGCCATCAACACCATCATCGAAGCGGACCTTTACGGAAACACCAACTCCAGCTACGTGGGTGGAAGCCGCCTCATGAACGGCGTGGGCGGTTCCGGAGACTTCTGCCAGAACGGCGGTCTTTCCATTTTCATCACCAAGTCCACCGCGAAAAACGGCACCATTTCTTCTATCGTCCCGCTGGTAAGCCATATCGACCATACCAGCAAGACGGTGCAGGTGATTGTGACGGAACAGGGCGTCGCCGACCTTCGCGGGCTCAACGTCATCGAGCGCGCCCATGCCATCATCGACAACTGCGCCCACCCCAAGTTCCGGCCCGCTCTCGAAAAATACCTAAGAAAAGCCTCTGTGCTTTCGGACTACCCAGCCTACCCCTACAGTGTGGAGGCGGCACAGATGTTCCACGGATCCGTCTGATGTACAAGTACACCCTAAATTACACAGAACAGATGTATGCCGCCAACAAGGCGGCACTTCCCTGTTTTACAGTAACGTTAAAAAAGCCTGTAGATGGTAAAATACTGAGTGAGGCGGTAAACGCCGCCCTCAGCTACCACCCCCATTTCAAGACAAGACTCGTCAAAGAAAAGGGGCTGTACGCCCTTGTCGAAAATTCCAAGGAACCCATTGTCAAGGAATGCGACTGGGATAGGGAAATCGTGTACGGCGGAGACGATTACAATCATTTTCCATGGGTTATCGCCTACACCGGGAAAAAGATAAGTTTTTCGGCCATACACGCGCTCACCGACGGTGGCGGCACCTTGTGTTTCCTGTTCGCCGTGCTCCGGCAATACCTGGAGCGCACAGGGGTAATGTTTATGACTCCTGTGGGCCATGTGCCAGACGAAAGCATCGGGCGCACCATGGAGGACATGTTCCAGGTCAACGGGAATCCTGCCGTCAAGAGTTTTTACAAGCCAAGCTTTGGTGCGGCCATGGAGATTCCCGCAGAATTCTACGAGACCAATCCAGAAAAGGTGGCCGTTTACCGCATAAGCCTTTCCCTCCCGGACATCAAGAAATATTCCATCGAAAGCGAGACTTCGAACTTTACCGTGGTGGCCTACATTATAGCCAAGGCCATGGAGCTCGCTCTTGGTAAATCCGAGGGTATAATCAAGCTTCGCATCCCCGTCAGCATGAGAGGCGTGTTCAAGAGCATCTCTGACCGAAAGAGCATCATCATTCCGCAGTTGAACTACGACATCAAGCGCATGGGCAAGCTGGACCGCAAGCTAGTAGAAACCGCCTTCAAGGGCCAGCTGTTCTTGCTCTCTGACAAGGACAACGCCATAGAAAACTGCAACGAGATGAACAGTGCCACCCAGGCTCTCCTGGAGCACCCGGAAACGTTAGCAGCCCAGGCCAAGGCCTTCGACGAAGGCTGCAACGCCATGACGGCGGGCATCTCGTATTCCCAAGCCACCAATGCCCACAGTTTCGGCGAAATGGAACAATACATGGAGAACTACGAGGTTTACCATTTCGCCGACTGCATGCACTACATGGAAATCATCGGCAACACGTTCAACGACAGGATCAACCTATCTGTCAGCCAAAGCAGCAAAGGCGATTGTCTTATAGACAAGCTACGCAAGGTAATGGACGAAGAAAAAGTCCATTACGAAATCGAAAAGTTCCACACTCACGGCAGAATGCGGCCTGCCGAAAGTGTGTTCGCCTAAGTTACTTTCCTACAGTGGGTTCGGCGGCCTTCCAGGCAGAAGCCTCGTAACCCATGGTAGAGTAGTCGGTGCGCTGCAGGCTCTTGCCGTAACCATCAGCCTCTTCCAGCCCCTTCCAGGTATCGGAGTAAAGAGTCGCGTCGGACCAGTCGTAGTACCACTGGACAAGGGCAAAGTTTGCAGCCGGGTCGGTTTCGCTAGGCTCCCTTTCAACGACATCGAAAGGCTCCTTTATAGCCACCGTTTCACCGCGGTTCGAAAGTTTGCCCTTATAGAGGCAAATCTGCACGTCGCTTGCAATCTTGTAATCGGAGCGGATAGCGCCCGTATCCTTCACCAGGGAATCCGAAAGCAGCAGCACCCTGCCACCTGCAGGCACAATAGTTCCCGAAGTGAACTCCATGTTGATGCCCTCTACCTTCCAGCCTTTGCTCTTAGATTTCTTGGTCACGTAAAGGTTTACCGCCGTATCGGCCTTGTTCACAATCTCCATAAATTCGAAAGGCACGGCACCGCCCTCCATGGGGTGGTAGTAGATTTCGTCGATAAAGAGAGGTCCCACTTTCAGGGCTTCGTTTGCAGCCCCCTTGGTGGCCTTTTTCATGGCGCCCTGGGCCGTAGAGCCGTCACTCACATCTATGATACCGCTACTCAGGTTACTGGCCGCCAGGAGCAGGCTAGATTCGCCACCGGTCTTTTTGCCACCCACCGTTTCGTAGAGGTAGTAAGAACCGCCATTGGAACTGAGATATATTTCCTCACCAAACACAGAAGCGTCGTCTGTAGCTAAAACCAGGTAACCCTTGGCAGGAACCTTACCCTTCTTGATGGTCCAGGACATTTGCTTGTACTTGGATTCAAAAATCCAGCCAGTCACATCAACTTCCTTGTCGCCGGAATTGTAAAGTTCTACCCAGCCTTTATCCGTTCCCAGCACAAAGGGTTGGATTTCGTTCAGGCGAACCGTAATGGGAGACACATACTCGTCGGCGGCACCAGGATTGCCCCACTCTTTTTTGCTTGCGGCCCAGGCACTGGCCTGGCTGGGGTTTCCACCCACGAACACGAGGCTGCTGCCGTTACCGTCGGCAAGGCTTGGCCAAGGTGGTTCCTTGCTAAAGGCACAGCTCACGTCACCTGCGCCCGTCAGCTTCACGTCGATAACATCTCCCTCGTTAGAAAGCTTGGCGATGGAATCGGTTTTTACGTCCTTTTCCCAGGGGCCAAACAGACGGCCTTTGAAATCCTTGTAGGTCTTCTTGAACAGGTCGGGGTCGTTGGTCACCACGATGTATTCGTTGGTATCCAGAGGTTCCGCAGGGAAATAGTAGGTCACCGCCCCGTCCAGATGGAGGTTAAAGTACTGCATGTCGCTCATGGCAGACCCGCCGATAATTTTCAGTTCCACCCATTCAAGAGCTGAATTTTCGGGAGCATTGTACATGATTTCGGTAATCATCACGTAGGCGCCACCCGCCTCGGTGGAATTTTGGTCGTAGCCACTGTCTTCACCTTTCGGGTCGTCGCCGCTACTAGAAGAACTGTCGGAACAAGCCGAAAACAAGCCAGCCATGGCAAAGGTTGCCACCGCACCTACTATAGACCATTTTTTCGAGAGCATAGAGCCTCCCTTTTTTGCGGACGCACCGCCATTAAAAATTTCCCGCGAGCCTTGTCCAATAGGGGTCCTTGAAATCCTTAGGATGTTCATAGACCCTAGACCACTCCGCGGCGGCGTTTCCGAATTTAGAAAAACCGCCCCGCTGCAGGTTCAAAAAGCGAATCAAATCAATCATCCAGAAGGGCACCTGGGAACAGGGGCACTTCAGTTCCAGCACGGCGTCGCAGCCCGGCTTGAAAAAGCGGGGCAGCCCCGTAGAATGCATGTAGTGGGGGTCCACCGTGTAGTCAAAACCAGTCTCTTCCCGAAAACGCATGCCCGTATCGATAGTCACCCGGGAATATTCCTCCCGGAGCCCGAACCAGGCCCGGCGTTTGTACTGGGTCAAAAGCCTCGGGTGGGCGTTGTACAGGTGAGTCTTGTACAAAAAATCTTTCAGGTACTTGCGGTCCGTATCGCTCTTGCAGGGCCAATCTTCCGGCTTCATGTTCCAGACTTCGCCAGGGCTTATCCCCTTGATGGTGGCGCGGCTCTTGTAGCAGACCTCTTTCACCTTCCGCTTGCTTTCAAAATGGAAGGTGCCGTCTTGTGCCGGGTGTTCACCATAGGTGCGGATACGCATGTTGAAGCGGTCCAGCAGCCTGGCCTTTTTCCAGCCGAGAAATGTCCAGCGGTCCGAATCCAGGTAGAGGTTGGTAATCCAGTAGAAATGACCCGGCGTAATCTGTGAGTAATGATCCTCTTCGCAATAGGGCGCAATGAATTCGCCGATACGGTCCGCCCATGCCACAGGAATGTGGTACTTGAGCTCGAATCGCTCCAACAGGCTAAAACCGCGGGCTTCGGCCATTACTTGAGGCCCTCCCGCAGGTGGTTTTTCACATTGGGGTTCGCAAAGATACCCGTATAGGTCAGCAAGATCAGGTAACGATCAAAGATATCGTATTCCAACTTCAAGGCCTTCAGGTCGCTTTCCAGGGCGCTTTCCCGAGCCCGCAACAGCAGAAGCGGGTCCGCCCCTGCCGACTGGGCAAAGTCCTCAAAGAGGTTTCCGGCATTCACCTTCTCCACAAAGTCCTTCTGCACCTTCCACTGGGCCACCAGGGCCACGATTTCTTCGGACAGGCGGGAAACTTTTTGGGTCAGAGTCCGCACGGCATCCAGGTAATCGCTTTCGGCGTCCAGTTCATCCACCTGATTGCGCAAGGCGTTCCCGTTGTTGTCATCCAGGAACGGGAGCCTCACTGCCAGATTCACAAAGAACTTGTCCTTCAGTTGACGGTCATCCTTGTCGGGCACCAAAAATTCTGCCGTACCGTCGCAGTTGATGGAAGAGCATCCCGTCTTGTCCAGCCAATCCTTGTAATAGTCGTTGTAGGCTCCATAGGGGCCCACGTCGCCGGCATCCAGTTCCTTGTACTTTTTCATCAGGGATTCAATCTTCAGGGAATACCCCACGCCGATATGGGAAATGAAATCGTTTCCCTTGGCCAGATCCCGCTTGGACTTGGCCTGTTCGTATTCCATCTTGGACTTGGCCTTCATGACTTCGGGGAACTGGTCGTTCACCGCAATGCCGTCTTGCAGGCCCTTGGCAAGTTCGTCCATGGTAGGGAGCCACGAGGTGTCCAGGCCTACGGAATCAAAGTCCGGCACCCAGGACTTGAGTTTCAGCTCCGCATCTTTCAGGGCGGTGCTATCTCCCAGGAGTTCTGCACGGCGGGCGGATTCCTGCTCCAGGGCCACAATCAGGTCCTGGGAATTGAAGGTCTCGCTCCCAGCCTTCAGGTGGAGCACTTCGATTCGGTCCAGGTTCACCTGGTAGAGCTGCTTGTCAATTTCGGCAATCTTCCGGCGGATGACATAGCGGAGCGCCCGCTCGTAGCGGTCGTAAAGCAGGTACGAACGGTCCACCGCCAGGCGGGCCTTCTGGTAATCCCGCAGGGTTTCGTACTGGCGCTTGTCCGCAGAGCCTATACCGAAGGACTTCGGCTTGAGGCGCAGTTCAAAGTCGTGCTTCGCAAAACTGAAACCGTCCAGCTGGTAACGGAATTCCAGATTGTCCCAGAGTTTGGTTCCCACATCCTGGGAAGCCGCCTGGGAGCGTTTCTCCGACGTCTGGTAAACCGGGTCCTTATCTACGGACTCCACCAGCTGCTCCCAGGTCAGGGGGGCAGCAACGGCGGCAGCAGAAAGGATTGCCACAAAAGACGCAGTAATAAAAAGCCTATTATCGTACATTCACAAACCTACACATTCCACATTACTCACAACTCATCACTCACTACTCATCGCCGCTGCCGAAAAGGGCTTCCATAATCCGGGTCGCCAGGTCCTTGATCTTGCCTTCTTCGGAAATGGCCACCATCTCCCCCAGCAAGAAGGAATTGTCTTCGGGAATCTTGATGGTCACTTCGCGGCCATACACCGGCATGTCGGGCATTTTCCACATGCGGTCCGGGAACACCACGATACGGCTAGAAAGGCCGACCACCTCGCCCTTGATGGGCTTGCCCTTGCCGCCCAGAGTGCGGATTTCCACGTCCTTGCCCAGGTTCATGCGCTGGTAGACCTGCTCGTTGATATAGCCGCGGATTAAAGATGGGGACTTGTGGGTCAGGGTCACAATAGGCGTAAAGCTGGAAACTTTTTCACCTTCACGCACATTCACGCTGCCCACCACCCAGTTTTCCTTGGCAATTTGCACCAGGTCCGCTTGTTCCTTTTTGAGCTGTTCCAGTTCCTTGTGCAAGGTGGCGGCCTCGGTGGCGCCGCTTCTCCTTTGAAGACTACGGCTCCCCTGCAAGAGGGCAATCTGCTCGTTGGCGTTTTTCTCGGCCAGGGCCAGTTCGTCTTTCAGGTTCTTGATCTGCATGGCCATGCCGTCGTTGCCGCCGGCCTTGGCGTTGTTTCCGCTCAGGCTTTTCAGCTTAGAAGAAATTTCCTTGTTCTTCTGGTATTCCGTTTCCAGCCTGTTGATTTCGAACCGGAGAGCCGCACTGCGGGTAGCAAGGTCCGCCTTTACAGAGGCCACACGCTGGTCGATATCCGCCTTGTTCAGGCTGCTACGGCCCTCGATGGCGTCCAGCTCGCGGGTCACTTCGTTGATGCGGAGCGTCAAATCCGGGCGGTTCAGTTCCACGATGGTATCACCCGCCTTGATTTCTTGACCGGGCATCACATGGACCTTCACGATTTCGGTAGCGCTAGGCACGCTGATGATGGTCTCGGAAGCCTCCGCGATGCCCTGGAACAGGGCGACGTTCCCCTGGTAAAAATACCCCAGACCCACCACAGCCACCACGGCCAGAATCCAGGCGATAGAAAGCTTGCGCTTGTAGATAGAAGAAATGAGGAATGTGTTTTTCAAAGCCATTTTCGTTCCTCCCCTACATGTCCGTGGTGGCGTCCTGCATCATGAACTGGATGTCAGAAAGCCCCTCCACCTTGGAGAGTTCCGCAAGGACTTCGGCCGCAGGCTTAGACGCCTTCAGCTTTATCTGGTAGGCAACGTCTATGCGCTCGCCGCCGTTCACCTCCCGCATGGTTATCAAGATAAACGTCTTCAGGTTTTTCCGCAAAATCTTTTCCGTTTCCAGGCGGGGTTCCGATGTATTGGGCATGGCAAAGCGGAGCATACCATCAAAGAAATGCTTGGTGCCAAGACCCGTGCGAGAAAGCAAGAAGGCAACTACACAGAAGGCCAAAGTTCCGCCTACGGCAGCGCCCCAGGCATACACGCCGCAACCGATGCCAGCGCCCAAGGCCGCAAAGATGAACATGATGTCGCGGGGGTCCTTGAAGCTGGTGCGGAAGCGGACAATGGAAAGGGCGCCCAGCATTCCGAGACCGCGGCCCACATTGTCGCCGATGGCCTGCATCACCGTAGCGGCCACCACCGAACTGAGCACCAGGGCCTGCACATAGTTCCTGGAGTAGGAAAGTCCGAGGAAGGTCCGTTCGTAGGTCCAGCCGATAATGGACGAAAGCACAAAGGCCAACAAAAGCGTATAGGCCAGGGTAATGATAGTGGCGTTAGCCGTACTGGATTGAACAGCCAATAAGTCGAGCATAGAAACTCCGTTGTTTATACCTCTAAAAGATACTTTTTTAGGGGGATTTTATCCCAGCACGTTAACTACTTAAACGATATTATTCAACGCCCTTAATTTTTTTTTACAAAGGGTGGGAAGAAACACCCCTATTTTTCCATTCCCAGCAGGCATCCCGCCGTTTCACCAATTCGTTCTCGCCCTAGCGCCGTTCTCACGAAATCTGCCGCAATTCATTGCCATTGGCAAAATTTTGTATAACAGTACTTGACCAGGGAAAATTAAAATATATATTACTTTGTGGAAAAAACAAAAACCAAAGGAAAACTTATGAAAAAAGTTCTCACCCACTCTCTCGCCACCTGCGGAATACTTCTGTTTGCCGCCTGCTCTGACAACTCTTCCAATGCCGAGGGAGGCTGCCCGCTAGCCAGCCAACTTCCGCCTTCGGAAATAAAGTGGGAAGAAATGTCTGAATATGACACGGGTTCCCAATTCTGCACTGCGGACATCTGGGGCGAAATGTCGATGAACGCAGAAGATCTGAATAACTACAACGCCCAGGTCGTCGCTAATGGTTTTGACATGACTCAAAAGGAATGGGGCGATGGCTACAAGTACGAATTTACCAAAAGGGAAGGCGACGCTATCACCACCTTTACCTTTGCCTACAGCACCAACACAGGAGCAATGAGCGAGATTTCCATTACAAAGAACGTCAAGCAATATGTGAACGGCGGCATGGACCGTGTCATAGAGGGACTCACCCCGCTTCTTCCGACCATTGCAAGTACGCCGACAATCTTGAAATGGCAGACGACTAGCGAGACGGCGACAGCAAGCGGCTCTACCTACAAGGGCAAGACAAGTGCCGAACTGGATGCCTTTGTCGGCCAGTTGGTTACTGCAGGGTGGCAGAACGTGATGATCGAGTTTATTGTCAATACCTGGACAATTACGGCAACCAACTCCATAGACGGCGCAAATTACATGCTTTCCGTCAATGTAACGATTATGAGCACCTATTCCGGCTCTACCTGGGAAACGGCCGAATCCAGTTATTCGGACAATCAGCTTTCGCTGATTATCACGAAAATGTAGGCGGACAAGTCTGTCGCAACGCTGACAACATATCCCGAGTAATTACCATGACGGATTCGTTCCGTCATTTTTTTATTAACAAAAAAGTCCGGGAGCAAGCCCGGACGAAACATTCTCTTTTGCAAACTGGAAGTTACTTCGCGGCGGCGGAGTCAACGACTTCGACCTTAGCGGCCGTATCGGCGCTCACGGCGACCGTAGAGTCGGCGGCGACAACAGCGGCCGTGTCAGCGGCAGCGGCAGCAGGAGCTTCCACAACCTTTTCGGCGGCAACAGGAGCAGCCGGAGCAGCTTCAGCGGCCTTGGGAACCGGCGTACCGAAGAAGTTCACCTTGGCAAGGAAAATCATCATGATCCAAGACACGATCAGGCCGAGGATACCCATGACAACGCCGGTAATGGCCATGCCGCGGGTATCGGTGTAGCCAGTGGCGTGGGCAAGTGCATTAGGCGGCGTAGAAATCGGCAGGCTCATACCGAGAGAGCTTGCAAAGGCCACAGACACGAGGAGGGCGGTCACGCCACCCAGGCCGACCAGGTTGTCCTGGCAGGCAATGCCCACGGCGCAAAGAATAGGAACAAGCAATGTAGCCGTAGAAGTATGGCTCATGAAGTTCGCCATGAAGAGGCAGATGATGCCGCAGCCAATCATCAGGGCCAGCGGAGACCAGCTTGCAAACGGGATAGTCTTGATAAGGTGGGCGGCAAGACCCGTAGCGTTGAGGCCAACACCCAGGGCAAATCCACCGGCCACAAGCCAGAGCACGTCCCAGCTCATGGCGTTCAGGTCTTTCTTGGTAATCACGCCGGTCAGGGCGAACACGGCCATAGGAATCATGGCGATGGCGTTGTCGTTGATACCGTGGACATTCTTACCGGTCACCCACAAGATTACGCAAAGGACAAAGGTAATATAGACGATGATAGCCTTGGGGCTGGTGTCGAACTTGCCCGCCCCTTCGATGTTCAGGACCATCTCTTTCATCTTGATGGGGTAAATCTTGAGGAGGAGAATCCAGGCCACCACCATGAGGATAATCACGTAGGGGATACCGAAGGCCATCCACTGGCCAAAAGTCACGGGGTTAGCCACCAGGTCACCGCGGGCCACGGCGTCGTTCAGGGCACCGAGGGCGATAGCGTTAGGAGGCGTTCCGATAGGAGTACCCATGCCGCCGATGTTGGCACCAAGGGGAATAGCGAGGGCAAAGGCAGCCTTACCGCGGTCATCGGGCTCAAAGAGCTTGAGCACCGGGGCGAGAATGGCAAGCATCATGGCGGCGGTGGCGGTATTGCTCATGAACATGGAGAACACGGCGGTAATGAGCATAAGTCCCAGAAGCACGAACTTCGGGTTCTTGCCGAAAGGCTTCAGGAGAACGCGGGCCAGGTTCAAGTCCATCTTGTACTTGGTGGCTGCTGCAGCGAGGAAGAAGCCGCCCAAGAAAAGCATGATGATGGGGTTTGCGAAGGTGGCCATGATGGACTTGTGGCTGATCATAGTCACGCCGTCCACGCGGAAAGGCGTCAGGGAAGAGTCGGACATGGTCACGATCATGAGCACGATGACCAGCACCGACGTGGACCAAATGGGGAACGGTTGAAGAATCCAGAAAAGGGCGGCCATGACGAAAACGCCGATGACGCGAATTTCGAGGGGATTCAAGACTCCCATGGGGCTTGCGGCATCGAACCCGAGGGATTCGTAGGGCAAGAAGAGGGCGACAATCGCAAGGATCGACGCGATGATGAACTTGATGAATTTAGCCTTTGTCATAGTGGGCCCAAATGTAGAAATTATGGGCCCCGGTGGCAATGAGAAAAAGCCCCCGATTTAGGCGGGGGCTACTTTGTAAGTCAAATGTAAGAGAGCGTCACTTGACGGCGACAGAACCGGCGGCCTGCTTAGAGCCCACGCGGACGCGGACCATGTAGAGTCCGGACTTGGGGGTCTGCAGGGTCAGGGCGTTGGAGCCGGACACGGCCGTTCCCGAAACAGAGGACAGGACCTTGCCCTTCATATCGAGGATTTCCACGTAGGCCTTGGCACCGGCCAGGCTTTCGGAGACCTGGAAGCCCACCTGCAGGGAGTTACCCGCCTGGAAGGCACGGAGCCCGTTCAGCTTCTGGGCCACCACGGTACGGGCGGAGGGCGCCACACGGACGGTCGCCGTCTTGGCCATGCTCCCGATGGAAACCTTCAGGGTGTCGTTCTCAGCCATCTGAGTAGTGGTACCGTCAACCGTCACGAACACCTTGAGGCCCGATGCCCTGAGAGCGTCAACACCTTCGAAGTGCAGGTAGCCCGTGCGGTCGCCAGAGGCTTCCAGAGAGACTGTCCATTCGTAGCTGTCGCCGGCGGCCTTCTTGAAGGACTTGGCCAGGGACTTGTTGCCGTCCTTGATGGACAGGTTCACATGGTCACCCATGCCGGAAGGCGGCTCTTCGGAAGCCCATCCGGACTCGGAGACGCCCATGAAGTTCCAGCTGTCCCGTTTGCCCTTGGCGTCGCGAAGCACGGCACGAATCGCCCAGCCCTTGCCGCCGGAGGCGAGCTCGACGGTCTTCTTCAGGGGCTCGACCACATTCTCCTCGCCCTCTGCGTCTACGGTCGCTACAAAGGCAGGCTTAGAGGGCAGTTTCCACTGGCGCGGGCCTGTGACCTTCGCCCATACGGCCTCGTAAGGGCCAACAACATCCACTTCCTGGTAGGCACCCAGGCTGTCGTTCCAGCTGTAGAATTCAATGCTGGACTTTTCAGTAGCGGCCTTTTTCTCGTTCGGGTTTTCACCATAGAGGTCCACATACCAGCCGTAGGGGTTAGCCACCATATTCCAGCCGGTATAGACACTGTCCATATTCCAGACCACGGGGTCCTTAGGAGCAGCCATATCCTTTTTCATGACCAGCGGGCGACCTTCCAAGGAACTGTACCAGTAACCCGTCAAGTTGTCCACCTTGTCGTCCCGGTTCAGCCTCTGGTATTGCCAGAAGGCGCCCGTGTTCCGGGTGTCGTCCCACCAGTAGAAGCGAATATCGTCGTCCCAGGTCACGGAGTCCATAACCACGTTGGACAGCGACAGCATGCGCCAGCCGCCTTCGGCAGCGGAGGCGATTTCGGCCTTCACCTCGAAATCCTGTTCGAACACATCGGAGGTCTTGCTGTTTGCAACCGTGGCCGTCAGCAAGTACGTGCCTGCACGCAGGGGGTAGTATTCCCAGGAGCCTTCGTAAGGCGTCTTCGAGATCTGGATTACGGAATCCGCAACCACCTTCCCGTCGTCGTCTTCCAGCACAATCTTTACAGAAGCGCCACTTGCGCCAAACTCGTTGGTAGCAAATTCAAAGCGGATAGCGCTACCGGACTGCAACAGTTTCGATGTGACGAACTTGGCCGGTGTGGGATTTTCCGGCATAAAGTAGGCAGCGAAAGTAGCCTTGGTGATGCTACCCGCAAGGGTATCCCCTTCGTGATACACATACTTCTTGCCGTCCAAAGTCATAACCAGGGAATCCAGTATGTAATCCTTTGCAGGCAAGCCCTGGACCACAAAGCTCGATCCCTTCACATAGTAAGGCAAAAGCATGGTGCCGTCCTTGGCAAACTTGTGCAGCTGGGTGCCAATCACCTTTCCGGAGGAGTCCTTGCGAATTTCCTTGAATCCCACAGAACCGTTCTCAGATTCCGTCAACTTTGTCTGCTTGTAGCTAAGTTCCTCGACGCAGGTCTTGGCATCTACCCATTTGGCGTACAGGGGGTATTTCTCCTGACGGTTGCCATTATCCCAGACTAACATTTCAGACAACTCAAAGTTGAATTGGTCAAACACCCACCAACGGTCATTTTCGTATTCCTCGCAAGCAGGTTCGTCCTTGCAATCTGGGTACCAATCGGCGTCCGCCTCCTCAGGCCTATCAAGGATATCGAACTCAGCACGATGCGTCCAGCCCTCTACGCACTGGTCTGCGGTATAGACCCAGAAAGGCAAATCGATGGCATCATCTTCGGCATTAAGCTTGTATGTTCCCACGGAATCAGAATTCTCGCCGTAAAGAACATCGGTCTTGCCGGTTTCAAAAACAATATTGAACTTCTTGTAGGTGTAGTTGGCGGAGAATTCCATATTCGAAGACATAAGCTCCCTCGGATCGATTGTCAACAGGTCGCCTTCCTTGAGTTTCGTTGTTTCCGGGGTCCCTCCGTCGAAGGAAGTCTTGGTGAAGGTAATGTCGCCATCCACCTCATAACCTGCGTATCCGTCGGCAAAGACCTCAAAGACAAATTTGTTGGTTTCGGCGTAAGGCACCAAGATTCCCGTCACGCCCACATCTTGCTGTACAGACTTATGCCTCAGGGTATCCCCCATCCACACCTGTTGCAAGACGATGTTCCCTAGTTCGGAATTGTCCTTGACAACATAGTTGTTCCAGACCAGTTCCTGCTGTTCATTCCTTGCAACACGGAACGAAGCTAATTCAACGCAATCCTCAACGCCATAATTCCACTGCGCATACAGTTTCATTGACCTAGAGCCGTCCTTGTTGGTCGTAAAAGGAATACTTTCGTCTTCTGAAGCAAGCAGTTCCTCCATCATGCTGAAATCTGTCAGATAAATACCGCCATTGGGGTCCAACGACCACTCTCCTACATAGCAGGCGTCAGTCCGGAAGGCATACCACTGAGAACTTTCAAAGAACGGGTCATACTTGTTTTCTTTAGTGTAGGTGGATTCAAGTTTAGCCCCGTCTCTCCAGCCAGCCGCAATAAAAAGCGGGCTGTATTCGGTATTGGAACCATAATTGACATCAAATGTCACATGGTAGCGAATCTCTTCCAGTTGCGGCAGAAGCCCCACGTAAATCGGGTAATCGTATTCATATCTCCGGAGGGATTCTACGGCGGCATATAGATTAGTAAGGTCCAGGTCACCCTTCTTGCCCATGTGCACATAGCGGGCATAGACCATACTTTCGCCTTTTTCAATCTGAGAATCCATCTTGGCACGAATTTCTGCAGGCGATTCCAACGCTTTCACCGTGTCTTCAAGGAAAGAATGCTTTAAGTCCGCCCTAGCCAGTTGCTTTGTTGCAGCTCCAATCAATTCATTAAGTTCTATACTACCATCATTGGAGGATCCTCCAACCACAATCAAGGCAACTATATCATTTACATTTTCCCATAAGGTAGATGGATAATCGGCAACAAGATATGGCGAGAACGGCATAGACTTGGCCGTTGTTCCCTGCCCCGAAAAAGCGGCATTGAGCATATTGGTAACAAGCCTTGAATCCGTAGATTCAATTTCCAGGTAGTCTGGAGCGCCAAACAGTCCTACATCGCCTTCGGCACTCACCTTTTTCGTTTGAACATTTGCGATGTCCAAGTCAAAATACTCACCATGGAGGTCCGAGGCAAACAGATAGCCTCCTGCAGTATTCGTAGGCTCAGATTCATAAACCACATAGAGAGTGTCGCCATTGGAGAACTCCGAGAGGGCATCGGCGTAGAACCTATTCGAGCCATTCATATTCACGGTGTTGTAATAGCAATAGATTTCCGGTTCGTCATCGGTGCCATAATTTTCACAACTCTTCTTGGTCAAACGGTATCCATAGTATCTGTACTCGCCCTCAGATTCGTCATACGAGGCAAGATAAGGCACCCTGGTCCAGGCACTGTCGCTGGTAATCGTCTGGGCAGGAGTTCCCATGAAGTAGGTTTGCTCACCAAGATAGGAGGAATACTCGTCCAAAGTGTAGAAATCATCCCCATCGGTGGATTCGACAAACCCGTGCATCACCGTCACCGTAACCTTTTCTGAAAGGGACAGGTCCATAGAAGAATTGAAAACCGTGGAAGTCTTTATGGGGAAGGTAGAGTTCTTGCCGCTGTTTCCGTCATAGTAGCTCCAGTAGTAATCGCCACTACCCATAGTTGCGGCCGCCGTCTGCCAGGTGCTGTTGGCAAGTTTGCCTGTGTAGTCGGTAAACAAGCTCAAAGATGCTCCGTCTGAATTCACCTCGGTACCGGCACTAGTCCATTTTTGCTTATCTGTACTAGACAAGCCAGAGTAGACTTCATTTGAAGCCATAAACGTAACCTGGTAAATAGGCTTGAGCCCATCGGTAGCGAACACAGGCATGCCATTGTTCACGCCGTCCTTGCGGGACCAGCGAACGAAGCTTTCCGAACTGTAGAAGTCTAGCTCCGTCAATAGGTTTATCCGATTATTCAAATTTGCTGCAAACGCGTCTATATTCATGTCTTGCGGTTTCAAATAGCCGCCGTAGTTGCTGTAATCCAAAAGGGAAAGCTGATAATTCGGAGGCTCAAGATCCGCTGTGGGCTCAATATGCCCATCTATCGCATTGCGGTAGTTATGTCCCTTTGGGTTGAATCTCGATGCTACCGACACCGTTATCCAGCTGTCGGTGCTATAGCTGGTACCGTCCAATGAAATATATCCTAACAGGTCCTTTGCCAGGGAGTCCGACTCGCCATAGTGGTAATTGTTTCCGAAAGCATAGCCATTATCAGCGGAAAGAGCCACATATCCAGCCAAAAATCCGATTTTACACGCCCCGTTGTACGTGGTATCGGGCATGGAAATATCACCCACGGTGTAGGTGTTGACAATGTTGACAGGTGCTGCCGTCTGGTTCATTGCTGGCGCTGCGCGCCCGACAATGCCACCAAGATACTGATTCAGTAGAGTTGGCTCAGAAGGATACTCTTGAAGTTGAGGCAACAAATAGATTGTGTCGGCATTCGAATGGATATTCAAATCGCTAATGCCGACATTGACGATAGTTCCGCCATTCTCCAGCTTACCCACCAGGCCGCCAAGGAATACACTCATATCCACTTCCGAATTTTGTTCGTACCAAAGTTTGTCAACAGAATAGGGGGCAGATTCATCGCTGGCATAAAGTTCCACATTCTTCCCAGTAATATTTTTGAAGGAAACTCCTTCTCCCCTAACCATACCAACCAGACCACCTGCCTGGGCTGCCGTAATCTTCACATTCTTCATGGTAACATCACGGATTTGATTTCCACCACCAGTCACGATGCCAACTGCCGTACCCGCCACCACAAGCCTTCCAGCGGCATCGTTGTTGACTTCAATGTTCACATTCTCAAAATTCACCTCGGCTACGTTTCCGCTATTCAACTTGGAAAAGAATCCTATACCGATTTCAGTGGTGCCAAGATCCGCTTCGTAATCAGCCGGTATGTCATCCAACTTGAGGCAAAGGTTCTTGATGGTATGGCCATTCCCATAGAATCCATTGCCATTGTCATTGGGCAAAGGCCTAAAGGTAATGGCGCAGGAGCCATCGCTATTGACCCCACCAAAGTCGATATCCGTAAGCAATTCAAGTCCACCATGTGCTCTAGATATAAAGGACGTCAAATAAGAATAGGCGTCTACCATCGCCTCTTGCGTATGGGACTTAGTTTCATCATACCACAAATCAAAGCAGGCTTCTTCAATATCCGGGCCACCATCCGTAGAAGGCTCCGTTGTCGGAGTATAACTGCTAGGCTGCTGGGACAAGGCTAGGTAAGTATAATCCATATTCCCAACCTTAATACAGAACTTCATCCCCGACACCGTACCGGTGTTTGCGGCAGTAGCTGTAGTTGCCAGAAGTAGCAAAGCAAGGCCCATCAAGGCGGCCAGGTTCAATCTACGTTCCATAAATACCTCTCTCCGAGGGAAGCGGTCTTCCCCCTATCATTTTCCTTAAAAATAACATAATTGTATGCATTCCATGCTGCGACGCCCGTCACATGTTGCCGAAAATCACATTTTAGGGGTTAGGGACTAGGATTTAGAGGCTGAGGTGCGAGGCCCGAGGTGCGAGGTCGGGGCTTCGCCCCTTTGAGGTATGTGTAGTATGGAGTGAGTAGTCTGTTTTCAGCCCTCAGTACATAATTTGGCGCCAAAGGCGCGACTATAGAAACTCACAACTCATAACTGAAAACCCCTTACTAATCTCACATTCCACATCTCCCTATCCCCTAGATCCTAAATCCTATCCCCTAGATCCTATCCCCTCTTTTACTATATTAAACGTGTCATTGGAGAAAATATGCAGGATTTGGACCAGACTATTGTCACCCCAGGCAACACTATCCCCTTTAGGGTCATGGAGTTACACCCACATCTGATAATCCTGTACCCCCAGACTCAATTCAAGCAGATTGCCCTGGAAAAAGGCACTGTTGTCCTTGGTCGCGGTGCCGATGCCGACATCCGCCTGGACGACGAACTGGTGAGCCGCAAGCACTGCAGCCTGACCTTCGATGGCAAGAACGTCACGGTCCAGGACCTGGGCAGCACCAACGGCACCTACGTGGACGGAAATCCAGTGAGCCAGATGGTCTTGGATTCCGACAACCGCCTACAACTGGGCAAGCACGTGCTGAAAATCGACTTCAAGGATGCCAGCGAAGAGGCCTTTGACCGGGAACTCTACGAGGCGGCCACTATGGACCCGCTGACCAAGATTTCCAACCGCCGGAACTTCTTTGACCGGAGCCTGGGCGAGCTTGCCCTTGCCCGCCGGAACAACTTCTTTGTGCATGCCATCATGGTGGATGCCGACCACTTCAAGCACGTGAACGACACCTGGGGCCACCAGTGCGGCGACATGGTTCTGAAAGAAATCGCCCGCATTCTCAAAGAAGAAAAGCGGGAATCGGACCTGCTGGCCCGTTACGGCGGCGAGGAATTCGTGCTCTTGCTCAGCGGAATCGGCGTAGAAGACGCCAAAAAGAGCGCAGAGCGTCTCCGCATGGCCGTAGAGCGCCACCGTTTCTCCTGGAAGGATACCATTATCCCCGTGACCATTTCTCTCGGGCTTGCAAGCAAGCAGGGTGAAAATATCGGGAAAATCGAAGACCTGATTGCGGAATGCGACCGTCTTTTGTACGTAGCCAAGGAAGGCGGGCGAAATCGGGTGGCGTGCGAAGCGTAGCTTCGCGAAAATTCGGAATTAAGAATTAGGTCTTTATTCTAAAAACAATTCCGAAATCTGAAATCCGAATTCATAATTTTCTATCTTTGCGTAAACGCATATAGCTCGGCTCGGCATTGCCAACGCAAGCGTTGTCACTGCTCTCACCTTTTGCTATATTTGGCGCCGATGAGTGAATTCTACTCTGAGCGCCTCAACTCCTTTGGCACCGCAAGCATCCCGAAACTGGTACTGCAGTTTTCGGTCCCCGCCATCATCAGCATGTGCGTCAACGCCCTCTACAACATAGTGGACCGTTTTTTCGTGGGCCAGGGCGTAGGCAGTCTCGGCATCGCAGGCATCACCCTCTGCTTCCCCATCGCCCTGTTCATCATGGCCATGTCCATGATTGTAGGGGTCGGCGGGAACACCCTCTTTGCCATCCGTCTCGGACAAAAGAAGTACATCCAGGCAAGCATCATTTTGAACAACTCCTTTTCGTTGCTCATCTTGATGGCTATCTTTTCCTTTGCCTTCGGCGAAATCTTCATGACGCCGCTCCTGAGGCTGTTCGGGGCCAGCGACCAGACACTCCCCGTGGCCGAAAGCTACATGCGCATTATCTTGTGCGGGGCGGTATTCCAGACTATCGCTCCGGGCATGAACCACTTCATCCGTTCCATGGGCCATCCGAAAACCGCCATGTTCCGGGAAATCGCCGGGGCTGTTTCCAATATCGTCCTGGACTGGCTGTTCATCATGAAATTCCACTGGGGCATCGAAGGAGCCGCCTGGGCCACGGTGTGTTCCCAGCTTGTCGCCAGCGGCCTCATTACCCAGTTCTTCATCAAGAAGGGCACCCCCATCCGTATCCGCTGGCGGCACATGAAGCTCAGGCTCCCCTACGTGAGAAAGATTTACATCTTGGGGCTCCCGCCTTCGGTAATGCAGATTTGCAACAGCCTCATGAACGCCATTCTGGCCTGGAGCCTCACCAGCTACGGCAACATTAGCCTCAAGCCCACCGGCAGCCTTTCCGGAGGCGACATGGCCATCTCGGCCTTCGGCATCATCAACAGCGTGGTGTCCATCATCGTGTTACCCCTCCTGGGCTTTGTCCACGGGACGCAACCTATCATCGGTTACAACTACGGGGCCCGGCTGAACGACCGCGTGAAGGGAACCGTAAAATTCGCCCTGATTTACGCGGCGAGCTTTATGGCCATCGCCTGGGCGGTGCTGATGTGGAAGGCGGAGACCTTCGTGGCTCCCTTCGCTCCCGGTGACCTAGAAATGCAGCAGGTGGCCGCCTGGGCCATGCGCATTTTTACCGCCGCCTTTTTCATGATTCCCTTCGGCATGGTGGCCGGAAGCTTTTTCCAGGGCACGGGGAAAGCCTTCAGGTCCATGTTCCTGAACGCCTGCCGCCAGGTGATACTGCTGATACCCTTCCTGCTTGTACTCCCCCATTTCTTTGAACTGAAGGGGGTGTTCATGGCCCAGCCCATCGCCGATACCGGGGCCGCCATCATCGGCATGGGAATGCTGCTGCACGAACTGAAGAAGCTAAAATAGCTTCTTTGCGGAGGTGAGTTCGCCGTTCTTCTCGTGGAAGAGGATAAGGGAGCCGCCGTCCACCTTGACGAAGATGTTTTTCAGGGTCTCTACCACATGGTTTTCGTCAAAGCCGATTTCGTTGTAGGCGGTTTCGCCGATGACGATGCCGAAGTTCACCATGTCGGGCGAAGTAAAGCGCAGATACTTGAGGAGGTCTTCGGGGGTGTTCACCACGTCGGTGGCGGTGAGCCGTTCAATTTCTTGGGGGTCGCGGGTGCTCACCAGCAGGGGGAACAGGTTGTCGCCTATCACCTGCTTGCTGTTCAGGTACAGGGTATTGCCGATCATGAGACTGATGGAATCGTTCAGCACCTGACGGACTTCGATGATGATGTCGCGGCTAGAAGACATTTCCTGCATTTCCAGCTTGGACGGGCCGCAGGCGACGAACATGGCAGAGGCCATGGCAACAACGAGAATCAAAAGTTTTTTCATAAGACGGGTTCCTTTTTTGAGGAAAAATATAAATATTTTCAAGAATGTTCTTTTTTTAAGATTCCGAGGGCGCGGTCAACTAAGTCCGGCGAAATGTGGAAAATCTCGCTGAGCTTTTCCACACGGAGTTCTTCGGGAATACGTTCCATACGGGAGCCGTCCTTGTCGCGGATGACCAGGTTCCCTTTCTGGTAGTAATACTGCTCTCCCCGTTCCCGGTCCAGGCGGTTGAGCACCGGGTAGGTCATCATCTCCCGGTAGAAACTTTCGGACCAGTGCTGCTTGAATTCTTCGACGGAAACACCTTCTAGCGGATACTCGAAACGAAGCTTCATGGGGCCGCCCGCACCACCGGTCCAGAGTTCCAGGGCATCGGCGGCAGGCCGCACCAGCCGCACGCAGTTGGGGACCAGCGGGAAAAACGCCTCGCCGGAACCGAACGGTTGAGGTGCAGGCAAAGGGAGCGGGTCGAAGATGAGGTAGCCGGGGTCGAAGAGGAATTCGGAATTCGGAGTTCGGAATTCGGAATTAATTCTGAAATCCGAATTCTTAAATCCGAACTGATCCGGTAGGATCAAAGCGCAGTGGATGTTTTTTTCTTTGCGCTTGTGGCCCATGACCAGACGGGGCGAAAGCCCCATGTCGGTAAAGGCCTGATACAGGTGCCAGGTCATGCTGAAGCAGGTGCCGCCGCCCATCCAAGAATCTACGTCGTTCTGGAAACTGTCATCCAAATTGCGGGCACGAGTGGCAGAACCCGCCGATTCCAGACGGATAATTTTCGTGAGGTTCTCGTAGGTGACGGTGGAAAGCCTGTTGCACAGCTCGAGAATCTTTTGCCAACTAGATTGTTCCACAGAAGGAAAGATAGTAATTAGGATTTAGGGGATAGGATTTAGGATCTAGGATTTAGGATCTAGGATCTAGGATCTAGGATTTAGTGATTAGTGATTAGTGGTTAGTGATTAGGACCGAAGGTCCGTAGAGCGTAGCCCGTTAGGATAGCCGGTCTCAAGAGTTGTCATCCTCGAGCCTCGTGCCTCGAACCTCACTACTCACCACTCATTACTCACCACTCACAACTCATCACCCACCACTCACTACTCACCACTCACAACTATTTGCTATATTGTGGCTATGCTGGGAATCAAACAGAAAAAAGGAAACGACCAACGCCTGTGCGGGCGCATGATTGCCTACGCCAAGATTTTACCTTCGCCTGATGCGGAGCGGAGCGGCACGCCTTTTGACGACATGGTGAAAAACGGACTTTTCGCCCTGGAAGGGGATTTCCGGCAGCAGCCCAAGCTGCCTAGCCGGAGAGCCATCAACAAGGCCGTAGATTCAAAGATCGACAACCTGCTGGAATCCATGGAAGAAGACGGCGTGGAACTGCCCGAAGATATGGACGTGGATTCCCTGCGGGAGCGCCTCCACGAACTGGCCAACATGGAAGTCATTCCCATTCCTGCCCGCATCTGCAATTTCGCCAGCGAAGAAGATATTCTGAACGAAGACGCCGACGTGTATTACATTGGCGAGTTCATCGGCATGAACCAGGCCCACTTTTGCCTGACCACGCTGCCCGTCTTTTACCAGGCCCGTTACCGCGAACAGGCAAAGGTCGAAGAAATCAACCTGCTGAACGAGATGCTTTCCCAGTTCGAAAACGGCGAGATTATGGACAACGACGACATCCAGCGGGAAACTGAAGAACTGTTCCCCGAAGGGGCGAGCCTAAACACCTTCGTGGGCGACCTGAACAACCTGCTGAATACCAGGGTGGTGCCTTTCTTGCTGGCCTGCGAAACCGACAGCGACTACGAAAACCAGATTGCCCTGTTCTACAAGTTCATGAAAAACTATCCCGAACAGCGCGACATCAAGCTTATCGACGGCGCTATTAGGGAGCTGCGCAGGCAAAGCGACAACCAAGGAGCCCGCAGGCTCTTGGAACTGGGATGCAAGAAGGTGAACGCCATCTACAACGAAGACATCAAGGGCGCCGAAGAAATCAACCAGGAAATCGCCGCCATCTAGGGCGAAACCCGAACCCAGTTCGCTACATCTTGGAGAGGGTCAACAGCACCGCTCCAATCAAGATGACCACCGTGGACAAGGCAAGCTTGATGCGGCCTCCACGGGAGGCGTATTCGCCGAACACGAACACGCCCCACAGCTGGTTTACCACCAGGTTCAACTGCAAAAGCGGGTAACCTACTGCATAGCCGAACATGCCGTCGTCGGCGATGGTCCAGAAAATGGCCAGGGTGCCGAACATCCACATGACGCCCGATGCCATGGAAAGAAGCGTTGGCACAATGTTCGAATGCCTGATATCCTTGCGGCGTCGAAATGTCACCAGGCCCACCAGCACAAGGCTACCGGCACAGACCCCGAAGGAGAAGGGGAACAAGAATTCCATGTCGCCCATGCCGCTGAACTTGAAGGGAATCAGGTAGGTGCCGAACACCGCTCCCGACAAGAGGGAGCGCCAATTTTTCCAGATGGATTTTTTCTTGCTGGCGGGAATCCAAATGCCGATAATCATGCAGGCAATAGCCGGAATGGAATAGTACAGCAGGGTCTTTTCCTGGAAAATGACCACCCCGCTAAAGAACGAAAGCAGAATGCTCACGCTCATGGACCGTAGGCCGGTACCCGCCAGGTCCGCCTCGGCCTGTACCGCCCAGAAGCACAGCGCACCGCCCAGCACCCAAAGGAGTCCGCAACCGATGCCTACGGGGTGAAAGTTGAACTGCCCCGTAACGCAGGTGATGCCAACGGAACAGATGAGCGCCCCGATGGACATGAACGCCAGGTAGGACCAGGAGGAATAGGCGGGATACTTTTTCAGCGGGACCATGTAGGTACCAAAGGCGAAAATCCCGATAAAGACGCCGATAAGGCTGAGAGTGCTACTTTCCAATGCAGAACCCCGCGAAAATAGATTGTAAAATATCTTCAGAAGAAATTTCGCCCACCACGCTCTGGAGGGAGCGGCGCACCAGCTGCATCTCGAAGGCGAGAAGTTCTACGGCGGGCTGTTTCTGGAGCAGGTCCAGGGCCCGTTTCACCCCTTCGAAGGCTTCGGCGAGGCAGGCCCGTTCCCGCTCGCTGGTAATCCAGATGTCTTCGGGGCTGCGACCTTCAGTAAACAGGGCGGCATCCATCTTCTGCCTGAGTTCGGCAAGGCCCTCGCCGGTCTTGGAGGAGACTGGGAGAACCTTGGAAATTCTCTCATCTCTCGTCTGCAGGCCGCAGGCCGTTCTCTCATCCAGCAAATCACACTTGCTGATGACGGTAACATCGGAATCTGTTGTAGATTTTTGATTTCCAACTCCGAATTCCGAATTCCGAACTCCGAATTCACACCCGTCCACCACGTGAATCTTCAGGTCCGCCTCTTTCAGAATCCCACGGCTCTTTTCCATACTGAGGGCGTCCAGCTCGTCGGTGGCCCGGTCGGCAATGCCTGCGGTATCCACCAGACGGATTTCCCCGCCGGGCAAAAACAGCCGGACCTCCACGAAGTCCCGAGTGGTGCCGGGGACGCTGCTCACGAGAATGCGGTCTTCGCCCAGGAGGGCGTTTACCAGGCTGGACTTGCCCGCGTTGGGGGCTCCGTAGAGCACAACCAGCGGGAGGCGGCTCAGGTTTTCCTTGCCACGGAAGCTCTGGAGGATTTCCGAAATCTTTTCGCCGATGGCCACAATCCTCTTGCGCCAGGAATCGTAATCCGGGTCGGCCTCCTCCTCGGCAAAATCCACGTCCAGCTCCAGCCGGGCGGACATATCCTTCACCTGTTCGTTCAGTTCCTGAATTTTTTTCGAGAGCGTTCCCGAAAGCAGGCGGTGGGCGTTTTTCAGTTCTGCACGGTTCGCGCTGTGAATCACGTCGGCCACGGATTCCGCCTGGACCAGGTCCATCTTGCCGTTCAGAAAGGCCCTGCGGGTAAATTCACCAGGTTCTGCCAGACGAACGCCTTGTACCTTGCGGATGGCCTGAATCAGTTCCCGCACGATCAGCGGGTTTCCGTGAGGGTAAAGTTCCAGCGTATCTTCGCCGGTATAGGAATTGGGCCCTTCGAAAAACAGGTAAAGCAGGCTATCGACGGTTTCGCCGGTTTTAGGGTCCCGGGCCGTTCCCAGACGCGCCATGTGGCTTTCCAGTCGGGCTACAGCCCTTTCGCCGAACAGGGCCAAAACCACGTCACGCACCTGAGGGCCGCTTACGCGGATAGCCGCCACGGCGCTAACGCCTGCGGGAGTCATGGGTGCGACAATGGTCCGGGAATCCATACAAATAAATATAGTATTAAAAGTTTGAGAGGTTGTAGGTATTAGGGGTTAGGATTTAGGGGTTAGGATTTAGGGGATAGGATTTAGGGGATAGGATCTAGGGGCTAGGATTTAGGAAGGTGTGGAATGTGCGGTTCGGGTCTTAAACGTTGTCATCCTCGCGAAGGCGAGGATCTGCCAGATTGCAGTAAGCGGATCCTCACCAGAGCCTGCCCTGAGCCTGTCGAACGGGTGAGGATGACGACTCGCGGCTCACAACTCATAACTCACGACTCATGACTCCTAACCCACAACTCATGCCCCACGCCTTTTTTCTATCTTCCCTACCATGAGCAACTTCAAACTGATTTCTCGCCCTCTCGGCACTATCCAATGTTACGTTTTACAGCGCGATGACGGCGCCGAACTGGAAATTCTGAGCAGTTACGGCGGAGGCCTTAACGCCTGGCGCATACCCGTTGCAAAAAACGGCGCGGGCGTCACCGGTTCCGACAAACTGGACCTGCTTTTCGGTTACCGGGAAGGCGATGACATCTACAAAATGGGCCCCGACACCAATGCAGGCTGCAGACTCGCCCCCTTCCCGGGCCGCACCGCCTACGCCAAGTTCACCTGGAGTGGCAACACCTACGCCCTTATAAACAACGTGAGTTGGGCACCCCATGCCCTCCACGGCTTTTTGCAGAACAAGGAATGGAAATTCGAAAGCTTCGAGAGCGACTCCGAAAGTTGCACCGCCGTTTTCACCTGCGACTGGCCGGGCGCCTTCGCCGGATTCCCTTTCCCTTTTAAAGTTACAAACAAAGTAACCTTCACAGGTGAATCTTATACCGTAGAGGCCTCTGTGCAGAACATCGGAAAGGCCCTTATGCCTTATTCCGAAGGCTGGCACCCCTACTACAGCCTAGACGAAAAGGTGAATGACCTGAAGATGACCCTACCCGAAAGTAAGCTCGCCCTTCTGGACCAGGCGGACCTTCCCACTGGGAACTTCAAGGACGACACCCGCTTCGTGGGCGGCCGTGCCATCGGTGACGAGTTCATCAACGACTGTTTCTGCCTGGGAGGCGATTTTTCAAGTGCGACAGCACAATCCCAAACCCAGGCCCACGTGTTTTTGGAAGGGAGCGCAGGCAAACTGGACATCTGGCAACAGGCCGGTCAAGGGCAATACAACGCCATCCAGATTTACACACCCCCTACCCGGGCAAGCATCGCCATCGAGCCCATGACATCGGAGCCCGACGCCCTGAACCACCACCGCGGGCTGATAGAAATCCCTCCCGAAGATTCACGAAAATTTACATTCGGGGCCAAGTTCCTGAAGAAATAAGATACTTATATCTTAATTTTTCTCGCAGTCACCCATAATTTCTTATTTTGGGAAAAAAGGAGCTTTTTTATGAACTTCAAGAAAGCATTTACTTTCTGTATTCCTGCTGTACTTGCCTGCAGTCTTCTTGCGGCCTGCGGTGACGATTCCTCCAGCGGCACAACCAGTCCCGATGCCGAAGCCATAGAATCTTCGGCAACCGAAGGTTCCGCCGACTCCGGCATTCCCGATTCAAACAATCCCGAATCCTCCGGTTCTACCGCGAAATCATCGACGGCGACCAACGTATCTTCGGCAAGCGACGCTCCCGTGAACCTGGGCTCACCCGTCCTTACGGTCAGCGGCACCGACATCCTGTACAACGGCAAGAAAATTTTCTTCTCCGGAACAAACCTGGCCTGGAGCGATTACAACTCCGACGTGGGCGATTCCCCCCTTAACGAGAACGCTTGGCGCAAGGCTGTGGAAGGCACCCGCGCCGCAGGGGGCAATGCCATCCGCTGGTGGCTCTTCAACAACATGAGCCAGAGTCCCACCATCGACCAGACCACTCACCTGGTCACCGGACCCAAGGAGAACACCATCGCCAACATGAAGAAGGCCCTGGATATCGCCGAGGAATACGGCGTGATGGTCTCCATGTGTCTGTTCAGTCACAACCTGATGGAACCCAATCAGTGGGGTCTTTACAGCGAGAAGTTGGATATCGACGCCAACACCAAGCTGTTCGAGGACGACGGAACGGAAGCGTTTATCAAGAACGTCTTGGAACCCGTAGTCAAGGCTATCGGTTTCCACAAGGCACTCATGACCTGGGAAGTGTTCAACGAACCCGAAGGCATGACCACCGTAGGCTGGACCACCAAGAAGATGGACAAGGAAAAAATCCAGAAGTTTACCAACAAGGTGGCCGCCGCCATTCACAATATCGACAAGGGATTCCTGGTCTCTACCGGTAGCGTGAACATCAAGTACCAGAGCTGGTGGAACGATGCCGAACTGATCAAAGCCGGTGGCGAGGCCAATGGCACCCTGGACTTTTTCCAGACCCACTATTACCCCTACTACCAGGATGACGCCGTCTCTCCCTTCGTGAACACGGCCGCCCAGATGGCCACAACCTATGGTTACGACAGCAAGCCCATGATTATCGGAGAGTTCCCTGCCAGCGGTTGGAAGGGCGACACCTATACATCTAGCATGGCGGCAAAGACGGAGATTTCGACCGAGGAATGCTACCGCAAGGCCTTTGACGGCGGTTACGCGGGCGCACTGGCCTGGCAGTACATCGGCGACAAGACGGAATCCCAGTTCGGCGGTTACAGCTACACCATCGAGCCCGCCCTCGAAGCCATGAAGGCCCTAGCTTCCAAGGAAGAGACCAGCATCAAGATCAAGGACGTGACCATCGAGGAATCCAGCGGCGACGGCATGATGGCCGTGACCTACGGAGCCGACAACGCCCAGATCGAATACCAAAAGACATTTGACCTGAGCGGAGCGACGGAACTCACCTTCGAAGCCAAGAACAACGGGAAATCGGCAGCGCAACTGAACTTGATATTCAAGCTCACTGATGCCTGGACCTGGACCGAAGTTGACGGCGCCTGCGAAGTGGCCGCCGGGGAAAAGAAGACCTGTTCCTTCGACATATCAAGTTACACGGACCGCAACAAGACTCTGAGCATCATCGTCGCCAACTACGCCAAGGGCTATACGGGGACCATCCTTTACGACAACTTCAAGGCTGGCGACCAGATACTGTTCGATTTCAACGCCGACAAGTACGATGCTTTCAGCCGTAGTTTTGGAAATACCGAGGAAATGATCCCCGAAATCAAGGTGGTGTTCAACAACCCCGACTACAAGAAGTAATTTTTAACAACACAAAAAAAAGGGAAAGGATTGGATTATGGATATTAAAAAAGCGACTATTGCTTTTGGTTTAATGGCCGCCGTCTATGCTAGTGCTGCCATCAGCTACACCCCCGTTACTGAAGGGGCTACAGACGCAGCAAAAAAACTTTACAATTTTCTGGCAGTAAACTACGGTGTAAAGACAGTTTCTGGAATCATGACCGGAGAAGTTAATTCTTCCGAATTCAAGAAACTCGCTGATGTAGACTCCTTCTATATCCGCACTGGCAAGTACCCCGCACTGGTGGGTTTTGATTACCTGTTTGCAACAGGCAAAGAGGCCAGCAAGGAATGGAATAAAGATTATACCAGGATGGCCGTAAATTCGGCCAAGGATCTTTGGAACAAAGGTGGCATTCCCGCCTTTACCTGGCACTGGAAGGACCCCAGTAAAGCAGAAGAGGCGTTTTATGCCACAGCCGGCAGTGCTGGCAAGGACGAATTCGGCAACCAGAAACCTTTTACGACATACGATTTCACCCAAGGCTTTAGCAATCCTAACTGTACTTCGAATTGCACATGGAACAAGGAATCAAATGTTTACAAGCAACTCGTAGCGGACATAGACGTCATAGCAGACTATTTCCTAGAATTGCAGACCGCAGGTGTTGCCGCCATATTCCGCCCGCTCCACGAAGCTAGTGGAGGCTGGTTCTGGTGGGGCCTCCGTAGTGGAGCGGCTTTCCAGGCCCTTTACAATCTCGTATACGAAGAAATGGTGAACAACAAGGGAGTCAAGAACCTCGTGTGGGTGTGGAACCCGGAATACGCAAAGGACACCGACTGGAATCCCGGAAAGAATTACGATGTTATCAGTTTGGATATCTATGAAGCCTGGGATTACTCCACAAAATACACTGCCGCATATGGCGAATTGAAAACCAACTACGGAACGGACAAAATGTTTGCCGTATCTGAAAATGGTGCCATTCCGGACCTTTCCGTGATGAAGGAAAAAAACAGCGTCTGGTCCTGGTGGATGCCCTGGTACCAGACCTGGAGTGGGAAATTCCTGGACCAGACCGTAAACGCCGTTTGGAAGGCTAACATGGAAAGTTCCTGCACCATTAGTCTGGAGGATATGCCTGGTTGGGACAAGTATACAATTTCCGAAAACCCTGTTGCTTCCTGTGAAGTGGGCTACGCTTTAGCAGACCTGGATACAGCAAGACCTGTCGAGGTCGTATTCCCCGGAGATACCGCCACAAACGCATGGCTCAGAGTCGGACTTACAATGCCTTCGGGCATCAAGCCGGACACGGCGTCAAAGGGAAATATCGTTATCGCAGAAGGATCCGTTCCCGACTTGTCATCCACAAAAAAGATTACCATGAAGGTATTTAACGGAAACAAGATGTCAGGAATCTGGTTTACCATTGCATTCCTGTCTGGAGCACCTGACTGGGCCTGGGCACAACCGGATGGCTGTTGGGTCAATGCAGGCGATTCAACCACATGCACATTTGATTTGTCGACCACCACGAAGGATGGAGCTGTTCTCTCGGGAAGTGCCTATACCTCTTTCATGTCGAACATAAACAAGTTCTATATTGAAATTTTCGCCCAGTCTTTTGCAGGCTCGGTATTCTTTGATGATATTACTACGGACGGGAATGTCGTCATCAACGATTTTAGCCAAAAAAAGACCTACCAGGTGGAACAAGCGGCCAACATGCCCATAGTTGAAATTGTGGGAACAGGTTCAACCAACACCGCCATCGGTGCAGGTCAGCTTCCTGCCGTGGCCAGCCTGACACTCCAGGGCAACAGCCTTTCCTTCACGACGACTCGTTCCGGAAATGTTTCTCTGGATGTGTTCGACCTGCAGGGGAACCGGGTAACTAGCCTCTACAAGGGTGCCCTCTCCGCCGGGACTCATCAGTTCAGCCTTTCGGGTATGGCCCGCGGGTCGTACCTGGTGCGGGCCAAGGGTGCCGGACTTTCTGCAACGAAGCGGATTGTCATCAAGTAAGGCCTGAATTTTTTCAAAGGGAATCCCTGCAACCAAAGTTGCGGGGATTTTTCTTTGGGTTGAAAATACCTCGGGTTTTTGCTATATTGGCCCAAACCTCGGAGAGATGCCAGAGTGGTCGATTGGGCCGGTCTCGAAAACCGGAGTCTGTCACAGGACCGAGGGTTCGAACCCCTCTCTCTCCTGAATAAGAAAAGGACCCGTGTTGGGTCCTTTTCTTATTCATAGGTGAAGGAGCGTTCGAGCCCTCGGAGAGGGTTCGATTGACTGCGCGTGAACGAAGTGAACTTGCGCAGTCAAGGATTTTGGCGAAGCCAAAACCCGTAGGGTTGCGGGGAAACAAAGTGACCCCGCAATCCCACCCCTCTTCCAACGACCGTTCGCGCTATTTTCAGGGACTGCTTCTCCGGTCTGCGCTCACTCTCGCCGACACGACTCGTTAATACGAGTCGCTTTCGGCTCACGGTAACGACCGTT
>OCVV011313034.1_pt1 | contig 39884 bp, 35 predicted proteins | sample 1539721 | NCBI WGS metagenome assembly OCVV01 (sample SAMN02144230, study PRJEB22623) | gut metagenome | biome: sheep rumen | host: Ovis aries | place: New Zealand | reverse complement strand
AGAAACTAATTTAACTGATACAGAAATAAAAGAAAAAGTGGATAAGACAGGAGTAGATGGAAGAAGTAAAATACAAGTATTAAATAATGACTGCAAAAGTTGGGGCAGTCCCCTAATTGCTAGTATTCAAATTGGAAGTGATGGAAAAGAAATAATAAAATTAGCTGCTGAAGCCATACTAACAAAAGCACAAGATGCAGAGCAATTAAATCAAATACCCGGAACAGAAATTTATATATTTAGGGGAGGAAATCCTGCAAATTATGTAAAGTTTAATAACGAATATTGGAGAATAATTGGAATATATGGAAAACAATTAAAAATAATAAGGGTAAATAGTAGTGGTGTACCAACAGCACCATCAGAATTAACAAATATTAAATGGAATACAAATTTGCCTAATCCTGGTTGGGGGAATTCAACTTTAAAGGAAAAGCTTAATACAACGTATTATGATAGTTTAAACGAATTAGCAAAAAACATGATAGATGATAATGGTATTTGGAATGTAGGACCTGCGGGGCGTGAGGCAAATTCATCGCAAGCTTATTCAACTGCAATTGTATCAAGAACTGTAGGAGATGCAATACATACAACGCCATGGAAAGGTAGTATTGGATTAATTGCAAGTTATGAATATTTATATGCAACAGGTGTAGATTCATGCTTAACTGTAAGTGGTTATAATTATGATAGCGGTTGCGGCAATTCATATTTAAATTGGCTTTATACTAATAATGCTTTATGGACTTTGTCAGCTAGAATAGATGGTTCTGATTTTGCACTTTGTACATATCATGGTTCTGTTTATTTTTATAGTGTTACTGATGTTCGTAATGCTGTTCCCACAATTTTTATAAAACAATCAGTGAAGCTAGATTCTGGCGATGGGACTTTTTTAAATCCTTTTATATTAAAATATGATAATTAGTGACAATATTTGATAACCTTTTTTTGAAAATATACTATTATCATAATTAGTTAAGTGAGAAAAACTCACTTTTTAAATGTTCTGATTTTTGAGTGTTGCTTATTAGTTTGTTATAGTTTTATTTAAAAAAGGTATGTTATATAACCATAATTTAACTTTTATTGTTCGTTTTTTTAAGTCATGATATAATATTTTTGGTGATTTTATGAATACTACTATTTATTTAATTCGACATTCTAAAGCGAAAAAAATTAAAAAAAGGATGAGATTATCTTTATTAGATAGTAATAAAAAGACTCATTTATCAAGAGAAGGTAAAAGAATTGCAATAGATACATCTCGTAATAAGAATTTTAAAAATATCGATTTATTTATATCAAGTGATTATAATAGAGCAATGGAGACTGCTCATTTATTTAGTGATGAATATGAAGTTAATTCTTCTTTTGGAGAAAGAATTCATGGTGTAGATGATTTTTCATTATTACCTAATAACTTTGAGGAAAAACAAGTTAAAGATGAAAACTATAAAATTGGTAATGGAGAAAGCCAAAAAGAAGTAAGAGAAAGAATGTATAATGCCTTAGTTGAGATAATCAATAAAAATAGGGGAAAAAATATTGCTATTTTTTCTCATGCTACTGCTATTACCTTCTTATTATCAAAGTGGTGTAAAATTAATTATTGTGGTGATTATAAATTTAAAAATAAAGTATTTTTTGATGGTATTTTTAAACCATGTACTTCTTTTAAATTAACTTTTAATGATGATAATGAATTAATAGATGTTGAATTAGTTAAATCACAAGTTAAAGTAATGTCATTTAATCTAAGACACATAATTAGAGAAGAAATTTTTGGTATATGGAAAAAAAGATATTCAAAAATAGTTAATTTTATTAAGCAAGAGTCTCCAGATGTTATAGGGGTTCAAGAATTAACTGGAAGAGGGAAAAGATATTTAAAACGAAACTTAAAAGATTATAAAATTGTTGGTAAAAAAAGGCATAGTATTATTTTTACCAATGAATATAATTGTGTACTTGTAAAAAAAGATTTTAAAATTATATTTCATAAGACATATTCTTTATCTGATAAAATTAATAGATTAGGTAGAAAAGCTAAAGAAGATAATTTCCCAAGAATTTGTACTTTAGTACATGTAGAAAAAGAAAATAAGAAGTTTTTGATTGCTAATACGCATATAGATAATAGTAGTGTTGCTAATAAAAAAAGATTACTTAATATATTTGATAATATTGTAAATACACATAAGAAAGATGAAGAGTATTTAATAATTACAGGAGACTTTAATATGACTCTTGATAATAATAATTTATTAAAATATTCTAAAAAGTATTTAGATCCATTTAAAGATTATACTGGTACAACATTTCCTCAAATGCCTGATTTAAAAGCATTGGATCATATTTTCTTAGATGAAAGATTGGTTTACTTACATGAAATAGTTCATAGTGATTCTAATGATGATGGATTTATGAGCGATCATTATCCAATTAGTTGTATAATTGAAATTTAAAAGAAGTATTACTACTTCTTTTTTGCATTTTTAATACTTTCTTTTATAAATGAATTAAATAGTGGATGTGGTTTTGTTGGACGGGATTTGAACTCCGGATGAAATTGACATGCGATAAAATGTGGATGATCTTTTAATTCAATTATTTCAACTAAATTTGCTTTCTCGTTTATACCAGAAAAAATCATTCCATTCTTTTCAAGTATTTCTCTATATTTATTGTTAAACTCATATCTATGTCTATGTCTTTCTTTGATTATATCTTGTTGATAATCATTATATGCTAGGGTATTTTTCTCTATTTTACATTCATAATTTCCAAGACGAAGTGTACCACCTTTATTTATTATTTCTTTTTGTTCTAACATTAAATCAATTACTGGATCTTCACATAATTCATTAAATTCTGTTGATGATGCATTTGGTAATCCACATACATTTCTTGCAAATTCAATTACTGATAATTGCATACCTAAACAGATTCCTAAAAATGGTATTTTATTTACTCTTGCATAATTTATTGCACTTATTTTTCCTTCTATTCCACGAGAACCAAATCCTCCAGGAACAATTATACCTTTTGAATTTTTAAATATTTCTTTTAAATCTTTTTCTTTTTCTAATTTTTCAGAATCAACCCAGTTGATATTAATTTTAACATTATTGGAGTAGCCAGCATGTTTTAAACTTTCACTTACTGATAAATACGCATCATGTAATTCAACATATTTACCTACAAGAGCTATTTCTATTTCATCTTTTAAACTATCTACTTTATGTACTAAGTCTTCCCAATACTTAATATTTGATTTATTAATTTTTAATTCAAATTGTTTTAGAACTATTTCATCCATTTTTTGATTTAAATAGTTTAGGGGAACTTGAAAAATATTTTTAACGTCAACACTATCAATAACATTTTCAACAGGAACACTACAAAATAGTGAAATTTTTTCTTTTAAATTTCTATTTAATTCTTCTTCACTTCTGCATACGATAATATCTGGTTGAATTCCCATTCCTCTTAGTTCAATAACAGAGTGTTGTGTAGGTTTTGTTTTTAATTCGTTTGAACCATATATGTAGGGAACTAAAGTGGCATGTACGAATAAAGTATTGCTTTTTCCTAATTCGTTTCTTATTTGTCTTAGAGCTTCAATATATGACTGTGATTCAATATCACCAATAGTTCCTCCAATTTCAGTTATAACTATATCTGCATTACTACTTGATGCTGCTTCATAAACTTTTGATTTAATTTCATTAGTTATATGTGGTACTATTTGAACAGTTGCTCCTAAGTAGTCTCCGCGTCTTTCTTTTTCAATTACATTTTTGTATATTTTACCAGTTGTAATATTAGAAGAGTAGTTTAATTCTTCATCAATAAATCTTTCATAATGACCTAAATCTAGATCAGTTTCAGTACCATCTGCAGTAACATACACTTCACCATGTTGGAGTGGAGACATAGTTCCAGGGTCAATATTAATATATGGATCAAATTTTTGCATAAAAACTTTATATCCACGTGCTTTAAGTAATAGAGCTAAACTAGATGCAGTTATACCTTTTCCAAGACCAGATACAACTCCTCCAGTTACAAAAACAAATTTTGCCATAAATACCTCCTAAAATAAAAAAACTAAGAGAGATTCTCTTAGTGCTCTTCTTAATTATAACAAAGTAATATAGTAAAAAATAATCTTGTTTTTAAAAAAAATATAATCTATAATTTTGTTAGGTAACCCCTAAAATTTTACTCAATTAGTATTGAGTTTTTTTTTAAGTTGAAACCGAAATCTATTAATGGTAATATAAATAATGAAATAATTCTTTAAAGGAGTGATATTATGCTTAAGGCAAATGGTGAAGCTAGAAAAGTTGATAATGTTCAAATTGAGGCAACAGTTAATACTACTGTTGATGGGCTAAATAGTGAATTAGTTGCTGCATTAAAAAATAATTTTAAAGATTATGGACTTTCAGGTGAAGTTAGTATTTCAGTGGATGACGTTAAACTAGATAAAGGTATTTTAGCTGGTTCTGAAAAAGGCGTAACTATTATAAATAGTAGAAATAGTGGATATTATAGTCATGCTTTAATATCTAGAAAACAAGGAAAATTCTTTTTTATTACTATTTATGAAATTGGTATTAGTAAAAATCATATAAAAGAAGCATTTATGGATCCTAAAAATAGGACTTATGTTCAGGAACAACCAAATGGAAGTTTAAATCTTGCAGTTAAACATATGCCATTTTTTATGAAAGGTGCTAATAAGAAAAAACTTGCAGAAGAAGATCAATATTATAGTATGCTTGCAGAAGTTATATATAAATCAATTGGAGATGTTAAATATAAATTTGATACCATGAATTTTAGTGAATCAATAAGTGACAGTTATAATGAAGATGATGATATTGCTGTTACAAGTATTAAAAAGCCTGAAAATAAAAATAGTGAAGTAGGTAGTGTTGGAAAACAAATTAAAGGAAAAATAGAAAGAATCAAAGAAGCTTTAGTAGAAGATAAAAAGCTTATTAATACTAATAAAGTAAAAGAAAAAAATCTTGTATTGAAAAAAATAGATACAGAATCAATTCAATCTCTTGAAAAAGATGTTACTAAACATAAAAGTATAGACAATTTTGATGATAACGATGAAATTGAAAAATCAATTATTGATGGAAATTATGAATTAAAGAAGTATTCAATTGATAATAATTGTAATTATGAAGCTTTGATAGAAAGAAAATGTGACTATTATCGTTTTTTTGAAAAAATGTCTAATTTTAAAAAAGAAATAGTAGCAAATTATAAATCAATTTTTTTAAATTTAATTAAAACTGGTGAAGATGGATATGCTTTTTCTTATATTGTAGCATTATGTGAATTTATTAAAGATAACGAGATTGATTTTAAATACTTTGGAAATAGAAAGATGATTGTTGCAAAGTCTAAAGAAGAGTTAGATAAGATACTTACATTGAATAATATTATTATTTTCTGTTTACTAGATGTTGATGAACAAAAAACAGGGACAGAATATTTTCATAAATATTATACATATAATCTAGAATATAAAAGTCTTGTTTCAACAATTAAAAATGTAGAGAGAAATGAATATATTACTAAACAGTTTGAATTAGAATATGATGTTAAATATCGTTACTTAAAAGAAAAAATTAATGAATTTAAAACATTATTTGAAAGAGAATGCTCTAAATGTTCAAAAGATGAAAAAGCAGATAAAATATATTCAATTATGCAAGAAATACAAAAAGAAGGAAATCAATTTTTTTCTCTTGGATATTGTAGTTTTGACTTTAAGAAAAAATATGAAGGAATAATAACATTTCCAAAATATAATTCGCCTTATAAGAAAAAAAGCTATAATAAATTTATTGTAAGTTCAGTTATTGCATTTTGTGAATATGTTATGGAAAACAGTATAGATTTAGGAAACAGATTTAAATTTAATGATTTTAATGACATATCAAGTGTTGATGAATTACCTGAAGTAGAAAAGCAAAATAATATTTTTAAAGTTGATGAAATTTATGTATTTATATATGAATATTTTAAATATGGTTTAATGTATGATGAAATGAATAAAGTAAGTTATAAGAAGAAAGTAGTAACAAATAGTAAAAATGTTAATAAAGAAAAAAGTAAAACTAATATAACATTTATTTCAAATATTTCATCTGATAGAAAATATGAATTTTTAATAAATGAATTTAATTTAAGAAATGAAAATAATACTTTTAATTATGATAAATTAAAGAATGAAATAAAAATTTTATTTGATAATTATTTAGCTGAAGAAAATGGAGTATTTAGGATTCTTTATGAATTATATTATAAATATGGTTATTCGAAGCTATATTTATATCCTTTCATTGAAGTTTATGAAACTATAAAGAATGAATTAAATAATGATTATTTTGAATCAAATAATATAGAAGAATATGCTTCAAGTGGAAATACTTATTTTAATATGTATTATTTTGTAGAAGATATAGTAAATAAAGTAAATGAAGATTATTATAATGGAGTATTTGACAATTATCAAAACTTGGAAAATTCATCACCTTTTACGTATGTTATATCAAATGTTATTTATCTTTATAATGATATGTATTGTGACTTTTATGGTATTAATATAAATCGTTTAAAAAGAGAGCCTTATGAAGCAATTAATTTAATTATTGAAAATCAAGCACATTGTAATAAAGGTAAATTTGAAAAAATTAGAGATTGGGCATATGAACAGATAAATGCTGATGACATAAGTAGTATTGAACAGAATACTATAAAATTGTTAGAATCTAGTTATCTTCCTTCAATAAAAGAAGAAGGATTTGTCGTAGATGAAACAGCATTTTCAATAGTAATGGCATATGATGAAATTAAAATGAAGAATTCTTATACTGGTAGTTTATTTCCAGATAATACTATATATCTTCGTGCTAAAGAATGTGAAAATTTAGATGAATATAGTGATAGATGTAAAGAATTAATAAATACTTATGGTGATAACCTTTCAGAAAAACAAAAAAATGTAGTATATAATGCAATAGTTATTTATTATTATTTCTTCTTATATGAATTTGGACTAGATGATCCTAAAACATTTGAAGAGATTAAGAAAAAGAAAGAAGATAGAATAAAGAAAGAAAAAAAAGAAAAAGCTAAGTTAGCAAAAGAATTAATGAAAAAAACAGATAATAAAAAGACTGAAGTGAAAGAAACCATAAAGACTGGCAAGATTAAAATTAATAGCATAAAAGAAGAAGAGAAAGATGTAGAAGAACTTGAGTATTTTGTATCTATTAAAGGGGAAAAAATTATACTTGAATTTGAACTACCTGGACTTGATAGTGATGATGTAGATATTGATTATTCTGAAAATTATATTATTGTAAAAGTATTAAAAAATGATGAAAAAGTATCTAGAAGAAAATTATTTGGAAAAAGTGCTAAGTATAATATTGAAAATGTAGATATTGATAAAATAGAAGCTAATATGAAAAATGGACTTTTGACAATAACAATACCTAAAAAAAATAAATAAGAGCATTAATTGCTCTTTTTAGTTATTTAGAATTTACATGTTTTTATATTTTGTGTAAAATAATTAATTGTAGGAGTGATATGATGCTTAAAGTAGAAAATATAGTTAAATATTACGGAAAGAATTGTGCAGTAAATAATCTTTCTTTTGAAGTAAAAAATGGTGAAATATTTGGACTTCTTGGAGAAAATGGTGCTGGGAAGACTACAACTTTTAGAATTATTTTAGGTTTATTAGATGCTGACTCTGGTACTGTTTCATTAAATGGTAAGAAAATAGATTATTCATTAACTGATAAAATAGGATATTTAACAGAAGAGAGAAGTTTACTTACTAAAATGACTGTTAAAGAACAATTAATATATTATGGTGTATTAAAAGGATTAAGTGAAAAACAAGTTTTAGATAAAATAGATGACTTGTTAAAAGAATTTGACATTTTGGATTATAAGAATAGAAAAATAAAAGAACTTTCTAAAGGTAATCAACAAAAAGTACAGTTTATTGCAGCAATTATAAATGATCCTATACTACTTATATTAGATGAACCATTTACTGGACTAGATCCAATTAATGTTGCTATGTTTAAAAAATATATTAGAAAGTTACAAAAGAATGGTTGTTCAATTATTTTTTCATCTCATCAAATGGAACATATTGAAGAATTTTGTGAAAAATTAGTAATTCTTGTAAAAGGAAAAAGCATTCTTGAAGGATATATAAAAGATATAAAGAAAGATTATAGAAAACATAATATTTTTATTAAAGGAGATATTGATACTCAAGAAATACAAAAGATTGATGGTGTTATCGGTATAAAAAATAAAGAAGATGAAATTGAAGTCAAGATAGAAGACTTTGATATTGTTCCTAAAGTATTTAAAAAAGTTAGGGATAAGAATATCACTAAATTTGTTGTTGAAGAAGCTACATTAAATGAAATATTTATAGATAAAGTAGGTGAAGTAAAATGATGAATAAATTTTGGTATTTAACTAGATATGGATTAAAGAAAAAATTTAAATCAAAATCATTTATTATTTCAAATATAATTATTGCTTTAGTATTATTAGTAATATTTAATATTGACTCAATTATTTCATTCTTTGGTGGAGATTTTGAAAATGATACTAAAATTTATGTTATTGATAATACTAATGAATCATTTGATACTTTAAAGACTAGTTTTGAATCAATGAAAATAAGTATAAATGAATCTTCAGCAGATAATAACAAAATATATAAGAGTGAAAAAAATATAGATGATTTAAAAAAAGATATCGAAGATACTACTGATATAATTGTTGAAATTAATGCTGATAAAGATAATTATATGAGTGCAAATATTATTACTGAGAATTATATTGATACTTTAACTTATCAAACTTTGATACAAGCTATAAATACTACAAAATATCAACAAGCATTATTAAATAGTAATATAGATGCTAATGAACTTGCTAAAATATCTAATCCTGTAAATGTGGAAAGAATAATTCTTGATGAGACTAAAAATACAGAAGAAGAAAATATGAATGCTATTATGGGTGTTGTTTTCCCTTCAATTATTTTACCTTTCTTTATGTTAATTGTATTACTTGTGCAGATGATTGGCGGAGAGATTAATGAAGAGAAGACGACAAGAAGCATGGAAGTAATTATTTCTAATGTTTCTGCTAAAGTTCATTTCTTTTCTAAATTACTTGCTAATAATTTATTTGTAATAATTCAGACTTTATTATTATTTGTTTATGGTTTAATTGGATTTTTCTCAAGGAATTTATTTAATTCTGGTATGAGTTCTGATTTAACTAATAGTATTAGTGATGCAATTGATTCATTATCAAAGACTGGTTTGTTTGATAAATTATATTATGTAATACCATTGACTCTAATTTTACTTGTTTTATCGTTTATTGCATATTCTTTAATCGCAGGAATACTTGCAAGTATGACTACAAATCCAGAAGACTTTCAACACATTCAAACTCCTATTATGTTAATTTGTTTTGCAAGTTATTATTTAGCAGCAATGGCAAGTATGTTTAATGGTAGTTTGTTTATAAAAGTGCTTAGTTATATTCCACTTATATCATTTTTATTATCTCCATCTTTACTTGTTATAGGTCAAATTGGAATAATTGATGTAGGAATATCAATTGTATTATTATTAGTCTTTAATTATGTTTTTGCAAAGTATGGCTTAAAGATTTATAAAGTTGGTATATTAAATTATTCTACAGATAAGATGTGGAAAAGAATATTTAAAGCAGCTAAGATGTAGGTGAGTTATGAAAAAATGTGTAGTAGTTTATAACAAACATAGTGGAAAAAAAGTAAAAAAGGATTTTTTAGAAGAATATGTTAGAATTTTAAATAAAAATAAATATGAAACAAGTATTATGTATTCTAAATATAAAGGACATGTTATAGATATTGTAAGTAGTTTAGATGATGATATTGATTTAGTAATCTCTATTGGTGGAGATGGAACTTTTAATGAATCGATGAGAGGAAATTTTAAAAGAAAAAAAAGACTTACTTTAGCACATATTCCTTTAGGTACTACAAATGACGTTGGTAAGATGTTTGGATATGGAAAAGATCCAATAAAGAATTTAGAATTATTAATGGATGGAGTAGAGAAAAAAATAGATATATGTACTATTAATGGGGACCCATTTATATATGTTGCAGGTTTTGGTAAATTTATGAATATTCCTTATGATACTAGTAGAAAAACAAAAAAGAAATTTGGTTATTTAGCATATGTTATGAATGCAGTAAAAAACTTCTTTATGTTTACTAAACTTCATGATATTACTTATGAAATTAATGGAGAAAAATATAGTGGATTTTATTCTTTTATGTTTATTTCAAATGCTACTAGAATTGCAGGAATTAAAATATTTGATAATATTAAATTAGATGATAATCAATTTGAAATACTTTTTTGTAACATAAAAAAAAGAAGAGATATTATAAAATCTCTTATAAGAATTAGAAAAACTGATATTTCTCATGTTCCTGGATTTTATTTCCACGCTTCAGATAATTTAAAAATAATTGTAAATGATGAAAAAGGATTACCTTGGTGCTTGGATGGAGAAAAGTATGAAGTATCTGGTAATGAAATAGATATAAGAATAGATAGAAATTCTAAAATAATGTTACCTAAAAAGAATATAGATGAATTATTTAAAAAATAAGTGACTTTAAGATCACTTATTTTTTTATAAAATTATTTATTTCTAATTTAGAAATTAATTTTTCTTTGGATACATTACCATCTATTCTTTGAAGAACTGAAGTTTCGACTCCATCAGTAATAAATATAGTAGTAGGAGTACCATCTACATCAAAATTACTATTAAATTCGTTATACTCATCTTCATTCATTTCACTAAAATTTAATTTGTAACCTGTAATATTGTATTCTTTAAGTACTTCTTCAACTTTTGGTTTGTAGGCATCACAATAGCTACATCCATCTTTAACCACTACAAAGAAAAATGTTTCTTTATTATCAAGCATATTTTTAAACTTTGAATAACTAATATCTTTAAAATTACTTGATGAGCTACATCCTGTGAATAATAAAAGTAATAATATAACTAAAACAATATTTTTAATTTTTTTCATAATACACCTCGTAAGAAATCATAGCATAATTATTTTAATAATTCAATTTATAAAAAAAATATTAAAATCTATTAAATTGTAAAAAAATGTGATATTATGTTATATAGGATAGAAAGAAGTAAATGGTGAGATTATGAAAAAAATAATTGTATTATTAGTTTTTGTTCTTTTTATAGTATTTATACCAAAAACCGATGCAGCTAGGATTGTATGTTCAAGTTCTAATATGAGTAAAATGAGATCTAAAGCTTATAAAGTTACTGCTAATTATGAATTTGTAAATGAAAATGGGGATAGATATTTCCTTATTAGAATAACTAATGTTGAAAGCGGTATTGAAGTAAGAGTAGATGGGCATATTTTTAAAGATGATACAGGGAAAGGCCAAGTATTCGAATTTAAGAAGTATTCTAATGAATTAACTTCTGTACAAATAGAAATGTATGCTGGATATGGACAGGCTTGTGTTGGTGAACTTCTTTATACTAAAAAACTTGACTTACCAAAATATAATTTTTATAGTGAAAAACCTGAATGTATTGAATACGAGGAATTTGCTCTTTGTAATAAATGGTACCAAGGTAATATTAGAGATGATTATGAATTTAAAACGAAATTACAAGAGTATATAGATTCTTTAAATCCAAAAGAAGATAAAGAAGAAATAGAAGATAACAAAAGCTTTTTTCAAAAAATAATTGATTTTTATGTTGATCACATTGTTTATACTGGATTAATTACTGTTGCTGTACTTGGAGTTCTTGTTTACTTTATAGTTAAAAAACTAATTAACAAGAAGAATAGAGTTAAGATTGACTTTAAGGGGTGAGTGATTTGAAAAAGAAGATTAAAAAAATAATAATTATTTCATTTTTATTATTTTACATGTTTATGTCTATTGGAGTTGTTGATGCTATTGATCCTTCAAAATTTGGCTGGTATAAAAATAAAGAACATAAAAATGACTATTATTGTAGTGGATTTAATCAAAGTTGTTTCTTTAATGATGGAAAAACTAAAAACTCAATTAAAGCTATTTATGTTTATTTAGTTAAATATCATTATGATTCTTCAAAAGCAACTCAAACAAAAGAACAAATAGTAGGTAAACCTGTTTTATATTATAATGATGGTTTCTTTCGTAATGAAACGGCTTTAGAAAATTCTGTTGAATCTGCTTTTGCTTCTCCTTCAAAAACATATTTTCCTTTAACAACAGGAGCAGTAAGTGCTTCTTGTACTGGTAGTGGAGATGATGGTAGTGGTGGTGGTTATGACACTCCACATGGACCTGCAATTCATCAAGATATTATAAATAATAATTTTAATGATCAAACTCAAGCATGGGTTGTATCTGATGCTGCTGGGCAAGGCAATAAGTGCGTAATTGATCCATTTGTTACTACAGTTGGGTCCGAAGTAATTAATACTTATGATGGTGATTTGAGAATTTTTAAGTTTGACGATGATCATGTGTATAATGATTCTGATATAAGACTTTTTAAAACTGGAGCAAATTTAAATAATAAGGAAAATGTTAAGGCTTTCTTTGATAGTACGATTAAAACTAATATTTTTTCATCTGCTAAGAGCCCTACTGATGCGATTAATAGGTTTTTTAATACTGGTGGAGTAGTTAATTTAACTAATATTGAAGATTATTATATTGCTGTTAAATATGCTCAACGTTATAAAGGGAATTTGTATTCTACTTGTGGCCCAGAAATTTCTGGAGTACAAGATAGTTTAAAAGAATCACCAATATCTTATATATATAATTGCTCATGTAATTGTTCTGGTAGTAATGTTAGATGTAGTATTGAAAACCCTACTCAAATAGCAGGTGAAAGAGATCCTGTTCCTGGTGCTGGCTTATGTACGCAAGAAAAGTATGAAGAATTTGAATATCCAAGCAATTGTGATGATTATGATGATGACGATACAAATGATTGCTCCTCCGATTGGCGTTGGGTTCCAGATGGTAAGGTAGATGCAACTTGTACATACTCCACTTGTACTGGATATAGAATTCACATGTATAATCAAATGACATCAGTTGAAAATCACTTTTATTCAATAATTTCTCCAGCACATGATTGTGGACTTTTTACTGTTACAACTGATAATGCAGAACATAAATTAATAAAATCTGGATCTCAAATTAAAAACTGTACTGATGATAGTGATCAATGTTTTACAGAATATTTTATTGGTCCATCTCTTGAAAGTGCACTTGTTGGTAAGAATAGTACTCAACCAGACAGTATTTATAAAAATACTTTCTATTATAGATTTGCTGATACACCTAATGATGGAAAAGATAGTGCTTCTTGTACACTATTTATGTGGGTTCCAGAAACAATTAATAGCTATACTCCTTGTGTCAATGCAGAACATGCACCATGTACTGTTGGTGATCTAGAATGTGCTGAAAAATTTTGTGATAACTTAGTTGGTTATGATGATAGAGAAAATGCTTACAAAATGAAACAAGATTGTATAGTTAATAATTGTCAGTATAAAAAAGCTGATAATAATTGTTCTACTTTTTATAGTGATAAAGAGAAACAAGATATTGTAAATAAGGCGGCTTGTTCTACTGCAACTAATAAAACAACATCTTATTGCAGTAAAGTATCATCAGATTCAAATGCTTCTGCTGAGGACACTAAAAAAGAAAAATTAACTAATCAGTGGTGCTATAATGATGCTGATAATCTTCCAATAGATCAGAAAACATTTATAAATGTTAGTTGTACAGAAAATTCTTATTTCACTTTTTCTGATATTTCTAAAATTAAGTTAACTTCTGGTGTAGGAATTGATTATTGGACTAGATTAAATGGTAGAAAGAATTGTACTGTTTGGTTTGATCTTGACTCATGGGTACTTGCCTATGCATCATTTCATTCAAGAGAAACTGTTTGTACCAAAATTGTTGGTGATACATGTGTTGAAGAAAAACAAACTAGAAAATATTTAATAGAATTATTGGATAGATATAATAAAATATCTAAATCTGAAACTGAAAGAAAATATGGAAATAATTTTTTAATTAATCAAGACTTTACTGATCCTATGATGCATACAGTAGCTTCTCTCATAGGAGATGATGATCATAGTAGTGATCAATTATCTTGGACACAACTTGATTATACAATCGATGATGATAGAGTAAGTATTTTTACTACTGTAACAGAAAAAGAAAATGACAAAGTGATAAATACACCAAATACATTTGAGCTTGTTTCAGAAGATGAACCTAAAATAGTAACTAAAATAGGATATGGTGAAAAAAGACAAGATCATGTATGGTCAGAAGGGAAAGGCTATAGTGTTGCTCAAACATATGATAGAGGAGCCACTGGTAGTGTTTATTCTAATTCTTATGTTTCAAGTGGTGAAGGAACTCAGTTATATGTAATGCAGAAATCTTGTATTTCAAATGATGGAAGAGGTACTTCGTCTATAAATAGTGGTGTATGTTATTCAATTAATGTTGATGGAGAAAAAATAGAGATTAAAGGTCAAAATAAATATTATACTGCTTTAAAACCATTAAATAGCAAAGAAAAATATAGTGTTGAATTTTACACAACTGCTGCTTTAACAAAAGATTCTAATATGCCTAATACTTCGCAAAGATTAATTAATTGTAATGAAAGTGGATTTATTGAGGATGATATATGTCCAAATCCTGGGCATGGTTTAGATTGCTTTATAACTGTTTCAGATGAAAATGGTAGTGAACTTTTAGATGGAGTATATCATGGCGAAAATGGTATTACTGCTAAAATTACAGTTTTATCTGATAATCAAAATATTAAGTCATATAATATTGCTGTGGGTAAAGAGTCTGAAATTACTACAACTGATTCTACTGAAGGGTTATCTGATAAACTAGTAGTTATGCCAAGAACTACTACAGGTTTAGAAGAGGTTACAGTTTCTGGAATAGTTGTTTCAGATGTTGAGACAGTTACTTGTTCAAAAGATTTTAAATTAAGTAAATGTTCTGTTTGTGATTTGGTAAAATTATCTGATTCTTCTGATGATAAATATTATAGATATAAAGTAAATTGGAGTAATGCAAGTGCAAATTCACTTAATGTGTCTACTAATAAAAGTTCTGAGAAGCTAACTATTTATAAGAATAAAGATGGTGAATTTATTGTTTCAATAAGTAAGTCTTTAGTTGGTAATGAAGGATTATATTTATTTTTGAGTGATGGAGTGAATTGTTGTTCTAAATTTATAGATCCTTCAATTCCAGAACCACAAGGTGGTGGAGGCACTAATTGTAAGACAGATATTAATCCAAATGGAGATGCTTCTAGAAGCGATGTTGCTTCTTATTGTAATCCTAATTATTTAACTGATATAAATGGATATAAAAGTCCTTTAGAATGTATTAATGATTGTTGGTATGATTGCCCGAATATTCCTAAATGTGATGCTGATTCTTTAGGCGTAGTTGAGAGCTTTTGTTCTGATAAATTTGGCTCAGTTGAAAAAATTGAATATAAACAATGCGTATCTAGGTGTTATAAAGTGTATAATTGTCCAGATGACGGCTTTGTATTCCGTTCTATTAGTAACACAGACCCATTTCCTAATAATAGAAAAGTCGGTGCTAACTGGACGGGATTTGAAGATTTTATAATTGAGGATAATTATGATTCTACAGCTGTTACAGGCGTTAATGCGGATAGTGGTCAGGTTGAATATATTATTGATTTGACTCCTGAAGATATTAGAAGAATAAGAGAAGATACTAGAAAAAATAATGAAAGTAATGTTGATGCATATTCTGATTATATAAGAGAAGTTGAAAAACAAAATAAAGAAATAAATGATAATAGTGATTCCGAAACAATAAACAAATATAGAAGCCAATTTATTCATAAAGATTTCAGTAATTTGTTTACAATTTCTTCTTATAATTCAAAAAACGGAAAGAGTGATGTGAATGAATGAGTCAGTATGGATGTATTTCTTTATGATAATTGGAATTTTAGGAATTGTTTTAATTAATATCTTTGGAAATGTTATTGTTATTAATGAGCAAAACTATTACTTACTAAAAGAAGTTACTAAAGCTGCAATGATTGATTCTGTGGATGTTAAAGCATATGAAGAAGGTACTGGATGGGATGGGGTCACTTATGAAACTGACCCTGAATCAATGCATTGTGAAGCTGGAGTTCCTGGAACAATTAGAATAGTTAAAGAAAAATTTGTTGAAAGTTTTACAAGAAGGTTTGCTGAATCAGCTGAACTTAATAGAAAATATAGAATTGTAATTCATGATATCGACGAATGTCCTCCAAAAGTTTCTTTATCTCTTGCTGCAACTGAAGAATTCTCATTTGTAAAGTTCTTTAATGTAACTGAAGAAGATTCTTATGCAGATATTGTTAATTCGATTACTGGAATTCTTGAATCTACAAAAAATGATGAATAATAAGATGATATAAAAAGAAAGAGTAAAATCTTTCTTTTTTTTTAATTAGTGTGTTGTCTTTTAATTTAAATTATCGTATACTAGTTTATAGAATAGAGAGTTTATGTAATTAGAGTGAAAGGGTGATATATTATGAATAATAATGTTAGTAAATCTAGTTTAAAGAGAATGTTAAAAAGTAAAGGATTTGTTACAGGCTTATGTGCATTACTTGCAGTTTTAGTGTTAGTAGTTGGTTATAATCTTCGTGTTAATAATGCAACAAAACCTGTACGTGTACCAGTTGCTGCAGCAAGACTTTCTCCAAGACATCAAATCACAAGTGAGGATATTGTATATGTAAGCATTCCTCGTGATGCAATAGCTTCATCTTATTATGCTCATGATATGGATATTATTGGAAGGTATGTTAACTATGATACTACAATTCCTCAAGGAAGTATGTTTTATGATGGTGCAATAGTTGATAGGGAAGATTTACCAGATGAGTCATTATTTGGTGTTGATGAAGGAGAAACTTTATATTATTTGACTGTAAATATGTTAACAAGTTATACAAATTCTATTCTTCCAAATAGATATATAGATATATATATTTCTACAAAAATGAATGGTAAAGCTTTAGTTGGAAAATTACTAGAAAATGTTAAAGTATTGCAAGTAAAAACGGCTGATGGTAGAAATGTTTTTGATGATTCACAACAGTCTAATTCTCCATATGTAATTTTATTCTCTTTGCCTGAAGAACAACATTTGCTTATGAGAAAAATAAGTGCTATTAATGCATATTCAATTTCAGGAACTAGTGGATTCTCAAGAATTGATGTAATTCCAGTACCTACTACGGCATATTTTAAGGAAGGAGATAAAAAGGTTCCTTCAACTATTGCTAGTGAATTTTTACAAGAACATATATTAAATTTAGCTGAAACTATTCCGGAGGATATTAAGGTTCCAACTGGTAATGAAATAATTGGCCAATAATAAAAATAATTAAGAATAAATAGAGGTGGAATATGAATGAGTCAATGAATTTTGGCAATATTGGAATAGGTGGTGCTTCAAGTACTAGTGAGCCTGTTTCAACAGAAAATCAAACATCAGAAACAGTTACTGAAAATGTTGCTGATACTCAGGCTAGTCCACAAAAAACTAAGCCTGATTTAATGGCAGGAGTTAGTGAAGCAGAAAATAGTAATGATGAAGAAGCTATAAAAGATTTTCAAAAAGCTGAAACTAAAAAAACTAATTTTGAACGTGATGCAGATAACTTTTCACAAATAGATTTCGGTCCTTTAAAAAAATATTTGGATGACGATGATATAACAGATATTTCCTATAGTAACAATGGACAACTTTGGTTAAAAAGTTTATCAAGAGGTGTTTATAGAGCAGATCAACAAGATGTCAATAATGAATTAATAGAAAAAATTGCTTTCCAATGTTCTAATATCATGGGTAAGACTTTTAATATGGCTCATCCATTCCTTGACTCAGAAAGTGCTGAGTTACGTATGAACTTTGTTCATGATTCAATTGCAAGAAATGGTATAGCTGTTGTTTTTCGTAAAACTCCAGCTAAAATAAGACTAGAAAAGCAGAAACTATTAAATGAAAAATATGTTAGATTAAGTATTCATGACTTTTTAATTAATTGTGTTAAAGGACATTGTAATATTATTGTATGTGGAGAAACTGGTTCAGGAAAAACCGAGTTAATTAAGTATCTTGCAGCACATACTGCTGAAAATGAAAAAATAATTACAATTGAAGATACTTTGGAACTTCACTTGGATAGAATATTTCCACAAAGGGATATTGTTGCAATGAAAACAAATAATATTGCATCATATTCTGATGTGTTAGTTACATGTATGAGACAAAACCCAATTTGGATATTATTATCAGAGGTTCGTAGTGCAGAAGCAGTTACGGCTGTTCGTAACTCTATTTCATCTGGACACTATATTTTATCCACAATACATGCTGATAAGGCTGAAAGTATTCCGCATCGTATGTATAGTTTGCTTGAATCAAATATAGATGTTGAACAATTCTTGAAGACAATTTATCGTTATGTTCAAATTGGTGTATTTGTTCGTGGTCGATATAAACCTGAAGAAAAAAGATTCGTTCGTGAAATAGCTGGTGTATGTGAGTTCTTTGTTACCGATGATACGAATGAACCTAAATTTAATAATATATACTTAAAAACTGTAGGTGGTGAAGAAACATATAATGAACCTACAAAATACATTAAGAACTACCTTGAAGGTCAAGGAGTCGATATAACTAATTTGTTTGGTGAAAAAATGAGTTCATTAGAAGAAGCTAATAGAGCAAATGGTATAAATAATACTGTTAATCATTCTTCAATTTCTACTAATGAATCTATAAATGTTGAAACAAAAATAGAAGAACCTAAAATAGCTGAAAATGTTCAAAAAGAAATTCCTAAGAAAGTACCAAAATTAAAATTAGCTGATATTTCTTCTAATGCTAAACCTGTAAAAAAGGAAATGGAAACTTTAGAAGAATCTATTCCTACTAAAAATGTAATCGATGAAAAGCAAGAAATGGTAGGTTCTATGGAATCACAATCTACTCCAGTATTAGAAGAGTTAGGAGATAGTGAAACTATAGATGATAATTCTATTATGGATAGTCCACTACCTAATGGTGCTCAATTACAAGAAGTAGCTGAAGTAGCAACTCAGCCTGTAGTACCAGTTCAACCAGTAGCTGAAGTAACAGCTCAGCCTGTAGTACCAGTACAACCAGTAGCTGAAGTAGCAACTCAGCCTGTAGTACCAGTACAACCAGTAGCTGAAGTAGCAACTCAACCTGTAGTACCAGTACAACCAGTAGCTGAAGTAGCAACTCAACCTGTAGTACCAGTACAACCAGTAGCAGAAGTAGCAGCTCAGCCTGTAGTACCAGTACAACCAGTAGCTGAAGTAGCAGCTCAGCCTGTAGTACCAGTACAACCAGTAGCAGAAGTAACAGCTCAGCCTGTAGTACCAGTACAACCAGTAGCTGAAGTAGCAGCTCAGCCTGTAGTACCAGTACAACCAGTAGCTGAAGTAGCAGCTCAACCTGTAGTACCAGTACAACCAGTAGCTGAAGTAGCAACTCAACCTGTAGTACCAGTACAACCAGTAGCTGAAGTAGCAGCTCAACCTGTAGTACCAGTACAACCGGTAGTTGATACAGCTCCAAAAAAGACTGGTTTAGAGATATTAATGCCTCCAACACAGATGAATGGTAATGATATATATAATAATAATGTAAATATTCCACAACAAGGGCAGTTCTTTGGTGGAAATATAGATAACAATATGGTTCAAGAACCAGTTCAGTATGATCAAATTTTTGAACCTGCATCAGTAGATGGTAATAGTTTTACTATGCCTAAAGAGCATTTAATACCACTTCCATCACTAAATAATAATTCTCAATCTGCAAATACAAACAAGTCTATTGATTCACAGTTAATGGCTGCAACAAAGTTAGAAGAAGTTCAAGAAATTAAGCCTGAATTAATTAATAAGCCCGTTGTTCCTAAAACAAAAAAACCGTTTACTAAGCAGAAATTCTTTTCTGGAGTTCTTAAATAAATAATTAAAAAAATAATTTGAAAGAAGGTGCCTTATGATTGAAACAATTATTGCATTGGCATTACTAGGATTTGGTATATTGTTCTATTTTAAAAAAGGTGATTCCTCAATGCACGATTTTGTGGTTGAACAGTCATCAGGATTGTATGGAAAATATGCTCCATATTCTTTTGCTGAGATTAGAAAAAAAGTAAAAGAGATGGGACAAGAATATACTGTTAAGGAATACTTTATCCAGATTACTATATTTGCTGGTTTAGCTTTTGGTATTTCTTATTTATATTTCTATAATATGACAGTGTCTGCTATTTATGTAGTTGTAATTATAGCTATTGTTCCATATTTAACATATTTAAGATGCAAGAGAGTTTATTCTGAATTCCTTTTTGAACAAATACAAGTTTATACCACAAATACTATTATGGAATTTCAAACTACTCAAAATTTTGTTAAGGCATTAGAGGGAGTTTATACATCTGGAGTTTTAGATAATCCAGTTTTAGATGATGTTAAACATATGATTGAACTTGCTTATAAAAATGGTGATATTAATGAGTCCATAGAATTTATGAATTCAAAGTATGATTATCATATGGTTAGAAATATGCATCAATTATTCTTACAAATAACAAGAGAAGGTGCACAAGATTCTACAGAAGTTTTAGAAAATATGCTTTTGGATATAGACGTGTTAGTTGAGGGAGTATATCGTGATAGAATTGATAGACAAAACTTCCATAAGCAATTTGTCCAATATGGTTTACTTCTTTATGCTATGGTTGCTTTAGTTCAGTATTTACTTGGTATTGATAATTATCTAGAAATTCTTAAAGAACCAGTTGTAAGTGTAGCACTTCACGGAATAGTGTTATTTAATAGTTATTTTCTTCTTAATGGAGAAAAATATTATAACGAGAATGTAGGTGCTGAATAATGTTAGAATCATTTTTGATACTTGGTTTATTTTTAGTAGCTATTTTCTATACTGAAACAATTGATACAAAGAAATTTTTTAATACAGATGATGGTTATTTATTGTATTTTAAAGAAAAAGATTATGATTTTCTTTTAATTACAAAATATGGTGAAAATGTAAAGCCTAATGTTGTATATATGAGTAGAATTAAAAATGCTTTTTATACATTCTTAATGCTATTTACTATGATGGCTTTAGGAGGAGCAATTAGCTTTTTAAATGTAGCAATGCTCTTGATAGTGTCTTATGTAGTTTTTAAGTCTGGTTATTCAAGCTTGAAATCATATTATAAAAGATATATGGCACAAATTGATTTACTTCTTCCTTATTATTTAAAAAATTTGGAGATATTATGTCAAAATTATACAGTTCCTGTTGCAATTGCAAGATCAATAGAAACAGCACCAGATGTGTTTAAAACGGGACTTAGACAAATGATTGCCAAGATAGATGCAGGTGATTCTTCAATTCAACCTTATATGGATTTTGCAATAATGTATCCTGTACGTGATTCTATGAGAATGATGAGATTACTTTATAGATTAGGTCTTGGTGCTCAGGAAAATAAATATAAACAATTGTTATTATTTTCTAAATCAGTATCGTCTCTTCAAAATAAAGCGCGTGAAGTTAAATATAAGCAAAGACTTGATGCAATGGAGAAGAAAACTATGATAATGCTTGTTGTTACTGGTGGTGGAACAATGGCTATACTATTATTGTCAATGTTAATGCTTTTTGGTATTTAATTATTGATATTTGTAAAAAATAATATTATAATTATTTTAGTAAAATAGAAAGGAGATAGATATTTTATGAAAGAAGCAACTGGAGAATTAAACATGACATTAGTTACTATTATTGCAATAGCTGCAGTTTTAGGATTTGTAGTTATATTTTTACCTGATATTTTAGGTGGAATTGGTGACAAATGGGATGAATCAACTGACAAAACTGTTGCTACACCAAGAAATACTACTAATAAAAGTACTGGTGGCGCAACTGGTGGTGATGGATTAACAAATCATTAGTAATTAGGAGTGTGATAATAGATGCGTGAATCTATTGGTGGTACAATGCTTTTTTGGATTGTATTGTTCTTTATGAGTATTTTTATTACTTTTATGGCATCTGTTATCAGATATGCTAGAGTTTATAAAATAAAGAATTCAGTGATTAATTATATTGAAAGGGCTGAGGGAGTATCTACTGTAGAAGAACTTGAAGATGTACTTACAGAACTTGGATATCCTGCTGATGGTAAATATCTTATTTGTAAGTATAATCCTGTTCAATCTAAGGGTGGATATTATTACTTGAAACTTTATGCTACATTTGAAGTTCCTATAGTAGGTTGGGCTTTAGATGTTGCTGTTAAAGGTGAAACCTCTCAGATCACAACAGGTACTATAATTGATGCTTCTTCTTCTGAAGGTGAATTGTTATTCCTAGGTAAGAATAAATGTAAAGGCTATGGTATAAGTCAAACGGAAATAGAAGCGGCTGAATCTAAATATGGTGGTAATTCTAGTGGTTTATAAAATAAAAAGGGGTAGTTAGTGATATGAATGTATTAGTACTGAATGAACAAGAAAGTGTGATTTCTAATTTAAATATTGAAATTATTAAAACTCTTAGAGGTTCTTTTACCCCAGAGGAAATTATTAGTACTTTTAATAATTTCTTTTTTGCAAGAATGATAATAGATATTACTGCTTTAAAAAAAGCTGATGATATTACTACATATCAAAAATTATCTATAGGCTTACCTATAGATAAAGTAATTTTATTAATACCTCCTACATCACCTGTGGCAAAAAATTATTTTTTGTCTAAGTTGATTTCAATGGGATATTATAACTTTACTACTAATAGGGATGGTGTTATTTATTTACTTAATAAGCCTAATACCTATGATGATGTGTCCTATCTTCATCAGATTGGGGCAGCGCCAACTTCATTAACACCAGATTTGGATGGTAAATCTCTTGGTGTTACTGGAATTAAGACAATTGGATTTAAAAATGTTACTGATAGTGCTGGCGCAAGTACCTTAATCTATATGATTAAAAAAGAGCTAGAAGAGAATTATGGATTATCTATTCTTGCTATTGAAGTTGACAAAAGAGATTTTGCATTTTTTAGAGAAGAAAATATGGTTTCAACTACAAGTGATTCATTGGCAACTGAATTAATGAAAGCAAAGAACTTTAATTATATTTTAATTGATTTAAATGATTATGAAGATAATATTTGTGATGAAACACTTTATTTGATTGAACCTACTGTTTTAAAATTAAATAAATTAATGTTAAGAGACAAATCAATTTTTAATAAATTAAGAGATAAAAAAATTATAATTAATAGATCTACTTTTAGTGAAGATGATATTAAGGAATTTTCTAAAGAGGCTGGAGTACCAATATTTTATGTATTACCACCTTTGAATGATAGAGAAAGATCTCAAGAATTAAATGATTTACTTATTAATTTAGAATTGATTGAGGAGTAGTTGTTGACAAAAAAAAATTGCTATAGTAATATAGCAATGTGAATTTGGAGGAGTGTTTATGGATTTATTTCTTATTGCTGCTGATGCTGATTGTGGTGGTTTAGGTCCAATTATTAGAGCAGTTCATGGATTATTTGATTTAATTAAAATTTTAATCCCTATTGCTTTATTGATTTTTGGTGTAATTGATTTGTCAAAAGCAGTTATAGCTAGTGATGAAAAAGAAATTAAAGCAGCACAAGGTAAGTTAACTAAGCGTGCTATAGCAGCTGCAGCAGTATTCTTTGCTGTTACAATTGTTAATGTTGTTATGGGACTTGTAGCTAAAGGTGCTGAAGATGCTGATACCGGTAGTTGGATTCAGTGCTGGGATTAAATTAAATGTAGGAAGAAATCTTCCTTTTTTTTTGCTTGTTTTTTTTAAATTGTTTGATAAAATTATTATAGAGGTGAGTCTTTATGGATAAAAAAATGTTTAAGTATGTAGGAATTTTTGTTATAGTTCTTGTTGTGTTTGTTTTGTTTGCTTTGATATCAAATTTTTTAACTGGTGGTGCTAAATATTCTTATTCTAAGATTGAAGAAAAAATGGTTGCAGCGGCAAAAAAATATGTTAAAGATATGCCTGGAATAATTGATGGTGCTTCTCCTAATTCTTCAACTACAATTTCTTCACTTGTATTAGTAGATAAAGGATATTTAAAAGATTTAAGTAGTTTAGCTAAAGATGATGTTATTTGTGCTGGTGAAGTAATTGTATATAAAACTTTAGATGGAGTTATTGATTATGCACCTAATTTAAGATGTGGAAATAAATATGAGTCTATGTCACTTGCTAATCAAGTTATCAAAGATAATGGTGGTGGAGTAATAAATGGTGCTGGACTTTATCAAAGAGTTGATGGTAAATTTGTTACTGATTATTATGACTTATCTAATAGTTCTTCTAGTTCTTCTTTTGAATATGTTTTTAGAGGAGATAATGTTAAAAATTATGTTAAATTTGATGATAATATTTATAGAATAGTTGCTATTGATGAGAATAATAATTTAACTTTAATATTTAATAGTTATTTAAGAAAGTTTCTTCCTTGGGATGATAGATATAATACTGATATTGATAAAAACTATGGGATAAATGATTATGAAAAAAATGGTATAAAAAGTAGAGCAATGGAACATGTAGAATCATTTCATAATAAAACAGCTGTATTGCTTAATAAAGAGAAATATAGTGAAAAAGTTGATCACTATTTAGTCGGAATTGATTTATGTGTTGGTAAAAGAAGCATTAGTGATAGAGATGTAAGTGGTAAAATAGAATGTAAAAAGATTTTATATGATCAAAATGCTGGACTTCTTCCTGCATATTATTATATGGGTGCTTCTTTAGATAGTAATTGTACTTCAATTACTGCTAAAGAATGTGGAAATTATAATTACTTTTCATCTTTTGACGATAGTTGGTGGTTATTAACTGCTAATAGTGAAGATTCTAGTGAAGCTTATGTAGTTAATAAAAAGTCTGTTGATAGTGAATCGTGTAGAGGAAAGTATGGTATTAGGCCTATAATTAAAATTGGATCAAGAGTTTTATATTCAGAAGGTGATGGGTCTTTAGATAACCCTTATGTTGTAAAGTATTTTGATGATTAAATAAAAAATAACAATAATGTTTATTATTGTTTTTTTTTATGATATAATTTTTATGTATATTGTAGAAATTGGGTGAAAATATGGATGTAGATCAAGTTACATGGATTAGTGACATTCTAAGATCAATTTTTGGATTGTTAGATGGCATTGTTTTCTCATTAATTAAATTTGTTTTATATGGAGTTTTTGATTTGTCTCAAATTTCCACTAATACTGAAATATTTAGTAATATATATCAAAGAATATATATTGTTCTTGGAATATTTATGGCTTTTAAGTTGTCGTTTTCATTTTTTCAGTACATAATTAATCCAGATCAGTTAAATGGTAAGGGTGAAGGAACATTATCCAAGATTATTATGCGAGTTTTTATAATGCTTGGTGCTTTAGTACTTCTTCCAAATTTATTATTTGGGAATGGTTCTTCTAAAGGTTTTCTTTCTAGGACGCAAGATGCATTTTTACCTATGCTTCCTAAATTAATTTTTGGTGCAAATAGTAGTAATGGAATTGATTTTTCTGGTGATCTAACTACGACTGTTGACGAATCTGCAGACAAGATAGTTGCTGCAACTCTCGGTGGCTTCTTTAGACCTGCTGAAGGACTAGATCAAGTGTGTGGACCTGGATCTTTTAAAAATACACCACCTATAGAAAATGTAGATGATTTTAAAGCAAATTTAAATAAAAAGTGTATGGTTATTTATTACAGATATAAGTATAATTTTGGAATTTCAACTATAGTTGGAGTTTTGGTATTGGTATTATTTCTTGGAATAACATTAAGTATAGCAAAGCGTATATTTAAATTGTTAATACTAGAGGTTATTGCTCCAATTCCAATTATGTCTTTAATTGATCCAAAGGGGAAGGATAGGGCTTTCGAACATTGGTCAAAAAGTTTGCTGAATACATTTTTGGATATATTCTTTAAACTTGGAATTTTGTATTTAGTTATTGTATTAATTCAGTTAATAGTTAAAGCAAATGAAAGTGGAGGAATATTTGAGAATTTCCCTCAACGTGATGGTGTTAGAGGAATTTATTTAATTGTTTTCTTGATATTAGGTTTGATTTTCTTCGCTAAAGAAGCTCCTAAATTTATTAAAGATGCTATTGGTATCAAAGATAGTGGTGGGGGGTTATTTGACGATGTTAAATCAGTTGGAAAGGCAGCAGGACTCGTTGGTGGTGCTGCCATAGGAGTTGCTGGTGGTATGGCTAGTGGAATTGTTAGTGCCAATGCAAGATATCAAGATGGTCAGATTAATGGTGCTCATGCTATTGGATCTGGACTTTTGGGTGGTATAGGTGGTGCTATTGCTGGTGGATTTAGAGGTGGATCATCTGGATTGAGTGGCGCTGGTAAATCTGGTAATCCTCTTAAAGGATGGCAAAGTGCTATTGATAAACAAAATGCTGTAACATCTGGTAAGCTTAGCAATGCGATGGCTGGTTCAACTTGGCTAGGTAGAAGAGAAGCACAGCTTAGTAACTTCTTTACTGGAAGAACTGCTGCTGATAGAGATGAAAGTAGAATTTCAGCATATAAAGGTGCAGTTGATGCTGCAAAAGAATTTAAAAGTAAACTTTCAGATGCTGCTGGAAAAAGTAATGTTGGATTTAAAATTCATGGAAAAGATAATGTTACATTAAGAGGATTTAAGAGTACTCTTGCTGCAGCAAATTCAGGAGATGCAGCAGCACTTTCAGCTCTTAATACAACATATGGCTTTTCTTCATTAGCAGAAGCTACGAATAGTGTTGGCGATATAGAAAAAGAATATCAGAAGGCATATTATGCAGCAATTCAAAGCGGAGTAATCGATGCAAAAACAGATGGAGATGCAAGTGGTGTTATGTCTGCTAAAGCTGTTGCTGATAGAAGTCTTGATGGATTAGGTCTTAAAGATATGTCTGATAAATTACTTGAAGAAGTTACTGCATCAAATGCTGGTGCAATAATTGGTGCTGCTACACTTGAAAGCAATAGAATTAAGTCTAGTAGTGGTTATAAATCTAGAAAGCGTAATGCAGAAGCTGTTAAAAGGAAGAAATAGGAGGGATAAATTGTGGATGGAAATTATTTGATACCAGCAAATGCCAATAGAGGTAAATTGATATTAGGATATTTTAGAGGTATAGATTTAGCAATTTTTGCTATTGGAATACTTACTACTTTGGTATTATTATTTATATTTCAAGATTATATGTCTAATACATGGGTTGCTGTTGCTACATTAATTCCTGCTGGAATTGCTGGGTTCCTTGTTTTACCAATACCTAATCAGCATAATGTTTTGGTTTTACTTCAAGCAATTTATAACTTTTATTTTGTGAATAGACAAAAATATGTATGGAGAGGTTGGTGTGCTAGTTATGTCAGCAAAAACAAAAAGTAGATATACTGAAGATTGGGTTCCAGTTAAAGGAATAAATGGTGGAACAATTATACTATCTAATCAAGAGAAAGTAACAGGAGTTAAAATTGCTCCAAGAAATATTTTTATTCTTGATTATGAATCTCAACAATCTGTGTTAATTAATTTGAGAAACTTTTATAATCAAATAGACTTTGAATTTTGGCTTGTTGTTGCAGATAGGCCAGTCGATATATCAGTTTATATGTCTCAACTTCATTTGTTATATAATCAAGAGACTTCTCCTGCGATAAGAAAATTAATTGCTGAAGATATTAATAAAGGTACTTCTTTTATTAATAATAATGTTGTTGATACTGAGTATTATATTTTATTTAAGGAGAAAGATGTAGATAAAATGCAAAAGAAGATTAGAATGCTTATTAATTCATTAGCTTCTTGTGGGCTTTCAGCTCAACAAACATCCAATGAAGATTTAAGAGTTATTTTAGATAATTTCTTAAATGGTGGTTCTACTACAGAATTTAGAACGGTGGTGGCACAAAATGGCTAATTCATTTAAATCAGAAATTGCTCCAAAAGGATTGGAATTTCATCCTAGTGATTTCTTTATAAGTGATAAGTATGCAACTATTTTGACGGTTGTGTCTTTTCCTAAATTTATTTCTCCAGGATATTTGTCAAATTTAACTAGTATGCCTGGAATTAAAGTTGTTATTAAGCATATTCCTGTACCTTTTTCAATTGTTTCTAAAATGCTTAACAAACAAATTGCTGAATTAAAACAAAAATATCAAGATGAACATGATAGAACTATTCAAGAAAGAATTAGAATGGATTATGAATCTCTTGAATCATTTGTTACTATGATTGCAGCAAGTCAAGCAAGAATTTTTGATTTTCAAATGCATATTATGATTACTGCTGATACTAAAGAAGAACTAGAATTAAAGAAAACGAATGTTAAAAGTTATCTTGAAGCAATGGAGATGAGGGGAGTAGCTTTAAGATTTGAACAAGAAAAAGCTTTAAAATCTATTATTCCTATTTTCCCTAAACAAGATATAGAAGAACGTGTAGGTACTCCAATTCCTTCAGTTACTATTGCTGCAATGTATCCTTTTATCTTTGATAGTGTTAAAGATCCGGGACTTGCTACATTATTGGGAGTTGATTTTTCTGGTGGTGTTATATTATTTAATCAATTCTTATACAAAATAAGAAAAGAAAATAATAGAAATAATGCTAATTTAATTCTTTTAGGTACATCTGGAAGTGGTAAATCAACTACTGCTAAATTGTTGCTTAGAAATCATATAAGAAATGGTTGTCAGATAGTAGCAATTGACCCTGAAAACGAACTTGAAGAAATGACTAAAAATTATGGTGGAGATACTATTGATTTAGGTAAAGGTGGAGAATTTGGTATGATTAATCCTTTACAAATCATAATGGATGCTGATGAGGAAGAAATAAAACAAGGGTTAGGTTATACTGTTTTAACAAGAACTTTACAATTTTTAAAAGCTTTTATGAAATATTATGACCCATCTATTGAAGAAGATGTATTAACATTATTTAGTGAAGTTGTACAAGATACATATAAAAGATTTGGAATAGATTTTGATAAAGATTTCTTTAATTTTAAAGAAGAAGACTTTCCAACATTTTCTGATGTTTATGAAACAATCAAAGCAATATTACTTTCTATGACTGATCATACTCAAGAACGTGATGTAATGGAAAGGTTGGAATTAAAGATTAGACCACTTACAAAAGATTTGAAGTATTATTTTGATGGTCATACTACTATTAAACATGATAGTGACTTTATTGTATTTAATATTAAAGAGTTGATGAATGCTGAAGAAAATATTAAAAATGCATTATTCTTTAACATTTTGAAATATGCTTGGGGATTATGTTTAGATAAAGAAGTTGATACTGTATTAATGGTTGATGAAGCTCATGTACTTTTAGGTGATAATAATACATTGGGTGCTGACTTTTTAGCACAAGTTCAACGTCGTGCAAGAAAATATAATACAGGTACTATAATTATTACTCAACAACCTAGTGACTTTGCTGCTCCGGGCGTTCTAATGCAAGGTAAAGCAATATTTGATAATGCTTCTTATTACATTATAATGGGATTAAAGAAACAAGCTACAGAAGATTTGGGATTGCTAATTGATCTTAATGATAATGAAAAAGAAAGTATTAAACAGTATTCTCAAGGTGAAGCATTGTTTGTGTGTGGTAATAAAAGAATGAGAATAAATGTTGTTGTTACTCCAGAAGAATTATCTTCTTTTGGAAGTGGAGGAGGACTATAATTAGTTCTCTTTTTTTGTTCTAAATATTATTTTTAACAATAATATTTAATGAAAGAGAGATTAATTATGATAAATAAAGAACATTTGTGGTTTTTGACATTATTTTCTTTAATACTTGTTTTAAGCGTTTATTATATTACTATGCCAAATGATTTATTATTGAGTAAAGAAGTATTTAATAATGATGAAGATAGTAGTCAAGATAAAGTAAATTTAGAAATTGAGGAAAGTGATGTACTTGTATCATTAAGATTAGATTTAAATGAACAAAGACAAAATGAAATGAAAGACTTACAAAAAGTCCTTACTAATACAGAATCTTCTACAGATGAGAAAAATGATGCATATGAAAAAATAAATTATATTAATAGTGTTTATGGAGTTGAAGAAAAGCTCGAAAAGAAAATTAAAGAATGTTGTAATATTGATTCTTTTGTTGAAGTGGATAATAATGAAATAAATGTAGTTGGTTTATCAAATAATCATTCTGTAAATTTAGCAAATAAAATAATGAGAGCTATTCAAGAAGAATATAAAGAAAAAGTTTATGTTACTGTTAATTTTAAATAGTTAAATGCCCTCAACATAATAAGGAATTCTCATAAAATAGTATGAGACTTTTTTAGGAGGGATGAGTTATAAAAAGTATTTTAACTAATAGAGAAAAAGAGATTTTTGATTTAATTATTAAAAATATGACTACTAAAGAAATATCAAAAAAATTAAAGATTAGTGAAAAAACTATAAGAAATCATATTTCTAATACTATGCAAAAACTCGATGTTAAATCAAGAAGTAGTGCTGTAATAGAATTGTTAAAAATGAATGAATTATCTATTAAATGATTACATATTATTTTATAGGTGATTATCTATATGATTAAGAAGAAAGCATTAAGAAAGATTATTATTACAACTTTTGTTTTTTTCATTGTATTAACAATTTGTATGATTCCTAGTAAGAATAAAAAAGATGAAAAAATTTATACTTATGTTGATACTGTTGATGTTAGTGTTTATTTGAATAATGATTATAATCAGTTGACTAAAGTAAATTTTAAAGTTGCAAATAATAATTTAGATAAGATTATTAGATTAATAATTAATAAATTAACTATATCAAATGATGCTACTATTCCAAATAGTTTAGTGCAAGTGATACCTGAAAATGTAAAACTAGAAGAAGCTTATGTAGATGAGGGAATTGCTTATTTAGATTTTTCTAAAGAGTTTTTAGACATATCAGATGAGAAAATAGAAAATATTGTTGAATCAATAATCTATTCTTTATTTGATATTGACAAAATTAATGGAGTATCTATTTACGTAGAAGGAAAAAATATTTCTAATTTATTTGATAAAAATTTACCTGACATATTTACAAAACAATACGGAATTAATAAAAGAGTTGAATTAAAAAACTTAGATGATGTTTCTCAAGTTATTGTTTATTATGTTTCAGAAATTGATAATGATGATTATTATGTGCCTATAACAAAATATGTAAATGATAATAGAGATAAAATAAAAATTATTATTGATGAGTTATCAAGCAATTATATTTATGAATCTAATTTAATTAGTTTATTAGATAAAAATGTGGAACTTTTAAATTATGAAATAATAAATGATGAAATGATTCTTGATTTTAATAATAGTATTTTTATAGATAAGAATGATGAATTAGAGGAATTAGTTTATTCTATAAGTTATTCTGTATTTGCAAATTATGATGTTAAAAATGTTATTTTTAAGGCTGAAGGCAAGGAATTTATGAAAAAAAGTGCAAAAGATGTTGAATAATTGAAAAAAATGCTGTATAATCCTATTTGTACTTGAGTTATGTTCCGGTAGCTCAGCTGGATAGAGCAACGCCCTTCTAAGGCGTCGGTCAAGAGTTCGAATCCCTTCCGGGACACCATTTATGAAGAGAAACTAGTGAAAGCTAGTTTTTTTGTGCAGTAAACAATGCTATTTTAGTTCACTATTATGTGAGATTGAGAACACATAGAAATATTTTGCGTAAAATTATTTCTTTTTTCAATTTATATGTCTTTTTTGTGATATAATAATGAAAATAGGAGATTATAAAATGAATGAAAATAATATAAATGATAATATTAAAAATGAAAAAACTAAAAATAACAATTTACTAGTTGGAGTTATAATCGGTTTATTGATTGGATTGTTACTAGGGGTTATTGCTTGTACAGTTTGTAACAAATATTTTAGTGATAAAGAAACTGATAATAAAGATACAGCTGAAAAAGAAAAAGATAATGAATCTAATAAGAAAAATGAAATAGAAGTGATTCCAGATAATGATACAGAACATGAAATAATTACATTTGATGATATATCGAATCTTATGTCAAAAGACTTAACTAAAGCTAAATCATATAAAATTCAAGATGTAGTATATAATAATAAAAAAGCAAGTATATATATTGACTATACATTCCAATATGAGAAATATGATGTTATGCCTAACGATAAAACAACTGGTGATACTAAATTGGTTATTAAGCATGGGGATGAAGTTTTGAACACATTTGAAACACAAGAATATAATCCAAAAATAGTTATGACATACTTAAATGTAGTAGATGGAAAATATTTAATATATGGAGATAAAACATGTTTAGCATTTAGCAATGGTAATTGTTCATTAAATAAATCAGATGGTTATAATAACATTTATTTGATTTCCCCTGATAACAAAGAAAGTATTGAAAATTATCATAAAGATTCTAGTTACTTTATATATGAAATAAATAGTGATGATAATGGAATAACATTTAAAACATTTGAAAATAAATATGGAAGTGGAATGTGGAACTGTGAAAATACAGGTGATCTCCAAAAAGTATATAATATGAAGTATTCTTCTGGAAAGTTTTCTAATCCTGAACTAGTTAGTAAAGTAACATATGCTGAATATTGTAAGAACAAGGATGATTCAATTTTTTACTAGAATACAACAATAGTATAAAATTTGTTAAATTATAAGATGAATGCTGATATTTAATGGCGACGTTTATCGGCGCCTTTTCTTTTTGAACAAAATAGCATCTTCTAAATACTTATAAAATAAGGCAAAAATGAATTTAGCAATAATAATACCGAAAAACTTCTAAGGCGTCGGTCAAGAGTTCGAATCCCTTCCGGGACACCATTTATGAATGAAACTAGTGAAAGCTAGTTTTTTTTGTTTATATAATAATGGCGATTTATGACTATTAATAACTCGTAATATAGTAATATTGTGATTATTTAATTCAATAAAAAATCAACAAATTTATGATATACTATTAAAAGGAGATGATAAAATGGTTAATTTAGTGTCAGCTAAATGTCCTAATTGTGGTGCACAATTAGAACTTGATGATAATATGAAAAGAGCAGAATGCAGTTTTTGTAAAAGTACAATTATAGTTGATGATGCAATCGCAAAATATAAAATAGAAATATCCGGTAAAGTAGAAGTAGATGGAATTAAATCTGATAATAAAAGGATGGAAGAAGCTAAAAAGTATTTTAAGATTCAAGAATATGAAAAAGCAAGAAATTGTATTAAAGAATTATTAAAAAATGATGAGTTGAGCATAGAGGTACAAATAGAATTAATAAAAACTGATATTGAAATTATTAGACAAAACAATTATAAACTTTGGATTTCAAAATATAATGAAAATATTAGTTCAAAAGGTCTTCTTTATTTTAATGAAATAATTGACGTATATAATAGAATTGTTAAACTGGATGAAAAAGAAACATATAAAAAGAATTTAAAAGAATATGAAAAAATTATTAATGAATATTTAACTATTAATAATAATATGCTTGAATGCGAAAAATATATTAAAGAAATACTCCCTCTTTTACATGAACACTATAACAAGACTGTTGATAATATAATAAATTGGAATGTGTGGTGTGATTGTTTTCAAAAACACTTTTTAGTATTAGGACCAATAGCCTGGATTAATGACATTGGAATAGATGGGTCTATATCATATCGTCGTCCTCTTCAAAATGGTGATTTAATCCATAAAACTAAGGCCGAAATAGAAAGAGAATATTATTCTTCACCAAGCAAATTATGCGATAGTATAGAAGATTTGAAAAAAAGATATGATTCATATGAACTTGAGATTAATGATATAATTACTAAAGCAATAAAAAAGAAGAATAAATTATCTTCTAGAATCATTAGTAAGATTTTCAAAGTATAATAAACTTTAGAAAATTTAAGTTTTGCATTTCGTAAATTAAAAATAGAGAAATATATATATATTGAATAGATATAATCGGAATACTAAGATATTACGATGTTCGGAATGTTCTTGCAATCAAGAACATTCAAATATTTCATTTGAGAAAATTGGAGGAATGATAAAATGAAGAAAAAAATATTATTGAGTTTATTTATATTTATAGCATTATTTACCATTACTGGATGTGGTAAATCAAATGATAGTGAGAATAATTCAGCAAATAGTAGTAAGGTATCAGATGTGTTTAAAATTAAAGAAGTATCTTTAAAATTTGATCAAGATAAAGAATTTTATAATTTTAAATATAAAAATATTAATGGTATAAATCCTGATGAAAGTAAGCAGGCTGTTTATTTAGATTATAAAAATGCTGAAATATATAATGGAAGATTTGTTTTTAGAATTAGTTTGTCATTTATAGAGAGTACTAATTTAAAAGATTACTTAAATGGTAAGAAAACAACAACAAAAAAAGTTAATGGAATCAATTGGGAAACTTTAACCTTAAATAATACAGTAGATAATAATAATACAACATCAAAAGTATTTGTTACTGAAAAAGGAGGAACTATATATACAGTTTCAGTTATGAGTTTTAATGAAGCAAATATAGATTTGAAAGAATTATCAGAAGTATTCATTAATGGTGTAACATTAAAATAAAATGAACGGAAGATTAAGATACTACGAACTAACAGTATTTATTATGGCACCAATTTACGGCGCTTTTTCTTTTGACTTAAAATAGCACCTCCTAGAACATCTATAAAATAAGTCTAATAATAATATAGCAAATACAAAGTCGAAAAACTTCTAAGGCGTCGGTCAAGAGTCCGAATCCCTTCCGGGACACCTTTTATGATAGGAAACTAGTCAAATGACTAGTTTTTTTGTTATAAATAGAAGAAAAATGGAATTAATAGAAATAGTAGCAATTGGAATTGGATTAGCTATAGATGTTTTTGTTGTATCTAACTGTAAAGGTTTAGTAATGAAAAATGAATTATAAAAAGCAATAATTGTAATAATTTAATTACTGATATGTGTGAAGATTATTGTCTAGTTTTTTATTTTATTATTAGTTGACTTGAATTATTAGTGTAGTATAATTAAAGTATGGTGGCGTGTATGGAAAGTAGTAAAGAAAAAAGAAACAATAATAGATTAGTTTTAATAGTTATAATATGTTCACTTATAATTTCAGTTGGTTTAATTGTTGGGTTAAATTACAATACAATTTTTGGAAAAAATGATACTGTTTCAAAGGAAAAAATTAAACAGCAAATAGATGAAGATGCCAGTGAATTTTTTGAAAAACAAGAAGAAGATGCTCCAAATATTATATTGCCTGGTTGGAAGCAGATAACAATAGATGCAAATACAACGGATATAACTGGAGTTGATTTTTATAATCCAGATGCAAATAAAGGTTATTATTATTTGAAATTCCAGTTAAAAATCGGAGATGAAATATTATATGAATCTAATTTGGTTGAAGCTGGTAAACATATTCAAAAAATTAAAATTTCTAGGCCTTTGAATGTTGGAGTATACGATGCAATTGTTTTTATTCAGCCATATAAGATGGATATGGAAACTCCAACAAATAACGGGTTAGTAAAGATAAAACTAGTTGTTAAATAGTTATATACATATACTTTAATGTTATTTTAATAAGGATGAAGAATAGTGGAGTTGATTTTATGAAACGTTTTTTGTTCATAATTGTTATTTTGTTGCTGTCACCAATTGTTGTGTTAGCGCAAGATAGTAATGTTGAACTATCTTACAATGTTCAAGCTGATGTTAATTTTGTTGATTATTCTATTATAATAAAGGAAAAGGTGAATGGTGGAGAAAAAATATATGAACCGTCACATCAGGGAAGAACAGGATATATGTTTTTAGGATGGTTTAATGGTGAAGAAAGATGGGATTTTGAAAATGATGTTGTTACATCTCATCTTACTTTAACTGCAAAATATAGAGAAGAAGACACTATATTTTCTGATATGATAGATTCGGTAGATAATATTTTTCAACCATCTATATCTTTTGATTATGATGACATAAGTGTTTCAGATGAAGAAAAAAAGTATTTAGCAGAAGACCACATTCTTAATATTTGGGTAGAGGTAAGAGACATAAGTGACTCTATTACAAATGTTGAAAAAGAAAAAATAGATAAACTTGCTAAAAAAGAAAAATTAGATGTTGATTATTATTTAGATATTGATTTATTTAAAGAAATTGATGGTATTGATGGTACTAAAGAACAGATTTATAGTACAAATAATAAAATAAAGGTTACTTTAACTTTACCTGAAAACATAAGAGAAAAAAATAGAAAATACCATGTTATTAGATTACACGATGGAAAAGCTGAAGAAATATATAGTGGATTTCCAAATGAAAATTGGGAATTAGTATTTGAAACAGATAAGTTTTCTTCTTATGCAATAGCACACTCATATTCTAATAGTGGTAATAATCCGAAAACGGCAGATAATATCAGTGTTTATGTTTGGATTTTATTAATAAACTACATTGTATTAGTTTCATTGTTATTTTTGAAGAAAAGAGAAATCTAGATAATATTATTTATTTGAAAGGAGGTGAATTGATAAAATGAAAAAATATTTAGTATTAGGAGTACTTGTTTTAATGTTACCTTTATTTGTTTATGCTGAAACTGGTGCATCTACAACATTAAGTTATACAGTAGCAAATGATGCTAGTTATGAATGGAGTGTACCTCCTAGTGTTACAATTCCTAGTACAGTTACAACAAACAATGCAAGACAAAAGCCTGGACATTCAGCTGTTGTTGAAGTAACTGCAACAAATGTTACATTACCAGCTGGCCATCAATTAGTTGTATACTATCTTCATGAGGGAAATAGAACCTTAAAAAACGGAACTTCATCTATACCTTATTATATTAATGAAGGTGAGGGTGATGCTGTATTGACTGGTGAATTAGCTAATGTTGTTGGTAATGATAGAATAGCACTTTTAGTAAGTCAGAGTACTGAATCTGCAACTAGTCAATTAGAGATAACTGTTTATGAAGATGATATAGCAAAGGCTACAGCATTAGGTGAACATACTGATTTAATCTCATTTGCTGCATCAGTAGTATTAGATGATTAGTTTCAATAATTTGTAAAAAATGGGACACTATAATTAGGTAATAAGAAACTTATTACTTTATATATGTTCCTTTTTTTATGATAAAATAACTAGTTAAGTGACTAGTTTTTTTGTTTAATAATTTTCTTTGAATAATATAGTGAGCTGTTTGATTTATTAAAAGTATGGTAGAATTAATTTAGAGGTGTGGTTATGCTGGTAATAGGTAAAAAAAACAAACAGGTTCTATTAAAAGATGAAATTACAATTAATCAAAGAAATGACAATCAATATAGAGAAAATATTATTAAATTAGGTAATTTTATAAAAAAAGGTGAACAAAATGGATTTGATGATGTATTTTTAGATAAGTCATTTATTACTAATAAAAAACATGTAGATTCTCATGAAATGTGTGGGATGAATTCTGAAAAAGATTCTAGTAAATTAACTGAAAAAAGAATATGCAGATGTATGTATTATTTTAATAGTAATAAAAGGAATGATATACAATGTAATAGCTGTCGTTTGAAAAAGAAGTATAAAAATATTTCTAATGAATATATAATTACGAATGCTGAAGTTCCTACCAAAAGAGTTATTAATAGTTGTGGTGGAATAGATTTAATTATAAATGATGAGTATGCTGTTGAAGTAAAACCAAAAAATAGTACAGAAACTCTTGTTAGAATGATTACTGAAATATATACATATACAATTGATTCTGAAAAAAACTATAAAAGAGCAATTGCTTTTTTTAAAGGAAGTAAACAAGAAACAGACTATTATAAATATAAGGAAGAATTAAATGAAATTTTAAACAATGTATCAGTTTTTATGTTCGATGAAAAAGAAGAAGTCAATGGAGTAGTTAACTTTGATATAGTTAAACTAAAATAATATGAAAATAGTTTCACTTGGTTTTAATAAACAGGAATTAAATGATAGATTTAATATAGATGGGGATATAACATTTTTAGATAATTTAAATGATATATCTAAGTATAAAGCTGATATTTTAATAATAAACCTAGATAATATGCCTAATTTGTATGATATATTATCTGATTATGATGAGCTAAAGTATAAAAAATATGACTTATATGAATTTGATAGAATGAGTAGAAAAATGTTTAATAATCATAAAAAAGTATTTATTATTTCTTTGGATGATTTTTTCCATAATTATAAATTTAAAAGTTTATATTCTAATATTTATTTTATTAACAGTATTGATGAGATTAATTGTAATGTAGAACAACTTGATAAAAAGAAAAGCAGAATTAAAAATAATAATATTGAAAAACTAAAAGAATATGTTGATAAACAAGTCGATTACTTTGATTCTAAAAATATAATGAAAGCATTTAATGTATCTAATAGATGGATAAAAAGATATATGAAAGATATGAATGATATCTATAACAATATAGGATATTCTTATGTAAAAAGAAAATGGTATAAGATTAAAGAAAGATAGTGAAAAACTATCTTTTTTTGTCACTCTTAAAAAAGAAATCTAATGTATAAAATAATTTATAGTATTATTGATATAGATAAAATTTATCGATAAAAAAGAAGAGAGGTATGAAATATTATGAAAAAAGTAGAGGTACATTGCAAAACAAAATATAGTAAAGATTATGATTCAATTATTGATGTAGAAAATGCTATTTATAATTCAAGAGAAAATGGAGAAAAAGGAATTATTTTTGTCGATAAAGAAAGTATTTATTCTTTTCCTAAAATAGAAAAAACATATTTAAAGCTATTAAGTCAAGATAAGTTATTTGTTGATTATAAAATTGGATATGGTGTTGAATTAAATGTGTTTGTCGAAGAAAAAAAATGTCAAATAATAATACTTGTTAAAAATCAAGTTGGTTTAAGTAATTTATATAAAATTATGAATAAGTATAATAATATTATTGAAATTAAATATATTCTAGATAATAAAGAAGGTTTATTATTGGGACTAATATATCAAGAAAATATTAATTTAAATATTTTTGATTATGTTGAAATTAATAAGAATATAGAAATAGACACTAATAAGTTAGTAGTTTATTCAAATATCCCCAATGCCTTTTATGATGGAGATAAATTATCTTTAGAAGTATTGCAAACATATAGGAATGCTACATTTACAAAATGTAGATTATATAAAGATACGGAAGATATATTAAAAGAATATAACAATGAAATGATTATAATTAATAATTCTAATAAACTATTAGATATGTTAGATAGAATAATAATTAATGATGGAAAATTACATATAGAAAATAATTATAACTTTGAAGAATTTAAAAAAATAGTATTTAATAATTTTAATGTTTT
>OCVV012843725.1_pt1 | contig 39926 bp, 21 predicted proteins | sample 1539721 | NCBI WGS metagenome assembly OCVV01 (sample SAMN02144230, study PRJEB22623) | gut metagenome | biome: sheep rumen | host: Ovis aries | place: New Zealand | reverse complement strand
GGGGCATACCGTCTCGCAGCCCTGCACCGGATAACAACGGGCTGTAAGCACTGGATTTCCCCTCGGCTAACAACGCATCGTGATTGTTCCTGTGCAATTGCGAGTGTCGTTCTAAGTAGTTCAGTTAGTGGGAAGTTTTAGTTAGTTAATCAAAAAAAGACACCGCTAAGGAGTCTTTTTTCTCTATTATTTCATGCTGGCATCCAATCAGTTTTACTCCTCCGTGATCATTTCCACCGGGATCAGTTTCTTTACTCTTAAGCCTTCCGCACCGGCTGTTATGACCGCAATGGCAAGTATTCCGGCTACTGTAAGGATCACCCAGAAAGGTGAAAGCCCTATCACCAGATTATTTAGCTCAAACATTGCAAACATACCGCAAATAAAAGCCTTTCCGATATCTTTTGCCACAACTCCGCCGACCACCGCTCCCAATACTATAGCAGGCATATTTGAAAGCATTATCTGCAGCATCAGCCCACCTGTGGTCTGTCCCAGCGCCTTGCTGACACCCATATTTTTCCACTCCTTGCTGATCTTGGCACGGATCACCAGGGATTCCACGAATACCACTACAAAGACCGTTATAATCACTATAATGATGCAGAGAGCCTGCATTGACATTACCACAGAATCCACCGTTCCGCTGACAAATCCCTGCATGTCTATGACTTCTATGTCATAGCCTTCTTCATCTGCCATTTCGTAAAGATCCCTTTCAAGCTGTGGATACAGTACGCCCTCCTTTGCATATACATAGTACATCGGATGAACCGTGCCTCCCGGAAGGATCTTCTTCAGCCCATCGATCGTCATATTCATACCGCGTCCCATATTCTGTATGGACTGGTTTATTCCGACCACTATATAATCAGCCTCATCCTTGTCATACTTAATTGTTACCACATCCCCTGCCTTGAGCTCAAGATCCTTTGCTACACCGGAAGTTACCATCACCTCATTATCGGTTTCCGGCATCCTGCCCTCCACAATATTGGTAGCCGTGGTATATTTCATATCATCATATGCTATCGTATAAATCCTCTGATCAAGATCTCCCGATGTCACCAGCAGTTCGTATCCTGTATAGGATAAAACGGAGGCAACACTGTCCACACCTCTCATATCATCTGCAAGTCCCTCGTAATCACTGATATTATTCTTTTCTTCCACTGCTGCTGTTCCGAATTCCACGCTCATTATCGACATTATCTTATTCGGATCTGTTCCGAAGTTTTCAAACATACAGAATCCGATCAGTGTAGAAACGGCAAGAATGCATACTATAAAAGCCATAAGGAGATTACGCCTGATGCCGCCAAAAGTTTCCTTAAGTGCAAGCACAACAGGTACAGGGAGCACAGTCTTTTCGAAAGGGAAGAAATTCCGCTTGAAATTGTGCGTATTTATGCCGCCTCTCAGCGCATCTAGCACACTCACTTTATTGTATGCACCGCTTACGATCATCGAAACAAGTGCGATCAGGAAGGTCATTCCGATCAGTATATATGATGCCGCAGCATAATTAGCCGGCTGATTCCATGTAAGGCCAAGGACTATACTTATGATATTGCCGAACCCCCTGAATGTCACTGCTCCTATCGCGATTCCCAGGGCGCTGCCTGTAAAGGCGATTGCTCCTATCTGCAATGTCAGGGCAATTCTAAGCTCAGCCACTGTGTATCCGCATGCCTCAAGTATGCCGGTGTTCTTCATATTCTTCCTTATGAAATTCCTTATACTGAATGATATGATCACCACTGCGATCACAAGTATCAGTATGGCAAATATAAGTACCGTAGCGATTACAATAAGCGGGAGGAATTTAGATCCCTCTCTCATAGCGTCCCAGTTTAATATCGTATAGTCAGAGTTCTGCTTTTCATCCTCCGGGTATTTTTCAAGTTCATCCTTGTAAGCATCTTCTATCTTCCTTTCAAGATCCACCGTCTGTATCGAACCTTCAGCGATCTTACCCTTATATACAAAAGTCCGCATCAGCATGGCCTTGGGATGAGTATCCTTAAGCTCATCCATCAGCTCCTGTGTCATTACAACACTGTATATGGAAATGTTCATGGTAGAGCTAAAATACGGATCTTCAATATATCCGGCCACATTAAGATCGTACACATCATCACCTATCTTAAGCTGCAGAATATCTCCTATGGCATAGCTGCCCGACATATTGTAAGGAAGCAGTATATCATCATGCCGTAAATATGCCACTGGCATCGGGATCTTCATAATATTCTTTTCTTCATCAAAGCTTTCCACGAAAAAATTAAAAGAATTAAAATTTCTTTCTCCTTTACGCCTGTATCCGGCTACCATCTGCATAACAGGTGTCACTTCATACTCTGTTATGTACTCGCTTTCTTCAAAAACTTTCTGAGCTGATTTTTTTTCAGCATCAGACCCCATAATGTAAAGCATTATGTGGGCACCGTTTATTTCTTCGAACTTAGCATCCATTATCCTGTCCATACCTGTAATTGCGGATATGCAATCAAAGATCATCAGACCGGAAACAAAAGTCAGCACAAGAAAAGTCAGCATGTCCCCCTTCTGCCTTTTCATATTGTTTTTTGCTATCACAAATAATTTATACATTTTTCCCAGCCCCTGCATTCTTTAATTTGTAACTATTCAGATCCAGTAAAAGTTTTTTATCATTACTCTTCCGTGATCATCTCCACAGGGATAAGTTTCCTTACCCTGAGTCCCTCTATCCCGGCAGTACCTGCAGCTACCAGCACGATTCCCACCAGCGTAACCATAGTCCACCCCGGTGACAGATAGAAGGCCATATTCTTCATCTCGAAAAGCGAAAACATAGCCGTCATTGTGGCCTGACCTGTTCTCTGAGAGATAAAGGTTCCAAGCAATCCTCCAAGGACTATGGTCGGCAGATTTGAAAGCATAAGCTGCAGCACTAATCCGCCCGTCGTCTGACCGAGAGCCTTGCTGACACCCATATTTTTCCACTCCCTGCTGATCTTTGCCCTGACTATAAGCGACTCCACAAATGCAACAACAAATACCGTTATGCATACAATCAAAAGAGCTATAAGCTTCATTATCATGAATACGCTTCCTACCGTATCAAGGATAAGACTTTTAAGATCAACTACTGAGAAATCATATCCCCAGTCATCTCCCGCTGCATATATATTTCTTGATAATCCCTCATAGGTCATTCCCGCCTTGGAATAGACATAGTAATAAGGATGAACTTCACCACTGGGAAGCACCTTTTTCGCTCCCTCTATAGTTAGAGATATGCCTCGTCCCATATTCTGAAGCTGCTGGTTTATTCCCACCACCAGAAAGTCTATTTCGTCATCACCGCTCTTTATGCTTATCACATCACCGATATCTATCCCCAGGTCCCTGGATATACCGGTAGTAATAAGTATCTCATTGTCTGTTTCTGGAACCCTGCCCTCCGTAAGTGATAAATACTCAAGCTTCCTTAAGTCGTCATAAACTGAAGCTGTCACGGCACGCTCGCTATCACCGGTTTTAATGGTCATTGCATACATGGACATTGCTAAAACCTTCTCCACTCCGTCAGCTTCACTTAAGACCGCTTCTACTTCCTCATAATCTCCATCATCATCAACCTGGGCATCGGCCACTTCCATGGCAAATATCCGAAAAAACCTGTCAGGATCGGTGCCAAAGCTGTCATACAGGCCGAAACCAACATTGGTAGAAACATCCAGGAACATTATCATCAGTGCTATAATAAGGCTTCCCCCCAGGCTGCCGAAGGTATCCTTCAGTGCAAACACAACAGGTATCGGAAGCTTAGTTTTTTCAAAGCTGAAAATATTCTTTTTGAAGTTATGGGTATTTATCCCGCCCCTTAAGGCATCCAGCACGCTTACTTTGTTATATTCAAAGCTTGCAGTGCGTGCAACCACCGCTACGATGAGAACTGTCCCCAAAACTGTAACTAATGCACAGGTGACATCCACAGCCTGATTCCAATAAAGTCCCAGCACGATACTGATCATTTCACCGAAGGCACTGAATGTTGCGATTCCTAGTACCACTCCGCATAAGCTTCCTAAGAAGGAAATGAAAGACATCTGGAATACAAGAGCCCATCTCAGCTCATTTACCGTGTAGCCGCTGGCTTCAAGGATACCGGTATTTTTCATATTCTTCCTGATAAAATTCCGGATGCTGAAGGTTATGATCACCACTGCGATTGCCAGTATCAAAAGTGAAAAGACAAATACTACGGCGATAAAGATAAGCGGTGCAAAGGACGAGCCTTCTTTCATAGAATTCCAGTCAGTCTCCAGCCAGAAATCTCCTGCCGTCTCGTCATCATACTTTTCTGCTTCCACCGCGAAATCCTTGCAGATGTCATCACCTAATTCTGCCAGCCCATAGGAATCATTCAGAGTCTTTTCGTCAGCATGAAGCTTGAATATATATCCCGCCGTAGCATAATTCGGGTGTGCATCCTGCAGCTCAGTTAAGGTTTCCCTATCCATGAGCACATAGTATATTGTTATACATATAGTAGAACACATGTAGGGATTCTCTGTATATCCCACCACCCTGAAATCATATATGTCATCCTCAAACTTTAACTGAAGTACATCACCTACCGCATACATACTCTTCATGTTGTAAGGAAGGATCACCTCATTCCTTCCCAGATGGCTAACAGGCCTTTTCAGTTTCAGTAATTCAGTTTCCTCATCAAAAGCTTCTGCAAGGAATTCATATGTACTGAATTCCCTTGTTCCTTTCTTTCTGTATTTTGCTATCAGCTCGGTGACAGGCGTTCCTTCATATTTGTCAATATGCTCATTGTCCTGAAAAGTCTTTTCAGCAGCCTTCACTGTCGCATCATTATCCGGGCAGGTAAAAATAATATGGCATCCGTTTACAGCTTCATAACAGGAATCCATTACCCTGCCGGTCCCGAGGCCTGCCGCAACGCAGTCAAAGATCAAAAACCCTGATATGAATGTCAGGACGAAGAATGTGATCATATCACCACGCTGCTTCTTCATATTATTTTTTGCAATCACGAATAACCTGTACATGCTCAATTTCCCTAATCACTAAATATAAAACTTTCCACTCAATGACCCAGATAGAACGACACTCGCAATTGCAGCGGTTCCGGTGCACATGCGAGTCGTCGTTCCACTTCCCACAGACTAAATGTGGAAAGTCTTAGGCAAACGCACTCACCGACAGTTTGCACTCTGTGCAAACTGTCAGGTTAACGATTACTCTGCAAGAGTAATCGTTAACACTACCATCCCTGCTTCTGCAAAAATTCCTTAAGCTTCCTGTGTCTTTCCACCGCCTGGTCCTTGTAAGGATTTGTATCATCCTTGTAATCTCCCAGATAAGCTCCTAAGTCACACTCATCCGATATTACACCGTCAGAAAGATATATGATGCGGTGGCCCCGCTCTGCAGCGCTTACGGTATGTGTTACCATCACTATGCTCTGACCTTCATTATTCAGATCCGAAAGAATATCCAGAACATTTATGGTATTCTGTGAGTTAAGAGCTCCTGTAGGCTCATCTGCAAAAAGCACCTCCGGCCGGTTGATAACACCCCTTACAACTGCAACTCTCTGCTGCATACCTCCGGAGAGCTGTGTGGGGAACTTACGAGAATCCGACTCGCTTATTTCTACCCTTGCAAACAGGTCTCTCGCTCTGGCTGCAAGCTCTTTACGGTTCTTTGACCTAAGCAGCCCGCATACCATTACATTATCCATGGCGCTCATAGAGTCATTAAGATAATTCTGCTGGAATACAAAGCCTGCGTGGTTTCTTCTGAAAAGTGCCAGCTTGTCATTGGAAAATCTTGAGATTTCTATCCCGCCATCCTTTTTCTTAAACGCCTTATCCTCTACATAATACGTGACTGTTCCCAAAGACGGCCTGTCCATTCCCGACAATGCATACAGCAGCGTACTCTTCCCGGATCCGGAGTTACCCATTATTACGGTGAAATCCCCTTTGTAGATATCCAGATTCAGATTTTTCAGCACATGCTGCTGCACGGATTCATTCGAGAAAGTCTTTGACAGGTCCTTTGCACTGAGTATGATCGTTTTTTCCATATTCTTGTCCTTCTATATCTTAATCTGCCCGTTAGTTCAACTTCCTTATGACTAACCGGAGTCAATTTTTTGAGTTGCAGTTCCCGGATATTAATTATACGAAACCGCTGAAGCATTTACTGCGTAATTGTCACAGTTTCCCCGATCAGATCCCAGTAGGTTGCGGCATCAACAAGTACATGGTCGCCTGAATGAAGTGAAGCACTCTCAACTGAACTTTCACGCTTACCTTTGTAATTTACGGTCACTTCTCTCTTTTCAATAGTGCCGCTCTCTGTATCGGAGGAGATGGTCAGCACATATTTCTTCCCATCCGTATCAGTATATACGGCTTCATTTGGAACTGCCAGCCCTTCCGGCTGCTCATAAGCTATAAAGGATGCTTTACCGTTCATTCCTATGCGTACATTTTCATCAGGCTCCTCTAAAAGAATCGTTACATTGAACTCTGCGTCCTTTCCTGAAGTATCGGTCTCGCCATCGGCAGTCTTTTCAGTATAGGCTGCCACTCTCTGTACAGTACCTGTATAATCATCGGAATTCTCAGCCTTAGTGGATACTGATACAGCCATGCCCTCACTCACGCTGTTTATCTCTTTCTCGGAAACCTTTGCGGTAAAGATAAGGTCGCTTGTATCCTCAATTACGAAAAGCACGCCGGTTGATGCCTCGCCTACATTTACATTTACAGCTGTTACCATTCCGGAACATTCAGCTATAACCTGTGCGTCAAGGAGCTGGTCATTAAGCTGGGCAAGCTCCAGCTCTTCTACCGTCATATCCCCGTTTATCATTGCCTGATTGATCGCTGCCTGGCTTAAAGATTTTGCATTTTCAAGGGATTTTACTGCTGCCGTATATGCAGTCTGGGCGATTATGTAATTGTAGTTTGCATCCTCTGCCAGTTTTGCATAATCAGCAAGCTTTATATCGCTCTGGCGCAGGAGATTATCCCTGTTCTCTATTGCCTGTACATATGCAAGGCTTGCGCTGTCCACTGCATCCTCTGCCTCTTCCTTTTCCAGCTTTGAAACTCCATGTGTATCATCAAGTTCATACTGCCATGACTTGGCCTGCTGAAGCGAATTAGCCGCCCTTGCAACACTCTGGTCTGCTGATGCGAGTGTAGGATCCATTCCCATGCTTACCGACTCTTTGTAATCATCATAAGTTTTCTGTGCGCTCTCGTATGTTTCCCTCGCAGCTTCCATCTTTGCAAATGCTTCCACAAGATTCATGTCGGTTCCGCTTGCAAGACTTTCGTTATAGATATTGTACTGTGTCCTTGCTGCAGACACATCAGTGGAGGCTTTCTTTTCGGACCTCTCTATTGCAGCCTGCTTTACCGCAATCTTATCCTCTATAGTCTTAGTATCCAGTACGCAGAGCAGCGTGCCGGCAGTCACATAGTCTCCTTCCTTTACTAACACCTCCTCTACCGGAAGTGAAAGGGTGGAATATACGTAATGCGGCTCTGCGCACTCTACCGTTCCTTCGGCAGTAAATTTTTCCGTATAATCTCCTGTCGTAACAGTCGTAATCATTCCCCGGCTTATCCCTTCGCCTTTACCGCATCCGGTCAGAACCGATGCTGTAAGCAACACTCCTGTCATAAATACAGCCGGCATGGATCTTCTCATCATCTTCTTCATTATCATTACACCCTTTTTCATTGTCCCTCTCCTTATCTCCCTGAAAAAAAGACTTTAAAACTAAAAAGACTTTCACATCTCGACACTGTTAATATACAACAGGTGTCCTATGAAAGTCTTAAGCTGATTCTTCTGTAATCCTTAAATATTTCTTAACTTGATTAATGGATCAATTGACTGTCGTATGCTCCCTTGCCCTCTTAACCACACCATTCATATTCATGGTACCGTATGTGCAGTACACTCCGCTTATTGCAACATTTATCTTCCTGTCTGAAATAAGCTTCCCTGCACGTGCCACGTCCGAATCAAAGAAGGATTCGTCTGTTTCGAATCCAAAAGCTGCAAATTCTCCGCCACCCAGCCGGTAAACATTTTCATTTCCGAATACTTCCGAAAGGCATTTTGCTGTATCAGCAAGTACATTATCTCCGGCTTCATAGCCCCGGGTGCTGCTGATTTCCGCAAAATCTTTTATCCTGCATGAAACGTAACCGAACGCAGATGATTTATCAAGACCTTCATCAAGAAATTCTTTGTATGCTCTTCTGTTCCCGGCTCCACAACGCGGATCATTATAGCTGTAATATTTCAGATGTTTCTGTTCCTCACGCTGTGCTATGAGCTGTGTAACAAAGTATGTGAGAAGCGATATAACCTCTGCTGCTGCCTCCTGATCTGCCGCCGGAATATCCAGTAAGACAAGAAATCCGGTAAGCCTTCCGCTGTTTTCAAGCGGTCCTCCTACCAGACTGTTAATATTGCTGGATTTAAGCAGGTTATAGAGAGCCGGATGCACAGACTTAAACTCTTCCGTATCACGGATTATCAGCTTTCTGTCATTGTTCAGATACGATCTGTACAGCTCATCCACGAATCCTTCATAAGGCAGATAGAGAATATCGACACCATCGGATGTCAGGTCCTCCCTGTACCATTCGTAAGAACCGCGAAAACGTCCGCTGCCATGTTCCTCAAAGATACATACCCGCGAGGCCTTTAATTCTTTTCCCATGTATCCCAGCATGGACTTGATGCACTCATCCGGGGATTCCGGTGCCAGGGCATACTGAAGCGTCCTGTTGACGATACGGTCTCTCTCAATCCCTGCCCTATCCTTGCTCCACCATCCTGAGAAAACATAAAGCGCATATACCACAAAGAATACTATGCCACACCTTGTGAGATCCCCATTTGTATCATTGTGGCTGTGCTTAAATACAAATATCAGGATATCGGATATTACACAGACTGTCAGACCTCCAAAGCCTATATAAAACTTTCTGAGATAAATAGCAAGCCCGTTAGACCGGCAATACATTCCATTATCAATTATTATAACCAGGGAAAGCATTATGAGCAGAGCCGCCATTACGTATATCATAACAGGGAAGGACTTTGTCATATCTATCCCCGCAATATATCTTAATGCGATAAGTACCACCAGTTCAATAAACGCTAACCAGAAGGCAATATGTTTATACATATCACGCTTTGCAGCTGTAAGCGAAACAAGGAAACATATAAATGAATACTGAGCCAGGAATACCAGTGTCTTACCAATATAACGCCACAGATACAGATATCCTGTATAAAGCTGGGGTATATTGGAATCTGCCAGAAGCCAGGTTCCCATTACTATGCAAAGGCATCCCAGTGCCAGCAGATTAAACGGCATATTCTCCTTATCCGGAATTGCCAGATATACCAGAACCATGAATAAACCCAAAAGTACGATCGTAACAGACACAAAAGCAGGTACAAATCCTGACCTGAGTTTTCCCTGAATATAGTCCTCTGCCGGACATACCCACGCTTCCCGTAATTTACCTGAAACAGAGTTTTCATATAGAGGGGTCAGTTCCAGCCTTATGTACTTTCCGGCATCAGCTGCACAAAGTCCCACCACATGATATGCATTCCCGTAGCCGATGCCTGTAAGATTATCCTCTCCTGAAAAGGAATATATCACCTCGTCATCGATCCTTATGCTGACACACACATTTCTTGACGAAAAGCAGAAACAGTCCCCATCGTTCAGATCATCCGGAAGTCTTTTCCTAAGCTCTGCCCCGTTAAGCCGTTTTGTGCTTGCATCATCCAGTCTCCAGACAGTCCCGTTGGAGGCAGACCATCCTTCCGAAAAAGAATGCATATCCTGCCCGATCTCTGTTCCAAATGCTTCAGTAAATAACAACGAATACAGTAACAGCGCCATGAATATAACAGCGCTGCCGAATCCATATACTCTTTTGACAGATCTTGATTCCCTCTTCAAAAACTACTCTCCCAGATAATCTTTAAGTATCTTTAAAAGGCCTTCCCTGTTAGTTGACTTTAATACATACCCCTGCGGGCCAAGACTTATGATCTTACTGAAGTTTTCCCGGTTACCGGCACCCGTAAGGAATATCACGGGAATAGATTCAGTCTCAGTCCTTTTTTTCAGTATTTCAAAAACCTCAGCCCCATCCAGCCCCGGCATACAGTAGTCAAGCAGTATAAGATCCACTCTGTTAGCCTGCAGAAAACTTACAGCCTGCTTTCCATCCGTGATCATTGTCATTCGGTAATCAGTTTTAAGCCATTCACACACGGTAGTTGCATATAACGGATCATCGTCAATGACCAGAATTTTCTTAAGCGACTTTAACCGCTCGCTGTTTTTGCACTCCTTTTCTATCTCGGAAAGAAGTACCGGCATGTCGATCGGACGAGGGACAAACGGGAAACTCTTGATATTCGGAACAGCTTTTTTAAAATCCGGCATATCCCCCTCATCTGCTATGATGATCAGGTTCTTCTGGGCTGACTTTATCTCGCTGCTGACCAAAAGAAGCCTTCTGGCTGCATCCTTATCGTTAAAAACCTCTTCCGGAAGATATACAATAAAAACATCCGTCATATCTATAGCCCTGTTAACAGCTTCCGGATCATCAGCCATTCTGGTAACTTCAAATCCCCTCTCCTGAAGATCCTTTTCAATGGTCCTCTCCACAACACTAATACTATAGGTAATGACCACAACACTTTTTCCCATATTTTCTAAATTTTTCCTCCGTTATCCAGTATCTTAAGCATGCCGGCAAAATCTCCCGATTCGAAACAAGCCCGAAGCCTGCTTATCTTTTCCACAGCCTTTGGGTCAAGATCATACTCATCTATTTCCCTAAGCGTTGTCTCTATCAGATCATCATCTTTCTGTTCAGCTCCCTCACGCAGAGTCTCATATACACACTCTACGAGAAAGCTGTTAAACCGCCCATCAGCGTCCCCCGCAGCCGCGATATCATCAGAGGCAGCCACAGAACTTTCAGCCGTCTCATCTACAGAATCTGTCCCCAATAAACAGGTATCCCCTTCAGCAAATACTGCCGCAAGCGGTTCTTTGAAAGCCCTGAAATCTTTCATCACGCCGGAGTGATTTGCCTTTATATACTCCACATCGTTCTCTTTTGCAGCAGCTTCAAGTGCCTGTGCGCCATCGGCCAGCTCATCGGCTCCTACAAGTCTTGCCGAACTCTTTAAGGCATGTACTTTGATGGTGTAGTTTTCCCATTCACTTCTTTCAAAATATCCATCAAGCTCATCGCTCTTTTCATCAATGGACTCGTAGAAGGTCTCCATAACAGTATAATATATGTCCTCATCCCCACTGTATTCCATACCATGCCCGGAATTTATTCCGGGAATCTTCTCATACCAGCACTTATCCGTGTCAACTTTTTTCTCTTTTTCGGCCTCAGAGCCCTCTGTCTCTGTTTCATCTTCATCTCTGTCTCCACCTGTTCCTGTCACAGCTTTATCTTCGTCTTTAATATGCAACGGATCGGTATCATTCATCCATGTATCCACATGCCCTTCATTAATATCCATTTCCGGATTTTTCTGTATGTATTCATCCGTTGCCGGATTATCAGCCTCCTTCTTATCATAATCCTCCGAAAAATCCTTAGCTTCAGCAGTTTCATTTATGAACAGGTTTCCAATATCATCCCCGGTCTTTTCCGCATTTATATAGTTAAAAGCCAGTGCACCTTCCCCGCTCTTTATCACCATAGAAGCGGAAGATTTCTGGAATACTATATTCTTGAAGTCACAGTGTTTCCTGATCTGTTCCTTCATCTTCTCTATCTCATCAGCCGAAAGCCTTGAATAAGATACAATCAGCACATCAGTATTCGGATGAGCGAATCCTGGAAATGAATAAGATATAAACTTTTTGTAACATGTATCAAGCTCGCCCATGGTAATGCATCCCGGTACAAACTGTCCGTTCTTTATCCTAAGCACCGGCCGAATACTCATGATCCTGATAATATTATATATACTCTTGTCAGCGAATCCCTTTCCTCTCCTGAAATATGCCCCATCAGTAAACAGACTGTAATACATTCTGCCCCTGATACGCTCAAGCTCGTCTAATATTTTCTCCGGGCTCTTTCCCTGAGCACTCATACGCTGCGCCATCAAAACCAGCATTCCAAGACAGCCCGAAATATTTTTTGAATCAAATACCCTTACATTGCCATAGGCCTTTGCTGCCTCCATCGCTCTGGAATACTCTTCACTTAATTCCGATGAGATAGAAATATAGATCAGGTTATGGGCTTTCTTTAATCCCTGCCCAAAGAACTTTTCAAATTCCTCAACGGTTGGTGGCTCCGATTCGAACTCCACTCCGGCCTGCATATACCTGACCATCTCATCCACGCTTGCCTCCGGGCCATCATAAAATGTCCCGCCATCTGCATGAATACTGTAGGGAATTGTATCTATCTGCTGAGCAGCAAGCACCGCTGCAGGCAGATCGCAGGTAGTATTCGTAGTTATAAGTACCGGGATCTTGCGGCTGTATGTACCGGCGGCATTGAGCTGCATACTGACAAAATCCTTATTACCGGTCCTGATCACTTTCGATGCCGGAAGATGCGCTATTACCACTTCCTCAAGCTGTCTTCCCGTAACTGGTTTTATCAGATATCCGTCAAAACCGCTCCTGCTGTAAAGCTCACGATTTTCACTTCCGGTATTTGCCGTGAGAACAACTATGGGCACATGGTTATTCAGACCATCAAACTGTTTCCTTATATGCTGCATACATTCGATACCATCCATGCCTGGCATAAGATGATCCATTAGTATAATGTCATAGCGCACGGCCCGTGTCATGGTAAGAGCCTGCTCACCGCTTGTTGCCGTATCCACCTGTATCTCTGTGGAAACTATAAGCTTCTTTTCCACCTCCAGGTTCATTGTGTTGTCATCAACGATCAAAAGCTTAGCCTCCGGCGCCTTAAAATCAGGCTTATACCTGCCTGTATTACCGGATCCGCTAAGACTGCTTATATTTATCTCACCTATAACCTCTTTCCTCGCGATTATCTGCCATAGGGTAACTGTAAATGTAGATCCCTGCGTATAAACGCTGTTTACGGTAATCCTGCCATCCATAAGATCCACAAGCTGCTTAACGATTGAAAGCCCGAGACCGGTACCCTCGATATTTATATTCTTTTCCTCATCCACTCGCTGGAATGCATCAAAAAGATAAGGCAGAGCATCCTGCTTGATACCAATTCCCGTATCTATAACAGAAAACATCAGAAGTACCTGATCATCCCTTACATCTTCTTTTTCTATACGAAAAGTGACACTTCCCTCGCTTGTATATTTCACGGCATTATTGAGAAGATTTACCAGTATCTGCTTTATCCTGACTTCATCACCAAAAAGCTCCGAAGGTATGGAGGGATCCACCTCCAGCTTAATCTCCAGTCCCTTTTGCTCGGCTCGAAGCCAGATCATATTTACGAGCTCCGACAAGAGTGCCGAAACGCTGTAATTTACAGGCACTATATCCATCTTACCGGCTTCGATCTTTGAGAAATCAAGAATATCATTTATGAGTGCCAAAAGCATACGGCCGGCACCCTGGATATTTCCCGCATCCCTGCGTATCTCTTCCGTAGCTTCTTCCTGGCGGAGTATGATCTCATTAAGCCCGAGAATAGAATTTATGGGGGTTCTTATTTCATGACTCATATTGGAAAAGAAACGATTCTGCGAGCGGTTCATCTCCTCAACTTTCCTGGTTTCTTCCCTTGCCCTTTTATTCTCCTGTATGTACAGCAGATTCTGGAACCAGGTCATGATAAAGCATACCAGTCCCACTTCTATTACGCCCAGAAGCAGATCCATATAGAATATTTCCCTTGTATGAGGATATATCAGCTCCGGATGGGTATAACCTATGAAAAAAAGGATAACGATAACAGCGGTAAGCAGCGCAATAAAAACAAGGCGCCACATTCCTGCCACCACCAGTCCAATGTAAAGATAGCTGAATATAAGCCAGGGAATCCCTCCGCCCTCAAGACCTCCGCCGAAAATAAATATGATCGGCAATATTACAAATATCAGGCCTGTTGAGATAAGCCGTGACACAAGCGGTACTTTTTTCGTCTTTATGGCAGTAACCGTTGCCACCGGTACCATAACGGTAGTCGCAGTCAGGAGAATGATTTCCACAATATTCTCGCCATACAACAGGTCACCAATAAGAGCAACCGCCGCAACAACAAGAGCCACAAAGGTCAGCAGAATGAAAACTTTTTCACTGAGTTCCCTGTCAGGATCGTTAAGCAGCTTTTTTATCCGGTCATCCAGTCTCATATGCTGCCTCCCTTCCCGCCGGTCCTGCCGGGAAGCACCCTGCTGACATTTCGTTCAAACTCGTTCATATGTATGGGCTTACTGATGAATTCGTCAAAGCCCTCATTTAAGAACATTTCCCGTGCACCGCTTATGGCATTAGCCGTAAGCGCTATTATCTTGAGCACCCGGCCCTGATCTGCGGCAACTTCTCTTAAACGCTTCATAGCTTCCACGCCGTCCATTTCAGGCATCATATGGTCCATAAAAACTATGTCATATTCATTCTTCCGATATTTCTCTATGGCCTCCCTGCCGCTTGATGCCGTATCAATATACATCTTGTATTCCCTGAATATTCCGGTAGCAACTACAAGATTCATCGGCTCATCATCCACTACCAGTGCCCGTATGCCCTCAAGTACCGGCCTTCTGTCATCTTCGTTTCCGGGTGTAAGTGAGCCGCCCACATCTCCATTTATGACCCTCACGACAGGGCATCCGTACAGAGGCTTTGGCATAACTATGACGCCGCTTCCGGAATCGGCTTTAAAACCATCCTTTGCAGACACCGCCACTGTTATTCCACCTGCAGAAAGCTCATCGAAATATTCCGGTGCCTCCTCATACTCTTCCTGCCCCATAAATACATGGGTAATATCGCCACGCTGTATAAGCCTGTCAAGCTCTGACCGGTCAGGCGCAGAATACAGATTCATCCTGAGTCCCGAAGCCATGGAAGATGCCATGAGTCTGTAAAAATCCCTCACCTTGGCTGTCTCGTATTTTTCCGGCATTACATGAAAAGCAATACTGGTATATTCTTCCCTGTCCACGCTAAGGCAGGGCGACGGATCGATAACTACCTGCGCAATGCTTATACGGACTGTAGTTCCCTCACCTTTCCTGCTCTCAATATTAACGAAGCCGTTCATCTTGCGGACAAAACCGTACACGATCGAAAGTCCTAAACCGATTCCTCCGGTATTCCTGTTCCTTTTGGTATTAGCCTGATATAAGCCCTGTGAAATCCTGTCGATATCGTTCTGCCCCATCCCTTTTCCGGTATCCGTCACTTCAATGATAAGATTGACACCATAGTCCCTTTTTATGGATGTGACTTTAAGATATACACCACCACGCTCCGTAAATTTAAACGCATTATCAAGAAGATGAAGGATCACACGGCTTATCTTTCCCGAATCACCGCGCATCATGGCCGGCACATTAGGATCCAGGTCAACAATAAGATCAACATTTTTGTCCGGTTTCGCTACCTGATAATTCGATATGATATCATTCAGAAGAGAGGTGATCATGTACTTTTCCTCCTCCAGTATCACATCACCCCGCTGTATCTCACTATAATCCTGAATATCCTCTATCTGGCCTGAAAGCCGTAACCCCGCATCCCTTATGGAAACCACATCTTCCCTGTCCTCTTTTTTTAAGATCAGGCCTGACATTCCATTGATCACATTGACGGGAGTACGAAGTTCATGGGAAATATTAACAAGGAAATCTTCCGTTTCTTCCTTTGATACCTGCTGTTCCCTGTATAGCACTTCCAGCTCATCCCTATCCTTGCGGTTGTTCTTTAACGCATCATTCAGCCCCTTATAAACACCTACAGCTACCACGCAGTGGAAAATGATCCTGAATATCATCAGAGAATCCGGCTTGACCCCATCTATCGTGAAGGCCATGACACTCTGTACAGCCATCAGCAGAAAAAACTCACCAAGGAGCAGTGCCAGGAATTCCCTGCGTCTTACCATAGAAAACGTAGCCATCAGCAATGTAGATACGGCAATAATATCAAAGAAGCTGGTACTGTGAACGCCATGGTAAAAGGCAACCAGCATAGCATATATCAGATAATAATTTTCCCTTGAAGTCCACGTCCCGATCTGGGCCACATGGAGAACCCACATACCAATAAGACCGCCTATGATAAGCGGCGGCACCCAGAATTCCCAGCCTAATGATATATTTACCAGTGCGGTCAGTGTACCTGCCACTGTCAGTATTATCGCAACAGAATTATGTATTCTTGCGTTTTGTAATGATCTGTCGTTCAGTTTTTTTTCCTTCCTGTAAAGAGTCCGCCATTGCCGGCAGATCAGACCAGTTTAAGCTTCATCTTCTGCCTTCAGTTTCTCCATAACAACATCTATCTCCACCGGCTTTGAATAATAGTATCCCTGAAAGCTCTGCACATTATAATTCATCAGGACTTCACGCATAGCAGTATTCTCTATTCCTTCTACACAGATCTTAGCACCAAAGGATTCTGCCAGATTCGAGAAGTTCTCAACCAGCGCCTGCTCTTTTCTGTCTCTATCCACATGAAGCACAAAGCTCCTGTCTATTTTTATGATATCAAATGTAATATCCTTAAGAAGTCCAACAGAAGCAAAACCTGTTCCGAAATCATCCAGGGCCACTTTGATGCCCCTGCCCCTCAGATTAACCACCACATTCTTTAACAGCTCTATATCCAGAAGCCTGCAGCGTTCAGTTACCTCCATGCAGATATTTTCATTAGGCACACCGATCTCCCTGATCAGCGAGAAAACAGTATCCAGAAAATCCGCTCGCTCAAGCTGGGAGTAAGAAAGATTCACATTCACCACAAAATCAGGCCTGAGCTTAAGTATCGGCTTGGCGGCAATTAAAGCCTCCCTGAGTATCCATTTCCCAAGCTCCGGGAAAAGGGGATCATTTTCCAGTATCGGAATAAATACGTCCGGAGGCACTATCCTGCCGTCATCTCCGCGCCAGCGCAGCAGAGCTTCCATCCCACTGATACGCTCTGTTTGCGCCTCTACCACCGGTTGGTACAGCAGGAAGAAACCCCTACAGCTATGGCTTATGGATGACCTTATGGAATGAATTTTTTCGATACGTACCCTATCGTCCTCATTAAGGGAATTGTGGAATTCTATCATATCCCCCTGACGGTGGTACTTAGACTCATTATATGCGAACTGCAGACATGAATATATAGTCTTCTCGTCTATGGAAAAATGATCAATGGAAATAGCGCCGGCATTCAGCTCCAGAGCCACGGACCTTCCTTCCACTTCTATCCCCCTGCGGCAGAAATTCCTCATTTCCTCATATCTTACACGCATCTCCTGAACAGAGCGCGTATTTGTCATAATAACATATCTCGTTCCGTCAAGCCGGTAAATACATCCGGAATTTCCCAGTCTCTCAAAGAAGATCCTTCCCAGCCGCTGTAAGACACTGTTGCCGTAATCATACCCGTATATCTCGTTTATATCGGAAAACCTTCTGATACCGATCATAAACAGCCTTGTGTCCGTGCCCTGCGTCATATTCCTGCGAAGGTCATCAAAGAATCCGTTCTGATTCCTGAGCCCGGTTAAAGAATCCATGTTGCCCTGCATCCCATGATTCCTTATGACCCCGGCAAAATACGTAGGAATCCCCTGCCGGTTTCTCATCACCAGTCCCCTGCAGGTACATACATCATATTTGCCCTCCGGTCGTCTTGCCCTGTACTGCATGTCGTGGGCTTCCATACCGCCTGTAAAAATAGCCTTTATCCCCTCTGCATATAATGCCCTGTCATCGGGGTGTATCTTTTCCTCCCAGATAGCACCGGCATGGTACATATATTCTGAAGGAAGCTCAAAAGTATCCACTGCCGTTTTCGACCATCTTGAATAGTCATATTTCATATCGCAGATAAAAACGTAGCTTCCCTCTGCCACAACAGAAAAAGCATCAAACAGGGAATCCAGCATTGCTTTACGAAGAGCATCGATCTCACTTTGGGAATCTGACTCCGAATTTACCGTCTGATCATCCTCCCCTTTCAGTTCGCGCTTATTCAGGTACATCATATTATCAGCCCTGTCAAAGACATCCGTCACCTTCTCATCTTTTGAGGGATCGAATACAGCCATACCGACAGCCGCCACCGGGCCATCTCCCGTCGCCTTATTCTCACATATCTGTTTCTTAATCTTGTCAAAAAGGGCAAGCCTTCTGCGGCAGTCTGACTTTCTCAGATAGACAACAAATTCATCACCACCGATCCTGTATACATAGCTATGTGGAAATGTATCTGACAGCAGCTGACATAACGACTTGATATATTCATCACCGGCCTTATGCCCCATTGAATCATTTACCAGCTTCAGATTATTCAGATCACAGACTACAAGGCATATTTCCGGTTCAAGACCATTATCGATTTTTTCCTGCAGTTCCTCTTCCAGTCTGCCATATGCATTTTTGTTATTTGCACCTGTCAGTTCATCCCTGGTCGCTCTTTCATTGGCAGAATTGATGGCATTGACACGCGCTCTCTCCCTGGCCACCTCTTCATCTATATTGATAACACCTATAACAATATGATTACGGTCGCTTACCTGTGCGATAGTCATCCGGGTATTCTGTATCTTTCCGTTAACGATCAGCCTGTAATCTACGCTGTATGATTTTTTTCCGGCGATCAGGGCCATCAGGTTATTCTTTTCCACTATATTATTTATCCTGAATCTGTCCTGCGGGAAGATGACCTCCTCTATATTCCTTACGGTATCTTCAAAGAAATTACTTTCCTTCACCTGTATATCCAGGCTCTGTGTTTCAGCATTTTCCCTGAATTCGGAATACTTTCCACTTTCAGGATCCACATAATAGATCACATCATATTTTGCAGTCAGGCTCTCTACTATCTGGCTATAAATGTCCCTTTCATTTTCCGTCCTGTCAGCCTGTTTTTTCTCGAGTACCAGCCTGTCAACGTTCTTTATGCCCATCACCAAAAACTCCACGTCCTCGCGGCAGTCATGGTTTATACGAAGCTCGTGATATACAGGCTTTCCACATATTTTCCACCTGTAGACCACAGACATTTCCCCGCCTATTTCAAGCTTATTAAGCAGATTTTCTTTCTGAAGATCCTCCTGAAAGATGTGAAGATCAGACGCATAGACATGCTCTGAAGCATATTCCATCATGAACTTAAAAAAATCATTCCCGCTTTTCTTTATCTCAAGGGTATGAGAATCCGGAGAAACAAAATAGCAGATGTATTCATCTGTCGCTATATCAATGTAATAAACACTGACAAAATTCGGTAATAATACATCCGCTATCCTATATAAACATTTTCTGCTATCGATCATATACTATCCTCCCCTCAGGAAAATACAATCAATAACATTATACTACTTTTTTATTAAAAAATCACATCACAGCTCGTCCTGTATTGGCCAGATATATGCCGGCCTGTCATCCATAAAATCCTCGAATGCATCTATCTCATCCAACGCCCCATCTGTACTGCCCAGGTCGGGATAGCGGGCAAAAAACTGGTCATAAAGCGGCTCATATTCTGATCTGTAGCGCTTAATATAATCGTCCACATAATCCTCGGTATATACTTCCAGTGAATAATCCCACAGACATTGCTTGTAGTCAGCCTTAAAGTCTTCATTTGTCATAAGCAGTGCAAACATCTTCACCGCCGGATTGTCGCTGTCCGTATCCAGCAGCTCTTTTTTCTCTATCATATTTTCACCCGGATTCAGAGCGCAGCGGTCCAGGTCCTGAAGTATGAAACGCCAGCGTCCGTCAGCAAGATCATCATCCGTAACAGTCTTGCTTCTCCACAGGGACCAGTTGGTTTCCGGCCAGTCCTGATTGTCCAGCCATATTTCCACTGCAAAATACTGCATCACATTATCCGGATCCACCACCTCACAGAAAGCCTCATAGTCAGCTTTATCACTTAAGTCATCAAAGCCGTCCATGAACGCATTCAGTTCATTTATATAGTACATCTCATCATAGCCTTCCGGGACCTCACCCTCGTCCAGCCTGCAGTCGCCGGTTCCATAGGACTTATACAGCACTGCATCGTCCTTTGCGAGTCCGCAGACATCCTCGAAATACTTTTCGGTATAATCCTCCGTCAGGATGTACAGTCCCCAGTATTCACCGTTCAGATATACTATGCAGGGTCTGGTCTGCTGAGTCGGAAGTCCGCTTGCCTCCGCCGACATATCCTGAAGCATCGCATCTCCGAATTTGGCCTGTTCCGTGAAGCCTTCAGAACAGCCGCTCCTTAATACCAGATGCTTGAATGACTCAGCCTTATGATCCTCTCCGAAAAAAGGATAGTCAAACTTTTTTGCACCATACTCTTCCCTGGCATAGAGTCTGAAGCTCTTCTGCAGCATTGCCCGGGAATAATTCCCCTGTATCCTGATACCACAGTCCTGTGAGAGCAGCTCCTTTACATATCCGTTAGCTGATACCGAAAGGGCATCCATACGCACTGTGCGTTCCCAGTCCCGTCCCTTCCCCCTGTAATTTGCATCCGCCCAGGGAAGGCTTATGTGAGTGTCATTCTCAGCAAGCTCCTGTGCAAGATTATCATCAAAGGCTTTTCCGGCAACATATATCCCCTTCTCATAATCAAAAAGATCGTTATAGTCTGCCTGTATGCTGATCACTATCATATCCCTGTCAGATGCTAAGCAGCTGTCCGTAAGTCCCTCGATATGCTTTGTCATATTTCCGGCAAAATATACGGCACTGACATCCTCAGACCAGGTACCTCCGATCTTCCTGAAAGCAGCCCTTACAACTGTACACTTATCCACATCACCGTCTTTCGGAACAGACACTTCCCCTGTCACTTTATCGCTGCCCTCCTTTACCTCTCCGAGGCACGGTGCGATAAGAAGCGGATCGATAGCAGACAGCACATTAGGATCCTTGCTGCGGTCCCTTATTTCTATGGGTTCTTTTTTCTTGTATTTTACTGCTGTTTCCGACGTCCTGGGATCACTGCCATCAGTGGTATACCAGATGCTCCCCCAGAATGACTCATCCGTAAGAGAAATGACAGTGCCTTCAGCATATGCACCTGAAGCAGCAGAAAATACGGGTGCCGGCGGAAGCTCTGCCTCCTCACCGCAGGCAGTAAAAATCCATGATGAACAAATCAGCGTACAAATTGTAGCTACAGGTAATATTTTTTTGCAAAATTTCATGATCAGTACTGTCCATATCCTTTCCCGCTGCAGTTGGAAAGACCATATGCATCTGTTTTTTTATCAATCTTCGTCCGCAGCATTGAATGGGCCGAGGCACTCCCAATTATTTATATCGTATATGTTATCATGCACTGTATACCAATCCGATTCTTCCGTATCAAATACTGATATTTCCCTATCAATAGCAGTCTCGGAACACGATGTGATCTGAATTGTTCCCTCCGATTTGATACGTCCTTCCATGTCAAGTTTTTTCCCTGTAAACGGGTTAACAGGCTGCTCTATTATCCCCCTAAGTGCAAGTGATGGCACATCTGCATTGGTCATAAATTCCTCACTTACGCAATATCCCGTGCTGTCAAAATCCTTGAACAGCAGCAGGGGCATGAAATTTTCAAGGTCAAAACCATTCTCATATATCATATTTTCAAACTGGCCTTCATCCGTCCCGTGATCTGAAACAATGATTATACGGGTATTGTCATACACGCCTTGCTGTTTCAGATAATCGAACCACTCCCCTAAACATAGAAATGAAGCCATATTGATATGGTAGTAGTAGTTTCCACCCTGATCCGCATTAAGGATATTTCCATTACCATCTTCACGATATGAACTATAATCACTATTATCAACATATCTGGAAAATGTATAATCCGGAAGCTGAAGTTTCGCCGAATCATGAGCCAGCTCACTGGTCATCATAAGAAAATGATCCCTCCCTGCATCCTCAATAACTGTTACCTGATTTAGATGTTTCATTAATACATAATTATTCAGGAAATCCACCGGTATATCCTCTGCCGACAGATAATTTCCCCTGTCATATACAATCTTTCTCATCACCAACGGCACTGTTCTATACACGCTGTAAAAAAAGAATCTTCTTTCTCTTGCTCGGTCTATAAGCATAGTTATATCCTTGTCCTCTATCAGATCTAAATATTCTCCGTTTATTGTTGTGTATGTACGCATTCCTGAATAGTCATCATATATAGTAAGATCACCTATCTCCTGGTAATTGGCATAAGGCGGATCCGTCACGGTAGTATCAAATCCGGTATCATAGAACAGTACCGGCATCACTTTCAAAGCCTCATCATGTTTCTCTACCATCAACTCGTTTTTTCTCTCATTCAATTCAGTTGGTGTATACTCATATCCGCCAAAAAGTGCAGGCGCACCGAATCTGGTATGTCCACCAAAGGATACGGTGTTGTGAAAATAAGTGAAACCATCAAACTGTTCAACAAGCTCCGGTTTTTCATGCATGATGAATGGCACATACCCACCTACTGCTCTGTCAAGCATCAGTACAATGACATTCTTTCCGCGCTTATCCAGATGAATAAAAGCCTCCCCTTCTTTACCACCGGTTTTCTTGCCGCTTGTTGTATCCTCTTGTATGCTATTTTCTTCCGGAACAATCTCTTTATCAACATCGGACTGGGCGTACTGATGATCACTCTGAACAGCCTTTGTTTTATCGGTGCTATCACTCCCTTTTGATGATGATACAACAGTTCCTGCTTCCTCAAGCTTGGCATTGACTTTATATGCGTCCAGACCGGCCAAGGCAAAACAGCCAAGCAGGATCACGATCATTCCCCCGCTTAAAAGCCACATAGCCTTTCTTCTGAGCAATATGACTATTCCCATAGCTGCAACTATTACGATTGCATTTATGATGATGATCAGGAATGAAAAATACACTTCCGATGAAAATCTAAATTCCGTAGACAGCACACCAAAATCATCAGCAAACAACATATGATCTAATAATGCTATAACAGCAAGTACCGTGTATATTTCTGCATAAAACCCTCTCCACTTTTCCCGGATCAGGAAATAAATTATCCCGCCCCAGAAAAAGAAGAAACCAAGGCTTATACATACGCTGCTAAAAGAATACCTTAAAGGAGACAACGATTCTCCCGCAGTCACAAATTCAACAGGAGATGCACTTATCACTGAAAGCGGCACCAAAAGCCCCAGTATACTGACCAGCACCAGTCCGGACAATACCCAAAGTCGACCGTTATCTGCAGAAACACTCGCCTTACCACCTTTCTCTACATCACAGGATATTCCGGCTAAGCTCTCGATGTTCCATTTTATAGCAGCTTTACCAACAATATTGCCCACTCCCTTTTTGTCCATATACAGCCTTATAAGCATCACTAAAAGAGGTATCTGCATCACCAGGAACATAAATACTGCCATGGCAATATGACTCCACGCTATCACCTCAGCACCAATCTCAAAATTGAACTTTGTGCATCCGCCTGAAGCCAAAAAAAATATTATCATTGCCCATCCCATAATGGAAACCAACACGCTGATTACCTTTCCCGGCTTCTTTACATATTTCATAAAAAGATTTTTACCAAACGAAAAAAGATTATTCAAAGTCCAATACATTACCAGACCCGAGGGGCAGTTATACAAAACCACCAGGAAAACAAGAGCCACAACATACAATTGTATATTCTCCTTTATGCTAGATTTCCCTTTGGTATAAATAAAGCTTGATGCGAAATTTATGATCGTCATAAGTATTGGAAGCATATTTATGGACATTGTTCCTATCTTTATAAGCCCATCAGGCTCAGACAAATCATTCAGGAATAAGAAAGATGCCCCCTGGAGAAGAACCAATTCTGACAAATATCTATACGCAGCTAAAAGAAACGGAATCTGAAGTAACAAAGTCACCATTCCTTTCAATGCTGAAAGTGCTGTATATCTCTGTTCCTTATAATAAGTCTGGGTCATCATAAAACGCTCATCACCGGTGAAGTTATTGCGGATATGATCCAGCCAGGGTTTCATACGTTTCTGTTTATCACGTTCCATTTCCTGAACAGCATCAGCTCTTTTGTACAAAGGAAAACACAGCACATTAACCGTCAGACTTACTCCCACTATAGCAAGTCCTACGTTTGAAAACACTCTGAACATCACAAAAAAAGCCAGCTCAACCAGGTAATATACCGGAGTAATCAAGACATTATAAATTATTTTTCCTAACATTGTTCCCATATTCAATCCATAACCTTTTAGTTACTTTTTCAATCCGTATAAGTAATAATCCCTATAATAATTTTCCCATTCCATTTCAAACGGAACTTTTTTAATAAGTTCATACCTGTCCTCTCCGACATCGATAGGATCGAGACATATCACATAATCTGCCTCCCCATTAATAAGTGCATTATCCTGAGCATCATAGAGTTCCGGCAGAATAATATTACAATCACAAAAATACTTAAGAAACGGAACATTATCCATTACGGTATGTAACCCAAGATCCAATGACCCATAATTAAGAATCTTTAACCCCGCCGTATCTCCGCATTCCCGTTCAAGTATTATTTCCTTAAAAATATACTGTGGCATCTGTTCACGGTCGTATTTTAACAAATACGTATTGTCACCGAAAGTCCGGACAGAAACCGAAGCAAGCATTATTGATAATACAACAGAAAGCATTTCCGCATGTGTTATTCTATCCAGTACAGCTGCATCCATTTTTTTCATTATCCCTGATATCACCCTGCTGCAGCACCGATTAGCAAGTACCAGGCCGGTCACTGAAAACACTGCCAGTACTTCCCCCCAGTATCGGTTATACTGTCTGCTATAATATATGGATACAGTAGTTACTATACACAAAACCAAAAGTCCTACAGAAGTAAATAAGTCCTTTTTTTCATTCTTCTTACATACGCCTCCTATAACAAACCATATCACCCCACCAACAATCATAAGAGAAAATCGCTTGTTCCTCCAGAAAGTCAGCAATACCTTCCTCAAGGAATATTCGAAACGACTCATGCCTATATCACGTTCGTTATATCTGAAAATAAGATTGTAAAAATATACCTGCCACAGGTCACCCAATGCATTATTTATCAAAAAGTATATCAGCACAGGAATGGTGACTGACATAAATCCCGCAACAAATGCACCTGCGCATTTTATAAGATAAATATAATTTCTGCGTTTTATCTGCACAAAGAGCATGATAAATACCAATCCCAAAAAAAAACCTGTGAGCGTATATTTAACCCAAAAAAGCACAGCCGTCCACAGACCACACAGAAATACTTTTGATAACGGCAACTCATAAATATGCTTATCAAAATCTTTATCTTCTATTACTTTGGCTTTGTTTACCTTCTTTCCCAGCTCAAGAAATGTATATAAACCCCACATAAGCACTGGGAGAGCCAACTCCTCCGGCTGTCCGCCATAAGAAAAGGCATCCCCTGACCATAAGGCGCAACCGAACACAGGAAGTAAAAACAGATATGTTTTTTCTTCACAGAGGCAGACTATCTTCCATGCGTACCATAAAGTAAACGTACCACATATCAGTTCAATAAGAAAAACTCCAATAAAAGTCTCATGAGAAAAAAGGTATGCACAGCCATATAAAAGATACAAAATCAGACCTTTGTGTTCGTATATATCCCGATAAAGTACTTTACCGTTAAACAGTGATTTGCCCACTGAAAAAAAAGTATTGGCATCTAATCCATCCTGAAACGGATAAAGCGGAGAATTCTTTGTGGCGAAAAGAAGCACAGTAAATGCCGATATAGCACAGAACGTAAATGCAACTACGTTTCTATCACATTTAACTTTGTAATTCACCTGTCTATTCAAAAAAGTCACTATCCTTACTTAAATCATAACTCATTCTGCATAGGCCAAATATATACCGGCCTGTCACCCATAAACCTGTGCAGCTTATCAAAATGCTCCCTTGCTTCATCAACACTTCCATCCGATGGATAACGGCGGTAATGCTGCTCTAGCAGTTCATCACACATCAAGTGTTCATATTTTTCAAAATAATTATTAACTCTTTCTTCACTAAAGGTATCAGCAGACATTTCCAGAAGTTTTGCCTTATACCTTTCCTTGAAGTCTTCATTAGTCATAAGATACGCAAATACTTTAACCGCCAGATACGGAGTATCCTTTGCTAATAGTCCACCATCCGAAACAGTAAAAGAGTCTGTGATGGTATTTCGTTCTGCCTCTCCGCTAAAACTTCCACACTGATCCAGATCATTTAATGCCATTCTCCACCTGGTATCTCCAAATTCATCATTTTCTTTTTCTATCGTCCGCCACATTATCCAATTGGCATCCGGCCAATCCATATTATTAAGCCACACTTCAGCGGCAAAATATTCTAAAAAAGAATCCGGATCCACAAGCTTACAAAACTCCTCATAATCCTTGTCATTTTCAAGTCCGTCAACCTTATCAAAATAATTATTCAAATCCCTGAAATAATACATTTCATCAGTAACACCTGCCGGAAGTTTCCCCCCCTCAAGAGTTGGAACAAAATCATCCACCATCTTATAAAAAAGTACATTGTCCTTCTTCAATCCATGTATCGAAGCTATATACTGGGCACAGTAATCGGAAGTCAGATTATATACTCCCCAATATTCACCATTAAGATATACCACACAGGGACTTGTCTTTTGGAATTCAACATTTTCCATTTCGCTGCCATACAACATATCCTGCAGCATCGCATCCTCGCACTTTGTCATATAAGCAGGACCATTATATCCGGATCGCAGGATAAGCGTATCGAATGTATCAACACACTCTCCTTTATCATCTTTCAGATTTTCCCCAAAGAACGGATAATTAAAAGCATTTGAACCATACTCCACACGCGAAAACAAACGAAAACTTTTCTGCATCGCAGATCTGCTGGCATGACCCTGTATACGGATCCCACAGTTCTGAGTTGTCACCTCAGATACGCTACCGTCAGGTGCAACCTTAAGAATATTCAGCGCAGCGGTTTTCTCCCATTCCCTTCCACGCATATTGTAATTTGCCGCGGTCCATGGCGTTATCATTTCATTAAGTTCCTCGCCTTCAACGCCATTATCTTTAAGAGCTCTCACAGCCTCATCAAAAGCGGCACCTTTAACATATATGCCATTATCATAGTCCAGAAGGTCTTTTTCATCCATTTGTATACTTACTATGAAGAAGTCCCAGCCGGCAGATGCACACTCAGACGCACCTTTCACGTGTTCTGATATATCGCCTATAAAATAAAAGCCCTGATTCTCACCATAAGTCGTTCCGGACTTGTCAACACATACAGCTCTTATAATTGAACACTTATCAACATCTTCATTAGCAGGAAGCACTGCATCATTTTCCAGCGTCCCATCCTCAGCAACTACAGTATTAGTTATAGTGAACAAGCCCGGATCTACTGCTGATAAGCGGTTTTCTTCACCACTTTTATCCGTTACCACAACAGCCCCATCATACAGCATCCGCGTAGGACTATCCGAAGGATCCGTGCCATCTACCGTATAATAAATGCTCACTTTTGATGCATCTTCTATCACATCTTCATTCACAATCATTTCAAGCCCAAATGCCTCATTATAAAAGCCTGAATCGACCGAAAAAATAACACTCTTCCCTGCTAAAAGTTCACTTGCACTTTTAGCATTTGGATTTTTTAAAGGTACAGCACTGTGGCCTTCGCATGCAGTAAAAATAAAGAGAATCATAATAATAAGACTGATTCCCCTTACGTACTTTAACACAAGTCTGACCGCTGTCTTTTGTTTGTCTCTGTACCACAAATAATTCATTGAATGATTAAATCTTTCCACATGTCCTGATTGACAAGATATAAATTTTTCCCAAAATAAAGACCACGACCGCCCTATAATCAACATTTTACATTTATTATAAGGCCGCCGTGACTAATAGATCATTTCCTAGTTCTCATCCACGCTGTAGTTAGGTGCTTCCTTCGTGATCTGGATATCATGAGGATGGCTTTCCTTGAGGGAGGCAGCGGAAATCTTTACAAACTTTCCGGTCTCCTGCAGAGTCTTTATGTCCTTTGCCCCACAGTAACCCATTCCTGATCTCAAACCGCCGATCAGCTGGAACACAGTATCCTCTACTGTTCCCTTGTATGCCACGCGGCCTTCGACGCCTTCAGGGACAAGCTTCTTTGCATTCTCCTGGAAATATCTGTCTTTTGAGCCGTTCTCCATGGCTGCGATAGAGCCCATCCCCCTGTATACCTTGTACTTACGGCCCTGGAAAAGCTCGAATGTTCCGGGGCTCTCATCACATCCTGCGAAGATGCTTCCCATCATACATACGCTTCCGCCGGCTGCGATAGCTTTGGTGATGTCACCGGAATGCTGAATACCGCCGTCTGCGATTATCGGTATATCGTATTCTTTAGCAACTGCATAGCAGTCCATGATAGCACTTATCTGGGGTACACCGATACCTGCCACGATACGTGTAGTACATATGGATCCCGGTCCGATACCTACCTTTACGCAGTCAACCCCTGCCTCGATAAGTGCCTTAGTGCCCTCGCCCGTTGCCACATTACCGGCTATAAGCTGGAGATCAGGGTACTTTGCCTTTATATCCCTCACACATCTGATGACATTTGCAGAATGTCCATGTGCGGAATCAAGCACGATCACATCAATGCCTGCCTTTACAAGCGCATCTACCCTGTCAAGTGCATTTGCTGTTATGCCAACACCTGCTCCGCATAAAAGCCTGCCCTGCGCATCTTTTGCGGCATTCGGATACTTGATGGCTTTTTCAATATCCTTGATGGTAATGAGTCCCTTTAAGGAGAAATCATCATCAACGATAGGAAGTTTTTCCTTTCTGGATCTTGCAAGGACCTCCTTGGCCTCCTCAAGGGTGATACCCTCTTTTGCCGTAACAAGATTCTCGCTTGTCATAGACTCACGGATCTTCTTGCTGAAATCTGTTTCAAACTTAAGGTCTCTGTTGGTTATGATACCCACGAGCTTCCTGCCCTCTGTGATAGGCACGCCGCTTATGCGATACTTGGCCATGAGATTGTCTGCATCAGCCAGTGTATGATCAGGTGAAAGAGAAAAGGGATCAGTGATGACACCATTCTCGGAACGCTTTACCATGTCCACTTCAGCAGCCTGATCTTCTATCGACATATTCTTATGTATGATCCCTATACCGCCCTGTCTCGCCATTGCGATTGCCATACGATGCTCGGTAACTGTATCCATACCTGCGCTCATAAGAGGTATGTTAAGTTTAATACTCTTCGTAAGCCTTGTAGAAAGATCTACTTCATTAGGGATGACTTCCGAATAACTTGGCTGCAAAAGCACGTCATCAAAGGTAATGCCTTCTCCAATAATGGTTCCCATCTTTTCCTCCTTTAGTCTAAATATACTTTTCCAAGTGCATTATTTTGTATTATTTTAACAAATTCGGGTGACAAATCAAGAATTACTTTGGTTTTCGTATCGTAAAACATCACATAACGTTTTTCACCCATTTCGTTACCTTCCTCAATGTCGGTGCCGCTGCTCAGGTCCACCACCTTCACCCCTTCCAGGTCATAGCGTTTCAGCTTTTCCGATCCCAGAGGAGCAAGAACACTCATTTTTTCAAGATCATAGACTGCAAACTGCTTTCTCTTTTTCCTGGCCATGACCTTGTCTATGGTAATTTCCTTTGCACAATAGATATAATCAAATTCCAGATCCGTCATAGGATATATGAAGAAATGGTAAATAAGCCAGTATATCAGCACCACGAAAAGCCCGAACATAACGAAATCCGGCGGAAGCCATATTATAGACATTATTGCCATATAGACCATAAGCGCCCAGTTAAGCACCCTGACCAGTTTCTGCTTATTTGTTGTTTTCTTTTTTACAGTGTATTCAATAAAATCATCCATTATTTTCTGTCCCACTTATCTGAGAGTGAATTGATCTGGTCGGCAAATTTTGCCATATCCTTATTCGAAATACCCTCGTTTTTATAAATAACAGCCATAAGCCTCTGACCAGCAGCAATAAGTCTTGCAAATACCTCAGAGATACGTGCTGCCTTCTTCTTGACAGGAACAGGCTTGCCTTCATAGATAAACTCACCTGTTATCATATTGAAGACTGTGCCGCTGTATGGCGCATAGGCATCGTACCCGTACTCATTCTTTAAGCACTCCGTGAAAAGCTTTGCCGACTCATCATCACCGTGTACCACGAATACCTTCTGCGGCTTATCTCCGATATTTTTAAGCCACTCAAGAAGGCCGTTCTTGTCAGCGTGGCCGCTCATTCCTGCAAGAGTCTTTACATCAGCCCTGACTTCAATTTCTTCGCCAAAGAGCTTTACTTCCTTTTTGCCGTCCACAAGTATGCGACCAAGAGTCCCTACAGCCTGATAGCCTACGAAAAGGATAGTACTTTCCGGCCGCCACAGATTATGCTTCAGATGATGCCTGATACGTCCTGCATCACACATTCCGGATGCAGAGAGAATGACCTTGGGTTCGTTTTCAAAGTTGATCATCTTTGATTCTTCACTGGTAATGCTTAAGTGAAGATTGGTAAACGTGATGGGATTTATACCCTTACGTACCAGCTCAAGCGCTTCCTCTGAAAAGCAGTTTTCTATATTCCTGTGGAAGACCTCCGTAGCCTCCACAGCCAGTGGGCTGTCCACATATACCGGGAAATCCGGAAATTCCGGAACAAGCTTTCTTTCCTTTATTTCACGGATATAATAAAGCAGCTCCTGCGTGCGTCCTACTGCAAAAGAAGGTATCACCACATTGCCGCCCCTTGAAAGAGTTTCGGAAATGATCTTTGCAAGCTCACCTACATAGTCAGGCTTCTCCGTGGTATGAAGCCTTGCTCCGTATGTGGATTCCATAATGACATAGTCAGCACCTTCCACATACTGAGGATCTCTGATAAGGGTACTCTTCTTATTTCCTATATCACCGGAAAATACCAGCTTCTTTGTGACTCCGGATTCAGTGATCCATATCTCAATGCTTGCAGAGCCAAGGAGATGACCCACATCAGTAAATCGGAACTTTATGCCTTCACAGAGATCTTCTATTTCGTCATAGGGAAAAGGCACCAGATGCCTGATGGCACCGTCTGCATCTTCCATGGTATAAAGAGGTTCAAGCACCGCATTATTTGCAGACCTCTGGGCCTTTCTGTTGCGCCACTCAGCTTCCTGCATCTGTATGTGTGCGGAGTCCCTGAGCATTATACTGCACAAGTCTGCGGTAGCTTCCGTAGCCATTATCTGTCCCCGGAATCCCCTTGCATATATCAGGGGCAAAAGTCCCGAATGGTCGATATGCGCATGTGAAAGCAGCACATAGTCGATCAGGCCTTCTTCGAAGGGCAGCTCTGCATTTTCAAACACATTGGTGCCCTGCTCCATACCACAGTCCAAAAGAATCTTCTTACCGCAGGCCTCCAGCACATGGCAGCTGCCGGTAACTTCATGATCCGCTCCGATAAATGTAAGCTTCATAACCGTAACCCTCCGTTTTCATACAGGACGCAGATACGCCCGCCGTTTCAACTTACCCCCTTCAGCAAATTATGGTGACTGAGCCTTCCCTAACGGAAAATCTGTTCACCCTGGAACCTTTTTCAAACTCACCGTCCAGTGACCAGTCCGGCATGTCTTTGCATGCGATCTTTACATTTTTTACCTTTACCATACTTACAAGGCCTGTGGAAAAATCCCGTTCCACCAGAGCCCTCCTTATGGAATCCAGCTCCAGTATATCATCAGGCTTCATTATCATCAGGAGTTCAAAGTAGCCGTCCGAAAGATCCACAGAGCTCTCCTCAAAATTCATCATTCCCCCCAGCGAATATGTATTGCACAGTGAAACAAGTGAATATACGCCTTCATACTGGACGCCGTCAGCCTCTATGGTCATTTCCATGGGCACAAACTCACTTAAATCCTTGATTCCCCCCATAACATATGCAAAATGACCCAGAAGATTCTTTACCGCCTGCGGAGTTTCGTATGATGTCTTGGAAAAAAGTCCCGTAGTAGCTGTATATACGAATCCCCTTCCGTTGAAGACGCCTGTGTCTATCCTGCGTCCCCTTCCGGTCATTATACGGTGTGCCGCCTCATCCGGCTCCTCCGGAAGACCTAAGCTGGACGCAAAGTCATTGGTAGAGCCTGCAGGTATATAACCGATGGGTTTATCCCAGCCTATACTGATGCATCCCTCTATCACCTCATTTAAAGTACCGTCGCCTCCCATGCACACGATAAGTGATATATCGTCACGTGCATGTTTTTTAACCAGTTCAGTACCGTCGCCGCTTTTCTCCGTGAAACAAATAACAGTCTCATAGCCATAATCGGAGAACATAATGATTATCTCACTCAGCCTGTTCTCCCTGCGCTTTATTCCGGCGTTGGGGTTGATTATGAAAAGAAGTCGTTTATAGTTTTCCATACTTTGTATTATACCACAATTATTCTTTCCGTAAGTAAATGTTATAGATGAAACCTCCCTCATGGATGGATAGCCCCTATTAAACACCATCAGGAAAAAGCTGCACGGTATGGGAAGTTTTAGTTATCTTTCAAAAAAACCCCCGCCGATCACTCTCGACGGGGGGACATTTGCTTTAGCATTTTATGCTAATAGTGACAGAAGCTTATTGGACCTTGCAACGAACTTGGTCATTGCATCCGGATCCAGCGGCTCATTCTGGAGACGTGCCAGATCATAGAGCTGCTCGAAAAGGAGCTGTGAGTTCTCGCTGTCCTGGTCTTCAAGTATCTTCTGTACAAGCTTATTTGAGGTATTCAGGATAAGTGTCTGACCTTCCTTCGGGAAGCCGCCCATATCCAGGCCGTTTGACGCATACATCTTCATCATATCCTGCATACGCCTTGACTCCTCGGAAACCGTGAGGAGTGAGGAAATATCTTTATTCTTGAGCTTGTCAGCCTTTACTGTGATGTTGTCCTTCTTGATGGTCTTCTTGAAGATCTTCTCAAGGATCTTGGTCTGCTCGGCCAGTTCCTCCTCTACCTTGCCGGACTTCTTAGCTGTCAGATCCTCAGTGATCTCAGCATCTATGCGCAGGAAATGAATGTTTTCATTCTTACGCTCAAGCTGCTGCATGAAGGGCTGGTCGATATTGTCCTTGAGTACGACAGCAGTTTTCTTAGCCTTACGGAACATATTTACATACTGGCTCTGCTGCTGCATGTCGGTAACATAGAAAATCTTCTTTTCCTTGGGTTCCTCTGCAGCCTCTGTACTGTCTGCATCTCCATCAGGTGATTTCTTCTCATCATCGTTAACTACCTCAGCCTCCACCTTGTTGCCGTCTTCATCTACCGCACTCTCTTCAGACTCGCTGTCCTCAGTATCAATCGGCTTAACCTCAAGGCATTCAGGAAGTGTCATGTATTTGCTGTCAATGTCTTTAAAGAGGATGTAGTCGGTCATCTTCTCGCAGAATTTGTCATCCTTTAAGCAACCGTACTTGATGAACGGACTGATGTCGTCCCAATATTTCTCGTACTCTTCCCTCTCTGTCTTGCACATTCCCGCAAGCTTGTCAGCCACCTTCTTGGAAATGTACTCTGAGATTTTCTTTACAAAACCGTCATTCTGCAATGCTGACCTTGAAACATTAAGAGGCAGATCCGGGCAGTCTATTACTCCCTTTAAGAGCATCAGATACTCAGGGATGACCTCCTTGATGTTATCCGCAATGAAGACCTGGTTGTTATAAAGCTTTATCACGCCCTCAATGGACTCAAACTCCATATTGATACGAGGGAAATAAAGTATACCCTTTAAGTTAAAAGGATAGTCCATATTCAGGTGGATCCAGAAAAGCGGCTCCTTGTAGTCATGGAACACCTTTCTGTAGAAGTCCAGATACTCATCCTTTGTGCACTCATTGGGATGCTTTGCCCAGAGCGGCGTGGTATCATTCAAAGCCACAGGACGCTTCTTGATCTTAAGCTTGTCCTCACTCTTTTCCTTTGTAGTATCTTCATTTCCGTCTGCATCTTTAGGATACGTGCCGGGGATTTCTTCCAGTACCACGTCTGTGTCGAGCTTCTCCGAAACCTTTATAGTCTCGGTCAGCTCCTCCCCCTCCTTTGAAAGGAATATCTCATAGGGCATGAATGAGCAGTACTTTTTAAGCACATCCTCAGCCTCGTATTTATTGCAGTACTTAGTGCAGTCTTCGGATACATGAAGTGTGATCTCTGTACCCACTTCAGTCCTGCTGCCCTCAGTCATCTCATAATCAGTACCGCCGTTGCAGCTCCAGTGAACAGGCTTCTCTCCCTCACGATATGAAAGGGTATCGATCTCAACCTCCTCAGCTACCATGAATGCTGAATAGAATCCCAGACCGAAATGACCGATTATCTGGTCCTCGTTAGCTTTATCCTTGTATTTCTCTATGAAATCCGTAGCACCTGAAAATGCGATCTGGTTGATGTACTCCTCAACTTCCTTCTCACTCATTCCGAGACCATTATCGATAACCTTTATGGTCTTGTTCTCCGGGCTTAAGATGATCTCGATCTTGCCCTTATATCCCTCCGGCAGAGTATACTCTCCCATCATATCCAGCTTCTTTAATTTGGTGATGGCGTCAGAACCGTTGCTGACCAGCTCCCTGTAGAAGATATCCTGATCGGAATACATCCATTTTTTAATGATCGGGAAAATATTCTCGCTGCTGATTGATAAGCTTCCCTTACTTGCCATTTTGATACACATCCTTTCTTTTATATGATTCTTTAAGGTACATTCCCTGCAAATCCGTATGCATCCCAACGGAGCATTCGTAGTAATCAGATCACTCCGATCACTATAAAGAGTTTAAAACCGGCTGAAAAAAAAGTCAAGAGAAAATTAGCACTCATTTTTAACGAGTGCTAACAAATTAACTGTTTTCGTCTTTCTTATGCTTTAGTTCCCTCTTTCCTCCCGGTCTGCAGACATGCTGCCATAAATGCGGGAATCATTGAGCTGCACCGGGATTTATGCTACTATAATTTAGTGTCCGTTTATCCGGATCATAAACTTTCACTGACAAAATTACTCTTACGCAGGCCCATGGCAAAACGTACGCCGGGCTGTTTGTGAGGCACCTGGATGCTTTTTAATTCGGCAACTTTTCTCTTTGTGTTTTTACCGGTCGTACTGCTCGGGTGGTATGGTTTGAACCATTTTGGGTTAAACCGCACTGCTTTATGCTTTTTATCCGCAGCCTCCCTGTTTTTCTATGGTTATTTCAAACCGTCATACCTGATACTGATACTTGGCAGCATACTCATTAATTTTGCCCTGATGAAAGCAATAAAGAGATTCAGAAAAGCCGCCGGTGTACTTCTCTTCACAGGTGTATCCGCAAATATCATACTTATCGGCATTTTCAAATATCTGGACTTTATCATTTCCATAGCAAACGATACTCTTCATACCGATCGGTCTTTCTTTAATATCCTGCTGCCCTTAGGAATCAGCTTCTATACCCTCCAGCAGATTGCCGGACTTGCAGACGCTTACCGCAGTAATGCGAAAAACTACAGCTTCATAGAATATCTTGCATTTGTGACCTTCTTTCCGCAGCTGGTTGCAGGACCGATAGTCCTTTCAGATGAGCTCATCCCCCAGTTTGCTGATAAGAATAACCGTATCTTCAATTACGAAAAATTCACACAGGGACTCAGCCGGTTTATTATAGGTCTTTCCAAAAAGATGCTGATTGCAGACCTGTTCGGACACATAGTGGATTTCGGCTTTGAAAAAGTCTACTGGATAGATACCGCATCAGCATGGATAGTTGCGGTATGCTACAGCATACAGCTTTATTTTGATTTCAGCGGATACAGTGACATGGCCTGCGGACTTGCGGGAATGTTCGGATTTACGCTGCCGGAAAATTTTGACAGTCCGTATAAAGCTGTCAGCATAGGTGATTTTTGGAAGCGCTGGCATATGACACTGACCCGATTCTTCACCCGATATCTCTATATTCCCCTTGGCGGAAGCAGAAAAGGAAAACTACGCACATATTTAAACATTCTCATCGTATTCCTGGTAAGCGGTCTCTGGCACGGTGCCGCATGGACTTTTGTAATCTGGGGTGCCATGCACGGAATCGCAATGATATGGGACAGGCGGAGTTTCCTTAAGATAAAATACAAATGGTTATCCGGCTTCTTTACCAGGGCCTTCGTGGTGGTTGCATTCATAATATTCAGAAGCGACAATATCGATTTCATGCTGAGAATGCTGAAAGCAATGTTTGTATATAACGGCGTATCATTTGTGCCTGAGCTGGCGTCCTGCCTCTCGGACCTGCCGGAATTCTACATTCTCACAAGGTCCGTGGAAGCACTTATGCCCGGTATGTTAAATGCCGTATATCTCCTGCTGATAACCGTGCTGCTCGCAGCTGCGGCGGTTATTCTTCAGAAAAAAAATGCAGCCGCAATCTGTACTGAAATAAAGGAAAAAAACTATCCTATAGCTTACGCGGTATACCTTGCCGCTCTTCTGGGGATGGTGGTGATCAGCTTAAACCAGGTGAGTACGTTCTTGTATTTTAATTTTTGATATTTTTGTATGACAAACTCAGTTTCCGATGAATATATGCGTTTCCGGGAACCGCCAGGGAGCACGGATCACTTTACAACATCAGACTGTACTGTGTGGACAATTCTATTTACAACATAAGACTGTACTATGCGAGTATTTTTTTTAAACTAAGAAATGAACACAAAAGATAGATCAAAAAAATTCATAATACTTCTGTTAATATGCAGTGTCTGCTTTTTAGCTGTTCCGGCATTTATTGTCGTACTGTTCGATCCCTTCTATCACTATCATGCTCCCCTTCCCGGCATGAAGGCCGTACTGGAAGAGCGGGACTATGAAGTAGCAGGAACCCTAGACCATTTTGACTATGATGCAGTACTGCTTGGCGACTCGTTAGTAGAGAATACAAATACCGCAGTCCTTTCGGAATATTTTGATGTAACCGCAGTTAAAGCCATACGCGCAGGCGGAAGCAATGCGGACATACTCTTCTATCTTGACAGGGCATACGAGAAACATGATCTGAAAAAGGTATTCTACTGCATCGACAAGGCTGTACTTGTGGCTGATACAAAGGTAACCTTACCCGAAAATGATTATTATTATCTCGTGGACAGAAACCCGCTTAACGACTGGAAATACCTTTGGAACAAAGATGTACTGCTAAAAAAAATACCGTTACAGTTAGCCTATAACACAGTGCTGGACTATAATGAAAACGAAGCATATGCCTGGTACAGCACCAAGACATTTTCAAAAGAAGCAATGCTGACACACTATGAGCCCGAATCAGATTTTAAGGAACAGCAGCCGGTACCGGATACATTTTATGAAAATCTGGCTCTGTTAAAATCCGAGATAACAGCACACCCCGAAACTGAATTTTATCTTTTCTATCCGCCTGCCTCCATGCTGTGGTGGGACAGCGAGCTCCGCGCCGGCAACCTGGATGCAGATTTGGAAATAATCAAGGAATTAAGTACAGCATTTGAGGATTGTCCCAATGTAAAGCTCTACGGATTTTATAACGCAGATGAGTATACACAGTCTGACAACTATATGGACGTGGTGCATTTCTCACCTGAAATAAACCACGCAATGTATGACGATATGAATAACGACCGCTATCGTATGCAGGCTGATACGATAGATGAAGAACTGTATGAACTACGGGAAAAAGTGCTTGCATTTTCTTCTGAGGAAATAACCGGGTATTATCCTGATGCGACAGCGTATCTGCAGTAATCCCCGCTGTTCATTTTCCTTTGCCCTGTATTTAAATTATCTTTTTTGATCCACACTGAGCCTAAACGTCATTTGCTAAACGTCATTTCGCCCTTATGCGGTGGAATGATTTGCTAAAATATGCTATAGTAAGCTAAGGCTTACTACATTACCGCTATGCGGATGCGTACATATCGTACATATTACACAAATTGTCAGAAAATATTAAATAGTACCGGGGATATTATTATGGAAATGACAGTAGAGTTGTTTGACAGCATAATAAACACATCGCAGGACTGTGTATTCTGGAAGGATAATGAACGCAGGTTCTTAGGCGTAAACCAGGCGTTCCTGGATTTCTACGGCTTTGAATCGGCAGATGTACTTATAGGCAAAACCGACGAGGATATGGGCTGGCATTCAGATCCGGAGCCCTTTAAGCATGACGAGCTCCTTGTCCTCTCCGGCAGAAGCACCTATAAAGTCCAGGGAAAATGTTTTATCCGCGGCGAAGAAAGGGATATCATCGCATCCAAGCGTCCCCTGTATGAAGGAGACAAGATAGTAGGACTCGTAGGCAGTTTCGTGGACATAACAGACGTGCTGCGCCGCAAAAACGGTACGGACAGTTCCCAGGTCGTATATACGAGAGAGAGACTCCGTAAGTTCAATTTCTTTGACCGCATCATAGACGAGATCAGCCTGGATGAAATCCTGGATCCGTTGACAGGGGTTCTGTCTCGCGCCTACGCCATGAAATTCGTAAGGGCGCTCATCGCTGATAAGACACCCTTTACTTTTACGATCCTGGATCTGGATAACTTCAAATTCATCAATGACAGCTACGGACACAGTGCCGGCGACACAGTATTAAAAACAGTTACAATGGAACTGGCTGAAGCTGCTGACGCTTTTGGTCTGGTAGGACGTTTTGGTGGTGACGAACTGCTGCTGATAGACCTAAAAAATACCGACCGGGAATCAAAAATCGATTTCTTTGAAAAACTATATACGAACTCCTCTGCACTTCGGATCAAAGTCCATTTCGACAACGGTTCATCTCTCATCACCGGAACTGCCGGATGTGCTACATTCCCCAATGATTCCGACAACTTTACGGACCTGTTCGGAATCATCGACAAAATGCTCTATCTTGGTAAAAGCCGGGGCCGCAACTGCTATACGATCTATGACGAATCCGAACACAAAAATGTAGAGATTTCCAAAATTGTGAAACAAGGCGTATTTACTGCCATGCACCGACTAAGGCTCGATACTGAAAATGCTGTGGGCTTTGAGAATAAAATGAAAACCGTAATGCCCCTGTTAGCAGATATACTGCAGGTATGCGACATGTACTATGTCCTTGAAAACGGAAGAATGAAAGCAGTCAACGACACTTCTTTCGACGAGGATGCCGGCGATATCTCAAACCTTATGACGGAAGATATTTTCTCCGAAAACACACTGGAACGTGTCGAGAAGGATTCTCCCGTATTCTATGATACGCTTATTAAAAACGGTTTCGAATCCGCAATGGTAGTCAGGATCAGAAAGTCAGACACCGTGTACGGCTATCTCATATGCGCCGTTGAAAGAAGCCACCGCATCTGGCAGGAAAACGAATGTGCCATACTCTACTACCTGGCAGGGTTACTGGCAGAATAAAACGGGGCTGTCGCACTAAAGTTGTGTGACAGCCTCTTTTTCTATACCAAACACAAAAACCGCACTTCGAAAAGTGCGGCATTTGCTGTAAA
>OCVV011352637.1_pt1 | contig 39974 bp, 28 predicted proteins | sample 1539721 | NCBI WGS metagenome assembly OCVV01 (sample SAMN02144230, study PRJEB22623) | gut metagenome | biome: sheep rumen | host: Ovis aries | place: New Zealand | reverse complement strand
GAATGGGGCGAACGCCGTTTAACTCGGGTTTTTGCGTTGGAAACCACGCAAAAACACCTCGAGTTCAGGTGGGTCTGTACAGTAACCGCCTTATGTAATACCTGCGTTTTTGAAAAAAAGGTTCTTGCCAAATCAGCTTTGACTCTTTATAATGAATGAGTCGCCTGCCGAAATGGCGGCGTATGTACGGTATGCTGGAATAGCGCAGTCGGTAGCGCAACTGATTCGTAATCAGTAGGTCGAGGGTTCGAGTCCCTTTTCCAGCTCTTTCCTGCGCAGATATGCATGACCGAAGAGCGGTAGAGCATGTCTGCGCATATTTTTTTAACAAACAACATATTTAACAGGTAACATATTTAACAGGTAACATAAATGTAATACAGGGTCCGGGCAGACCGGATCCCCGATCAAAGGAGAACAGTATGGCGCAGTTATGGGGCGGCAGATTCACAAAGCAGACAGACCAGGCAGTGAAGGCATTCAATGATTCCATCGGATTCGACAAGCGGCTCTTCAGGCAGGATATCGAAGGCAGTATGGTGCACGCGAAGATGCTGGGAAAACAGGGCATCCTGACGGCAGAGGACTGCCAGGCGATCGAAGCCGGCCTGCAGGGAATTCTGTCCGATATCGAGAGCGGCCGCATGGAGATCACTTCGGAATATGAAGATATCCACAGCTTTGTGGAGGCCAATCTCATCGACAGGATCGGCGAGGCAGGCAAGCGCCTTCACACGGGCCGCAGCCGCAACGACCAGGTGGCCCTGGACATGCGTCTGTATACAAGGAAGGCTGTGGAGGATGTCCGCGCCCAGACCCTGCACCTGCTCGGCGTGATCCTGGATCTGATGGAGCAGAATACGGACACCTATATGCCGGGATTTACTCACCTGCAGAAAGCGCAGCCTACCACGCTGGCCCATCATCTGGGTGCCTATTTTGAGATGCTGCGCAGGGACTGCACCAGGCTTGCGGACTGCCGCAGGCGCATGAACGAGTGTCCCCTGGGAGCAGGTGCCATGGCGGGTACCACCTATCCCCTGGACCGCGCCTTTGTGGCGGGAGAACTCGGCTTTGACTGCGCCACACGCAATTCCATGGACAGTGTTTCCGACCGCGACTATCTGCTGGAATTCCTCTCGGATCTGTCCATCCTGATGATGCACCTGTCCCGTTTTTCCGAGGAGCTGATCATCTGGAATTCCAATGAATACCGCTTCGTAGAGATGGATGACGCCTTTTCCACCGGCAGCAGTATCATGCCTCAGAAAAAGAACCCGGATATCTGCGAGCTCGTCCGCGGCAAGGTCGGCCGGGTATACGGAGATCTGATGTCACTGCTGACTGCCATGAAGGGACTGCCTCTTGCCTACAACAAGGACATGCAGGAGGACAAGGAGCCGGCATTTGACGCCATCGATACGGCGCTGGCCTGCATTCCGCTCTTTGCCGATATGCTCAGCACCATGAAATTCAACAGGGACGTCATGGAAAAGAGCGCCATGCGCGGCTTTACCAATGCCACGGACGCGGCGGATTATCTGGTCGGCAGGGGAGTTCCCTTCCGCGACGCTCACGGGATCATCGGACGCCTGGTCCTGCACTGCATCGACGCAGGCAAGGGCATTGAAGAGCTTACTCTGCAGGAGCTGCAGGAATTCTCCGACCGCTTTGAAGAGGACGTCTTCGAGGCAATCTCCCTGCGCGCCTGCGTGAACAGGAGACTGACAGCCGGCGCCCCCGGCGAGGAGGCCATGGCAGAAGAAATCGCCGCCAGCCGCAGCTGGCTGCAGGCCCAGGAATAAGAAGAAAAGAATAGGAAGAGAATAAAAAGAGAATAAGAAGAGGATCCGGGCTTTTCGGGAAATCTGCTTTCTTTTAAAGACACTTATTTTTTTGAAACAGCAGATTTTTTGAAACAGGTGATTATATTTCCTGAAAAAGAGCAGACGATACGGAACTCTTGTGCTATTATGCGTGTAATCCTTTTTTCTGAACGCATCGGTTCTCTTAAACAGAGGCTGTTTTCGAAGGGAATGATTCTCCTGAGCAGAGTTTTTCCCGAAGGGAGCAATTTCCTGAACAGAGGACTCTTGCGGACAGAATAGAGGATTCACATAGATTATTTTTACAGGTTATAAGGAGCAGGAAAAATGAGTGAAAAATTACGCGTAGGTATTCTCGGCGGAACAGGTATGGTAGGACAGAGATTTATTGCCCTGCTGGACAATCACCCCTGGTTTGAGGTGACAACGATCGCGGCAAGTCCCCGCAGCGCCGGCAAGACATACGGCGAGTGTGTAGAGGGACGCTGGAAACTGGAAGTTCCCATGCCCGAGGCAGTCCGCAATATTGTTGTCAAGAATGTCAGGGATGTCGAAGCTGTCGCATCGGAAGTCGACTTCTGCTTCAGCGCTGTCGATATGTCCAAGGATGAGATCAAGGCCATCGAGGAAGAGTGCGCGAAGACCGAGACTCCCATTGTCTCCAATAACAGCGCCCACCGCTGGACCCCCGATGTTCCCATGATCATTCCGGAGATCAACCCGGAGCACGCAGGCGTCATCGAGTTCCAGAAGAAGCGTCTGGGCACGACCCGCGGCTTCATCGCGGTCAAGCCCAACTGCTCTATCCAGAGCTATACCCCTGCACTGGCGGCATGGAAGGAATATGAGCCCTACCAGGCCCTGGTCTCCACCTATCAGGCCATCTCCGGCGCAGGCAAGACCTTCCGCGAGTGGCCCGAGATGGAAGGAAATATCATCCCCTACATCGGCGGCGAAGAGGAGAAGAGTGAGCGCGAGCCCCTCCGCGTCTTCGGTTCCATCGAAAACGGCGTAATCCGCCCCGCTGACAATCTGGTCATCACCAGCCAGTGCATCCGTGTGCCCGTTCTCTACGGCCACACCGCGACTGCATTCGTCAATTTCAGGAAGAAAGCAGACAAAGAGGAACTCATTGAGAAGCTGCGCGCATTCCGCGGCCTTCCTCAGGAACTCAATCTGCCCAACGCCCCCAAAAATTTCATCCAGTACCTCGAGGAGGACAACCGTCCCCAGGTCCAGCTGGATGTCAACTACGAGCGCGGCTTCGGCGTCTCTATAGGCAGACTCCGTCCCGACACCCTCTTTGACTGGAAGTTCGTGGGCCTTTCCCACAACACCATCCGCGGTGCTGCGGGCGGCGGCGTTCTCTGCGCCGAGCTTCTCAAGGCCACAGGCTACATTAACCGCAAATAAAACAGATCAGATCCGGGACACGGGGGACGGTTCTGACTGTCCCGTTTGTGTTCAGGATCCCACAGGGAATCGGCAGAAATTCTGCGCCGGTCCGGCAGCCGGCAGGAGGTGCGGCACGAAGACAGTTTATATAGCGGAGAAACCCAGTGTGGCGCGTGCCTTTGCGGCGGCACTGGGCAGAAATTTCCGCAATTCGGACGGATATATGGAGGCTGATGACACGATCGTCACCTGGTGCGTGGGACACCTGGTCTCCATGTCCTACCCGGATGCCTACGACGCTTCCCTCAAGAAGTGGTCCATGGCGACGATTCCCTTCATCCCTTCCCAATACAAATATCAGGTGATCGACGGTGTAAAGAAGCAGTTCGGCATCGTCAAACGCATCCTTACGGACCCGGAGGTCGGCACCATCTATATCTGCACGGACTCCGGGCGCGAGGGCGAGTATATTTACCGTCTGGTCGCGGCCCAGGCAGGCGTCAAGGGCAAGAAGGAGCTCCGTGTCTGGATCGATTCCCAGACGGAGGCGGAGATCCTGCGGGGGATCCGCGAGGCAAAGCCGTCCTCCGCCTATGACAACTTGGGTTCTGCAGCCTACCTGCGCGCCCAGGAGGATTACCTGATGGGCATCAACTTTTCCCGCGCGCTGACCCTGCGTTACAGCGATGCCATGAGCAGGGCGCTGAAGACAGACCACACCACCATCGCTGTCGGCCGTGTCATGACCTGTGTCCTGGGCATGGTCGTCAGACGTGAGCGGGAGATCCGCTCCTTTGTAAAGACACCCTTTTTCCGCATTCAGGCGCAGATCACCCAGGCGGGTGCGCCGGAGGGCGCCCCTTCCTTTACGGCCCAGTGGCAGGCTGATGAGCAGAGCATCTGTTACGGCTCTCCGCGCCTGTACAGGGATACGGGATTCCTTCACAGAGAGGATGCGGAGAAAATGATCCTCTATCTGACCGGCAGGGCGGAGGCGGATATTTTTTCCGGCAGCAGTCCTGTTCCGGCAGAGCTGTCTTCGGAGGCGGCTGACAGCCGCGTTCCCGCCGTGCTGGAGAAGATCCAGCGCAAAAAAGAGAAGAAAAATCCGCCCCTTCTCTACAACCTGGCGGAGCTTCAGAATGACTGCTCCCGCTTTTTCAAGATCAGCCCCGACCAGACACTGGCCGCCGCCCAGGAGCTCTATGAGAAAAAGCTCACGACCTATCCGCGCACGGATGCCCGTGTGCTGACAACTGCGGTCGCAAAGGAAATCGGCAAAAATCTGCGGGGTATTTCCGCAGTCCCCATGTACAGGGACCTGCTGCTACCGGTCCTGGAGAGCGGATCCTGGAAAAAGATCGGGAAAACACGCTATACCAACGACAAGGCGGTCACGGACCACTATGCCATCATACCGACCGGCGACGGACTCAAGGCCCTGCCCTCTCTGTCAGCCAGAACGAGGAATATCTATGAGCTGATCGTGCGCCGCTTTATCTCTATTTTTTATCCGCCCGCTGTCTACGACAAGGTTACTCTGACCGTGCGCATCCGCACGGAAGCCTTCACGGCCTCTCTCAGGACCTGTGTCGAGCGCGGCTATCTGGACGCCCTGGACTATTCTTTTTTCCGCAAAAAAGATGCACAACAGGACCGGGACGGAGACAAAGAGGAGGAGAAAGCTGCGGCAGGCAGCGGACAGGCGGCAGTCAGAAACGGAGAAGACACAGGCGGCTCAGGGGACGGGACTTCCTCCGAAGAGGCAGCTGTGCCGGAGTTTCTCAAGACCGCCCGCAAGGGCACCAGGCTCCAGGCCGGACCCTTTTCCATCCGGGAGGGCGAGACCTCCCCGCCCAAGCGCTACACATCAGGCAGCATGATCCTGGCCATGGAAAATGCCGGACAGCTGATCGAAGAGGAGGAGTTGCGCGAACAGATCCGGGGCAGCGGGATCGGGACCAGCGCGACCCGGGCGGAGATCCTCAAAAAGCTCTTCAACAACGACTATCTGCGCCTGAACAGCAAGACCCAGGTCATTACTCCTTCCCAGACGGGAGAGATGATCTTCGACACCTGCAGCTGTGCCCTCAAACCCCTCCTGGATCCCAGGCTGACGGCCAGCTGGGAACTGGGACTCACCCAGGTGGCGGAAGGCACTGTGACGAGTGAAGAGTACACACACAAGCTCAACGACTTTATCACCCGGAGAACCAACTATATCAAGCAGACGGATTTTCATCAGATGCTGATTCCCCAGTACGAGAAGGACGCGTCTCTGTATCCCGAGAAGTCCCCTGCGAAGAAGCGGAGGACCTCTGCCAAAAAGACCGGGACAGGATCATCGGGAGCAGGCGCACGAAAGGGCAGCTCTGGGCGGAAAACTTCCGCTGGGAAGGGAAACTCCGGAAAAAGGAAACCTGCAGCCGGAAAGGAATCCGGCAGCTGATCATACCACATAGACCATGCACCCCGTGAAAAGTTATTTTTTTCAGTCAAGGAGGACCATATGCAGCTTACAGATTTTACCAATGAGAAGATTTTTGATCTCAATGAGACCATTGCGGCCGAGCTCTTTACACAGACCACCTATGCATGGGAAGTGCTGCCCATGATCAGCGATTTTATCCGCAAGATCGGCCCCACGCTTCCGGCAGACCGCTTCGAGCAGAAGGGCGAGGATATCTGGATCGCAAAGAGCGCCACTGTTTTTGACAGCGCTTATATCGGCGGCCCCTGCATAATCGATGAGGATGCCACGGTGCGTCAGTGTGCCTTCATCCGCGGAAGCGCCATCGTGGGCAAGGGGACGACAGTCGGCAACTCCACAGAGCTCAAGAACGTGATCCTCTTCAACAAGGTAGAGGTGCCGCATTACAACTATGTCGGCGACAGTGTCCTGGGATTCCACGCACACATGGGCGCGGGCTCCATCACCTCCAACGTCAAGGCGGACAAAAAGAACATCATGATCCACTGCGACGGAACCCACACAGCGACCGGCCTGCGCAAGATCGGCGCCATTCTGGGCGACTGGGTCGATGTCGGCTGCAACTCCGTACTCAATCCCGGCAGTGTTGTCGGACCTCACACCAACATTTATCCTCTTTCCATGATCAGAGGCACAGTCCCCGCATGGCATGTCTACAAAGACAAAGACCACGTCGTGGAGAAAATCGTGGAGGAATGATCTCTTCCGCTGATCCGGAGAATTCATTACTGCTATGGGACAATTTCAGCCAATCTTTTCGTTTGCGGGACTTCTCCTCCTGTTCGTTGTCATCACACTGATGCTGGGCATGCAGGAGAGGAAGAGGACCCGCGCAAAACTGCTTCAGTCACTGCGCAGCGGTTTCGGAAAGCCTTCCGCCAAGAAGACCCCGCCGGAGCGCTATGCCCAGATCCCGCAATATTACCTGCACCACAGGCAGGGCTTTCAGATCGATGACATCACCTGGAATGATCTTGATCTGGACAGGCTCTTCCATGTGATGGACAGCACCTGCAGCGCGGCGGGGGAGGAGTATCTCTATCACCTCCTGCGCACGCCCTCCATGAGTGTCCGGGAACTGGCTTTCAGGCAGGACCAATACGACTGGTTTTCGGACCCCGCCAACGAGGGGGCCAGGATCCGCCTGCAGGAGATCCTGTCGGGACTGGGACACGCGGGACGCTATTCCCTCTACGACTACATTGATTTTACAACCGCTCTGGGGGAGCGCAGAAATCTGCCGCACTATATTGCGGCCGCAGCGCCCTTTGCGGCCTTCGGACTGATGTTCCTCCACACAGGGATCGGCATTCTGGTGCTGCTGTTCGTTTTTGCCTGGAACCTGCGCACGTATTTTAAGGAAAAGGCTGTCATCGCACCCTATTTTCAGGTGTTCAACTACATTTTCCGCCTGCTGGACTGCGCTCAGGCCCTGGAAAAAGAGAACTGCCCCGCCGTCAGGGAGGAGACGCAGCAGATCCCCGGCCTGCTCAGGGCTTTTACCAATTTCCGCAGAGGGTCTTCTGTGCTTTTGGGGAGTGCGGGAACGGATTCCGACCCCTTTGGCTTTATCATGGAATACGTGCGGATCCTCTTTCATCTGGATCTCATCAAATTCAACAACATGCTGGCGCAGATGAGGGGAAGACAGGAGGAGATCGATGCCCTTCTGACTGTGACCGGGCGGATCGATGCCTGCATCAGCATTGCCTCCTGGCGGCAGACCCTGCCTTTTTATGCGGTTCCCATTCTGGAAGAGGACGCCTCCTTTTCCGCCCGGGACCTGTATCATCCGCTTCTGGCGGATCCCGTCAGCAACAGCATTGAAGCCCCCCGCCCTGTCCTTCTGACCGGCTCCAACGCCTCCGGAAAATCCACCTTCCTCAAGGCAGCGGCCCTGTGCGCCCTTCTGTCCCAGACGGCGGGCATAGCTCCGGCTCAGAGATATCGCGCCGACTGCTACCGGATCTATTCCTCTATGGCTCTCAGGGACAGCCTGCAGGACGGCGAGAGCTACTTTATTGTGGAGATCAAGTCCCTGCGGAGGATCCTCGTCGCGGCAGAGGAGGAGACGGACGCTGCCGTGCCGGCAGAAGCTGCTTCAGGCGGCTCAGAGAGAAACGGTATGCTGAGGCCGGTCCTGTGCTGCATCGATGAGGTGCTCAGGGGCACCAACACCGTGGAGCGCATCGCCGCTTCCGCGGAGATCCTGCGCTGCTTTGCAGGGACAAAGACCCTGTGCTTTGCGGCCACACACGACCTTGAACTGACAGGACTTCTGCAGGATGTCTATGACAACTTCCATTTCGGAGAGGAGATCGTGGACGGAGACGTGCGCTTCTCCTACAGACTGATGGAGGGACCATCGACTTCCTGTAATGCCATTGCCCTTCTGGGGACCCTGGGCTATGACCGCGCCATCGTTGACAAGGCCAGGGAGCGGGCTGACAGGTTTCTGCAGGAGGGGACCTGGCAGTAAAACTGATAAAAGGAAACAGACTATATGAAAGTCATTATTTTTACAGACGGAGCTGCGCGCGGCAATCCGGACGGTCCCGGCGGCTACGGAGCCATCGTCCGGGTGCAGAACGCGCAGGGGCAGACGCTTGAAAAAGAGCTCTCCGGCGGCTATCCGCACACCACCAACAACCGCATGGAACTGATGGGGGTCATTGCGGCCCTGGAAGAGATCGGCCGCTTTGGCGAGCCCTGTCAGGGCGTGATCTATTCGGATTCCAGGTATGTTGTGGACGCTTTTGCAAAGAACTGGATCACCAACTGGCAGAAAAACGGCTGGGTGACCTCTTCAAAAGCACCCGTCAAGAACCAGGACCTGTGGACCCGCCTCTTAAAAGCGCTTGCCCCCCATAAAATGACCTTCCGCTGGGTCAAGGGCCATGCTGACCACCCGGAAAACGAGCGCTGCGATCAGCTTGCGACAGCAGCGGCGGACAAGGTGGGCTGGAGCTTTGACGACACTGCGGCCCCTCTGACACAGGCCTCGGAATGGGTCAGTGCAGGGACCGGAGAGACAGAAGATACCGGGGAGGGCAGGCAGAAAGGCGGCGCACCCGCCGGGACTTCCGCACGGAAGCCTGAGACTTATCAGACTTTTCAAACTTCTCAGACTCCTGAGAAGGAAGCGCCGCTGAAGATCCGCGTCCGCTATCTGAGCGATCAGATTGACAAGCTGCAGCCGCCTACCAACAGCGCCAACTGGGTCGATCTTCGCTCCGCTGAGGATGTTGAACTCAAAAAGGGCGATTTCCGCCTCATCAGCCTGGGGGTGGCCATGAAGCTTCCCGAGGGGTATGAGGCCCATATCGTTCCCCGCAGCAGCACCTACAAAAATTTCGGCATTATTCAGGCCAACCACCACGGTGTCGTCGACAATTCCTACTGCGGAGACGGTGATCTGTGGAGAATGCCCGTCATCGCCATGCGGGACACACATATCCACATCAACGACAGGATCTGCCAGTTCCGCATAGAACGCCGCCAGCCCGACCTCATTTTTGAGGAGACGGAGCACCTGGACAGTGAGGACCGGGGCGGATTCGGATCCACCGGAGTACAGTAAAAAGGGATCCGCCTGAGTGGAGTACATATAGAGGAGGATTCGCCGGAGTACAGTACAAGAGGATCCCTCTCAGCAGGCCGAGAATACAATAGAAGGTCACAGGAAACTTTTAACCCTACACAATACATTGGAGCAGACTATGAAAATCAGAACCAGATACGCGCCCAGTCCCACTGGCCGCATGCATGTCGGAAACCTGCGCACAGCGCTTTATGCCTATCTCATCGCCAAGCACGAGGGCGGAGATTTCATCCTTCGCATCGAAGATACCGACCAGGTCCGTCAGGTCGAGGGAGCGGTGGAGATCATCAACCGCACACTGGAAGAGACCAGACTGATCCCCGATGAGAGCCCTGACAAGGACGGCGGTGTCGGCCCCTACGTTCAGAGTGAGCGCGTCGCTGCAGGCATTTATACAAAGTATGCAAAGGAGCTGATCGAAAAGGGTGAGGCATATTACTGCTTCTGCACCCCTGAGCGTCTGGCTTCACTGACACAGACCATCGAGGGCAAGGAGATCAATGTCTACGACAAGCACTGCCTCCACCTGTCCAAGGAAGAGGTCGAGAAAAACCTGGCTGCGGGCATGCCCTATGTCATCCGCCAGAACAATCCCCAGGAAGGCACCACGACCTTCACGGACGAGCTCTACGGCGATGTCACGGTCGAGAACAAAGAGCTTGACGACATGATCCTCATCAAATCCGACGGCTATCCCACCTACAATTTCGCCAATGTCGTCGACGATCACCTCATGGGCATCACCCATGTCATCCGCGGCAACGAGTACATCTCCTCCACGCCCAAGTACAACCGTCTCTATGAGGCCTTTGGCTGGGAGATCCCCAAGTACATCCACTGCCCACTGATCACGGATGAGGACCACCACAAGCTGTCCAAGCGCAGCGGCCACTCTTCCTACGAGGATCTGATCGAGCAGGGATTTGTATCGGAAGCAGTCGTCAATTTCATCGCCCTTCTGGGATGGTCCCCCGACAGCGACAGGGAGATCTTCTCCCTCGAGGAGCTGGTGGAGCAGTTTGACTACCACCGCATGGGCCGTTCTCCCTCTGTCTTCGATTACACGAAACTGCGCTGGATGAACGGAGAATACCTCAAGGCCATGGATCCCGATGTCTTCTTCACACAGGCGGAGCCCTGGCTCAGGAAGGCCATCAGCAAAGACCTCGACCTGCGCAAGATCTCCGAGATGGTGCGCACCCGCATCGAGATCTGGCCCGATATCCCGGATATGGTCTCCTTCTTTGAGGAGCTCCCCGACTATGATGCGGAGCTTTTCCGCCATAAGAAGATGAAGACCAGCCCGGAGACGGCCCTCACAGTCCTGCAGGAGGTCCTGCCCGTCCTCGAGGCACAGGATTTATGGACAAACGAGGATCTCTACGCGGCCCTCAAGGCATTTATTTCGGAAAAAGGCTATAAGAACGGCTATGTTCTGTGGCCTGTCCGCATTGCGGTCTCCGGCAAGAGCGTGACGCCCGCAGGTGCAACTGAGATCCTGGAGATCCTGGGCAAAGAGGAGTCCCTCTCCAGGATCCGCAGATCCATCGAGAAGCTTTTCTGATCTGACAAGGTTCACGGAAGGGGATACATTTTTTGTTTTGAAACATGCCTTATCATACCCCGGGCATCCTATGTGAAAGGTCCGGATACTCCGGCTCGAATCATCGCGAGGCAAAAATGGGAAACAGAAGTGAACAGAAAGCTGATCCGGCACAGGAAACCGCCATCCGAAAGGGGGCGGGGCCCTGTGCCGTTATTGCCGGACCGGGAAGCGGAAAGACATTTGTGCTGGTGGAGCGCATCCGCTGTCTGATCGAGGAGCGGGGCGTCGATCCATCCTCCATACTGGTCCTCACCTTCTCCAGGGCGGCTGCTGCACATATGCGCAGGCGCTTTTTGCTTTCCTGCCCGCACCCGGAAACGGTATTCGGAACATTTCATTCTGTTTTTTTCAGGATCCTGCAGGCGTCCTCCGCAACCGGGCTCAGGCTCATAGATCCGGCTGCAAAACAGGACTACCTGCGCCATCTGTGCAGTCTCCCCCTGCCTTTTCTGCCGGAAAAGACCACGGCGGAGGAACTGCAGCTTGTGATCAGCAGGTACAAAAACGGCCTTCCCTGCAGGCAGAGCTGGGCTCCTTCACTCGTGGAGATCTATGACGCCTATCTGGAGGGGCGGGGCTGGCTGGACTTCGATGATATGATCCTGCGCTGTGTAAGGCTCCTGCAGGAAAAACCGGACCTGCTCGCCGCCTGGCGGGAGCGCTTTCGCTGGATCCTGGTCGATGAATTCCAGGATGTCAGTCCCGCCCAGTACCGGGCCCTGCAGCTTCTGGCGGCTCCCTCCGACAATCTCTTTGTGGTGGGAGATGACGATCAGTCCATCTACGGCTTCCGCGGGACGGACCCACTGATCATGCAGCGCTTCCTGTCGGACTATGTGACGGGAGCACAGGCCATCGTGAAAGAGGAACCGGACAGAGTGAAAGAGGAACCGGACAGGGTGACTGGTTCCTGGGACGGGGAGGACCGGATCGTTTTTCTGACAGCCAATTACCGATGCGGGAGACAGGTGATCCGGGCGGCCTCTGCCCTGATCCGCGCCAATAAAAACCGCATCGACAAGGCTTTTCGGCCGGGCACAGGCCTGCAGGGAAGTTTTTGCTGTCTGCCCTTTACGGACCGGGAACTGGAATACAGCTATATTGCCGCGGAACTCAAAAAGATGAGTGAGAAGGAGCGGGGACAGACCGCGGTGATCTTCAGGACCCACGGCGGGGCCGCCGCCTTTGTGCGCCTGCTGCAAGAGCGGCAGGTTCCCTTTCTTGCGGCAGCTGCAGGCAGAAGACAGCCTGTCCTCTCGGACAGGACCAGGATCCTGCAGGACTTGTGCGCCTATTACAGGGCTGCCATGGGTCTCTGTGCCGTAGCTGGGCAAAACCGTGGCTGTTTTTATCCTGGAAAGGGAAATCTGCGGGAGGACCTTCTGCGGATCATGAACCGACCGGAGCGCTTTCTGTCCGGGAGCTTTCCCGGATCCGGACAGCCGGACAAAAGGACGCTTCTGCAGAACGCCGGCTATGAGAGGGAGACGGCCGAGGAACTGATCCGGGATCTGGAACTTCTGGTTTCGCTCTCGCCTGTCTACTCCATGCGCTATCTGCTGGATTCTGTAGGGTACCGCGCCTGTGCCTTCTCCGACTTTGAACAGGCCGGCCCGGTCCTGGCGGAAGCAGAGGCCGAGTCCGCCAGGTTTTCCGCTGCAGGGCAGTGGCTCAGGCATCTGGAGTCCCTGCAGGAGAGGTCCCGCAGACGGGACGCCGCACTAAGCAGCGGCCGGGAGGAGTCCTGTGCCGGTGCCCGGATCCTGACCATGCACGCCTGCAAGGGACTGGAATTTGACACCGTCTTTATACCGGATGTCAACGAGGGCAATGTCCCCTCCAGGAGGGCCTGGACACAGGACCAGGTGGAAGAGGAGCGGAGGCTTCTCTATGTCGCCATGACAAGGGCCAGGAGGGCGCTGACCATCACCTATCTGGAGGGCACTCCCGACCGGCCGGCCGCTCCGTCCAGATTTCTGGGCGCCTTCGGGCAGGTCTTAGGGCAGACTGTCGGGCAGGCCTTAGGGAAGACTGTCGGGCAGGCCTTAGGACAGACTGGCGGACAGGCCTTAGGGCAGACTGGCGGCCAGGCTTTCGGACAGCCCCCTGCAGGCAGGGTGAATTGATTGTGTAGATTTGCGTTCTATGTTACAATATAATGTACTTTTGTTTTTTCCGTAAGGCCGCAGTAGAGGCCCGGAATGTCACCACAGTTTCGTGTTTTACCACATGTCTTACACATGTCTTCAGAGGAGGTCCGCCACATGATCAAGGCTCCTGAATATTTTCCGGCACCTGCATCCAGACCGTTTGTGCGTGCTCACGGCAGCGGCACTGTGTTCAGTGCGGTTTTTCCCGGCAACATGAAATGCGGCCTGCAGCTGATCCACGTTCCCGACGGGGAGACCCTGTACATTCCCTTCACGGATGAATACCGTTCGGGCCGGGTCTGTTCGGTCATGGTGACTCCCTTCGATGCCGCAGAGTGGTTCTACCGCTACAGATGCGGGGATCTGTGGATTCCGGATCCGCACGCCTTTGCTGTCTGCAGGACCATGGTCCTGGAGGACGGGGAGGAAAAGGAGGTTACTGCCTGCAGCTGTCAGCCCCTGCGCGCCGGTGACCTGTTGGAAGACGACCCCGAGAAGCCCCTTCCCCCCGCGGACTGGTCTTCCCAGGTGGTCTACGGCCTTCACGTGCGCGGCTTTACGATTGCCTGTGCCGATCTGGAGGAGAACCTGCGCGGCACTTTTGCCGGCACAGCAGCCAGAATCCCCTACCTGAAAGATCTGGGCGTCACGGCCGTGGAGATCATGCCGGTCTACACCCCCATCCCCGACCGCGGCCGCAAAAAGAACTTCCGGACCATGCAGGAAGCCCTGGGCGCCTATCCCGTGGGCCCCAATGGCGATCCCAAGCGGGATCTCAAGCCCCGTCCCAACTACTGGGGCTTCGGCCCGGGTCTCTACTGTGCCCTCCGCTCCGAATACGGAACCCAGGAACAGTTTGCTGAGATGGTCCGCGCCTTCCACAAAGCGGGTATGCGCGTGATCCTGCAGATCTATTTTGAGAAGGGAATCCTGGTCCGGGAACAGATCGACATCCTCCGCTTCTACATCGAGCGCTACGGCATCGACGGCTTCCGCCTCAAGGGAAACGGGGCTCTTACGGGAGACCTGGCCGTGGAACCCTCCCTTGCGGACACGGCCCTTTTCGGGTATGATTTTCCTTTCGAAGATCTGGAAAAAGAGACCGAGGCGACCAGCCGCATTTACTATACAGACCTGGAAAACGTGCTCACTCCAAAACAGGCTTCTGCCGAAGCCGAGATCAATAAAGAGGAGGCCGCAGCGGGATCCGCTCTCATGCCTGTCCCCGTGAAAAGGCCTTCCGGCAGCCGGCCTGCCCAGGCTCAGCCCCTTCATGATTTCTCCGGCCTTATCACCTGCAGGAATGATTACCAGACCCTTCTGCGCAGATTTGTCAAGAGCGACGACTATGTCATGAAGGACTTCCTCAAGCTCATGCTCACTTCGCCTGCCGACCACGGCATCCTGCGCTATGTGACAAGCTACGAAGGCTTTACGCTGGCGGACCTTGTCTCCTACAATGACCGCCACAATGAAGCAAACGGCGAATTCGGTCTGGACGGCAGCGCTGACAATTACAGCTGGAACTGCGGAGAAGAGGGAGAGACCGAAGATGCAGAGGTCCTGGCTCTGAGGCAGAAGCAGGTCCGCAATTTCCTGACCCTCCTTCTGCTCTCCCGCGGCACCCCCATGATCTGGCAGGGCGACGAGCGGGACAATTCGCAGGGGGGCAACAACAACGCCTACTGTCAGGACAATGAGACCTCCTGGATCGACTGGACTCCTACGACAGAGCGCAGAGAACTGACCGCCTTTGCGGCCAAACTCATCGCTTTCAGGAAGGAACACAAGGTATTTACCGGGACCAAGCCCTTCCAGTACATCGACTATATGGGGATCGGACACCCTGACCTGTCTCTGCACGGGGCAGAGGCATGGAATCCGGACCTGGGGCCTTTCAGCCACAGCATAGGCCTGGCCTTCTGCGAAAACTATGCAGAGAACGATTCAAGGGAAACTGCCCGCAGGTTCCCTGCCTTTACCTATCTTGCCATCAACATGTACTGGAAAGAACTGCCGCTGGCCCTTCCCAAACTCCCTCCCCACTATGTGTGGAAGGTCTTTATGGACACCGACCTACCCGGCGGCTTCCTTGATCAGCCGATTACTCCCAGGGATCAGCACCTGGTACAGACAGCGCCCCGTTCCGTGCGCATTCTCCGCGCAGTGCCCGACCTGGAGTCGATCCGGGCAGAGAAGGCACAGGAGCGCCTGGACCGCCTTCCCCCCGCGGGGCTCCTGAAAAAAGAGAGCCGCAGATCCGCAGCGGCAGGCAAAGACCCCGACAATGAAACAGGGGCTGTGCCGGGACTTTCTCAAAGGCGCGAAAAACGCCTTGCAGGGACCTCCCTGGCCCCCAGATACCGCCGCTGAGACAGCGTTATTACACGGAAAAGAGAGTGCTTTTTTACACAGACGCAAATGGACCCCAAGCACATGGAGCGGAAAAATGACAGATTCCACAATTAAAGAAAATGAAGTTCACAAGACGGCCGGCTGTCCCTCAGCCCCGCAGACTGGGGACAGCGCTTCCGAATTCAGAGTGACACCGGCTGCGGACGGACTGGTGAAAATGTATACCGGAAAATTTTCCCACCGCGACCGCCCGCCCATCACCAGGGAGAAATTCATGGGACATCTGCGGACCGTCACCCGCCACAAGATGCTTGTGCTCGAGGGCTGCTGGAAAGTCGGCCTCTATCGGCAGGGGATCCTCCATGACCTCTCCAAGTTCTCGCCGACGGAGTTCCTGGTCGGAGCCCGCTATTTTCAGGGCAACCGAAGCCCCAACAACGCGGAGAGAGAGGACATCGGATACTCGACCTCCTGGCTCCACCACAAGGGCAGAAACCGCCATCACTTTGAGTTCTGGGTCGACTACAACCTCCGCGGCAAGGAGGGGGAATCTCCCCTGATCCCGGTCAAGATGCCCGGCCGCTATGTCGTGGAAATGCTGATGGACCGCATCGCAGCCAGCAAGATCTACATGGGAGACGCCTATACCGATGAGGCCCCCCTCAGATACTTCGACGGAGGCCGTGCCCGTCAGTTCATGCATCCCGAAACGGCTGCGCTCTTAAAGAAGCTGCTCCAGATGCTGGCCGAAAGGGGAGAGGAATATACATTTGCCTACGTCAGAAGCAAGCTTTCCAAATGATCCCGGCGGAGATCTTGCCGACGCCATACGCCGCTTTGATGTCGCGCGCTCCCGCACCATCACGTTAAAGCCCAGGGAGAGGCACGGCATCGGCATGCAGTCGGAGAAGACCTTGCACGCCGTGCTCAAAAATTATATCGACGCCGACGAGGACCATCAGGAAATCCCGGTTGACAATTATATAGCCGACATTTACCATGACGGAACGATCACCGAGATCCAAACCGCCAGGATGGGTGCCATGCGGGCAAAACTGGCCTGCTTTCTGCGGCAGTATCCCGTCCGCATAGTCTATCCCATCCCTGCGGAAAAATGGATCATCTGGGTCGATCCGGAAACCGGTGAACTGGTCAAAAGAAACAGGTCTCCCCTTCGGGGGAGCTTTTTCCACGCCTTTAAGGAGCTCTACCGCATCAGGCCCTTCCTGGGAGAGGAAAATCTGTCCCTGGAGCTATTGCTGATCGACCTGGACGAGTACCGGCTCCTGGACGGCTGGAGCAGGGACAGAAAACGCGGCTCCCACCGCTACGAGAGGATCCCTCTGCGCCTGAGGGACAGATTGGTCCTGACCTGCCCGCAGGATTACATGCAGCTCGTTCCGGAAGGCCTCGCCGAGCCATTTACCTCCGCCGACTTCGCAAAGGCAGTCAGATTCAGTAAAAAAGGCATCTCCACAGTCCTCCTGCTCCTGACAGAGATGGGCGTCGTCGAGCGTGTGGGAAAAAAGGGCAGATATTACCTCTACCGCGTGACACAGGACTGGTGAAAACAGGAAATACAGAAAATATAAGATATACAGGAAATACAGGAATAGAATTTATGGCAATCAACGAAAGATTTGAAGAACTTGTCAGACAGACGGACCTCAACAGCCCCGCACCGGAAAATGAGCCTGCCCGCCAGGCCTGGTTCCTTGCAAGAGCCAGACTTCTGACACAGAGGCGCATGCAGGAGGCCGGAAGGCCTCTTACCTTCCGCGTGGAGACATTCGGCTGTCAGATGAACGCCAGGGATTCCGAGAAGATCGTCGGCATCCTGGAGAGCGCGGGATTTACAGAGGCGCCTTCCGAGGACACCGATTTTCTGGTCTACAATACCTGCACGGTCCGCGACAATGCAGACCAGCGCGTTTTCGGCCGTCTGGGCCGCGCAAGCCATCTCAAGAAAAAAAATCCCGGCATGAAGATCGCCGTCTGCGGCTGCATGGTGCAGGAAAAGAGCAATGTGGAAAAGATCCGCAGGAGCTACCGCTTCGTCGATCTTGTTTTCGGAACCCACAATCTCTACCGCTTTGCGGAGTATCTGTGCACCTGCCTGGAGTCCGACGGCATGGTGGTCGAGATCTGGGACAGGGCGGACAGGATCGTCGAGGCCCTGCCGGTTGCCCGCAAATATCCTTTTAAATCGGGTACCAACATCACCTTCGGCTGCAACAACTTCTGCAGCTACTGCATCGTGCCCTATGTGAGAGGACGGGAGAGGAGCCGCACGCCCCTGGAGATCCTGCGCGAGTGCGAGCGCCTGGTCAGAGACGGTGTCGTGGAGATCATGCTGCTCGGCCAGAATGTCAATTCCTACGGCAAGGATCTGGATACCCCCTGCAGCTTCGCAGAGCTTCTGACCGAGGTCTGCAAAATAGAGGGACTAAAGCGCATCCGCTTCATGACCCCCCATCCCAAGGATTTGTCCGACGATGTCATCAGGGTCGTTCGTGAAAATGAAAAGATTGCCCGCCATATCCATCTGCCCCTGCAGTCCGGCTCCGACAGGATCCTCAAGAGGATGAACCGCCATTACACCAAAGAGCAGTACATTGCCCTGGCGCAGAAGATCCGCGAGCAGATCCCGGATGTGGCCATCACCACGGATATCATCGTCGGCTTCCCCGGCGAGCAGGACTGCGACATCGATGATACGATCGATGTCATCCGCCGCGTGGGCTTTGACAACGCCTTTACCTTTATCTACTCCAAGCGCGCCGGGACCCCCGCGGCCAAAATGCCCGACCAGGTTCCCGATGAAGAGAAAAACCGCATGTTCGACCGGGTCCTGGCCGCAGTCCAGGAGACCGCCCACGGCCGCGCCGAAAAACTCACCGGGCGCACCATGGAGGCCCTGGCGGAGGAGGTCAACGTCAAGGACAGCAGCTATATCACTGCGCGCCTTTCCAACAACATGCTGGTACATGTACCCGGCGATCCCTCTATGATCGGAAAAATGATGCAGGTCCGCCTGGATGAATGCCGCGGCTTCTATTTCTTCGGAACCGTGGTCTGACCCCGGCCAAAGATTTCAAAGAAGCAAAGATCTGAAGGGACCAAAGATCCAAAGGAAACCTGAATGGAAAATCTCTACGATTACACGAAATATACATCTTCGGCCAAAATGGCGGAGGACGCCTCCCTGATGGCCCAGCTGTCGCCGATGATGCAGCATTATCTGCGCACAAAACAGGAAAACCCGGACTGCCTGCTCTTTTACCGTCTGGGAGATTTTTATGAGATGTTTTTTGACGATGCAGTGACAGTCTCCAGGGAACTGGAGCTGACACTGACCGGCAAGAGCTGCGGGCTCCCGGAGCGCGCCCCCATGTGCGGCGTCCCCTACCACGCCGTTGACACCTATCTGACACGCCTGGTGGAGCTGGGGCACAAGGTCGCCATCTGCGAACAGATGGAGGACCCGCGCAATGCCAGGGGAATCGTGCGCAGGGAAGTGGTCCGCATCGTCACGCCCGGCACAAATCTGGACATGAACGCCCTGGATGAGGGCAAAAACAACTATATCTTCAGCGCTTTCTACAATTCCGGCCAGATCGGCATCGCGGCGGCGGATATTTCCACAGGCGACTTTCTGGTCTCCGAGGTGTCCGACACAGCCAAGCTCTACGATGAGATCATCGGCTACAGCCCTGCGGAACTTCTGTGCAATGAGCCCCTTCTCATGAGCAGCCTCGATCTCTCCGACCTGAGGGAGAGACTCTCCATGCAGATCAGCACCATTCCCAACTCCTATTTTGAGGAGTCCTCCGCAGTGACTCTGCTGCTGGAGCATTTCAGGACTTCCTCGCTACTGTCCCTGGGACTGGATGATTTTCCCTCGGGCACGCTTGCAGCCGGCGCCCTTCTGAGATATCTCTATGACACACAGAAAAACGCCCTCTCCAACCTGACACGAGTGCGGGCCTATGCCTCTGGAAAATACATGCTGCTGGACAGCTCGACCCGCAGAAATCTGGAACTGACACAGACCCTCAGAGACAAGAAAAAGAGGGGGTCCTTACTGTGGGTCCTCGACAAGACCTGCACGGCCATGGGCGCCCGCCTGCTTCACCGTTTCCTGGAACAGCCCCTCACGGAGAGGGGGCAGATCGAAGAGCGTCTGGACTGCGTGCAGGCCCTGTGCGAGAGGAGTGTGGACCGCGACGAGATCCGCGAATATCTGCGCGCCGTCTATGACCTGGAACGCCTGATGACCCGCATCTCCTACGGATCCGCAAACCCCAGGGACATGATCGCCCTGCGGGACTCCCTGCGCATGTTCGTCCCCATCAAGAACGTCCTCGGAGACTTCCGGCCTCCGGCAAAGGATGCGGAAGACCCGGGCCGGGCAGACAGCGCTCCCGGCACTTCCGGTAATTACGGCGCTCCCGCTGCTCCCGGTATTTCCGGCGTTCCCGGCACTTCAGGTACTTCCAGTGCTCCCGGTTTTTCCGGCACTGCCGGCAGTCCCGCCTGCGCACTGGCGGCTCTCTACGGAGAGATCGAGGATTTTTCCGATCTGACCGACCTGCTGGAGAGGTCCATTGTCGACGAGCCGCCCCTCACCATCCGAGAGGGAGGGATCATCAAGCCGGGCTACGATGCGGATATCGATCACCTGCGGGACGCCCGTGACAACGGACGCAAATGGCTGATGGACCTGGAGACCGAGGACCGCGAGCGGACCGGCATCAAGAACCTGCGCATCAAATACAACAAGGTCTTCGGATACTATTTCGAAGTCACCAATTCCTTCAAGAACCTGGTTCCCGACGACTATATCCGCAAGCAGACTCTGGTGGGATCGGAGCGCTACACCACCCGCCGGCTCAAGGAACTGGAGGACAGCATCCTCAATGCCGAGGACAAGCTCAACACCCTTGAATACGACGTATTCTGCACGGTGCGCGAGGCGTGCGCCGCACGCATCACCTCTTTTCAGAGGGCGGCTGCGGCTCTTGCCCACCTCGATGTCTATGCCTCGCTCTCCCTTGTCGCCGAGCGAAACCACTACGTGCGCCCTGTCTTCAATGAGAGCGGCACCATCCGCATCACCGGAGGCCGCCACCCGGTCGTGGAACAGATGCAGCCGGGGGAATTCATTCCCAACGACACCCTCCTGGACGGCAAAAAGAACTGCATCTGCATCATTACGGGCCCCAATATGGCGGGCAAATCGACCTACATGCGGCAGGTCGCCCTCATCACCCTCCTGGCCCAGATTGGCAGCTACGTGCCGGCCGACAAGGCCAGACTGTGTGTGACGGACCGCATTTTTACCCGCGTCGGCGCCACCGATGACCTGGGCAGCGGCCAGAGCACCTTTATGGTGGAGATGAACGAGGTCTCCAATATCCTCCGCAATGCCACCTCCAGGAGCCTGCTCATCCTCGATGAGATCGGCCGCGGCACCTCCACCTACGACGGCATGAGCATAGCCTGGGCCGTCGTCGAGCACATCAGCAACCGCCACTATCTGGGAGCAAAGACCCTCTTTGCCACCCACTACCACGAACTGACAGAGCTGGAGGGCAAGATCCCCGGCGTGAAAAACTACTGTGTGGCCGTGCGCGAGAGCGGTGACCAGATCACCTTCCTGCGCAAGATCATCCGCGGCGGGGCCGACAAGAGCTACGGCATCCAGGTCGCCCGTCTGGCCGGTCTTCCCGACATCGTCATTGACCGGGCCAGCGAACTGGTCGCCCAGCTGACCGACAATGATATCACCGAGAAGCTGCAGAACTTCGAGACGGCAGGCAGCGGCGGCAGCGGGAAAAAGACGCCCGCAAAGCCCGTTCATTACGATGACGTGGACCTGGCCCAGATGTCCCTCTTTGACACGACCTCCGATGAGGATGTGCTCAAGGAGCTGTCGGAAGTCGATATACCCAATCTCACCCCCCTGGATGCGCTCAACACCCTCTACCGCCTGCAGAGCCGGCTCAAAAACCGCTGGAATGCGGAGTGACTGTGTGCGTATCCCATGACTGGAGTCAGGGATATTGCGCAATGAAGAAAAAAGGACACCAATATGGAAATCAGACTCCTCACAGAGGAAACCATCAGCCGCATCTCGGCAGGAGAGGTCATCGAAAGACCCCTCAATGTTGTCAAGGAACTGGTGGAAAATTCCATCGACGCGGGATCGACCGCCATTACCGTTGAGATCCGGGACGGCGGCATCAGCATGATCCGCGTCACGGATAACGGATGCGGGATCGAAAAAGACCAGATCGCCCGCGCCTTTGTCCGCCACGCGACCAGCAAGATCAGGGATGCCGAGGACCTGTCCCACCTGTCCTCCCTGGGCTTCCGCGGAGAGGCACTTGCCAGTATTGCCGCCGTCGCCCAGGTGGAGATGATCACAAAGGTGCGGGGCGCCCTCTCGGGTACCAGGGCGGTCAATGACCATCTGGCGGCCTATTCCCCCGATGCCCCCGTGCAGATCGATCTCGAGGAGATCGGCGCCCCTGACGGGACAACAGTGATCGTCCGCAATCTGTTCGGTAAGATCCCGGTCCGCCGCAGATTCCTGCGCCAGCCCCAGACCGAGGCCGGCTATATCACGGATCTGATCGAAAAACAGGCCCTGTCCCACCCCCTGATCTCTTTTCACTACCGGGTGAACGGGCAGGACAAGCTTCACACCACCGGCAACGGGAACCTGCAGGAACTGATCTACCGCATCTACGGCCGGGAGACGGCAGGGGCCGTCATTCCCATTCACGCAGAGGATCCGGAGAAGGGAATGGCAGTCGACGGCTTCCTGGGAAAACCGGAGGTCAGCCGCTCCAGCAGGTCCTTCGAAACATTTTTCATCAACGGCAGAATGCTGCGCAGCAAAGAGCTGTCCGCAGGCCTCGAGGAGGGCTACAGGACCGACCTCATGCAGCACCGCTTTCCCTTTGCCGTCCTGCATCTGACCATGCCCCCCGAGCAGGTGGACGTCAATGTCCATCCCTCCAAGATGGAAGTGCGTTTTACAGACCGCAGAGCCGTCTTTCAGTTCCTTGACACCAGTGTGCACAAGGCCCTGCACTCTGTGGAACTCATCCCCAGGGCAAACCTCAACACGGCCAGGGAAGAGCGGGCCCAGACCAGAAAAGAGGCCCAGCTTAAACAGAAGCATCTGCAGGACGCCCCCCATTACGAGGCTTTCGAGAGAGGGAGGACCGACCGGCTTCCGACAAAACCTGCAGATTCCTTTGCGAAAGCAGTGGATTCTGCCCAACAGAAGCTTTCTCCTGTGCACCCTGCGCAGGCAGGAAAAGCCCCGTCGGATTCTGGTAAGCAGACCTTTTCGGCAGACGGGGCTGCAGCCGCCCGGCCTGCACCTGCCGGCGGTCCCGCTGCGAACTTTGAAAAACAGGCGGACATTCCCGCACCCGCACCTGTACAGCCGGATGGCCTGACTGGTGATTCCGGGAGGCAGACAGGCGCTGCTGCACCTGGTCCTTCGGATGATTTTGTCTTTGAAGACAGACGCCCCTACGGGACAAAGTCAGCGCAGGCACAGAGTCAGCAGACGGACTCCCGCGTCCATGTGCTCCATGGCGGGGAGGAAGCCCGGGAAGACGATCTTCCCCAGGGGCAGCTGTCACTGGAAAATCTCTTTGCGGCTGCGGCGCCGGAAGATTCCTCAACTACAGAGGACGGAGCCGACCGCATCCTCACGCCCCAGAAGGCGGAGAATTTTAAATATATAGGACAGATCTTCGGAACCTACTGGATCATCGAATATGAAAAGCGCCTGCTGATCATAGACCAGCACGCGGCCCATGAAAAAGTCAATTACGAGCGCATGATGCGGCGCATTGAGGGCAGGCAGGCCTCTGAAGTTGCCTCCCAGCAGCTCATGCCCCCCATCGTTTTAAGACTGAGCGGCCGGGAGGAAACCGCCTACCGGCAGTTTCAGGATGTCTTTGCATCCATGGGATATGAGATCGAGGAATTTGGCGGCGGAAGCTATGCCATCCGCGCCGTCCCCACAGAGCTCTATGGGCAGACGGCAGACAGCCTGCTCCGGGAGATCCTCGAGGAGATCATGAATGAGCGCGTCAGCGGCACCCCCCAGGTGATCATCTCCAAGGTGGCTTCCATGTCCTGCAAGGCAGCCGTAAAGGGAAACAACAGGCTTTCAGAGGCGGAGGCCAGGGCCCTGATCGGCGAACTGCTGACCCTGGAAAACCCCTATCACTGCCCCCACGGCAGACCTACCATGATTGTCATGTCACAATATGAAGTGGACCGCAAATTCAAGCGCATCGTGTGATCCCATACGGGCACGAGAGGTACAAAATGGCCGATATTTTCACTAAGGAGCAGGAAAAAAGACCCCTGGTCATCATAGCGGGCCCGACTGCGACCGGAAAGACCTTTGCTTCCGTCGAACTCGCAAAGAGGATGGAAGGGAGCATCATTTCCGCGGATTCCATGCAGGTCTACCGGGGCATGGATATCGGCTCCGCCAAGGTCACCAGGGAAGAGATGCAGGGGATCCCCCATTATCTGATCGATGTCGCCGACCCGACAGATGCCTGGAATGTCGTCCGTTTCCAGGAGGCAGCACAGAAGGCTGTCAAGGAAATCTGCGAAGCGGGACGCCTGCCCTTCCTTGTGGGCGGCACGGGCTTTTATATCCAGGCCCTCCTGTACGGGATCGACTTTACGGAAATGGATGCCGACACGGACTGCCGCACCGCACTGGAGCAGGAGGCCGAAAACGGCGGGGCACAGACCCTCTATCAGCGCCTGCAGGAGGTGGACCCCGAGGCGGCTCAGGCCATCCATCCCAACAATGTCAAGCGGATCATCCGGGCCCTGGAATTTGCCCAAAAGAGCGGCGGTATGCGCATTTCCGAGCATAACCGCAGCGAACATATGCGGGCCCCCGCCTACGACGCCGTCTTTTTTGTCTTCACCATGGACCGGGCAAAGCTCTATGAACGGATCGATGCCCGGGTGGACAGGATGATGGAGATGGGCCTGGCCGCAGAGGTGCAGCGTCTGAAGGAGCAGGGGCTGACTGCAGAGGACGTCTCCATGCAGGGCATAGGCTACAGACAGATCCTGCGCGCGCTGGACGGCCAATACCCCATGGAGGAGGCGGTCCGCCTGATCAAGCGGGATTCCCGCCGCTTTGCCAAGCGCCAGCTGACCTGGTTCAGGCGGGAGAGGAATGTCACCTGGATCGATCTCGACGATTTTTCCGGTCCGGAGGCACTCATCGATTATATGGAGGAGGAGATCCGCAGGCGACTGCATCTCTGAGTCCGGTCCTTCTGCCTGAAATCAGACGGGGCTGCCGAACGGGGGCATAGACCTACAGATGTGTGAGCACAAAACGATGCATTGCTCCGCACACAGCCGCTTTCACCGGAAGATATACACAGCCGCTTTCGCCGGAAGATATACATACAGCAGCTTTCGCCGGAAGATAAATATTTACCCATAGATATTTTTTCAGAAGATATTAATTTAAATATAAAAAGGAACCCTCAAAAAATGACACAGACACAGAATGAGCAGACAACACTCGCGGCCCGCTATGCCGCGTTCGGTATTTCAGAAGACGTACTTGGTTTCGCGCAGCCCGTATTGAAGCAGCTGCGGCCCCGCTTTGACATGATCGATGAGACCGCTGAATACAACCAGCTCCGTGTGATCCAGGCCATGCAGGAAAATCACATCGGAGAAGCACACCTCAAAGGCACTACGGGCTACGGCTACGACGATATCGGGCGCGACGGCCTCGAGAGAGTCTATGCCTCCTATTTCGGGACCGAGGATGCCCTTGTACGGCCCCAGATCAGCTGCGGGACACACGCTCTTGCCCTGGCCCTCATGGGAAATCTCCGGCCCGGGGATATCCTGGTTTCCGCTGCCGGAAAACCCTATGACACACTTGAGGAAGTGATCGGCATCCGTCCTTCCCGCGGTTCTCTCGCCGAATACGGCATCGAATACAGACAGGTGGACCTCAAGCCCGACGGCAGCTTTGATTTCGAGGGCATCCGCAGCCTTCTTCAGGCAGATACAGACCACCGGATCCGCCTGGTCACCATCCAGCGCTCCAAGGGCTATCAGACCCGCCGCACCCTGTCCGTTGCACAGATCGGAGAGGCAATCGCCATGATCAAATCGATCCGCCCCGATGTCCTGTGCATGACAGACAACTGCTACGGAGAATTTGTGGAGCGCATCGAGCCCTCACATGTCGGCGCCGACATGGTGGTGGGCTCCCTGATCAAGAACCCCGGGGGCGGACTTGCTCCCGTGGGCGGCTATATAGCCGGCACGCAGGAGTGTGTGGAAAATGCCGCCGTGCGCCTTTCTTCTCCCGGCCTGGGCAAAGAGGTCGGTCCCTCCCTGGAGGTCCTTCCCTCTCTCTACCAGGGCTTTTTCATGGGCCCCACCGTGACGGCATCGGCTCTCAAGGGGGCGATTTTCGCGGCATGTCTCTATGAGCGGCTGGGATTTGCCGTGCTGCCCGACGGAGAGGAATCCCGCCACGACATTATCCAGTCCATCACCTTCGGCAATCCCGAGGGCGTCATCGCCTTCTGTCAGGGCATTCAGGCCTCTTCACCCGTGGACAGCTTCGTCGAAGCCTACCCCGCCCCCATGCCCGGCTACGACAGCGATGTCATCATGGCGGCCGGCGCCTTTGTGTCCGGATCCTCCATAGAACTGAGTGCCGACGGCCCTATAAAGCCTCCTTATGCTGTCTATTTCCAGGGCGGTCTCACCTGGCCCCACGCCCGCCTGGGAATCCTGCGCACGGTACAGAATTTTCTTGACCGTGGCCTGATTACACTATAAAATATTTTTGTATATCCTTTTCTGCCCGGAGAGCGGAAAGGATGTCGTATGAATAATTTACACCACAACCCCAATAATGAAGACGTCCGGAGCGGCTCTGATGAGAATAGAAATGCACCGGACGTTAGAATTATGCGCACGGATAATGCGCGGCGCAGAGAAGAGATGCCCTATGAGCGTTTCCTTTCCTGCGGAGCCTCCAGCCTGACCAATGCCGAGCTTCTGGCGATCATTCTGAGGACCGGCACCAGGGAGAAGAATGCCACCCTGCTCAGCAGGGAGATCCTGGGTTTTTTTGAAGAGGGAGCCGTGGATCTGTCGGCCCTGCACCGGCTGACCCTGGAGGATCTGATGAGCATCCCCGGGATTGGAGAGGTCAAGGCGGTGAAGATCCTGTCCCTGGCGGAGATTTCACGCAGACTTGTGCGCGAGAGGGCAGCCAGCCGGCTTGTCTTCAGTTCGCCCCCGGCTGTCGCGGACTACTACATGGAGCAGCTGCGGCATCTGGAGACAGAAACCGCAGTTCTTGTCATGCTGGACAACAGGATGGCCCTGATCAGGGAGGAGGTCCTCTCCCTGGGCACCGTCAACTGCACCCTGCTGTCTCCGAGGGAGATTTTCCTGCGGGCGCTGCGCTGGGGAGCGGTCAACATCATGCTGCTCCACAACCATCCCAGCGGAGATCCCACCCCCAGCGAAATGGACAAGGAGATCACGGAGCGCATTTTCAGGGCCGGTCAGATGCTGGGAATCCAGCTGATCGATCATCTGATCATCGGAGATCTGCGCTATACCAGTCTGCGGGAATACGGCTGTATTACCGACGGATTTCTGCCGGAAACATAATCCGTTCACATGACAGGATAATACCCGGGTCACATCAGTCCGGTCACATCCTCAGGTGGACTGTCACAGGGAGAAGAAAGAGATTTGAGAGCACAATCCAGCGCCGGACAGGGAAGGAAGAACCCTTCAGGTCCTGCGAATAAACGCAGTAAAGAGAATAATCCTCAGCAGATTTCGGATAATGCCCGAAGGAGCGGGAGGAGAAGATCCTATCTTCTCGCAGTCCTGAGCCTGGTTCTGGCAGGAATACTGGTTTTCCGTCTGTATACTCTGCAGATCATCAAGGGCGAGGAGTATCAGGAGCAGTTTCAGAGCCGCATCCGCCGCACGGTCGTCGTCAGGGCCAAACGCGGCACGATCCGGGACAGGAACGGCAAGGTGCTTGCGGAATCCGTGCCGACTTATAACATCACCATGAACGACCTGACCGACGACTCCACTGAGGACAACAAGCTTCTCAACAGCAGGATCAGCCGGATCATTGACATTGTCAATGAGAATGAAAAGGACAACAAAATGGTCACCGATTTCAGCATCGAGCTGATCGGCGGCACCTATTTCTACAAGGATAATCTGGGCCAGACTGCCAAAAACCGCTTCCTCGCGGATGTCTACGGCTATGCGGATCCCGCGGATATGTCCTCCGGGGAACAGTCCAAAACGGCAGAAGATGTCATCGCCGATCTTGCAGAGAGGTATGACATCGCCTATTCGGGGGGCAGCACCGAAGAAAAGGAAAAACTCCTTCGCATGGTCATTGCCCGCTACAATCTCGGCCTGAACTTTTATCAGAAATATATCTCCACGGTTCTGGCGAGGGATGTGTCCGATCAGACAGTGGAAGCCATCGAATCGCAGTTCAATTCGGAAGAGGACGGCGTCCAGATCGAGCAGGAACTTGTCCGCAGATACCATCACTCGAAGTATGTCAGCAATATTGTCGGCTATACCGGCGAAGTCTCCTCGGATTTTCTGGAGAACAACAACGAAACCGATGAATACGGTCATCCCGTCTACCAGGAAGGCGATCTGGTCGGCTATACAGGCATTGAGGCCTCCCAGGAGGGGATCCTTCACGGACAGAGCGGTCAGAATACTTTCAACGTAGACAATATCGGGCGCGTGACGGATGATCCCGTAGATGAGGCTGAACTTTCCGCATCCGAGAAATCCTACGAGGCCTTAGACGGACGCGACGTGACACTCACGATCGATGTGGGTCTTCAGGAGGAGTGCTACAAGATCATAGAGAATAACCTGCGCAGCATCATCCTTAACAAGCTGCAGGACTCCATCTACGACCAGGTGATCTCCGAAAATGACGACGGCAATTCGATCATGATCCCGATCAGCAATGTCTACACCTCCTGCCTTTGCAATATCATCGACAGCACGCATTTAGCTTCTGAGGAAGCCAGTGAAACAGAGAAGGATGTTTACGCTGCATTTACAGATTTCCGCAGGGGACGGTCCGACAGCATTCTGGACGAGATCCGCAACGGCCGCGGCACCAGGGATTCCCTGAGCACGGAAATGCAGACCTACCAGAAACTGCTCGCCCAGGCTCTGTTTGACTACGGAATCATCATTGCGGGTGATGATGTTGAGAACAATGCGGTGTATCAGGATTGGAATGAGGGCACTGTCTCTCTCCATGACCTTGTGAATGAAGCTGTCAAGAGAGGCTGGATCAATCAGGACAGCCGCTTTATCGCTGCAGATGTCTCCGAATATGATGCTGTCATGCTGTTCTTCGCCCAGGTGATCGGGGCGGGAGATGATTCCCTCAATGACCGGGATATGCGCAACGCGCTCTATAAATATCTGGTCATCGACCAGGCTGTCTCCGGTGACCAGATCTGCCAGATCCTCATGGATCAGGACATTGTCAGTGTCAGTGATGAAGAGAAGGACAGCTTTGACTCCGAGTGGGGAGAGAGCGCCTTTACATTCATGTACAACCGGATCCAGGAAAATGATCTGACCCCTGCCATGCTCCACCTGTATCCCTCGACAGCATCTGTTGTCGCGACAGATCCCGATACGGGAGATGTACTGGCCATGGTTTCCTATCCGGGCTATGACCTCAACCGAATCAACGACGCCGGCTATTACCAGAAACTTCTGGAGGATCCCGCCAACCCCCTGCTCAACTACGCGACACAGCAGCTGACCGCGCCCGGCTCCACCTTCAAGATGGTCACGGCCTCGGCTGCCCTTGGTGAGAACGTCGTCGAAATCCAGGACAAGGTCAACTGCAAGAAGAAAGCTTCCTTCACAAAAGTGGAGGGGGATCCCAATCCTCCCAAGTGCTGGATCTATCCCAAGAAGCACGGCAAGATGAACCTGGAGAGCGCCATCGCCAATTCCTGCAACATGTATTTCTATGAGATGGGATACCGCCTGGGAACGGATGGCTCGAATACCTACAACAGCAATTACGGTATACAAAGGCTGCAGAAATATGCTGCCTTGTACGGCCTGGACGAGACCTCCGGCGTGGAAGTCAGCGAATCCGAGCCGACCATGCTCTCCTCCGACCCCATCCGCGGCGCGATCGGACAGGATACCAATGCCTATTCCACTGCAAGCCTTGCCAGATATGTATCTGCGGTTGCCAATGGAGGGACGGATTACCGGCTGACACTGATCGATTCCGTTCAGACAGAAGACGGGCAGTTCAGCAAACATGAGAAGTATATCGAGAATACGGTCCCCCTGTCGAGCGGTCAGTGGGAAGCGATTCACAGCGGCATGCGCCGCGTCGCGACAGGTTACTCCGCCTTCAACGCCCTGTGGGAGCACCCGGTTGCCGGCAAGACAGGTACTGCCCAGCAGACCGGAATGCCGGACAATGCTCTGTTCGTCGGTTATGCACCTTACTACGCGGCCAACGCATGGAACGCCGAGGAACTGTCTCAGCAGGAAAACATCGCACTGGCCGTCCGTATTCCCAACGGTTACACCTCCACCTACGCGGCACAGCTCGCTTCAGATGTGCTGCAGGCCTTCTTTGCAACTGAATGATTGATCGGAGGACATTGAAGGCATTGAGATCATGTATCTGTACTGTTTGAAGGACTGATCACTGAGGTTAACCGGCTATAGCTTTTGCCGGTATTGGTATTCACAGGTAACATTTATGTTCAAGACTTTTTCTTTCCGAAAATTTGATTATTTCCTGGTGGCGCTGGTCTGTGCACTCAATTATTGCGGACTGATCGCGGTTCAGAATGCCGCGCCGGAGCTGTTTCGGAAACAGCTGATCGGCTTCGGGATCGGTGTCGTACTGATGCTCCTGGTCTCCATGGTCGATTTTCATCAGGTCCTGCGCCTTCACTGGTTTTTGTACGGCGCATGTATTGTGCTCCTGCTCCTGGTCCTGGTCACGGGGTCTTCCGGCGGCGGCGCCCAGCGATGGATCTCTCTGTTCGGCATAACCTTCCAGCCCTCTGAAGCGGCAAAAATCCTGTTGATTTTATTTTTTTCACAGTTCATAATAATGTACAGGAAAAAAATGAATCTGCCCCTTTATCTGCTTGCCTGCGTCGGGCTGATCGCGCTGCCGGTATTTCTGGTCTTTAAAGAGCCGGACCTGTCCACGAGCCTGATGCTGCTGCTGATCTTCTGCGTCATCATGTTCACGGGTGGAATAGAGTGGCAGATCGTAGTGGCGGCCATTGCGGTTTTTGTTCCTGCTGTGTCCTGGATCATTTTCCAGGCGACGCGGGGAGAGAACAGCGTGCTGTCCCAGTACCAGAGGAACAGGATCCTAGCCTGGCTCCATCCCGAGAATTTTGCGGATACCACGGCCTATCAGACCACCAATTCCATGATGGCCATAGGATCGGGCGGCCTCTACGGCAAGGGCGTCGACGGAGCCAGTTCCTTTCTGGAAACGGGTTATATTTCCGAATCCCAGACCGACTTCATCTTCACTGTAATCGGTGAGACTTTCGGATTTATCGGCTGCTGCGCAGTCGTCATCCTGATCTTCCTGATCACTGTCAAGTGCTTTCTGATCGCGGCCCATGCCAGGGACGGACAGGGCAGGATCATCGCTTCGGGAATCGGTGCATGGGTCGGTCTGCAGAGCTTTCTCAACATCGGTGTCGCCACAGGGCTCCTTCCCAATACAGGTATTCCTCTTCCTTTCGTAAGTTATGGCCTTACCAGTCTGGTATGTCTGTATGCGGGGATAGGATTTATCCTGAACGTGCGAATGCAGCAATAGTATAATGCAGCAATAGTATATAGTTAGATCTGCAGGTAACAATAAAGACCTCCAATCAGGCCGGACACTTCATTGATACAACATGATAAAAAAGCGGGGTAACAAATGAGGATTGCATTGATTGCACACGATGCCAAGAAGAAACTGATGCAGAATTTCTGCATTGCATACAGAGGCATTCTCGCGAAGAATGAGGTATGCGCGACAGGCACTACCGGCAGGCTGATCGAAGAAGTTACCAATCTGTCCATCCATAAACTGCTTGCAGGGCACCTGGGCGGCATGCAGCAGATCGGCGCCCAGATCGAACACAATGAGATCGATCTGGTGATTTTCCTGCGCGATCCGCTCACAGCCAAGCGCCATGAGCCGGACGTCAACATTGTCGTACGTCTCTGCGACATGCACAATATTCCCCTTGCAACCAATCTTGCTACGGCAGAGCTTCTGGTCAAGTCTCTTGACAGGGGCGATATGGAATGGCGTGAAATCTATAAATAAATCTATAAATAATGTTCGTTTCTACTTTTGACGGAATCAATTGCGGTGTCACACTGCGATTGTGTTCTTGACGACGGAGCTGAAAATGTTTTTTTTGAAAAAGTCTTCACGCACAGGCGCCTCCGGCACAAAGGGCGTCAGGCCTGTGCGTTTTTTATGCTCTTTTCTCCTTGCAGTCTTGGCGCTGACATCAACAGGCTGCAGCCGCGGGTATATTTCCTCCTATAATGACAATATCCACCGCAGCAATTATTCCCTGACCGCGGTTTCGACCGCACCCGCCAGTTTCAACGGCAGGGCAAAACTGTTTGCGGAAGGGATCGCCGTTCCCGGGGAGGGGAGCGAGCTGGACATCGGTACGGTTTACGGATCGGCGCTCTTTGACCTGGACGGCGGAAAGACGGTCATCGAGAACAATATTACAGAGAGGCTCTATCCCGCCAGTATCACCAAGATCATGACAGCTCTTCTGGCCATCAAATACGGCGGAGACATGGACCAGATGCTGACTGCATCCGCCAAGGTCCCCGACATGGAATGGCAGGCTCAGAAGATCGGCATTGAAAAAGGCGACCGGATGACCCTTGACCAGGCGCTGCATTATCTCATGGTCTATTCCGCCAACGATGCGGCGGTCCTGATCGCAGAGCATGTGGGAGGCGACTACGACTCCTTCATCGATATGATGAACAAGGAGGCGGCCCGTCTGGGAGCGACCAACACCCATTTTGTCAATCCGCACGGACTGCACGATGAAAATCACTACACGACGGTCTATGATCTCTATCTGATCTTTAAAGAGTGCCTCAAATATCCCAAGTTCCGCGACCTGATCGACATCAACTATTATTCCACGATCTTCCATGATAAGGACGGCAATATCCGCGCCATCGAAGTGCCCTCCACGGACAACTATCTGATGGGCTATGTCAATCCGCCCGCCCATATCAATGTCATCGGCGGCAAGACGGGAACGACAGACCAGGCGGGATCCTGCCTGATCCTCCTGTCCAGGAACGCCGACGACAGGGAATTCATCTCCGTAGTTCTGGGCGCAGTGGACGGAAATGAGGTCTATCAGTCCATGAACCGCCTTCTGAGGAAGGAGAGGGGATATAAAGAGGACAAAGAGTAAGATAAGGTTGAAGACGTACGCCTGCCGGGGAACAGGCCTTGGACAGTTAAGATTTTTGTTAACACTTCTTTCACTTTTTTTAAAACGTGATGAATTGTAATTTACAGGTATTTCATCTATAATGAGAGTCTAAAGATGTCAGTAACATCTTTAGGAGATACACCGGTGGGCTGCATCGTGTGTATTGACACAGTAACGTAATAGTAGGAGGTTTCGTCAAATGGTTCATCTGATCACCGGCAACAAGGGCAAAGGAAAGACGAAGTGGATGCTGAACAAGGCCAATGAGGCCGTCAAGGACATTCTCGGCAGCATCTGCTATCTGGACAAGAACGCTCAGCATATGTATGAGCTCAAGACCAGGATCCGTCTGATCAATGTAAACGATTATATGATTGAGAACAGCGATCAGTTCCTTGGCTTTGTCAGCGGTATTATTTCTCAGGATCACGATCTTGAACAGATGTATTTTGATAGCTTTCTCAGCATTTCCTACCTTGAGAATGCTGACATCCGTCCCGCAATCAACAAGCTCCTGAAACTGAGCGACAAGTTCAATGTAGATTTTTACGTCAGCATTTCTCTCGATGATCATGAGATCCCCGAGGAGCTGAAGGAGTATGTTACCGTTTCACTTTAATTCTTTATTTTGACAGGCAAGTCCGTCAGGGCAGGGGCAGAAACAGCGCCCCTGCCCGATTTTATCGAAGTTAACAGGTCATTTTTGCTGACAGTTCCATCATACTTGGACAACTGTGGCAGCAGGGGATCCAGACAGGAAGCATTGATCGGAAAAAGGATATGGAAGAAAAAAGAGGGCGGGGGAGCCGCATTAGACAGCTGATTCACATCGATATCGGCATGGTCATTTTTTTTATCATCCTGATTTATTTGTTCTTCAGTATCGCACAGTACGTGACCTCTGATAAAACGGAGGTCTATGAAGTGCGTATGGGAACACTTTCCGACAATGTATTTTACCGGGGGATTGCCCTCCGCAAGGAGACCATTGTCGACAGCCGCTATTCCGGCCGTGTCAATTATTACAACAAAGAGACCGACCGTGTCGCTGCGGGAGGGCTGGCCTATTCTGTGGATGAATCCGGAGAGATCGCCGACTATGCGGATGCCAACATGCAGGCGGGGGAATATTTTACAGACGCCGATCTTGAGAATTTCCGCAGCCAGTCGATCCGGTTTGCCCGGGAGTTTAACCCGGACCGCTTCTATGCGGTCTACGATTACAAGAGCTCCTCGTCAAGCCAGGCCCAGAAGATCAGCAACCGGGCCATCCTCGCCGGTATCAAGAACCTTGATTCCACCTCCATCCACACAGTCAGTGCCAGGGAGACAGGGGCCATCGTCTATTCCTACGACAATTACAGCGACAAGACCTTCGAGAACCTGACACCCGAGGACTTCGACAGTTCCCGATGCCGCAAGGTCCAGCTTCAGAACGGCCAGTCGATCAAGAAGGGCAAGCCCGTTTACCGGGTTGTCAGTGACGTAAACTGGTCTGTTGCAGTTCTCGCCGAAAATAAGGAGACTGCCAAGAGGCTGGAGGAGGAAGAGTACGTAGAGGTGCGCTTTCTCAAAAACAACTACACCTCCTGGGCACATGTAAGTACCCGCGAGGACAAGGAGGGGAACGCCTATATCGACCTGCATTTCTCCAACTCCATGGAGGCTTTCTGCACAGACCGCTTTGTCGATATAGAGATTCTCTCCAGCGAAAAGAAGGGACTCAAGGTCCCCAACAGCTCGATCACAGACGGAGAGTTTTTCCTTGTTCCCAAGGAATATGTATTTGAGGGTGCCAACGGCCAGCAGGGCGTCCTTCTCCGCGTCTATACAGGCAGCGGCAGCAACAGCCAGGGAACGAGATTCATCGCCGCCGTGCCCTACAGCGAAACCGACGACGAATACTATCTGGATAATTCCGTTCTCAGAGACGGTGAGATCCTGGAGAGGCCGAACTCCAGCGATCAGTTTACTCTGGGCAAAAAAGAGAAGCTGATCGGTGTGTACTATATCAACAAGGGATACCCTGACTTCAGGGAAGTCAAGATCCTCAAGCAGAACAGTGACTACTCCATCGTTTCCTCCAACGAGTTCTACGGCCTGCAGGAATACGACTACATTGTTCTCCATGCGGATTCCATCCGATTTAACAATTATTGATCACTGCATTGGTTTTATTCGGATTTCATCCGTTTTGACAATTATTGATCAATATATTGTTTTCCATGCGGATTCCGTCCGCTGTGACAATTGTTGATGATTGAGACTGATTCAAAAAAACGTGCGGCCCTGCACCGGCTGCAGGACTGCGCATCTGATAAAGGAGCTTGAAATGATTGCTGATAATATCCGAAGTGTGGAAGAACGTATTCAAAAAGCCTGCGAGCGCTCTGGAAGAAAACGGGACGACGTCACGCTGATCTGCGTTACCAAGACCATGCCGGTAGAAGACCTGCAGCAGGCCTACGATGCCGGCCAGCGGTCCTTCGGAGAGAACCGGGTACAGGAGATCAATGACAAATTCCCTAAACTTCCCGATGATATCCGCTGGCACATGATCGGACATCTGCAGACCAACAAGGTCAAATACCTGATGGACAAGGCTGTCATGATCCACAGCGTCGACAGCGCGCATCTGGCAAAGGCAATCAGCAAAGAAGCTGTCAAGGCCGGACGTGTGATGGATATCCTGCTCGAGGTCAACGCGGCAGGAGAGGAGAGCAAATTCGGACTGGGCTATGAGGAAGTCCTGCCTCTGATCAGGGAGATTGCCCCCCTTCCCGGGATCCATATCTGCGGCCTGATGACAGTCGCTCCCTATACAGATGATCCCGAAACCAATCGCGTTTTTTTCAAAAACTTACGGAAATTAGCTGTTGACATCGAAGGTCAATCCATTGATAATGTCTCTATGACTGTACTCTCCATGGGTATGACCGGAGATTTTGAAGTCGCAATCGAGGAAGGCGCCACCCATATCCGTGTGGGCACCGCCATTTTTGGAAAACGAAATTACGATATCTGATAGCATTTACATTGCTGCCGGCCCTGCCTGCGGGCGCAGCTGACAGTGACGATTTCCGTGCTATCTGCTCTGCTGCCGATCCCTTTCGGTCATGCAGCATATATGATCCCGCCTGCGGGACCGTTCAGACAGGAGGATTTGATTATGAGTGTTATGGACAAACTCATCAATGCAATGAAGTTCAACGATGACCCCTATGATGAGGAAAACGAGAACGAGGAAAACGATTACTACGGAGAAGAACCCGAGAACACAGTATCGGATTTTGCAAAAGAGGAAGACGAAATGGAAGAACTTGAGAACACTTCTGCACCCAGAACAGCAAGAAGACGCGGCATGTCCGACCGTGACAGCGCACCCGCTCCCAGATCCACTGTAAAGCGTCAGTATTCCGAGTCCGGAATGGAAGTATGTATCGTAAAACCTACTTCTGTCAATGACGCCCGTGATGTCACAGATCTTATTCTGCAGGGAAGCACCGTCGTGCTGAACCTGGAGGGCCTTGATGTCGATATCGCTCAGCGTATCATCGACTTCACTTCCGGTTCCTGCTACGCTGTCCAGGGCAACGTGATGAAGATTTCCCATTATATCTTTGTTATCACCCCTTCTTCTGTCGATATCAGCGGAGACATCTCTCTTCCCACAGGTGCGGATCAGGATGGCAGTGCAGCCCTTGATATGCCTTTTACCGGCAGATAAAGTCTTTTTTAGCGGCTTTGAGATTTTGCCATGGCGGTTTATCCGTCATGGCTGTTTTTTCTGTTCAGTTTTAGTAAAGGAATTGGCCCTATGACCCAGCAGTCCACCAACAGCAGCCCGCAGGATTTAAACAGATCAAATGATTCAAATAAAGAAAACACTTCAAGCGCAGCAAAGGCCGCAAACAAATCAATGCAGGCTGCAGACCAAGCACCGAATGACAAAGCTCCAAAGGACAGAAGCGGCAGCCCAAAGGCCGGACGGATTCTGTTTGGCCTGCCGGTGATCGCTGTTTTGATCGTGATCGATCAGATCACTAAAGTAATGGCTGTGAAAGCCCTGGGGGACGGAAGCAGGATCCCTCTGATCAAGGGTGTTCTTGAGTTTACCTATGTTCAGAACCGGGGAGCGGCTTTTGGTATTCTGCAGAATGCCCTTCCTTTCTTTGTGGTCATTACTCTGGCGGCCCTTGCCGTGATCTTCTATATTCTCGTCCGCGTACCCGAAGACCGTCACTTTTTACCCATCCGCCTGTGCCTCTGCTTCATAGCTGCGGGCGCCGTCGGCAATTTCATTGACCGTCTCTTACTTTCTTATGTGCGCGATTTCATTTATTTTTGCCTGATCGACTTTCCTGTATTTAACGTTGCCGATATCTATATCACCTGCGGTACGGCGATCCTGATCCTTCTGATGCTCCTGTATTACCGCGATGAAGAGGAGTTGTCCTTTTTATGACTGATAATGAGAGGTTAATTGCTGCGGCTTCTGCCGCTCCCGAAATAATTGGACCGGACTTGTCTGATGAGGCGGAGCTTCCCGTTTCGCTCAATGAGGGCTCCATAGCTGCAGGTTCTATTGAAGATATTCCCGCCGAAGATGAGGGGGAAGAGGATGATGTGCAGACAGACTCCTCCGGAGGCGACCACTTCTCCTTTATCATCGGTCAGGACAGGGCGGGAGAGAGGATCGACAAGGTGATCTCCGACTGTATGCCCGGCCAGTCGCGCAGCTATATCAAAAAACTGATCAAGGACGGCAATGTGGTGCTGACCGGATCCGGATCGGACAAGGGCGTCAAACCCAGTACGGCTGTCGCCGGCGGAGAGCAGGTTTCTGTTTTCCTGCCCGTTCAGATGCTTCCGCATATCCTGCCTGAAGACATTCCCCTGGATATCCTGTATGAGGATGAAGATGTCCTCGTTGTCAACAAGCCCAAAGACATGGTCGTTCATCCTGCTGCAGGCCACTACAGCGGCACACTGGTTAATGCAGTTCTGTTTCACTGTAAAGGCAGCCTCTCCGGCATTAACGGCGTCCTGCGCCCCGGCATCGTGCACAGGATCGACAAGGATACCACAGGGAGCATCATCGTATGCAAAAACGATGCTTCCCACCGCAGTATTGCGCAGCAGCTGGCGGAACACTCCATCGTCCGCAGATACAGGGCCATCGTCCTTGGAAACATCCGGGACGATGAGCTGACCATTGATCAGCCCATCGGACGCGATCCCTCCGACAGAAAAAAGATGGCTGTCCGTCCTGACGGCAAAAAAGCAGTCACGCATGTCCGGGTCCTTGAGCGCTTCGGGACCTATACCTACGTCGAGTGCAGGCTTGAGACCGGAAGGACCCATCAGATCCGCGTCCATATGGCATGGTGCAGGCACCCCCTCTTGGGAGATACCGTCTACGGAAGCCGCAAAAAATCTCCCTATACAACATATGGACAGTGTCTCCATGCCCGCACACTGGGCTTTGTGCACCCTGTCAGCGGTCAATATATTGAGACAGAAGCTCCTCTCCCTGAATATTTTGAAAAAATTCTCAGAAATCTTCGCTCAGACAATATGAAATAATTGCATTTTTGAGAGGCGGAGACTATAATCTAATTTGGCGAAATTTTTGGATTCGCTATTCATGTATGTGGACTTTCGAATTAATCATATACAGCTGGTTTACAAAAAAAGATATGTGTTTTGAATAACATCCATCTATAAAGAGAGGTACTCCATGAATACCATTATTACGATTGGAAGACAGTACGGATCCGGCGGACGTGAGATTGGACAGAAAATCGCGGATCACTACGGAATCAAGTTCTATGACCGCGAGCTTCTTGCGCGCGTTGCCAAAGAAAGCGGTTTTTGCAAGGAGATTATCCAGAGAGAAGATGAGCGTCCCACCAGTTCCTTTTTATACAACCTTGTTATGGACACTTATTCCTTCGGACGCGGAGCGGCAGCTGCCTTTACCGATATGCCGCTGAGCCAGAAGGTTTTTCTGGCCCAGTTTGAGACCATTAAATCCCTGGCCAATGAGGGACCCTGCGTCTTTATCGGCCGCTGCGCGGATGAGGCTCTGCTTGACCGCAAAGATGTCCTGAATCTCTTCATCCATGCATCAGAAGAGTTCAGGATCAGCCGTGTCAGAAGCTATCCCGAATATAATGAGGATGAGCAGAAGGGCAAGCGGATCACTGATTTCATAGACAAAATCGACCGCCAGCGTCAGAGCTATTACAATTATTATTCCTCCGGCAAATGGGGCAGGGCCGACAACTATGATTTGTGCATAGATTCCTCCCTGCTCGGAATCGATGGAACTGTTCATCTGATCACTCAGCTGATCGATGATTTTGAACAGCGAGGCTGAGAAACCCGCCTTGACAGGTGAATCTGATCACTCAGCTGATCGATGATTTTGAGCAGCGAGGGTGAGAAACCCGCCTTGACAGGTGAATCTGATCACTCAGCTGATCGATGATTTTGAGCAGCGAGGGTGAGAAACCCGTCTGGACAGGTGAGTTTCATATGTTGCGCACATATAAAACCAGCACATAAAAACGGACGTAAATACAGATTGGAGAGTGAGTTTTAAAAAGTGAAACGTATCGAGTTACTCAGGAAAACCGGGATTTGTATCACTGCATTTGCGCTCAGCGCGGCGATTAGTGCCGCAAATCCGATGATGATGACTGCCTTTGCGTCGGACGCCACGCAGGCTGCTGCTGAATCATCCGGCGGCGACGGCGGCGGTGATTCAGGCGGCGGATCCGGTAGTGAGAGCGGCGGCGGATCCGGCAGCGAGTCAGGCGGTGAAAGCGGCGGCGAGTCCGGTGGTGAATCCGGCGGAGAGTCAGGCGGCGGTGAATCCGGCGGCGTCGAATCCGGCGGCAGTGAATCCGGCGGAGGCGAGTCCG
>OCVV011305804.1_pt1 | contig 39992 bp, 35 predicted proteins | sample 1539721 | NCBI WGS metagenome assembly OCVV01 (sample SAMN02144230, study PRJEB22623) | gut metagenome | biome: sheep rumen | host: Ovis aries | place: New Zealand | reverse complement strand
TATCCAGGTCACCCAGGTACACTTCCTGGGTAATCTTCTGCAGGCGGGCCTCCGTATAGCGCATGGCCGCAGCCCCGTCTCCCTCCACAGAGCCGAAATTCCCGTGGCCGTCCACCAGCGGAACGCTGTTTTTAAAGTCCTGGGCCATCACAACCAGGGCGCCGTAGATCGAGCTGTCCCCGTGGGGATGAAATTTACCCATGGTATCCCCTACAATTCTGGCGCTTTTCCGGTAAGGACGCTCATTGCGCAGTCCCAGCTCATACATATCGTACAGGGTTCGCCGCTGCACCGGCTTCAGTCCGTCCCGGACATCGGGAAGGGCGCGGGACACAATGACGCTCATGGCATAGTCAATATAGGACTTCTGCATAATCTCCGCATATTCTGTCTGTATGATCTGCTCTTTTGTATCTTCCATACTTACTCTCCGTCTTCCTAAATATCCAGTTCGGCATCATTCGCATGTTCATAGATAAAGGCCCTGCGGGGCGGGACATCGCTTCCCATCAGCATCTCCGTCACCTCGGAAGCCATGCGTCCGTCCTCAATGCCCACCCGCTTCATCAGGCGTGTGGCCGGATCCAGGGTTGTCTCCCACAGCTGCCGGGCATCCATTTCTCCCAGTCCTTTATACCGCTGCAGGGTAAAACTGCCTTTATGGGTTTTGCGGTAACGTTCCAGGGCTTCATCATCGTAAAGGTATTCTCCCTCGCCCCTGGCCGGCATGACTTTATACAGGGGCGGCATTGCCAGATACACATGCCCTTCCAGAATCAGTTCCGGCATAAAACGGTAAAACAGGGTCAGCAGAAGGGTGGAAATATGGGCGCCGTCCACATCGGCATCCGCCATAATCACGATCTTGTCATACCGCAGCTTACTGATGTCAAAATCATTGCCATATCCTTCGGAAAACCCGCAGCCGAAGGCATTGATCATGGTCTTGATCTCCGCGTTGGCAAGCACCTTGTCAATGCTTGCCTTTTCCACATTCAGGATCTTTCCGCGGATCGGAAGGATGGCCTGATACTTCCGGTCCCTTGCCATCTTGGCCGAGCCTCCGGCGGAGTCTCCCTCCACAATAAAAATCTCACATTTGGAAGCGTCCCGGCTTTCACAGTTTGCCAGCTTGCCGTTGGAATCAAAGGAAAATTTCTGTTTGGTCAGCAGATTCGTCTTGGCTTTTTCTTCGGATTTTCTGATTTTCGCCGCTTTTTCCGCGCAGGACAGCACGGTCTTCAAGGTGTCCAGATTTTTGTCAAAAAACAGCTGCACTTCCTCCGAAGTCACTTTTGCCGTTACTCTTGCCGCATCCTGATTGTCCAGTTTGGTCTTGGTCTGTCCTTCAAACCGCGGATCGGGATGTTTGATCGCAATCACCGCGGACATTCCGTTGCGCACATCCGCCCCGGTGAAGTTCGCGTCCTTTTCCTTCAGGATTCCCAGCTCCCGTGCGTAATTGTTCATTATCGTGGTATACGCGGTCTTGAAGCCGGTGATATGGGTGCCGCCTTCCGCATTGTAGATATTGTTGCAGAATCCGAGAATATTTTCATGAAATTCCCCGGTATACTGAAAAGCTGCTTCCACCTGGATACCTTCGGCGGATCCGGAAAAGCAGATCGGCTCATGGAGTGTCTCCGCGCTGCGGTTCAGGGCCCGCACGAAGCCTGCCAGTCCCTCTTCTTCGTGGTAGACGATATGCTCCGGCTCTTCCGGCCGCAGATCATCATACAGAATGGTCAGCTTCGGGTTCAGATACGCCGTCTCATGCAGGCGGCTCTTGATCTCATCCTCTTTGAATCTTGTTTTTTCAAAAATCTCGGGATCCGGCAGAAAATTGATCTTTGTGCCGGTTTTTTTTGTTTTCCCGATCACAGGAAGCAGTCCATGCTCCAGTTCGATCACCGGATGCCCTTTTTCATAGCGGTCATGATGCACGGCGCCGTCCCGGCTGATCTCCACATCCATATAGGTGGAAAGGGCGTTTACCACAGAAGATCCCACCCCGTGGAGTCCGCCGCTGGTCTTGTAGGCGTCGCTGTCAAATTTGCCGCCGGCGTGCAGTGTGGAAAACACCAGGCGGGCGGCTGACACTCCCTTGGCATGCATTTCCACCGGAATTCCCCTTCCGTTATCTTCTACTGTACAGGAGCCGTCTGCCTCCAGTGTGACATGGATCGTATCACAGGCTCCGGCCAGATGCTCATCCACCGCATTGTCCACAATCTCGTAAATCAGATGGTTCAGTCCCTTCCGGGACACGCTGCCGATGTACATGCCCGGACGCTTGCGCACGGCATCCAGTCCTTCCAGTACCGATATGTTGTCTGCATTATATGTTGATTTTGCCATATACTATCTCCCTGTCTTTCCTCTATCGGTCTTCAATCTGCCAGTCAATGGGTTCCAGGCCATGGGACTGCAGAAATTCGTTGGTCTTTTTGAAATGTCCGCAGCCGAAAAATCCGCGGTAAGCGGACAGGGGGCTTGGATGGGGTGCCTCCAGGATCAGATGCTTCGGATTGTTCAGCATGGCTGCCTTGCGGCGGGCCGGTCCTCCCCAGAGCAGAAAAACAATGGGGCGGTCCTGCTGATTCACCGCGCGGATCACGGCGTCCGTGAACTGCTCCCAGCCGATCCCCTGATGGGAATTGGCCTGATGCGCCCGCACGGTCAGTACTGTATTCAGCAGCAGTACGCCCTGCTTTGCCCATTTTACCAGATAGCCGTTGTTCGGTATTTTCAGCCCCAGTTCATCCTGGAGCTCTTTATAGATATTTGCCAGAGAAGGGGGAATGTCCACATCCGGTTTGACGGAAAAACAGAGTCCGTGTGCCTGCCCGTCATTGTGATAGGGATCCTGACCGAGAATCACCACTTTTACCTGGGACAGGGGCGTCAGATGAAAGGCGTTGAAAATATCATCCGCGGCCGGAAATATCTTCCGGGTACGGTACTCCTGAAGCACCGTCTGATACAGCTGTCTGTAATACGGCTTTTTAAACTCTTCCGCCAGCGGTTTCGTCCAGTCATTCGTAATGGGTGGCATAACAATCCCTCCTTGCTGCTCTGCAGTCAGATAAAACAAGGTTGCCGCTCCTTCGCGGCAACCTGTATATTATTGCAGAAAAAAATAATTTCCGCAAGTTTTCTCGAAAATATGTTCTTACATGCACTCCCGCCGCACGGAAACACCCCGTCCGGCCAGATAGTCTTTCAGGTCCCGGATTTCCAGCTCCTTGTAATGGAACAGAGATGCCGCCAGTGCCGCATCCGCGCCTCCCTCGGTCAGGGCGTCATAAAAGTGGCTCCTGGTTCCCGCGCCGCCGGAGGCGATCACCGGAATGGAAACCCGGTCCGCGATGGTTCTGGTCAGTTCCAGATCGTATCCGGCTTTCGTGCCGTCGCAGTCCATGCTTGTCAGCAGGATTTCCCCGGCGCCCAGCCGGTTGGCTTTTTCTGCCCACTCCACAGCATCCAGACCGGTATTGATCCTTCCGCCGTTAATATACACTTCCCAGCCTTCTCCTTCAGGTCTGCGCTTGGCGTCAATGGCCACCACCACACACTGGCTGCCGAATTTCTCCGCGGCATCCGCAATCAGCCGGGGATTGTGGATGGCGGAAGAATTCACCGACACTTTGTCCGCACCTTCCCGCAGAATCGCCCGAAAGTCCTCGACCGTGCGGATTCCGCCGCCTACCGTAAAGGGAATAAATACTTTTTCCGCCACCCGGCGCACCATATTCACCACTGTGCTTCTGGCATCCGAAGTCGCGGTAATATCCAGGAAAACCAGCTCGTCCGCCCCGGCCTGGTCATAGGCCGCCGCGATCTCCACCGGATCGCCGGCATCTCTTAAATTCACGAAATTTACTCCTTTTACCACACGTCCGTCATTGACATCCAGACATGGAATAATGCGTTTTGTAAACATAACAGCCTCCCTACAGCTCTGCGAAATTTTTCAGTATTTTCAGTCCGGTCTTACTGCTTTTCTCCGGATGGAACTGGCAGGCAAAGACATTGTCCTGCTCCACCGATGCGTGGATATGGGTGCTGTATTCCGTTGAAGCACGCACAATGGCCGGATCCGCTGCCTTCAGATAATAGGAATGCACGAAGTATACATACGGATGGTCCGCAATGCCCCGAAACAGCCTGCCGTTTCCGGTCAGCGTCAGATCATTCCAGCCGATATGAGGAATCTTCAGCCCTTCCTGATCCGGAATCCGCAGAATATGTCCCTTCAGGATTCCCAGTCCCGGTACTCCCGGGCTCTCCTCGCTGTCCTCAAACAGCACCTGCAGTCCCAGGCAGATGCCCAGCAGCGGTTTCCCCGCCCGGCAGATTTCCCGGATCAATTCATCCAGATGCCGCTCCCGGATATGCCCCATGGCATCCCCAAAAGCGCCGACCCCCGGCAGAATCAGCTTATCCGCCCGGCGGAGCCGTTCGGGATCTCCGGTCACCTCCACCTCTTCCCCCAGATACTTCAGGGCTTTTTCCACACTTCTGATATTGCCGGCGTCATAATCGATTATTCCTATCATTTTTCCTGTTTCCTCTTCCCGTTTCTTGTTTGTTTCTCTGCTATTTATTTCCTGCTCAGTTCCAGCCAGAATTCCACACCGTCTTCGTGATTGATTACGCCGCATGCCTGATGCAGGGAGTCCATGATCGCCTTTACGATGGACAGACCGATTCCGCTGCCCCCGTAGGCCCGGGTATGGGCTTTGTCGACCTTGTAAAACTTGATCCAGATCCGTTCCAGATCTTCTTCCGGAATCCTCGGCCCGGTATTAAACACGCTGATCCGGAGGATGTCATTTTCTTTCCGGGTATAAAAGATACGGATCTGTTTTTCCCCGTCACAGTGGTTGATTGCATTGCTCATATAGTTGGTAATGACTTCCTCCACTTTGAACTCATCTCCCCAGACATATTCCGGTGTTTCACAGGAAAGCACCAGGGAGATTCCCTGCTGATCCCGCAGGATTTTCGTGGAATTGGATACACCGCGGATCAGCTCGGTAATGTCAAAGCGTTCCATGTGGATTTGTTCATTTCCGAATTCCAGCTGGTTCAGAGTCAGAAGTTTTTTTACCATCCGGTTCATCTTATCTGCTTCGTCAATAATCACTTCACAGTAAAATTCCCGGCTTTCCTGATCGTCATTGACGCAGGCCTGCAGTCCTTCCGCATACCCCTGAATCAAGGCCAGCGGCGTCTTTAACTCATGGGACACATTGGATAAAAACTCTTTCCGCATCTCATCGATCTCTGTCTTTCGCTCAATATCGGTCTGGAGTTCCGCGTTGGCGGACTTCAGTTCCGAAATGGTCTGTTCCAGCCGGGAAGAAAGTACATTCATATGTTCTCCCAGCTGGTCGATCTCATTCCCTTCCGGTACCCTGCCGCCCATTTCCTCTGTTTTCCACTTTTTCAGCAGTCTGCCCGGTCTGACCCGCATGCGCTGTCTGCGCCATTCTCTGTCTTTCCAGGCATCCTTCCGATACTTGGTCTCAAAATCCAGATCCACCATCCGCTGAGAGATATCTGTCAGCACCCGGATCGGTCCGGTAATCCGGTTTGTCATAAACCAGGCGGCAATCACGCCTGCAAGAATTGCGACAATACCCGCAAAAATCAGAAAACGGTTGGAGATCGCCGCGCTTTCCCTGATGCTTGCCAGCGGCGTCTTGATCAGGACCTGTTCGCCCTCGGCTGAGGATAAATTTCCCGTCAGATACAGATACTTTTCTCCCAGACGCCTGTCATTTGCCCGGAGAATCGTGTAATAGTCTCCCTCATACAGGATATCTGTCTTGCCATTGTATTTCTGAAAAATAAAATCTTTAATATCTTTCTCTGCCATGGAGGAATCCCGGGCACTGGTGAGCATTTTGCTGAAATCCGGGCTGACCACAACAATCGTCAGGTTGCCGTTGGACGTCAGCCGTTCAAAGACATCCGAATATTTTTCATCAAAGATTTCGCCGTTTTCCGCTGCGTCTGAGAGTTCGCTGTAAGCGGATTTCAGTGTTTTCAGCTTCTGGGACTGATAATAGCTGCCAAGCACACTGAAATTCAGAAGCCAGCAGATCATGACCGCGCCGGCGATCAGCAGGCTGACAAGCAGGATCATCTCTCCCCGGATCGACAGACTGCGGAACCGTCCTCGAAGTCTCTGTCCCGGCTTCTTCCGCTGTTTTCTTTCATAGGTCACCCGGATTTTTTCTCTGTCCGGCGGCAGCGTCTCTTTTGTCTGCGGTTTATTTCTTTTCATGCTGTTCCGCTGCCTCAAATTTATAACCCATACCCCAGATGGTTTTGATGTATGTTCCCTTTTCCCCCATTTTATTTCTCAGTTTTTTCACATGGGTGTCAATGGTTCTGGCATCGCCGAAGTAATCGTAATTCCATACGGAATTCAGGATCTTTTCCCTGGACAGGGCAATGCCCGCATTTTCCATAAAATAGGTCAGAAGTTCAAATTCCTTAAAGCTCATATCCACCGTCTGCCCGTCGATGGTCACGGTATGGGCGGCTTTATTCAGGACAATTCCGCCGGCTTCCAGCGTCTCATCCGGGTCCAGTTTGTTGGATCTGCGCAGCAGCGCGGATACCCGCGCCACAAGGATCTTCGGGCTGAAGGGCTTGGAGATATATTCATCCGCTCCCATGTCAAATCCGTTCAGCTCATCGCTCTCGTCGCCTTTGGCCGTCAGCATGATAATCGGCACTTTGGAGGATTCGCGAATTTCCCGGCAGACGCCCCAGCCGTCAATCTTCGGCATCATAATATCCAGAATCACCAACGCGATATCTTTTTCCGAATAGAAAAGATCCAGTGCTTCCTCGCCGTCACCGGCTTCTATGACCTCAAAATTGCTCCGCACAAGAAAATCCCGCACCAGTTTTCGCATTCTGGCCTCGTCATCTACGACTAATATCTTTAATTTATCCATGTCTGCCTTTCCTTTCTTCCCGGTTTCCCCTGGAACTCTACTATAATACCACAATTCTATGACTGAACTGTGTTCTCCCCAGTCTGTCATCCGCGGCCGAACCGTTCTTTCAGAAGTTTTATAAGAAGATCCAGTTTTTCAGCTGCCAGGCTGAAATACCTGAGAATGGGCTCAGTTGTAATCGCAAATATGATAAACAGCATCAGGCACTTAGCCGAAATGGATGTAATGCCGAAGAATTCTGGAAACAGCCACATGGAAATCACCCAGCCGAATACCAGGGCCAGAAGTGTGAGAAGATGCTGCTTTTTCTTCATGTCCATGATTCGGATCAGAATCATAAATCCTACAATGGCCACAATAATGCTGCAGGATGTGGAAAGGCTGCTGTTGTCCAGATGGAAAACCTGGGCAAAAATCACCAGTCCGCTGACCACAAGGAAGTCCGTGATTCCGGCCGGAAGGGACTTCAACAAAATATTGTGCAGAAAACCGCCCCGGATGGGCTCGTGATTCGGCTCCAGCGCCAGGACAAAAGATGGGATTCCAATGGTAAACAGACTGATCAGTGTGATCTGCGAAGGATTCAGCGGATAATTCAGCATCAGAATCACAGAAAAAACTGCTAACAGCAGAGAAAAGATATTTTTCACCAGATACAGGCTGGCGGCCCGCTGAATATTGTTCACCACACGGCGGCCTTCATCCACAATCGAAGGCATATGAGAAAAATCCGAATCCAGCAGTACCAGCTGGGCGGCCTGGGATGCCGCTTCCGCGCCGGAAGCCATGGCGATACTGCAGTCGGACTGTTTCATGGCGATGATATCATTCACGCCATCACCGGTCATGGCAACCTTTTTGCCGCTGCGCTGAATCGCGGCTACCAGTTTTTTCTTCTGTTCCGGTGCCACACGGCCGAATACGGTATATTTGGAGGCGGCTGCGATCAGTTCGCCCTCATTGCGGAACGCGGAAGCATCCGCGTATTTCTCCGCGCCCTCGATGCCTGCCCGTCGGGCTACCTGGGATACGGTCAGGGGATTGTCTCCGGAAATCACCTTTACCGCCACGCCCTGCTGCCGGAAATAACGGAAAGTATCCGGCGCGCCCCTGCGGATGGGGTTTTCCAGTGCGATCAGCGCCAGCGGCAGAATCTCCCGCTGCATTCCCTCCGGATCATTCAGCCGTTCGCCGGCAGGCAGATAGGGATACAGCGCAAATGCCAGAACACGCCGGCCGGCAGCGGCCTCCTGGTCCAGTATGTCCTGAAATTCCCCGCAGCGGCTGCCCAGCACATACTCCGGCGCGCCGAAGACATAATTGGCCTCTCCCATCCTGGCGGCTGAATACTTATATTTCGAAGAGAAGGGACAGGTCTGCGAAGCCCTGCGTCCGCTCGCCTTGGAAAAATATGCCCGGACCGCGCGCATAGTATCATTTTCATCCCCCATGGAAGCCGCATAGTCGGCAAGAAGCACCTGCAGATCGTTGTCTTTGATTTTCGGATATAAGGAACGGCAGGAAGAGACTTTCATGTCTTTCTCTGTAATGGTGCCGGTCTTGTCCACACAAAGCACATCCACCCGAGCCAGGGTTTCGATGCATTTCAGGTCGTGTACCAGTACCTGGCCGGCAGCCAGCTTCATGGCGCTCAGTGCCAGGGCCACGCTGGTGGTCAGATAGATTCCCTCCGGAATCATTCCGATCAGCGCGGCCACGGTGCCGGTGACATTTTCGGAAAAGTCCAGACCGGAAATCTTCATCTGCTCCACAAACAGAATGATGCCCAGCGGAATAATCAGTATGCCGAAAAACTTCAACATTTTATCCAGTGTCCGCAGGATCTCCGACTGCTCCTCCTGATTCATCTGCGTCGCTTCCATCGTCAGCCGGGCCGCATAGGTCGCCTCGGAAACGGCGGTGACTTCCGCTACGCACGCACCGGAAATGATGATACTGCCGGCCAGGAGTCCGTCTCCCGGATTCTTGGGGATTTCGTCGGATTCGCCGGTGAGGATGGATTCGTTGACATGCAGGGATCCCTTCATCAGACGGCAGTCCGCCGGAATCTGCATCCCGGATTTCAGGACCACCGATTCGCCCAGTACGATATGGGTGGAACGGATCTCTCCGACTTTTCCGTCACGGATCACGGTTACCTGCGGTTCTGTCATCAGATTCATACGGTCCAGCACTTGTTTGGAGCGCAGTTCCTGAAAAATGCCAATGGCGGAATTGGCCGCAATGATCAGCAGAAAGCTCAGGTCGGAGAAGGCTCCCGCAATCACCAGCAGAATGGCCAGAACCACAAATACCATATTAAAATAGGTCAGGAGATTGGATTTGATAATCTCCCGGACACTCTTTGTTCCGCTTTCACAGCGGGAATTCACTTCCCCCTGCTCCACATGTTTTCGTACCTGCTCGGCCGTCAGGCCAAAGCAGCCTTCTGTAACATTTCTTTCATTCATGCCCCTCATTGTAACGTCACAGTCAGGAGGCGTCAAGAATACCGGGGAAAAAAGAAGGCGCAGGCCGGATCGGAATGTTCCCATTCCGGTCCGGTCTGCGCCCCGGTTCCCGAAAGCGCGCCAGACGTGGCTTTTGGTGCGGATCCAGCCGTTTATTTCAGATAAGATACGGCAATCCGTTCTGCCGGAATTTCCCGGCTGCTGTAGGTTTCGGTGGTCTGACCCACCGCGATGCCGCCATAAGGCTTAAAGCCTTCCGGCAGATGCAGGCGGGCCAGCAGGTCCCCATTCTGATTCAGTCCGGCGACCGCGCCGTAGATATCCACCTGGCCGACGCCCTGTTCCACGGCCTCCAGTGCCATATTGTGAATAATCATCGCCGCATTGGCACTGGGTACATTTCCTTCCTCTTTTCCGGATACCAGAATCAAGGTCGGCGCGCCGTACAGCGGATGCAGCGACGGATCTCCGAAGAATTCCGCGCCGTTGGCATCAATGGCATTTAACAGTTCTTTATCTGTAATTACGGTCAGCTGGTAACAGTCGTATTTGCCCATGCCTACCGGCGCTTCGTTTGCCGCCTTCAGAATCGCTTTCAGCTGTGCTTCTGTCGCCGGTTTGCCTGTGTATGTGCGGATTGATTTTCTGTTGTTGATTGCCTGTGATACATCCATGGATTGCTTCCTCCTTCTTACAAACACAAAATGCTTTATTCATTAAAACAGTCCGTTTGCATGCACCGGCACCACTTTGCTGATATCATGCTCCACACTGTCCCAATGCTCTGCCAGTTTGCCGTCCTGAATCCGGTACAGATCAAAGACCTTGTTCTCCATTCCGTTGGCCCCCATGGTGCATTTGAAAAATACGCACACCAGATCCCCGTCTTCCAGAATCTGCTTGATTTCCATATGGGGCTTCATGGCCAGGAATTTTTCGCAGAATTTCAGGAACCCCTGTTTTCCTGTTTCTGCCGCGGCATTGTGCTGAATATAGTCATCTCTCATGTAGGTGTCAATATTGGACACATCCCACCGGTTGAATACTTCGTCATAAAACTTCAGGACCAGTTCCTTATTCGTCATCTGCTTTTTCCTTTCTTCTATCTGGATTTCACCGCCTTCACGGTACTGTAGTTGCTGTAATAATTATGTCCCTTATAACGGACGTAGGACCGCATGCGCAGATAATAGGTATGTCCGCGCAGAAACCCGTTCCACCAGGCGGTATCCGTATATTGATTTTTTCCCCGTTTATTCCGGTAGCTCTTGCTGTAGGCCAGGCTGGTCAGCTTTTTGTTGCGGTAGATCTCTATCCGATAGCCTGTCACGGTTTTGTCATATTTCCAGCTGGCTTTGATCTGCTTCTTCTCCGGGGAACGGACAGATTTCCAGCGGACGGCTTTCGGCACGACATCCACTGTCACCCGGACGGGAAGGGCTTCCCTGTACCGGGACGTGGCACCGCAGCTGACGGTGATCACGGTCCTGCCATATCGCTTTACGTTCACCTTTCCTTTGGAGGATACCGAAGCAACCTTCGGGTCACTGGAATGGTAACGCAGTTTTCCATTGCCCGTGGAAGCGGCCTTCAGGCTGAAATCTTTGCTGGTTCTCAATTTGCGGTAAGATCTCCGGGAAATCCGTATGGTCTGCGCTTCCTTCACCGGCGCCTGCGAAACGGTCCGGCTGCTGTCCGACGGCAGCGGCTGCCCGGAGGGCTCTGCCGCAAAAAGGCAGGCCGGGCTTACAGCGGCAGTCAGTGTACATATCCCAAGGGCGGCAATTATCTTTTTCATATTCTCTGATTCCTCTCTGGCATTCCCTGCTGCAGCCGTGCCCGGAAGGCAATTCTGCAGGATTTTGTCTGCAAATTCCGGGATTCCCTACAGATCTTTAAAGTGGAAGTGTTTTTTCCCTGTGGCATACGCGTCCACAGTCTGTCCGCTGCCGAACAGCTTGTATTTGTATGTGACAAGGCCTTCCAGCCCCACCGGACCCCTGGCATGCAGCTTGCTGGTGCTGATTCCCACTTCCGCGCCGAATCCGTAACGGTATCCGTCCGCAAACCGTGTGGAACAGTTCTGATATACGCCGGCAGAATCCACCAGCTGCATAAACCGGGCAGCTGTCTCACTGTTTTCCGTCATAATCGCGTCCGTATGATGGGAACCGTAACGGTTGATATGCCGGATCGCCTCATCCGCATCATCCACTAGCCTGACGGAAATCATCAGACTCAGGTATTCCGTGGAAAAGTCCTCTTCCGAAGCCGGATCGCAGGAAATGATCTTCTGTACTTCTTCGGTTCCGCGGATTGTCACATGCTGCGCATCGTAGGCTTCTTTCAGCCGGGGCAGGAATTTCTCCGCAATCGCCCGGTGCACCAGCAGTGTCTCTGCCGCGTTGCAGGCTGCTGTATACTGAACCTTGGCGTCTACAACCGCCGGAAGAATTTTATCAATATCAGCGTCCTTATCCACATAGATATGGCAGATGCCGTCGGCATGCCCCATGACCGGAATCCTGGTGTGATTCATGATATACTGCACAAACGCGTTGGATCCTCTGGGGATCAGAAGATCCACATATCTGTCGCATTCCAGAAGCTCCCGGATCTCTTCCCGGGCTTCGATCTGGTACAGACAGTCCGCCGGAAGTCCTGCCCCGGAGGCTGCCTCATGAATGATCGAAAAAAGGGTCTTGTTGGTATGCAGCGTCTCACTGCCTCCCTTTAACAGCGCGCAGTTGCCGCTTTTCATACACAGCGTGGAAATCTGCACCAGGGCATCGGGCCTTGCCTCAAAAATCACGCCGATCACACCGATCGGGCAGGTTTCCCGGACCAGCCGCAGCCCCTCATCCAGTTCCCGGTTCAGCAGAATGCGTCCGGTGGGATCCGGCAGGCCGATCAGGTCTGTAATCCCCTGGATCACATCCGCAAGCTTATGTTCGTCAAATTTCAGCCGCTTGACAATCGCCGGAGCGACCCCGGTTTCCTCTGCCGCCTGCATATCCAGACGATTGGCGGAAAAAATCTCCTCTTTGTGGGCTGTCAGCGCCTCCCGGACCGCCTGCAGGGCTTCGTTGCGCAGCTGCGCGGATGTGGCTGCCATAATCGGGCTGTCCAGCTTCATCTGCGCGGCGGTATCTTTTATTTTACTCATGGTTTCTGCTCTCCGTTCTGCATCCGTGGGACGCCGGCACACCGGGCTCCCACGGTTCCTTATACTTACTGTGGATTAAGAAAATCCTTATGCTGTAGATTCCGTAAATCCTTATGCTGTGGATCCAGTAAATAGTACTATATTTTCCATTCAATGACCATATATCCTGTAAATTTTACTATATTTTTCAGATATTGACAATTCCCTGCATGCAACTGGAAATTGCCTATTTTTCCCTGCTATGGTAAAATAGTCACGTTATTCTATAATTCAAAAAGGGAGAGGAACTTAAATTATGACTGGAAATGTTGTAGGCATGCTCATCGTCATGATCATATATATGGTATTTATGGTCCTGGTCGGTGTCTATTATGCCAAAAGGAACAATGACGTGGGAGACTTCTACCTGGGCGGACGCCAGCTCGGCCCTGTTGTCACCGCCATGAGCGCTGAGGCCTCGGATATGAGCAGCTGGCTGCTGATGGGTCTGCCCGGCGTCGCCTATCTGACCGGATGCGCCGAAGCGACCTGGACTGCCATCGGTCTTGCCATCGGCACCTATCTGAACTGGCTGCTGGTATCCCGGCGTCTTCACCGCTATACGGTAAAGACCAACTCTATTACCATCCCCCAGTTCTTTGAAAACCGCTTTCATGATAAAAGCCACAGCCTGATCGCCATCTCCGCGATTGTAATCGTCATCTTTTTCGTGCCGTACACGGCATCCGGCTTTGCCGCCTGCGGCAAACTGTTTTCCACCATGTTCGGCGCCCCTTATCTGCCCGCCATGGTCATCAGCGCCGCCATCATTGTCATCTACACTGCGCTGGGCGGTTTTCTGGCTGCCAGCTTTACGGATCTGATCCAGAGCATCATTATGACCGGCGCCCTGGTCGTCGTCCTGCTCTTCGGCATCCATACCGCCGGCGGACTGGACGCAGTCATGGCCAATGCCCGCTCCATGGACGGCTATTTAAGCGTCCGCTTTATTCACAATGTAAGCACCAAAGCGGCAGACCGGTATTCCCTGCTGACCATCTTTTCTCTGCTGGCCTGGGGCCTCGGCTACTTTGGCATGCCTCATATTCTGCTTCGCTTCATGGGCGCGGAAAATGAGAAAAAACTGAACATCTCCAGAAGAATCGCCACGATCTGGGTGGTCATCTCCATGTTTATCGCTATTTTCATCGGTATTATCGGATCTGCCATGACAAAGGCGGGCGCCATTGAAAGCCTGTCCGGATCCGGCGAATCGGAAAAACTGATCATCAAAGTGGCCATGCTGTTAAGCCACCACGGACTGCTTCCCATTCTGGCTGCCGGGCTGATCCTTTCCGGTATCCTGGCCTGCACCATGTCCACCTCCGATTCCCAGCTTCTGGCTGCCTCCTCCAGTGTATCGGAAAACATTCTCCATGACTGGCTCGGCATCAATCTGACCCAGAAAAAATCCATGCTGATGGCACGGATCACCGTACTGATCATTGCAGTCATCGGTGTTGTACTGGCCCGGGATCCCAACAGTTCCGTATTCCGTATCGTCCAGTTCGCCTGGGCCGGCTTCGGCGCCTCCTTCGGCCCCGTCATGCTCTTTTCCCTGTTCTGGCGCCGCACCACCCGCAACGGCGCGCTGGCAGGCATGATCGCCGGCGGTGCCATGGTATTTATCTGGAAATTCGGCATCGCCCGTCTGGGCGGCGGCTGGGCCATCTATGAACTGCTTCCCGCCTTTGCAGTTGCCTGCGCGGCCATCCTTATTGTCAGCCTGGCAGGAAAGGAACCGGAAGAAAGCATCTTAAAAACCTTTGACGCGGTCAGCGCGGAGGGAAAAAAGGCCTGAATTCCACTTTTGGTCTCTTTCGCTGCTGTACACCACAGTCGTGAGAAACAGGAAAAAGCCAGGCGCGGCCGCGCCTGGCTTTTTCCTGTTTCTCTTACTGCTGTCTGAGATATACGATTTTACGGCTGTCGCCGCGGATTTCCAGAAGTTCATGTTTCTGAATAAACTTGGACAGCGTCGCGTAACCGAATTCCTTTACTTTAAAATTCGGGAACCGGGAATGGATCTTCTGCCCCAGCACTGCCAGTTCCATGCCGGAACTTCCGGCGGAACGCACCAGGTCACAGGCGTAGCTCTTGACCTTGTCCTTCAGGCCGCGGTTTTCTTTCAGATGAACAAAATAGCTGTTGCCGTTTTTCTTCAGAACCAGACTGTCCACATCCTCGATAAACGTGGACAGCTGACTGTATCCGTAATTTCTGACATCAAAATCTGAATATTTCTTCTGAAGCTGGGATCCGATCTCCCCTAATCCGGTTTCTTTCCCGCTGTTATTGTTCTCTGTAATGATCTCAATTATGGCATTTTCCACCATACCCTGATCAATGGCATCGGAATTGGATCCGGAACCGGATCCTTTTTCCTCTTTGCCCTGCTCTTCATCCGGCTGGCTGTACAGCAGTTCCAGATCACGGAACAGGCTGCAGGCATTCCGGAAGGACCGGGGCGTTTTCTTTTCCCCCATGCCGATCACTTCCTTGCCGGACTCCCGGAACCGGCTGGCCAGCCGCGTAAAATCACTGTCACTGGATACAATGCAGAAGCCATCCACACTGTCCGTATAGAGAATGTCCATCGCGTCAATGATCAGCGCGGAATCTGTCGCGTTTTTGCCTACCGTATTGGCAAACTGCTGAATCGGTGTCAGGGAATGCTCAATGAGCTTGGTCCGCCAGCTGGAGGCCTGATTATTGGTCCAGTCCCCGTAGATCCTGCGGTAAGTCACGACGCCGTATTTGGTCATTTCATCCAGGATACAGGATATGTATTTTGCCGATATATTGTCGGAATCAATTAATACCGCAAATTTCTTTTCTTCCATAGTTTGTACTCTCCTTTGACTGCTTTCTCCGCAGCCCTGCCTGAGCCATCCGGCTTCTGCCCATTTACCGCCGGATGTGATCAGTAATGGATAAACACCGCCTCACGGTAATTTACCAGTTTGTAAATATTTGCAGCATCTGAATTGGAGAGATTCAGACATCCGTGGGATCCCCTTGACTTGTAGTAACTGGGTGACCAGCTGCCCCAGCTCTGCCACGGCGCGGCATGGAATCCCGTTCCTGTCCAGGTAATGCGTACCCAGTACTGAACCGGCGTCTTGTAATCCGCTCCTACCAGCGTCCGGTGCATCTGATGCTCTTTCACATAATAAGTTCCGGTGGGTGTCGTCCTTCCGGTAACCGGTTTGCCGGAAATCGTCCGGCAGCTGTAGGACACCTTGCCGTTGCGGAACACATAGACCATCTGCGCGCTGAGATCAATCTCCGTATAGTTCTTTGAATCCCAGTCCCTGCTGTGGTTCACATAATCTTTCCGGTAAGCGGTATTGGCATACAGAACTTTGCACTGGGTTGTCAGCGCTTTTCTGTTACTGTCGGAAGGATCCTTCTGATAAGCTTCCACCGCGTCGGAATCCGCAGCTTTGTCCAGGGCGGCTTTCACCTGTTCCACGGTTTTTTCATAGTCCATCTGCCATCCGTAGTCGCCGCCGCTGACCTTAACTTTTTTGCCGGTATGGCTTTTGATTGTTCGGGTTTTTCCCACGGTTTTGTATTTCAGGCAGAGTTTTTCCACCCAATTCCGCATTGCCTGGGTGTCACAGGTCACTGCGCCGTCTTTCCAGACCAGCCACTTGCTGATCTCTTCCGGCGTCAGTTCTTCCGTAGTATTCTCCCCCATATCCCAGGTAACAAACCGCAGCGCCGCCTCATTATACTGAGTCAGCCGGCTGGCCAGAGCTTTGTCTTTGGCTGTAAGTTTCGGTTTTTTATATACATCCGGGTACTTGCTGCTGTCACGCAGATCAATCGAAGTATCCACGTCCTCCAGTGCCTGAACCACTGCCTTGGTCAGTTCCCCGCGAATCAGCGTATTTCCTTCCTCTTCCTTCTGAATCACCATTTGTTTCCGGTCGGAAGAATATACAATTGACGCGGATTTCGGTTCCTGAATCGGATAAGAACTGCTTCCGTTCAGGATCTCGGATCTGCCGATGATTTTTCTTACTTTTTTCCTGCTGTAAGAGGGGGTTCCCACCGCATCATAGGTATAGTTCAGCATTCCTCCGGGCAAAGTAAGCTGTCCGTGCTGCCGGGCAAAAAGCTTCTGCACCGATTCATCAAACGACAGCCGATAGTCGACCGCGTTGCCGGAAATCTTCAGAGAGCCCCCGTCTCTGCCTTTCACTGTCAGTTCATAGGAACCCATCTGTTTCTTAATGGTCTTTACCGATTCCGAAAGGCTCATGCCGGATACGTCAATGCCGTTGATCTTCGTATTCCGGTACCAGCGGTTCCGGTACATTCCCTTGGAATATGCTGCAATTCCAAGGATACATGCCGCCACGGCGGCAATCACGATAAATAGGGTCAGTTTTAATTTTTTTCTCTTTTTCATAGTTACACCTGTCAGGATTATACAGTTACAATTTTCACATTCAATGATGCAGTTTTAGAGTTTACCAACTTCAATGATGTAATTTCAAAGTTTACAGACGCTGTGAAATCTAATTATAACAGTAAAGCGCCAAACACGCAACTTTCTATACTAAAATTATCCAATTTCTTCTTCTCCCCCGTCTTCCAGCTCGTTCAGACGCCTGCGATATGCGCCGCAATAGACAACTGCCACAAAAAAAACTGCCACTGCACATCCGATAAACAGATAGCCGATGATTTCAAATACCCGCCGGTTCTGCAGTACAACCAGGCCTGCGCCGGAAGCGAACAGACCGATGACTGTGCGCATATACGCCAGAAACGTACGGCTCAACGCCAGTCTGGTTCGGTCATAAGCCAGATAGTCCCGCAGGATCATTTCGTCATGAAACTCCTTATATCCTTTCATTTTCCTCCACTCCGTTTCAGACCGTAAAAAAACAGCCACTTAGAAATAAGCGGCTGTTTTTTCAGCTGAGAACCTAAATTCCAGCAACAGATTTGTTATTACTCGATGATTGTAGCAACACGGCCTGATCCTACGGTATGGCCACCCTCACGGATAGCGAAAGTAAGACCCTGCTCCATAGCTACCGGATGAATCAGATCGATAGTCATCTCTACGTTGTCACCAGGCATGCACATCTCTGTACCTTCCGGAAGCATGCATACGCCGGTTACGTCAGTTGTTCTGAAGTAGAACTGCGGGCGGTAGTTGTTGAAGAACGGTGTATGACGGCCACCCTCATCTTTGGTCAGTACGTATACCTGAGCGGTGAATTTGTGATGGCAGGTAACTGTTCCAGGAGCAGCTAATACCTGTCCACGCTCGATCTGCTCTCTCTTGATACCACGAAGCAGTGCGCCGATGTTATCACCAGCCTGAGCCTCGTCTAACAGCTTACGGAACATCTCGATACCGGTAACGGTAGTCTTCTGTGTCTCTTCTTTGATGCCGACGATTTCTACTTCTTCATTGATATGAAGAGTACCACGCTCTACTCTACCGGTTGCAACAGTACCACGGCCGGTGATTGTGAATACGTCCTCGACAGGCATCAGGAACGGTTTGTCAGTATCACGCTGCGGATCCGGAATGTAGGAATCTACTACATCCATCAGCTCCATGATCTTGTCGCCCCACTCGCCGTTGGGATCTTCCAGAGCTTTCAGTGCGGAACCTTTGATGATCGGGCAGTCATGGAAACCATACTCTTCCAGTACTTCGGTAACTTCCATCTCTACCAGCTCGATCAGCTCTTCGTCATCTACCATATCGCATTTGTTCAGGAATACGATGATATAAGGTACACCTACCTGACGGGACAGAAGGATATGCTCTTTGGTCTGAGCCATAACACCGTCAGTAGCAGCTACTACCAGGATTGCGCCGTCCATCTGTGCAGCGCCGGTGATCATGTTCTTTACATAATCGGCATGGCCAGGGCAGTCAACGTGAGCGTAGTGACGTTTCTCGGTCTCATACTCTACGTGAGCGGTGGAGATTGTGATACCACGTTCTCTCTCTTCCGGAGCTTTGTCGATGTTCTCGAAATCTACTACGGAGTTACCTTCTACTCTTGCTGCAAGAACTTTTGTGATAGCAGCTGTCAGAGTTGTTTTACCATGATCGACATGACCGATGGTACCAATATTACAATGGGGTTTGGATCTCTCAAATTTCTCTTTTGCCATTAGTTTTGTCCTCCTTAATACTATGCCTGTGCATATTAAGATTCTGCTGCAACTTTACTCATATAGATTGATTATATTAAAGTTACATTTGTATTTCAAGCATTATTTTATCAGGCAGCGCTTATTTTGCAGCGTTGCTGACAATTTTTTCGGAAACGGATTTCGGAACCGGCTCATACTTCTCAAAGAACATGGAATAGTTGCCGCGTCCCTGAGTCTTGGAACGCAGATCCGTAGCATATCCGAACATCTCGGACAGCGGAACGTAAGCTTTGACAATCTTGCCGTTTCCTACGTCATCCATGCTTTCAATCCGGCCGCGGCGGGAGTTGACATCACCGATTACATCGCCGAGATACTCTTCCGGCATGGTGATTTCCACCTTCATGATCGGCTCGAGGATGGTCGGGTCCGCCTTCTTCATTGCTTCTTTGAAGCACATGGAACCTGCGATATGGAACGCCATCTCGGAAGAATCGACTTCATGGTAAGAACCATCGTATACTACCGCATGAATACCAACTACAGGGAATCCTGCAAGAATACCTGCCTGTGCTGCTTCTTCGATACCTTCGCCGACTGCAGGAATGTATTCCTTCGGGATGGAACCGCCCACAACTTCAGACTCGAACTTGAATGTCTCCTCACCGTTGACATCCATCGGCTCGAAGCGAACTTTACAGTGACCGTACTGACCACGTCCACCAGACTGTTTTGCGTATTTGTATTCCTGATCCACTGCCTTGGTGAAGCTCTCTTTGTATGCTACCTGCGGTGCGCCTACATTTGCTTCTACCTTGAATTCACGCAGCAGACGGTCAACGATAATATCCAGATGAAGCTCACCCATGCCGGCGATGATTGTCTGACCGGTCTCAGCATCTGTATGTGCACGGAAGGTCGGATCTTCTTCTGCCAGTTTTGCCAGGGCTTCTGCCATCTTGCCCTGACCTGCTTTGGTCTTAGGCTCGATCGCAAGCTCGATAACCGGTTCCGGGAATTCCATGGACTCCAGGATTACCGGATGCTGCTCGTCACAGATGGTATCACCGGTTGTGGTGGATTTAAATCCGACTGCGGCAGCAATATCACCGGAATATACTTTATCCAGCTCGGAACGTTTGTTGGCATGCATCTGAAGGATACGGCCGACACGTTCTTTTTTGTCTTTGGTTGCGTTCAGTACATAGGAACCGGAATTGCAGGTACCGGAATATACACGGAAGAATGCCAGTTTACCTACAAACGGGTCAGTCATGATCTTGAACGCCAGAGCGGCAAAAGGCTCGTCATCGGATGCGTGACGCTCTACTTCGTTGCCGTCCAGGTCCACGCCCTTGATTGCCGGGATATCAACCGGTGAAGGCATGAATTCGATGATGGCATCCAGCAGCTTCTGTACGCCCTTGTTCTGATGGGCGGAACCACAGCATACCGGAACGCCTTCGTTGGAGATGGTCGCTTTGCGGAGCGCCTTCTTCATATCGTCGATGGAAGGTTCCTCACCCTCCAGATACTGAAGCATCAGCTCTTCATCAAAGTCACAGATCTTCTCTACCAGCTCGGTATGATACTCCTCTGCTTCTTCTTTCATATCATCCGGGATATCAACGATGGAGATGTCCTCGCCTTTTGCATCGTTGTAGATGTAAGCTTTCATCTCAAACAGATCGATGATACCTTCAAAATGATCTTCTTTTCCAATCGGAAGCTGGATAACAACAGCGTTCTTGCCCAGCTTGGTTCCAATCTCCTTTACGGTGTTGTAGAAATCAGCACCCAGGATGTCCATCTTGTTGACGAAAGCCATACGCGGAACATTGTAGGTATCTGCCTGTCTCCATACGTTCTCAGACTGAGGCTCTACACCGCCTTTGGCATCAAATACGCCGACCGCACCGTCCAGTACACGCAGGGAACGCTCTACCTCTACAGTAAAGTCTACGTGGCCAGGAGTATCAATGATGTTGATGCGGTTCTCCTGCTCGCCTGCTTTGGGCTTATTCTGCTCCTGCAGCGTCCAGTGGCAGGTGGTGGCAGCTGATGTAATGGTGATTCCACGCTCAGCCTCCTGCTCCATCCAGTCCATGGTAGCAGTACCGTCATGAGTTTCGCCGATTTTGTAGTTTACACCAGTGTAATAAAGGATACGCTCTGTCAGTGTGGTTTTACCTGCATCGATATGAGCCATAATACCAATATTTCTGGTTCTCTCTAATGGATATTCTCTTCCAGCCATATGGCATTACTCCTTCTTAAAATCTGTAATGAGCAAAAGCCTTGTTTGCTTCTGCCATCTTATGCATATCTTCTTTTCGTTTTACAGATGCGCCGGTATTGTTGGCTGCATCCATAATTTCATTTGCCAGTCTCTCTTCCATGGTCTTTTCTCCTCTTTTTCTGGAGAACATGGTGAGCCAGCGAAGGCCTAAGGCCTGACGTCTGTCCGGGCGAACCTCGATGGGTACCTGATAGGTGGCACCACCGATACGTCTTGCTTTTACTTCCAGAGAAGGCATCACATTGTTCATTGCCTCTCCGAATACTTCAAGAGCCGGTTTGCCGGTCTGTTCAGCAACGCGGTCAAAAGCACCGTAAACGATCTTCTGCGCGATACCCTTTTTACCGTCTAACATGATGTTGTTAATCAGTTTGGTAACAACTTTGTCGTTGTATAAAGGATCTGCTAATACGTCTCTTTTCTGATTATGTCCTTTACGTGGCACGTTACTTCCCTCCTTAATCATGTGGAATTCTGTTAAGCCCGGCTGTAAAACAGCCGTTCTCAACTGATCAAATTTCGATTAAATCAACGGTACTCACATGTGTCTTTCTAATGTGTTCATGCTGGACATTATTTTATCGGTAGAGATAAAAAGAATTCCAACACTTACAATAGTTCTGTTTGTGACCTATTGTTGATCTGCAGATAAGTCAGCGGAACTGATTATTTACCTGCTTTTGGTCTCTTAGCGCCATATTTGGAACGGCCCTGGCGTCTGTTCGCAACGCCTGCGGTATCCAGTGTGCCGCGGATGATGTGGTATCTGGTACCCGGCAGGTCCTTGACACGGCCGCCGCGGATCAGTACAACACTATGCTCCTGCAGGTTATGGCCCTCACCCGGAATATAGCTGGTTACTTCGATTCCGTTGGAAAGACGTACTCTGGCGATTTTTCTAAGAGCTGAGTTAGGTTTCTTAGGTGTAGCTGTCTTAACTGCAGTACATACCCCACGCTTCTGCGGAGAAGAAAGATCGGTAGGTCTCTTTTTCAGAGAGTTAAAACCCTTCTGTAATGCTGGTGCAGTGGACTTCTTGACAGATGTCTGACGACCTTTTCTAACTAACTGGTTAAATGTTGGCATTCTGTTCACCTCCTGTAATTATTTCGTGTAGTGCCTTCTAGCGCACTATTTGATAGTATAGGCAACCACCGGGTGGTTGTCAAGATATTTTTGTAAAAGATGGGTTTTCTCCTCTGTTCCGGACAACTGCAGATCCCCGGATTTCATCTGCTGAAATCCGGGGATCGGTGTTACGCTGCTGCGTATCTGTTTTTTGATTTATTCTTCCGACTCGCCATCCGCCTCTGCTTCGGTCTCTGCCTCTGCCTGCGCGGTTTCGGTGCTGTCTGCTTCCGAAAGAGTCTCCGCTTCGGTTTCCTCTGAAACTGCCGCGGTCTCTTCTGCTGCGGTTTCAGCTTCTTCCGCCGGCTTTTCGGCCTCCGGCGCCTGCGCCTCATCCGCGTCCGCTTCCAGAACGTCCTCCTCGATGTCCGCAATTACCGACTGCCGGTAATCTGTATCCAGGGCAGTGTCGCGATAACACTTCATGCCGGTTCCGGCCGGAATCAGCTGGCCGATAATGACATTTTCCTTCAGGCCTACCAGCGGATCCACTTTTCCCTTGATTGCCGCATCCGTAAGTACCTTCGTGGTCTCCTGGAAGGATGCAGCGGAAAGGAAGGAGTTGGTCGCCAGTGATGCCTTCGTAATACCCAGAAGCTCCTGCTGGCCGGTAGCCGGCTCCAGGCCTTCTGCTTCCAGTTTTGCGTTGGTTTCCTCAAAATCAAGGAAATCCACCAGGGTGCCCGGAAGGTATTCGGAATCTCCGTTTTCCTCAATCCGGATCTTCTTCATCATCTGACGGACAATCACTTCGATATGCTTATCGTTGATTTCCACACCCTGCAGGCGGTATACACGCTGTACCTCTGCCAGCAGGTAATCCTGCACGGCAGTCACACCCTTGATTCTCAGGATGTCATGGGGATTGATGCTTCCTTCTGTGATCTGGTCACCGGCCTCAATCACCTGTCCTTCGCTGACTACGATATGAGAACCGTAGGGAATCAGATAGGACTTGCTGTCTCCGGTTTCTTCATTGGTTACAATGATGTCCACCTTTTTCTTGGTGTCGCGGATCTCGCACTTTCCGCCGAATTCCGCTACAATTGCCACACCTTTCGGCTTTCTGGCCTCAAAAAGCTCCTCCACACGGGGAAGACCCTGTGTGATATCGTTTCCGGCCACACCGCCGGTATGGAACGTACGCATGGTCAGCTGGGTACCCGGCTCACCGATGGACTGGGCGGCAATGATGCCGACTGCCTCACCGGCCTGAACACTCTGTCCGGTCGCCAGGTTGGTGCCATAGCATTTCGCGCAGATTCCCAGACGGGACCGGCAGGAAAGGATGCTTCTGACCTTCATGCGGCGGTCTTTGCTCTCCTGCTCCGCGAAGGGAACACCGTCTTCGTCAATACCGAAATCCACCACTGCCTGGGCCCGTTTCGGTGTGATCAGCTGATTCCGCCCTACGATAATATTGCCGTCTTTGTCTTTTACGTCATAGCAGGAAGTTCTTCCGGTGATCCGTTCCTGGAAACTTTCCACCTCTTCCTTCCCTTTCATGAAGCTCATGACATAGGTACCCGGAATCTCGTCCGCTCCCTCGCTGCAGTCATTTTCATTAATGATCAGTTCCTGGGAGACATCCACCAGACGTCTGGTCAGATATCCGGAATCGGCAGTACGAAGCGCCGTATCCGACAGTCCCTTGCGGGCGCCGTGGGCAGACATAAAATACTCCAGTACGTCCAGGCCTTCACGGAAGTTGGATTTGATCGGCAGCTCGATGGTACGTCCGGTGGTATCTGCCATCAGTCCGCGCATACCGGCCAGCTGTTTGATCTGCTTATCCGAACCACGGGCACCGGAATCCGCCATCATGTTGATGTTGTTATATTCATCCAGGCCGTCCAGCAGCACTCTGGTCAGTTCCTCATCTGTTTCCTTCCAGGTCTCTACCACTTCCTTGTAACGCTCTTCGTCCGTAATCAGGCCTCGTTTGTAGTTCCGGGTGATCCGGTCAACGGTTTCCTGGGCTTCTTCCAGCATCTGTTTTTTCTGGGCCGGCACGGTCATATCCGAAATGGATACTGTCATGGCGGCGCGGGTGGAATATTTATATCCCATGGCCTTGATGTCATCCAGCACTTCCGCGGTTCTGGTGGCGCCGTGGGTGTTGATTACCTTTTCCAGAATCTTCTTCAGATCACCCTTCTTTACCAGCTGATCCACTTCCAGCACCAGCTCATTGCCCGGGATGGACCGGTCAACAAATCCCAGATCCTGGGGCAGGATTTCATTGAAGATAAAGCGGCCCAGGGTAGATTCGATGATCTGGGAGATCCGGGTGCCGTCCGGTTTTCTGCCATTGACCCGTACATGGATCCTAGACTGCAGCTGCAGCACTTTATTCTCATAAGCCAGGATTGCTTCATTCAGGCTCTTGAAGTATTTGCCCTCGCCTCTGGAGCCCGGCCGTTCCTGGGTCAGGTAGTAGATGCCAAGAACCATATCCTGGGAAGGCACGGCTACCGGGCCGCCGTCAGACGGTTTTAACAGGTTGTTCGGGGACAGCAGCATAAACCGGCACTCTGCCTGGGCTTCTACTGTCAGGGGCAGATGCACCGCCATCTGGTCACCGTCGAAATCGGCGTTGTAGGCAGTACATACCAGGGGATGCAGCTTAATGGCTTTGCCTTCCACCAGGATCGGCTCAAAGGCCTGGATCCCCAGACGGTGCAGTGTAGGCGCACGGTTTAACATAACCGGATGCTCTTTGATGACTTTTTCCAGAACATCCCACACTTCATCCTGCTGGCGTTCCACCATCTTTTTCGCGCTCTTGATATTGTGGGCAGTTTCGTTGGCCACCAGTTCCTTCATAATAAAGGGTTTGAACAGCTCGATGGCCATTTCTTTCGGCAGGCCGCACTGGTAGATCTTCAGTTCCGGTCCTACCACGATTACGGAACGTCCGGAATAATCCACTCGTTTGCCCAGCAGGTTCTGACGGAATCTTCCGCCCTTGCCCTTCAGCATGTCAGACAGGGATTTCAGCGCGCGGTTGCCCGGGCCGGTCACCGGTCTTCCACGCCGGCCGTTGTCAATCAGGGCGTCTACTGCTTCCTGCAGCATACGTTTTTCGTTGCGGACGATAATATCCGGCGCGCCAAGCTCCAGCAGTCTGCTTAACCGGTTGTTTCTGTTGATGATTCTTCTGTACAGATCATTCAGGTCCGAGGTGGCAAAACGGCCGCCGTCCAGCTGTACCATCGGACGCAGATCCGGCGGAATCACCGGAATCACGGTCATGATCATCCATTCCGGCTTATTGCCGGATTCCCGGAATGCTTCCACTACTTCCAGGCGTTTAATAATCCGGGCCCGTTTCTGGCCGCTGGATTCTTTTAACTCTTTTTTCAGCGCTGCGGCATCTTTTTCCAGATCAATGGCGCAGAGCAGCTCACGGATCGCCTCTGCACCCATACCTGCACGGAAGGCCGCGCCATAGGTGTCATAGGCTTCCTGATATTCGCTTTCGGAAAGGATCTGTTTGTAGCTTAAGTTGGTATCGCCCGGATCCAGCACGATATAGGACGCAAAGTACAGCACGCGCTCCAGCGCCCGCGGAGACAGATCCAGGATCAGACCCATGCGGCTCGGGATTCCCTTGAAATACCAGATATGAGAAACCGGGGCTGCCAGTTCAATATGTCCCATACGCTCCCTGCGGACATTTGATTTTGTGACTTCCACGCCGCATCGATCGCAGATTACGCCTTTATAGCGGATTTTTTTATATTTGCCGCAGTGGCATTCCCAGTCTTTGCTGGGTCCAAAGATCCGTTCGCAGAACAGACCGTCTTTTTCCGGTTTCAGGGTACGGTAGTTAATGGTCTCCGGTTTTTTCACTTCACCATGGGACCAGGCTCTGATCTTCTCCGGGGAAGCTAATCTGATTCGAACAGCATCAAACGTAGGATTCTGAACGGTTTCATTACTCATAGTATCTGTCATAAATACGCTTCCTCCTTAAATTACTCCTCGTCATCCAGTAAATCGTCAGAATCAAAATCGGCATATTCATCTGCCGGCTGTTCTGCCTCATCTTCCGGTGTCTCGGTTGCTACATTCTCAAATTCACCGGTCTGGGGATTTGCTTCCTGATGGGTGAACCCTTCTGCTTTGCCATATTCTCTGTTCCGGTCGTTAAACCCTCTGTCATCCGAAATAACGGAGTTGATATCCGTCGGGCCGTATTCGCTGGATTCCAGCAGATGCACTTCTTCGCCCTCCGCGTTCTCCAGGGTAATATCCAGCCCCAGAGACTGCAGCTCTTTCAGCAGCACTTTAAAGGATTCCGGAATTCCCGGTTTCGGGATGTTCTTGCCCTTGATAATCGCCTCATAGGTCTTGACACGACCGATGACATCATCGGATTTTACGGTCAGGATCTCCTGCAGGGTATAGGATGCTCCATACGCCTCCAGCGCCCATACCTCCATCTCGCCGAAACGCTGTCCGCCGAACTGTGCTTTTCCGCCCAGGGGCTGCTGGGTAACCAGGGAGTAAGGGCCGGTGGAACGGGCATGGATCTTGTCGTCTACCAGATGATGCAGCTTCAGGTAATGCATGTGGCCGATGGTAACCGGGCTGTCAAATTCCTCACCGGTACGGCCATCCCGCAGGCGGACCTTACCGTCTCTGGAAATGGGCACACCCTTCCACAGCTCTCTGTGGTCCAGATGGTCTCCCAGGTATTTCAGCACATCCGGGCGCAGCTCAGCCTCATGTTTCTCACAGAATTCCTCCCAGGACAGGTTGACGTAGTCATTGGCCAGGTCCAGGGTATCCATGATATCTACCTCGTTGGCGCCGTCGAAGACCGGTGTGCTCACATTAAAGCCCAGTGCCTTTGCAGCCAGGCTTAAATGGATCTCCAGCACCTGTCCGATATTCATACGGGAAGGCACGCCCAGGGGGTTCAGCACGATATCCAGGGGACGTCCGTTCGGCAGGAACGGCATATCCTCCACCGGAAGCACACGGGAAACGACACCCTTGTTTCCGTGACGGCCTGCCATCTTATCGCCGACAGAGATCTTTCTCTTCTGGGCAATGTAAATCCGAACGGCCTGGTTGACACCCGGCGCCAGTTCGTCTCCGTTTTCTCTGGAGAATACTTTGGCGTCTACTACGATACCATACTCTCCATGGGGCACTTTCAGGGAGGTATCCCGGACTTCTCTCGCTTTTTCGCCGAAAATCGCCCGGAGCAGGCGTTCCTCTGCGGTCAGCTCGGTTTCCCCTTTCGGTGTCACTTTTCCTACCAGGATGTCACCGGCCCGCACTTCCGCGCCGATCCGGATAATACCCCGTTCATCCAGGTCTTTCAGGGCATCCTCACCGACACCGGGAACGTCACGGGTGATTTCTTCCGGTCCCAGTTTGGTGTCACGGGATTCTGCCTCATGCTCTTCAATATGAATGGATGTGTACACATCCTCCTGTACCAGACGTTCGCTCAGAAGAACCGCATCCTCGTAGTTGTAGCCTTCCCAGGTCATGAAGCCGATCAGCGGGTTTTTGCCCAGTGCCAGCTCGCCCTGTGAAGTGGAAGGACCGTCTGCGATCACTTCGCCTGCTTTTACATGGTCGCCCTTGAATACAATCGGTCTCTGATTGTAGCAGTTGGACTGGTTGCTTCGGACGAATTTCTGCAGTTTGTATACTTCTCTGGTGCCGTCATCATCATAACGGATCGTAATGGCGTCGGAGCAGGAGCGTTCGATCACACCGTCTCTCTTCGCCACAACGCAGACACCGGAGTCTACTGCCGCCTTCGGCTCCATACCTGTGCCGACCACCGGCGCGTCTGTTGTCAGAAGCGGCACGGCCTGACGCTGCATGTTGGCTCCCATCAGCGCGCGGTTCGCGTCATCGTTTTCCAGGAACGGAATCAGGGCAGTCGCTACCGAGAACACCATTTTCGGGGATACATCCATGTAATCGAACAGGGCACGGTCGTATTCCTGTGTCTCATCCCGGAAACGGCCGGATACCATTTTACGCACGAAGTGTCCTTCTTCATCCAGCTGCTCATTCGCCTGGGCCACATGGTAATTGTCTTCTTCGTCCGCTGTCATGTATACGACTTCATCGGTTACCCGCGGATTTTCCGGATCGGTTTTGTCGATTTTGCGGTAAGGCGCCTCAATAAATCCGTACTGGTTAATCCGGGCATAGGAAGCCAGTGAGTTAATCAGACCGATGTTCGGTCCTTCCGGCGTCTCTACCGGACACATTCTTCCGTAATGGGAGTAGTGAATATCACGCACCTCGAATCCGGCACGGTCACGGGACAGACCGCCGGGACCCAGCGCGGACAGACGGCGCTTGTGGGTCAGCTCGCCCAGGGGGTTGTTCTGATCCATGAACTGTGACAGCTGGGAAGATCCGAAGAACTCTTTTACAGCCGCTGTTACCGGTTTGATATTGATCAGGCTCTGGGGAGAAATAGTATCCAGATCCTGGGTAGTCATACGTTCCCGAACCACACGCTCCAGACGGGACATACCGATGCGGTACTGGTTCTGCAGCAGTTCACCCACGGCGCGGATCCGGCGGTTGCCCAGATGATCGATATCGTCCGCGTTGCCGATGAGGTGATCCCCGTCACCGTATTCCAGATGCATGTTGTAGTTGATGGAAGCGATGATGTCTTCCTTGGTGATATGCTTCGGGATCAGATCGTGGATATTTCTCCGGATAGCATCTTTCAGCTCTTCCAGGTCTTCGTGCTCGTTCATCAGCTGTTCCAGCACCGGATAGAATACCAGCTCGGTCACTCCCAGTTCCTTCGGATCACATTCCACAAAATTGGTGATGTCCACCATCATGTTGGACAGGACTTTTACATTTCTGGTCTCTGTCTGGATATATACGTAGGGGATGGCTGCGTTCTGGATCGCATCTGCCTGCTCCCTGGTGAGTTTTGTGCCTGCTTCGCAGATGATTTCGCCGGTCACCGGAGAAACTGCGTCTTCTGCCAGCACATGACCTGCCACCCGGTTGCGCAGCATCAGCTTTTTATTGAATTTATAACGGCCCACTTTGGCCAGATCGTACCGGCGCGGGTCAAAGAACATGGCGGAAATCAGGCTTTCCGCGCTGTCCACGGACAGAGGCTCGCCCGGACGGATCTTTTTGTACAGTTCCAGAAGGCCTTCGCTGTAATTGGTGGCCACGTCCTTGCCGAAACTTGCCAGGATCTTCGGCTCTTCGCCGAACAGATCAATAATCTCCTGGTTGGTGCCCCAGCCAAGCGCACGGATCAGAACGGTAATCGGCACTTTTCTGGTGCGGTCCACATGGACATAGAACACGTCATTGGAATCGGTCTCATATTCCAGCCAGGCGCCCCGGTTCGGGATGACTGTACAGGAGTAAAGTTTTTTGCCGACTTTATCATGGGCGATATCATAATAGATGCCCGGTGAACGTACCAGCTGGCTGACGATCACACGTTCCGCGCCGTTGATGACAAAGGTGCCTGTCTCCGTCATCAAAGGAAGATCACCGATAAAGATCTCATGCTCATTGATTTCGTCTGTTTCCCGGTTATAGAGTCTCACCTTAACCTTCAGCGGAGCTGCATAGGTTGCATCTCTTCCCTTACACTCTGAAATATCGTATTTTACATCCTCTCTGCAAAGGGTAAAGTCTGTGAACTCCAGGCTGAGATGACCGCTGTAATCGGTAATCGGAGATACATCTTCAAAGACTTCGCGCAGTCCGTCTTTTAAAAACCATTCATAGGAAGCTTTCTGAACCTCAATAAGGTTCGGCATTTCGAGAACTTCCTTCTGTCTGGAATAACTCATGCGCATGCTTTTTCCGCTATCTACCGGACGTATCCTGTTTTTCTCCATCGACGTTCCACCTCTCGTTTATCTGTACTTGATCAAAAACCTGCGGTGCTTCTGTGCGGATATTGTATTTTATCACATACAAGGGCGTTTTCAGGCTTCTAAAAAAGGGCGCAGTATCCCCTGTATTTCCGCAATAGTGCAACGTACATATTAACACCAGCTTTTCAGAAATGTCAAGTATTTTTTCTGCAAATTAAAAAAAACAGCATCTGCAACGCTGCGTGCCGGGATCCCGGACACATACCACAGAAAAGATGCCGCCTGTGTTTTCGTAAAAAAAGGCCGCAGCACTGCTGCAGCCTTTCTGTCTGTTCTTTTGCGGAAGTAAAATTACTTGAGGGTAACTTTTGCGCCTTCTGCTTCCAGTTTCTCTTTGATCTGATCTGCTTCTTCCTTAGCTGCAGCTTCTTTTACAACTTTCGGAGCGCCGTCTACTACGTCTTTTGCTTCTTTCAGACCAAGACCTGTGATCTCACGGACAGCTTTGATGACTTTAACTTTGTTCGGGCCTACTTCTGTCAGCTCTACATCGAACTCTGTCTTCTCTTCGCCTGCTGCTGCGCCGTCAGCGCCTGCTGCTGCTACAACAACGCCTGCTGCTGCAGATACGCCGAATTCTTCTTCGCATGCTTTTACTAAATCATTTAACTCTAATACGCTGAGCTCTTTGATCGCTTCGATAAATTCTTCTGTGGTTAATTTTGCCATTATCGTTTTCCTCCAAAATCTGTTATTTTCGTTAATTACTCTGCTGCCGGAGCTTCTTCTGCTGCCGGAGCCTCTGCTGCAGCTTCCGCTGCTGCTGCACCGCCGCCATTCTCTGCGATCTGATTAAGAACGCGGGCAAGATTGGTAATCGGTGACTGAATGCTTCCAAGTAATTTGGAAAGAAGTACTTCTCTGGACGGAATGGAAGCCAGCTGCTGGATGCCGGCAACGTCGTAAGCTTCGCCTTCCACCATACCTGCCTTCACTTCCAGTTTGGGAGCTGTTTTCGCGAATTTGCAGATAATTCTTGCCGGTGCGGTTGCGTCATCTTTCGATACAGCAATGGCACTCGGACCTTTCAGCGCGTCGCTTAATGCTTCAAACTCGGTACCTTTGAATGCAATTCTCATCAGTGTGTTCTTATATACTTTATAAGTCACACCAGCTTCTCTCAGTTCCTTACGTAACTCGGTATCCTCGCCAACTGTCAGTCCGCGGGCGTCAACCAGAACGATTGATGCAGCGTCTTTAATTGTCTCGGAAATCTCCTGTACGATCGGCTGTTTCAGTTCAACTTTTGCCACGAATCGTGCACCTCCTTATAGTATTTTCCCTAAGACGGAGGGGAATAAAAAAACCTCTCTGCCCTGAGACAGAGAGGAAAATTTCTTTCGAACGAATCCAGCAGATTCGCTGTTCCCTCGGCAGGCTGCGATGATTATGCCTTACGGCGCCTGCTGTCTTCGGCGATTGCTATCGCATGATAGCACATTGTATGAATGATGTCAACACGAAATCATCAGTTAAACTTAACTGTATTCACTTTTACACCAGGACCCATCGTGGAGGTCAGGGTGATGTTCTTCAGGTAAGTTCCCTTCAGGGAAGAAGGTCTTGCTTTCGTGATGGCATCCATAAGCGTCAGGAAGTTGTCGGTTAATTGTTCTTTTGTAAAGGATGCTTTTCCAACTGGCACATGGATAATATTGCTCTTATCCAGTCTGTATTCAATCTTACCTGCTTTGATGTCGGCAATGGCTTTTGCCACATCCATGGTAACTGTGCCGGCTTTCGGGTTCGGCATCAGGCCTTTCGGTCCGAGCACACGGCCCAGACGTCCCACAACGCCCATCATATCCGGTGTAGCCACTACAGAATCAAAGTCCAGCCATCCCTCTTTCTCGATCTTCGGGATCAGCTCTTCGCCGCCGACAAAATCAGCGCCGGCTTCCTGTGCTTCATCCAGTTTTGTGCCTTTGGCGAATACCAGGACACGTACCTTTTTGCCGGTACCGTGCGGCAGAACCACCGCGCCGCGGATCTGCTGCTCTGCGTGACGTCCGTCGCAGCCGGTTCTGATATGGGCTTCGATGGTCTCGTCAAAGTTTGCCTTTGCGTTGTTCTGTACCAGTGCAATGGCTTCTTCCGGATCAAACGCATTGTGCTTGTCGTAAGATTTTACAGCCTCGATATATTTTTTTCCTCTTTTCATGAAATCCTCCTTGTGGTTGTATCGGGAGAGGGCCCTCCCACTGTCATGCTTACTCTTCTACAGTAACGCCCATGCTGCGGCAGGTGCCGGCAATCATGCTCATGGCTGCTTCCAGAGTTGCCGCGTTCAGATCCGGTTTCTTCAGCTCCGCGATCTCCTGCAGCTGTGCTTTGGTAATCGTAGCTACTTTCGTCTTGTTCGGAACACCGGAACCGGACTGGATCTTGCATGCTTTCTTGATCAGAACCGGAGCCGGCGGAGTCTTTGTGATGAAGCTGAAGCTTCTGTCCGCGTATACGGTGATAACGACAGGGATGATCAGGTCACCCTGGTCTGCGGTCTTGGCATTGAACTGCTTGGTGAATTCCACAATATTCACACCATGCTGGCCAAGTGCAGGACCTACCGGAGGAGCCGGTGTAGCCTTTCCGGCAGGAATCTGCAGTTTGATATATCCTTCTACTTTCTTTGCCATTTGAAATTGCCTCCTTCAAATCTGATGTCCGCGCCTTTACCCGCAGGACATCGCTACATTTTCTGTACGTCTGCGAAACTTATTTCTACCGGTGTCTCGCGCCCGAATAATTCCACATTGATCGTTACGATCTGTTTGGCGTGGTTCATGCTCTGAACAACGCCCACCGTATCTTTCCATACGCCGGCGATCACCTTGATGGTATCGCCTTCCGCATAGTCAACGACCAAATTCTCGACCTGAATTCCCAGAGGTCTCATCTCTGCTTCCGTAAGAGGAACCGGTTTGGATCCAGGGCCTACAAAGCCGGTAACGCCCCGTGTATTACGAACCACATACCAGGTGTCATCATTCATGACCATATTGATCAGAACATAGCCCGGAAACATCTTCTTCTGGACCGGCTTTTTCACGCCGTTGCGAAGCTCGACCACATCCTGCATCGGCACGCGGACCTCCAGGATCTCGTCTTCGAGATGACGGTTTTCTATCTTCTTCTCAATACTGGATTTTACTTTGTTTTCGTAACCAGAGTAAGTATGAACTACGTACCAGTTCGCTTTATCTGCCATAAATCTTCCTTTCCTCCCTGAACAGCCTAGAGATTTACGAGAATATCCACACCGTGCTGGATACCGAAATCCAGTGCGGCAATAATAATCGAGAGAATCACAGTAACAATAAGAACTGCCACTGTCTGTTTTCCAAGTGAAATCTTGTCAAGCCAGATAATTTTGCTGAATTCGGACTTCAGTCCTGCTCTCCAGCTCCCTTTTTCTTTCTTGTCTTTCTGATCGCCCATGCGATACCTCCTTCACTGGAACGGACTTATTTGGTCTCTTTGTGCAGCGTATGCTTTCTGCAGAAACGGCAGTACTTCTTAAGTTCCATTCGGTCCGGATGATTCTTCTTCTCCTTCGTCAGGTTGTAATTACGCTGTTTGCACTCCGTGCATTCTAATGTAATCTTAACACGCACAACTTCCACCTCCTATTTTTTGTGATTTTGGGCATAAAAAAAAAGCCCTGCTTCTTCCTACGCCAGATTAATATAGCATACCAGCTTTTTCGAGTCAACAGAAATTATTGTCCGGTCGACAATTCCCGGGAAATCCTTTATAGTAGGACTGCATCCGAAAAACTTCTCACAGCTGTAAGGAAAGGACACTGTCTGCTGTTATGATTCAGGATATTTTACCCCACAAATTCCACAATGAATACTGCCGGCCGGAATTTTCCCCGGAAGATACCGTTTTCTTATTTCACGAAAAAAAGGTGCTGTGCCGCCCCTCTCCCGCCGGTCATCTCCATTTTCCCTCCCGCAGGGAATTTGAATGGAACATCCGCACGGTCTATCTGTTCCGTATCGACGGACACTGCTATTACCTGGGCGTGACCAGGGGAAAACACCCTTTCCCCTCCGGCTATTCCTTCGCGCCGGTTTTCTCCCTCCGTCAGTCCGCCCCGCCGGACCGCCGCATGGCCGCCGTCACCGCCTGGCACCTGTATGTATGGTATCGTGACAACCGGTTCTGCGGCAGATGCGGGGCAAAGCTCACCCATTCCGCCTCAGAGCGCGCGCTGTACTGCAGCTGCGGCAATCTGGTCTACCCGAAAATAGCCCCCGCGGTCATTGTCGGCGTGGTCCATGGCAGCCGGATTCTCATGAGCCGCTATGCCGGCCGGGAATACCGGGGACACGCCCTGCTCGCCGGTTTCTGCGAAATCGGCGAAACCGCGGAGGAGACGGTCATGCGGGAAGTCATGGAGGAAACGGGGATCCGGGTCAAGAACATCCGGTACTACAAAAGCCAGCCCTGGGGCTTTGACAGCAATCTGCTGTTGGGATACTTCTGTGAACTGGACGGAGATCCCCGGATCACACTGGACCGGGAAGAACTGGCTGTGGCCGAATGGGTTCCCCGGGACGCGATTCAGGACGCGCCGGACCAGCTGAGCCTGACCCGGGAAATGATCCTGTACTTCAAAGACCACCCGGAGGCCTTTTCCTGACGGGCTGCCGGGATACCGGGTCACACCGCCTGACGGAATACCGGGACGCACCGCCCTGCCGCTCCATCAGCCGGAAGTCCCGGATATTCCCGCGAACAGGCTGCTGTTTACCAGGTCCACGATCAGCGCATGGGCCCCTTTCCGTACTTCCGCGGCAGGCTTTCCCTGCTCTTCTTCCTTATTTATAAATCCCCAGATTCCAAGGGCAAAAAAGGCATTCAGACTTTCTCCGGAATACCGCAGATGAATCCGGTTCTGGTACCGGCTCTCAATATCCGCCATGGAACGGGTGATAAAACGATAGTAGGAAATCACCATCTCTGTGTCATCCAGCTTTTTTACCAGATTGTAGATTTTGATGTAACGGTCCCGGATATCCAGTATCGCGTCCATCAGATTCTGATAGCAGATCACCAGGTCATCGGCTGTGTTGTTCTCCTTCTGCAGCTGCTGAAACCGTTCCAGCAGCTCCTGTTCCAGCTCATTGAACACATCATCCAGCAAGTCATATTTATCCCCATAATGGTTATAGAATGTAATCCTGCTGGTATTTGCCGTTTCACAGATATCCTTCACGGTAATCTTCGAAAATGACCGTTCTTCCATCATGCGCAGCAGTGTCTGACGCAAATTCTGCCGCGTTTTATACACTCTCTTATCCAATCGGCGTCCTCCTAATTCATACATTTTTTCGTTTTGATTGATGACCCATTCCGGTCCGTCGATCCCCCCATTCATGACCTGCGCAACCGGAATGTCTGCAGACAGCCGGCGAGTCATTTTCGAATTGTAATACATGTTTTTCGAATTTTTCTGTATCCGCACTGTAAGCTTTATACTTAAAATAACACAACTTTTTAACTTTTCCTAGTAAATATAGCCAAACAAGAAATTTTTTCGTTATATCTAACAAAGTTTATACGAATGTTAAAAAAACAGCGACGGCAGGATGCGTTTCATGCCAATCGCTGTTTTTATCTGAGAAATATTTCTTTTTGATCACTGCGGGAAAACTTTTACATTGCCAGATTGCACAGAAGAAGCCCCGCTCCCGCAGACAGGAGAATCAGCAGCCAGTTGGGTGCCCGGAACTTAAAGAGCAGGAGCAGATCGGCCCCCAGGATTGCCCCGGTAATCAGGAGCGCCGCCGGCAGGTTCATATGCAAATCCAGTCCTGTGCTGAAATTCTGGCTGATCACAGACAGTACCACATTCAGCAGCAGCCCGGCCACAATCGGGCGGATCCACCGGCCGATCTGCCGGAACACGGAGACCTCCGCAAATGCCTCATACAGGAAGGCAAAGATACAGAAAATACCGCCGGATGCCGCAACGCTGCAGGCGAACCCCGCCAGGGCAACACTGTATCCGCCGACGACTGTGCCCGATGCCCCGTATCCGATGGAATATCCCACGCCTGCCAGGATTTTGCACAGGATTGACCCGGGCAGCACATTGGCCACCGGCACCAGACTGCCGTAAAAATCCGAGTGGGACAGCATCCCGGTATGCACAAAAAGACCATCCGCCACAGTCAGATACGCGTCTCCTCCTCCAAACGACATAGCGGAGGAAGCCAGTCCGCGGATCAGATAGGGAAGTGATTCCGACGTAACCAGCAGTCCGGGCACCGACAGCAACAGGGTAAATACCGCCCAGGCCAGCAGCTGCAGAAGCAGCGGTCTCGGACGGATCTGCACCGACACGCCGCTGCGGGCTGCGTCTTCCCGGATTCCCCGGATCAGTCCGCGGACCGCCAGGACTGCCATAACCGCCCACACCGTATATTTCACCGGGGCATATGCCAGCAGCCCGTTATTTCCCATGCACAAAACATACACCGCGCTGACCGCGGCAGCAACTGCGGCATTCTTTTTATGGAATCTGCAGTTTGTGTACAAAATCCCGAAGAAGGCAAGCGCCAGCACCTGCACCGCAGACAGTCCGAAAAACGGCTCCGCCTGGATTCCCAACAGCTGAAACAGCGTGCTTCCGCTGTTTAAAACAAAGACGCCTGCCATAATCACAGCCGCCCGGAACAGCCGTTTCTTTCCGGCGGCCCGTGCCATCTGAAGACTGTTTACCGCATAAAGGATCAGAAGGCAGCTGATAAAGGCGCCCAGCCCGATGGACAGGCACTGAATCTGACGCATCACACCGGCGCTGACATTGGACAGCAGCGACAGGATCACTACCGTAAGCAGCACACCGGGAACTGCCATCAAAAGGGACGCCGCTAGCATCCCTCTGATGCCTCCGGCCCGTTTTCCCAGTCCCGCGGCAATTTCCACCGGAAGGGCCCCCGGCGTGACGCAGGCTTCCACCACTACTTTATTGTAATCCTCCTCGGTTACGATCTGCTGGTCTTCGACCACTTCCCGCTCAATGACAGGAATCAGCGCGGAGCCGCCGCCGAATCCGATGAGTCCGATTTTTGCCATGGACAGGTACAGCGGAAGCGTCCGCCTGCTTTTCCCGGCGGATGACAGCGCCTTCGCACTGCTGCCGCGCTTTTTTCCAATCTTTAATTTTATTCCTTCTGGCTTGCGCTCTGCTGCTGCTTCCATCTTGCGTCTCTCCATTGCCTAGTTAGTCTGTAGACTATTTGAATATTTCTATTTGTCTACATGATAACCTTTTCACAGAAAAAGAAAACACTTTTTCTTGAAATTTTTCGGTAACCATGCTATCTTTCATAATATATTTTTATTAATATATAATGTTTTTCTTATGAATAAAGCAGGGGGATTTTTCAAAATGACTTTAAAAACACTGCAGATTTTTGTTACCGTCTACCGGGAGGGAAGCATTACCGGTGCCGCCTGCCGGCTGGGGATCACACAGCCCGCCGTCAGTTCCGCCATCCGGGAGCTGGAACACCACTTTGCCGTCAAACTGTTTCAGCGGTCCGGCAGAAGCATCGCGAAAACCCCAAACGCAGACACCCTGTATGACTACGCCTCCCACATCACCGCCCTGTACAGCGATATGAACCATGCCTTCCGGGACGCGGACGCCGGCATTCCGCTGCGCATCGGCTCCAGCATCAGTATCGGCACCTGTATCCTTCCCCGGTGCATCCGCGCCTATATTGACCATACCCATTCCCCGATGCCATATGTAAAGATTGACAGTTCTGATATTATAGTAAGGATGATTGAGGAAAACCAGCTGGACTATGCCCTGATCGAAGGAAGCACCCACTCCGGCCGGATTCTGTCCGAGCCCCTGATCACTGACCGGCTGATTCCGGTATGCAGCCCGGATCATCCGCTGGCTTCCAGAAAGCAGCTGCGTCTGGATGATCTGCGGGAGGAAAACTTTCTCCTCCGGGAGAAAAACAGCGGTACCCGGCAGCTGGCAGAATCGGTCCTGGCCCAGCATTCCTTCGTGCTGACTCCTGCCTGGGAAAGCACCAGCACGACGGCTATCATGGAAGCGGTATCCCTGAATCTGGGAATCTCCATTCTGCCGGCCCGTATGCTGACTGCAGCCCTGGCGGAGGGCTCCCTCAGGGAACTCTCCCTGCCCGGCATACGTTTTCAGCGCCAGTACTCCGTCATCTATCACCAGAACAAATATCTGACCCGCCGGATCACGGATGCCATTGATTTTTTCAAGCAGTATATCCGCGCCATGTGATCCGCACAAAGAAAGGACAATCCCGTGAAACTGAAAAGAAGACTCTCTCTGCTCCCCCTGATTCTCGCGCTGTGTGCCGCGCTTTCCGCCTGCAGCTCCGGTGCCGTCTCCGAAACCGCCCCCGCTTCCTCTGCCGAAACTTCGGTTCAGCAGGAGACTTCCTCCTCCGGTTCGGATTCCTCCGGTTCTTCCAAAACCCCTGCTTCCTCCGGAACCCCCTCTTCCAAATCCGGTTCCGCCGGCAAAAGCAGCGGCATTTCGCTGAAAAAGCTCCCGGCTTATTCCGGATCCCCTTACATTGCCATCAACAAAAACCGTCCCTCATTTTCCAAAAAAGAATTAAGCCGCAGGACTTCTTATCAGAAATTCAGCCCGCTGGACGGACTGGGACGCTGCGGAAAAACCACGGCCTGCATCGGCCCGGATCTCCTTCCCCACACCAAGCGGGGACCCATCGGCAGTGTCCGCCCTTCCGGATGGCATACCGTCAAATATCCCCGTCTGATCCGGGACCGCTACCTGTACAACCGGTGTCACCTGATTGCCTATGAGCTCACCGGACAGAACGCCAATGAAAAGAATCTGATTACCGGTACCCGCTATCTGAATATCGAAGGCATGCTGCCGTTCGAAAATAAAGTAACCGACTATATCCGCACCACCGGCAATCACGTCCTGTACCGTGTCACTCCCATTTTCAAAGACCGCTGCCTGGTAGCCTCCGGCGTGGAGATGGAAGCCCGCTCCCTGGAAGACAAAGGGAAAGGCATCTCCTTCCATGTATACTGCTACAATGTGCAGCCGGGCATCACCATTGATTATCGCGACGGCAGCAGCCGGGTCAGCGGCTCTGTCTCCGACACCGGAACCTCTTCCCAGGCGGCAGCCCCCAAAAAGCACAGCGCTGCAGCAAAAAGCTCCGGCTCTTCCGACACCCGGCAGACCTATGTACTGAACACAAACAGCCGGAAATTCCACCGGCCGGACTGCAGCAGCATCCGCAGGATCAAGCCTGCCAACAAAAAAAAGGTTACTGCCGGCCGCAGCGATCTCATCCGGGAAGGGTATGAACCCTGCGGAATCTGCGCGCCGTAGCAGAATCCGCCAAATACGTGCAGAAACCCCGCTTTTTACACTGTCGTATCTCAACTTTTCGATCGATATAATAGAGCGTATAAGGAGAGATCATGACTACGAGGGAGTTAAACGAAGCAATCGGCAAAAGAATCGCAGGTCTTCGGGAACAACGGCATCTGACCCAGGATGAATTTTCCGAACTGATCGGCACCAGCACCAAGCACTGCAGCGCAGCGGAGCGGGGTGTTTCCGGTTTTTCCCTGGAAAAGCTTGTCCGCGTATCCAAACTGTTTGATGTGTCCATGGACTACCTGATCCTCGGCCAGAAGCGGGAGGAAACTGCACTGACCGGGTTTTTCCCGGAATCTATTCTGGATATTGCCGCTTCCGACAATGATGACGAAAAATCTGTTCTGCTGGAATATCTGCAGATGTACCGGAAAGTCCGGCAGCTCCCGGAAGAAACTTCCTGAACACAGCAGCCGCGCAAA